>Ga0081455_10000331_pt1 | contig 62021 bp, 112 predicted proteins | sample TabmetS3T2R1_FD_70207 | JGI IMG/M metagenome (GOLD analysis project Ga0081455, IMG submission 70207) | Tabebuia heterophylla rhizosphere microbial communities from the University of Puerto Rico - S3T2R1 | ecosystem: Host-associated > Plants > Roots > Rhizosphere ...
CTCCCCGAGCCCTTGCGTGAGGGACGCGGTGAGCTGCCCGGTCGAGAAGAGCGCAAGGCAGGCCTGGAGCGCCGCGGTGGGGTCGAGCGTGAGGGTGAGCGAGGCCTCGAGCGAGGCCGCGAGGTCGAGCGCGTTCGCAAGCGCCGTCTCGATCTGAGGGAGGCCGAGACCGACCGCGATGTCGACCTCGGCGCTCGCGGCGACGGCGACGGGCACCACGTCGCCGATGGTCAGCTTGCCGAGGTAGCTCACGCCTTCACCGCTCCGCTGCCGGCCGCGATGACGCCGACGATGGGCTCGCGGATCGTGACCGGCCCCGTGACCTGGCGGGGGCCGGCCGGGGTCATGACCTGCACGTCGAAAATCATCCCCGAGGGGAAGGGGGCGAGAGCGATGTCGCCGACGCGCGCGAGGCTCGCGCTGCCGTCCATGAGCACGAGCCGGCCGAAGCTCCCGCCGTTGAAGAGGTGCGCGACGGGCAAGCGCGGGTCGCGCCGCCGAAAGGACACGAGGACATGCCCGGGGCTCTCGAAGCGGAAGCGCACGCCGGGGAGGCCGAGCCAGAGCGGCACGCGCGTGAGGTCGCCGATGCGCGCCTCGTCGACGCGCACGTCGATCGTGCCGTCTTCGTGGTCGACCATCACGTCGGCGCGGTAGGTCGCCGCGTAGAGTAGGCGCGGCTCGAAGGCCTCGAGCACCGCGCGCACGGCGCTCTTGAGCCGGTCCATCAGCCCGCCTTCACCTTGCTTGAGCCGCTGGTGATTTTTCCGCGGATGGGAAGCGGCGGGATCATGAGCGTGCCCGTGAACGGGCCGACGGGGCAGATTCCCGAGATGGGGACCGTCGGCGTGGGGAGGGTGAAGATGACCGGATCGTTCACACGCGCGACGCCGGCCGTGCCCGCGAAGCGCAGCTCCTTGAGCCCGCCCGCGTCCCAAAACGAGGCGTAGGGAGCTCGCGGGTCGCCGCCCTCGAAGCCGATGAGCACGCGCGCGCCGGGCGCGGTCACGACGGTGATGCCGGGCACACCTACGCGCAGAGGCACGCGCGGCAGGTCGCCGATCCGCGCGTCGTCGGCGCGCACCGAGAGCGAGTCGTCGCCGTTCTGCGAAAGGACCGTCGCCTCGTAGAGGGCGAGGTAATCGAGCCGCCGGCCGACGAGCGCCTCGATGACGGCGCGCAGGGAAGCCTTGAGGCGGTCAGGGGGCATCGAAGTAGACCTCGGTGCGCGTGCGCTCGGGCGTGATGTGGTGCACGACGCGGCCGACGAGCCCGCCCTCGAACATCGTTCCCGGGAGCAGCGTGGGGCGCTCGGGCGCGACGAGGAGCGAGGCGTCCTCGGGGCGGCGCTCGATCAGCACGTAGTCGGTCATTGTCGAGGCGGGCCACGTCTCGACGCCGATCCACACCTCGCCGCTCGGGAGCATGCGCCAATTCGCGCCGAGCGCGTCGACGATGGCCGCGAGGGTGACCCCGCCCGAGACGCCCGCGCGCGTCCAGGCGGGCAGGACGGCGCCGAGGATGGTCGAATCGCTCGAGGCCGCGAGCTTCTCGCCGCAGTCGTCGAGAATGCCCGTCACGATGGTGCGTGCGGGCACGAGCAGGTAGGAGCGCGCCGAGACGGTCTTGATGAGCCCGTGCGCGCCTCCGACGAGGCTGGCGCGCACGCGCCCGCGCCACACGTCGGCGCGTCGGACGGTGCCCACGAGCACGAGGGCCCCATCGGTGAGCGAGAGGGTCGCGCGGCCGAGCGTTTCGATGACCGACTCGGAATCGAGAAAGACCTCCGCATGCCAGACGCCCGTGAGGGGCAGGTGCACGCGCGCCTCGAGCACGGTGAGCCCGTCGCACGTCGTGATGGCCATGCGCGCACCTCACGGTTTGATGCCAGTCTTCGACGGCCTCGGCGATTCGAGCTTCCCATCGCCTGACCAGATCGTCGCGATGTCTTTGAGTTTGACCTTGGCCTGTTGCCCGGCGGTCTTTGGGGCGGGGAAATATTCGGTGCATTCGAGCTTCGCCTCAAAGAGCTGCGGCGCGACCCGCCGCGGTAGGTGCACCTTCGGCACGAGGAACGCGCGAAGGCCGTAGAGCTCGAGCCACGGATGCACGATGTCGACGGGCGGCGGGATGGTCTTGCCCGGCTTGGGCAAAATGATTTTGAGCAGCGCCGCGAAGTCTTTGTGCGACTGCTCGTCGTGGAGCTGGAGACCGACGGTGATCGCGGCGGGCAAATACCCCTGGTAGGAGTGCTTCGCCCCGTCCTTGCCCGCGCTCGGCTTGGTGTCGAGCTTGTAGGTGACCGCGCCGTCGATATCCACTTTGCCCGTGAAGAGCAGGCCGCCGACGCTTACGAAGTCGTAGAGCTTCGCCTCGGCGGCGCTGCCGAACCACGGAGCGGGCATTACGCGCCTCCCATCTCGACGGCGAGCTGGTCGAAGGCGGCGACGAGCTCGGGCACGACCACGCGGCGGATCTCCTCGGCGAGCTCCTCGCCGCGGTCGGCGCTTTGACCGCCCTCGAGATGCACATGGATCTCGATGACGGGGGCGCGCGCGCTCGGCCCGAGGCCGACGCCGCTCGAGCCCGGCGAGAGGACCGGCGAGGCAACGCCCGGAGCCTCGAAGCTCATGGCGTCGGCGAGGTTGCCGGCCATGTCGCCCCGATCGACGCCGACGTTGAAGCCCTCGGCCACGTTGAGGCCGAAGCCGGCGAAGACCGTCGAGGGCGAGGCGATGCCGAGGAGCGTTTTCGCCGAGGCGGGGAGCATCGCGAGCAGGTCGTGAAACTTCGTCAGCATCGCGGCCCATCCCGCGCTGATGCCGCGCCAGAACCCATCGACCAGCTCGCCGCCGATGCGGACGAAGTCGGCGATGCCCTCGCCGATCGAGGTCACGACCTGCACGATGCCCCGGCCGAGCGAGTAGAGCCCCGCGGCGGTGGTCTCGACGACGAGGATGACCGCACCGAGCGAGAAGCCGGCGATCGCCCCCATCTCGCGAAAGAGGTCGATCGCCGTCTGCATCCAATCGATGGCCTCGCCGCCACCCCCGCCCGCTGAGAAGGCCTCGAACACGGCGCTCATCAGCGGCATGAGCGGTTCGAAGCCCTGGGCGAAGCCCGACACGAAGGCCTTGCCGACGTCCCATAGGCCCTTGAGGAAATTCCACGTGGCCGCGACGCCATCGGCGAGCGACTCGAAGCCCGAGATCACGTCGTCGAGCGAGATGGAGGAGAGCCATCCCACGAGTGACGCGAAGGCTTCATTGATGATGCCCGTGATGCGCTCGGCGCCGCCGCCGGAGAGCCCCTCGGTGATCTTGCCGAGGAAGTCGGTGAGCGGCTTCATGTCGATGCTCTCGAACATGTCGCCGAAGGCGTCCTTGACGTGCTGAAGCTGGGCGACGATCGAGCCGGCCTGGTAGTCCTTGCCGAGCTGCCCGAGCGGACCGCCCTTGTCGTATTGGGTGCTGACCGTCGAGAGGATCGCGTTGATGGCCTGCTCGCCGCTCACCTGATTCGCTTTGATAAGCTGGCGCGCCTGGTCGGGGAGGATGCCCCGCTGCGCGGCAATCGCCCCGACGAGGGTCTCCTGCGAAACACCGATATTCGAAAGGGCCTTGAGGTCGCGCGCGCCGAACTTGCCCGTCTCGCGGATGCGCGCAAATTCGGCCGAGAGCGCGCTCGCCATCTTCTCGTCGCCGCCCGCCGCGCCTTTGAGGTCGCTCATCGCGGCGAGGAGCGGTTTCAGCTCGTCCTGCTGAAAGCCGACTTGGAGAAGCCGCTGCGCCGAGCCGACGAAGGCGTCTTTTGAGCCGGCGACATCGCGCGCGTAGCCCTCGAGCGTGTCGATGGTCGAGCGCGCTTCGTCGGCGGTGCCGAGCATCGCCGTGAAGGCGAACGTCATGTTTCGCTTCGACTCGGCCGAGTCGATCGCGAAGGCGACGCCGGCCTCGGCGAGCCCGAGCGCCATACCGGGGAGGCTCTTCAAGAGGTCGGTCGCCTCGGTCATGAGGGAGCCGAGCCAATTGCCGATGGCCAGATCGATCTTCGTGAGGGCGTCCTTTGCCCCCTTGCCGGCCTTGTCGGCCGCCTTGTCGACGTCCTTGAGCGCGGCGCCGACTTGCTGGACCGGAGGCACCATGCGCGTCGCGGGCCCCGTTACCTCATCGAGCAGGCGAAAGAACCACGTGAGGCCGTCCATCGGTCACCTTTTCGTGAGAAACGAGGTCACCGCGCGCATGAAGCGCGCCGTGATGAAGGCCCCCGCCATCGCGTCGTCCGAGTCCTCGCCGCGCACGAATGCGGTGAGCATCAGCGCGCCGGCGTAGTCGCTGCGCATCGCGCGCCCGGCGAGGTCTACAATTTTTTTACGTCGGCCGTGGCTCCGCCGCCGGCGAGCTTCACGGCCTCGCCGCTCACCACGTCCTCGAGCGCCGGGAACCGATCGAAGACGGCCTCTAGCTCCTGCACCGTGCCCGGATAGACGACAATCCGCTTGGCCAGCTCCTCGGTCGCGTTGCCGCGCCTCGCGTCGTTCTGCGCGGCCAACCGGAATGCCTTGAACTCGGCCCGCGTCGGCTTCCGCAAGAGGATGGTCACGTCCTCGAGCGCAACGCGCGTCAGGTCTCCGTGCTTGGCTTTCAGTGCTTCGACTTCTTCCTGCTCAATCATGCTTTCTCTCCTGCGCGAGAGGGGTTTTCAGTCGCGGATCACCCGATGGCGTCCGTCGTCGGTTCGAGGCCATTCGGCCGCACCTTCAGGATGTGAAGGTCGACCTTCACGGTCGGGGGCTCGCTGCCCTCTTTCGGCGAGTCGGCGTGCTTCTTGATACGCGCGCCGACGATCTCATCGGAGATGACTGGCTGGCCGTGGTCAGCGTAGGAGACGAGGATGTCGAACTCCTTTTCCATGTAGCCGTCGCCGAGCTGGTCGATGAAGCCCTGCCATTCGACCTTGTGGATCTCGAAGGACGCCTCGGCCTTTAGCTGCCCGCGCGTGCGTCGCAGCCAGTGGCTGCTGTTGCCGCGAGCCTCGCCGGGCTCGAGGGCCTGCGAGTAGTCGATGCCCTTGAAGGCGGGCGTCACGTCGCCGATGAGCGAGATTTTGACGCTCGAAAAGTCGTAGGAGATGCCGTTGACGTCGGGGAAGTTCATGGTCTTGGCTCCTCAGAGGTCCGACGTTTCAGGCGGCGAGCTGGAGGGCCGGGTTTTCGAAGCCGATCACGTACGTGATCTGCTCCGCGTAGCCCTTCGGCGTGATGCGGATCTCGACGGGCAAGATCGACGTCGAGAGGATGTTGGCGGTGCGACTCACGACGACGCGGACGGAGCTCGCCTGCCCCGAGGCGACGAGCCCGTCGACGAGCCCTTTGCGCACCCAATTCTCGATGGTGCGCGCGCTGATCTCGTTGATGCCGCCGGGGTTGACCTGCGCGGTCGCCGGGTTCACCGCGATGGCGTCATTGAGGAAGCGGAGCAGCCGCGCGCGGGCGATCTTGCACCCCTTGTCCATCACGCGGCGGTTCATGACCGACGAGTAGTCGGAGCCCGAGGGGGCCATCATGTTGCCGCGCGTGACGTAGAAGCCCTGCGCGCCGACGAGCGTGCGATGCGTGGTGAAGCGTGCATCGTCGAGGTTCTGGGCGACCCCCTCGTCGTGGTAGAGCGCGCGCACGCCGACGAGCGCGCCGCTCGCGAGCCGCCCCGGGTGCTCCGAGGGCGGGATCTTCGCGAGCCGCGCGGCGGTCGTGCCCGAGACGCCGCGGCGGTACGTGTTGCCGTCGAGCGGGGAGAGGACGCGCTCGTAGCCGGCGCAGACCATCACGCGCGCATGGGCGAAGCTCGCGAAGCTGGCGCGGATCTGCGAGGCGAGCTGCGAGTCGGTGAGGTAGTCCGGCCCGCCGTCGAGGATGGCGAAGGCGTAGCGAAAGCGCGCTTCGGCCGCGCTCATCGCGCCGCCGATCGCCGTCGCCGTCGTGACCGCCGCCGAGGTGCTCGCCGGCTCGGTGAGGACGTGCACGATGTCGAAGTCGACGTCGCTCGCGAATGCCGCGTTGATGGCCGCGACGTAGTGCGCATCGGTCGACGTGTGAAAGACGGTGTCGAACGACCACGTATCGCCGACGTAGGCGAAGACGCCGCTCCCGTCGGTGAACGTGAAGTGCAAGCCCTGGCCGGGCACGTCGTAGGTCGACACGCCCGCGGGCAGCACGATCGGGCCGTACCAGTGGTCGCCGGCGTCGAGCGAATAGAGGAAGGTGAAGCCCGCCGAGATGGCCGCGGGCCCGGTCACCGCCTTGATCACGACCTCGAATTGGTCCCACGCGTTGCCGCCGCCGGCGACGTGGCCCGTGCCGAGGTTCGAAGGGCTCGGCGTGCCGCTGCCGCTGCCGCCGCCGAGGTCGTCTTCGGTCGGCACGACGTAGACCTTCGAGACGCCCGATTGCAGGGCGATCGCGACCTGCATGGCGACTGCGCCCGGCCCGAGCATGGCTTTCGCGCGCGCCGCATCGGTGAAAACGAGCAGGCCATCGACGAGCGCGTCGTCGGAGAGCGCGGGGCACGCGCCGATGAGGAGATAGTTGCTCTCGGTGCCGCTGGACGTAGCGATGCCGAGCGCCCCGTCCCGAATGTCGGGCGTCGCGTTGGGAATCATGTTGTCTCCTGGTGGGAGGGCGGGGATCAGGCGATGGCGAACTTCGACTTGAGCGACGCGACCGACGTCGCGACCTCGGACGGCGTGAGCGCGACGCCCCAGAGGTTCCAGAGGCCGCACTTGCCCTTGATGGACGTGACGCCTCCGTCGTGGAGGAGCGTGAGCGCGAGCGCCGTCGCGCTGGCGTTGACGTCCGAGAAGGAGTCGACCTCGGTCTCGTTGATCCACATCCGGAGCGAGGCTCCGTTGCGCACGAAGTGGAGGACGGTCCCCTGGTTGACCGTGAGCGATTGCGACGCGAGCTTGTAGGCGCCGAAGTACAGGCCCGGGTGCCCGGCCGAGCCGGCGTACACCGCGGGAGCGAAGGCACCGAAGGAGGCGACCGCGTTGTCGCCCGTGAGGTCGGCGAGCTCGACAACGACCGCGAGCGAGAAGGCGGTAAGGCCGCTCACGAGCGACCCGCCCCGGCCGCGTGACCCGCCGCCCACGCGCGGGCCGATGGCGCCCTTGCCGTTGATTCTCGTCGCCGAGGTGTAGGCGTATTCCTCGTTCGTGTCGCACGTCATGTCGGCGTGCCCGGAGAGGTCGACCGCGCCCGAGAGCACGCCCGATGCGACGGTGAGGTTGGTCCCGTCGTTGACCGTGAAGTCGTAGGTGCGGAGGACCGCGCCCGCTTGCACGGGCGGCGTCCAGAGCGTCGGCGGTGCGCTCACGGTCACGTTCGCGTCGGCATGCGAGCCGCCGCCATCGCTCACGCGCACGACGTCGAGCCCCGCCGTGCTGCCGGCGGTGTAGTCGCCATTGGTGACCGAGCCGCCCGATGCATTGGTCGAAAGCGACCAGGAGTAGCCGCCGGTGCCGCCGCTCGGCGTGAAGTGCTGCGAGCCGCCCGTCGAGACGCTCGCCGTCGTCGGCGCGATGGTAAGCGGCGTGACGTCGCTGACCGGCACGGTGATGTGCCGCGTGGTGACCTGATCGTGCGCGTCCTTGCACTTGATGATGTCGGTGACGCCGCCGGTCGCACCCGCCGTGTACAGGCCCGAGGAGCTGATCGAGCCGCCCGAGTTGTTGTGGAGGAAACCCCACGTGAGAGGCGCGCCTGCGCCGCCGCTCGCGGTGAATTGCTGCGTCTGACCGACTTCGACGGTCGGCGAGCTCGGGCTGATGACGAGCTTCGTATCGGCGGCGACGAGGGCCGCTTTCGCGCCCATCTTCGCGTGCCCGGAGTTGTTCGGGTGGACGAGGTCATTGAGGTTCCCCGCCTGCGCCATGTAGTCGTCGTTGACGAAGCCGGCGTAGGTGGTCCACGCCTTCACCTCGACGCCGAAGACCCGGTTGCTCGCGATCTCGTCGATCACCTCGAGCAGGACGGTGCGGTAGTCGTCGATCGTCTCTCCGAGGTTGTTGACGGTCGGCGCCTCGTAGGTCGTCTTATTCCAGATGAAAAAGAGGACGATCTTCGCGGTCGACTTGATGCGCGCGAGCAGCGCGAGCACGAGCGTTTTGATGAAGCCCTTGAAGCTCGTCTTGTTGAGCCCCGAGGAGTTGGCTTGCTGCCAGTCGTTCGTGCCGAGCGCGCCGAAGACGAGGTCGGGATCGCAGCTCGCGATCTTGTCGGCCTCCTCGTCGCAATTCGCGCCCGAGTAGGCGTAGGCGATGTTGCCGCCCGTCGCGTCGCAGAAGAGGGTCGCGTCGAGCGCCTCGGCGGCGAGATGCAGCCAGGCGCGGATCGCCGCCGGCGTCGAGTTGAAGCCCGCCGTGATGCTGTTTCCGAAGGCGGCGAGGATGAGCGACCGCGCCGCCGGCGTCCGGAACACGAAGGACGCGTTCGCGGGCACGTAGAGCGCGCGGATGAGCGTGCCCTTCCAGCCCGCGGCGATCAGGTTGCGCCCGGGCGCGACGAGCTTCGCGCCGCTGGGCGCGCCACCCGGAAGCGAGACGCTCGCGCGCTCGAGCACCGTGTCGACGCTGCTCTTCACGTCGGTGACGACGTTGGCGTCGGTGATGAGCGTGAAGCCCGTGCCGGCCGGGAATTGACCGGCGTAGTCGGCGAAGAAGTTCGAGGAGAACTCGACGCCGAGGGTGGGCGTGCTCGTGAGGAACGAGACGAAGGCGAAGGGGGAGACCTCGGTGCCGCGCCCCGACGTGAACGCCCAATAGAGCGAGTAGAGGAACGTCTCGAGGTTGCCCGTCCACCGGGTGGGGAGCAGGTCGATGCGGTAGCAGTCGGCGTAGATGCCCGACGCGCCGGCGCACTCGACCTTCTGATCGCCCGCGTACGCGCGCACGCCCGGGTCGGCGCCGAGGTCAGGGTCGACGCTGACGATCGCTTGGTACTCCTGCGCCGGGTCGGTGGCGTAGGTCACCGCGTGATCCACGGGCGCGCCGCTCGTGAGCGTGACGACCGTGGTGGCGAGCACGGTGCCCGTGCGGTCGCAGATCGCGATCACGATCTTGCCGCCGGCCGCGTCGCTCGGGTGCGCCGCGAGGGCGATCGTGAAGGTGCTCGAGATCGAGCCCGGCAAGGGCTTGAAGACGTTGGAGCGGTAGCGCGGCTCGGTGCTTTGCCCAGCGTTGAGCGCATGAATGCCCGAGCCGCCGGCGTTCTTGGTGAGCGGCAGCGTGCGCGTCGTGTCGAGCGAGCCGTTGAGATTGCCGCTGTCGTAATAGATCGCGGTGATCGGGTCGCTGAGGTCGTGGTAGATGGCCGAATTGCGCGTGACCTCGACGCCCGAGGGGGGCTCGATCACGTCGGAGTACGAGAGCGGGAAAGCGGCCGAGTGCTTGCCGTCGCTGTTGGTGACGACGCAATCGCAGCTCGCGCCGGGCGTGCCGGGGGGCACGCGGGCGAGGAGCCGCGTGGAGCTCTCGAGCGAGAGGCTCTCGGCGTCGACGCCCCCGAACTTCGCGCCGATGCCCGCACGGAAGCCCGTGCCCGTAACGACGACGTCGGCGCCGTTCGGATCGATCGTCGGCATTCACGCCCCCGCGATGTTGGTGATGGTCGGCGCCGGGTAGTCGATCTCGACCCCGGTAATGGTCGGCGCCGGATCGTCCAGCTCGATGCCGGTGATGGTCGGGGCCGGGAAGGAGCCCGCGCCCTCTTCGCCGAGCGTGAGGATCCGGTCCTCGGGGTCGGCGTTCGTGGTGTCGAAGACGAAGGCGTCCGGCGTGGTCAGCACCACGCTCTCGCCGGCGTCATCGAGCACGGGCGAGGCAAAGCGGAACGTGACGATGCAGAGATGGCCCTTGTCCATCTCGTCGCTTGGATTCCACGTGTCGCCGACGACCTCGAAGGAGCCGTGCGCGACGCGGTAGACCGCGGCGACGAGCAGCATGGTGAGCTGCTCGCAAAGGGCGTCGGTGCCGTCCTCGTCGTCGTCGGTCCAGACGTGCGCCTCGAGCACTTGGTAGCGGGTGCGAAGCGGGCGCGCGGGATAGATCGCGTGCTGGTAGAGCGCGGGGCCGTACGTGCCCGGCCGGCGCACCCAGACGATGCGCGGCGGCGCGTCGTTGCGCGCGAGCTCCCGCGGGCCGAAGCCCCAGAGAAGGCTAGGCGCGCCGGTGAGAATCTCGGCCGAGACGCGCGCGTCGACGTCCGCCTGCACCGCCGCGAGGATGCGGTGCAGGGCCGATCCGCTCGCGGGCAAGGGTCACCTCGTGGAGATGCGGGAGAAGTAACGCCGCTGCGTTTCCTCGAAGGCGCGCGCCCAGGTCGTCGGCAGTCGGTTGCCGACAGGGAAGTAGGGGCGGGCGGGTATCGTGACCTTCTGCGCGAAGAGCCACGGCGTGTACTGGCGTCGAGCCGAGCGGGCACCGGGCGCGCGCGAGTAGCCCACGCCGCGGAAGCGGAGCGCCTTGGCGCGCTTTGGCCGGATGACCGCGCCGTACTGGTGGACCTTCGCGCCGATGAAGGGGCTCGAGAAATGGAAGCGCTCGCCGTCGAAGCGGACGACGATCGACCCCTGCAGGTTCCGCCGCGTGTCCTGAAGCGGCTTGCCCCCGGGGCGCAGCTTGAGCGGCGCCCACGGGTTGCCGTCGGGGTCGCGCGATTCGTTGAAGCCTCGGTCGATCTCGCGCTTCGCGGTTTCCGCGAGCAGCGTCCCGAGCTCGCGGCTCACGCCGCCATTGGCGAGGTATTCGAGCCGTTCAACGATGCCGCGCAAGGCCGCCTCATTGCCGGGCATGGGCTCACCACTCCTCGTCGTCGGGCGGCTCGACGGGACGGACGCCGAGGAGCGGTGTGTCGGGGAGCTGCGGCGCTCGAGCACGGAGCCGGCTCCAGCGCTGCCGATCGGTGTACACGAGGGGCTCGTCGCCGAGGCCGGGGCCGTGCGCGGAACCGACCATGTCGGGTGGCGAGAGCGTGCCGTTGCCGACCTTCTCGAGCCACGCCTCGGCGTCCTTCGCGCGATCGCGGAGCGCCCCGCCGTCCGTCTCGGGGTTGTAGCCACGCATCGAGAGGATCTCGAAGGCGGCGACGCGCGCCACCGCGCTTTTCAGCTCCTCGGGGTAGGCCGCCCCGAAGGCCGGCGGCGGGTCGATGGTGGAGATGGGCGTGATGTAGCTCGCGGTGAGCGCGGAGTCGGCGCGCTTGCTCGCCGCGTCGAGGTGCGCCAGCAACGTGTTATTGGGCACGTTGCGAAACGCCGAGAGCGGCGCGCCGAACGCGAACAGGTCGTCGAGGTCGGCGTACCGCATCGGCGTCGAGCCTCATCCCCCCTTGCGGGCGCCGCGCGGGTTGACGTCGACCTGGCCGGCCGGGAGCTGAGCGCCGCCGGGGACCAGGTTCGGGTTGCCCGGCTGCACCTGCACCTGCATCGCCGGAAGCTGTCCGCCGCCCTTCTGAGCGAGTTCCCTGAGCTTGTCCGGGTGAAGCGCGGCGAGCGCCGGATCGAACGCCGCGTGCATGACGTTGATGGGCTGCTGCCCGCCGCCCTTTTCCGGGTCCTCGCCCGCCTTGAGGATCTGGATCTGATCGTCCTCCTCGAGCGCGGAGAGCTGCTCGGCGGTGACGTCGAATTCCTGATAGTCGGGCGGAATGGACAGACCGGCGCGCATGCGGTGCTGGCCGGTGCGCGTGCGGAGCTTCACCTTCTGCGTGCTCTGCTGGCCGGCCTGCTGCTGCTGCGGAGTCGCTCCGCGCGCGAGTGCCGCCGGGGGACGGTTGGTGATGTCCTCCTGGTGCTTGCGGCGCTCCTCTTCCTCTTGCTGCTTGCGGCGCTGCTCGTCGTTCTGATCGGCCATAGGGCCCCCTTTGCTGCGCATCGTTACGAAGGAGAAAGCCAGCGCGGGGCGCTGCATCGCTGGCGCGCAGGACCCGCGCGCATCGCCCCGGTCTGGCAGCTTTCAGGCGACCGCCTTGGCGATGAGGAACCAGAGCCCGAAGCCCGCCGCGCCGCGCGCGCGAATCCCGTAAAGGAACTCGTCGGTGTTGAAGACGTGCTCGTCGGTGAGCTGGTTGCGGTACGTGAACTCGGGCGCGTTCCGGAGCTGCCACAGGAACGGCTTGATCGGCTGCGAGGTGTCGGCGAGGTACCAGGTGGTGGGCGCGCTCGCGAGCTCGGGGATCATCAGCACCTTGGCGGTGCCGAAATAGGGGTTCGCGATCGCGGCCGGGTTGGAGTCGCTCGTCGCGAGGCTGCCATAGCCGATGTTCGGCGAGCCCACGATGGTCTTGGCCATCGCCTCGAGCTGCGGCGGCACGATGAGCGTCGTGGGCACGATGCCGAGGCTCTGCGAGTCCTCGCCGGCGACGGTCATCATGGACGCGCGGACGATCCCGTAGTTGTACGGATTGAGCGGCGTGCTCGTGAAATAGTTGCTCTGCACCGCGCTGCCGGCCGAGCCGGGGATGACGGGGTGCTGCGTGTCGAAGAAGTTCTGACCGTCGTAGGTCGGCCCGAACATCCCCGTGTGGCCGTTGAGGAGGAGCGGCGCGACCTGCTGATCGGGCCACTTCGCCGCCTGCTGAGCGGCCATGTCCATCCACGTGCCGTACGTGTCGTATTGGTCGTCCTCGAGCACCTCGCGCTGAATGCCGAGCGTCAGCTCGAACTTCTTGTTTTTCAGCGCGTAGGTCCGGGTCGTGAGGTTCTGGACCATGCGCGGGCCGAGCCACTCGCGCATGCGGGGGAGCTTCGCGAGCCACGCGTAGACGTTGGTCGTCGTGCGCGAGGGCATGTTCATCGCCAGCTCTTGACTCCAAGGCTGGAGGCGGAATCCCGCATACGCCTGCGAGAACCGCGTGTCGTACGTGGTGAAGAGGGCAGAGAGCGACGCGGGGGTAATCAACATGGGACGCGTTCCTTCGGGCGAACGCGCACGCAAAAACGCCCCGCGCGGCGGCTGCCGGCAGGGCGTCTTTTCGAGCGCTAAAGATGGGGAGTCAGGGCCCGCGCGCGACCGTCGCGCGACGAGGCGAGCGACGTGTCAGTGCGAGAGCTCCACGCGGACAGCGACGCCCTTCACGGGGTCGATGTTGATGATCTTCCCCATGCGCGCGCGGGCGCCGGAGTTGTCGGTCTTCGCGACCGTGTGATCGTCGACGACGTAGCAGTCCTTGCCGACGTCGGCCTGCGCGATGAGGTCGCCGCCGCTCGAGTTGTCGAGCCAGTAGATCCCCTCTTCGACGTTCAGCGTGAGCGCGCCATCGGAGTAGCCCGTCGCGTCCACCTCGGCGGTGATGCGCCCGACCGTCTTCACGGTGCCCGACGCGCCCGCCGCGATGAGAAGCCCGGACGCGTTGAGCGCGCCGATCGTGCCCTGATACAGGTGCACGCCCCCCTTCACGGGGTAGTTCAGGTGGAGAGTCGTCTCGTTGTATTTCGTGGTGTCGCGGTTCGCAGTCGAGAGAGCCATCTGTCGCCTCCGTTGCAGTCGTGCGCGCCTTCGGTGGGGTCCCCACGACGGCGGAAATCAGTCCTCGTCGTCGGCCGCTGCGGCTGCGCGCTGCAGACGGGTTTCGTTCGCTTGCTTCTGCTTGCGCCAGTCGGCGGGATTCACGCCGAGCCGCTCGATCATCTGCTGCTCGAGCCGCGTGAGCGCGGCCTCGGACGCGCGCGGATCGGGCTCGTGGCGCGTCGTCTCGCTCGTCGTGACCGCCGAGCACGTCGCGAGATAGGTCTCGAGGGCCTTCTCGTCCTTCATGCCGTAATTGAGCGCCCACTCCTTCTTACGGGGCTCGAGCCGCATCTCGCGGACGGCCTTATTGACCATTCGCGTGACGCGCGTTTGCCGCAGCTCGGTCGAGAGCGAGACGACCTCGCTCGCGAGCGCCTTGGCCTTCTTCGCCTCGACGGCGAGCGCGCGGAGGGCGCCGACGACCTCGCTCGGATGCGTGTGGCCGGTCACCTCGCACGCGACGCGCGCGATGCTGGCGTCGGCCGGACCCATGACCGAACGCGAGGCCGCGACGGACGCCTCGGCGGCCTTCGGCGGGGGCTTCTTCGCGATGGGCTCCTCCTCCTCATCGTCGTCGTCCTCGGTGTCGGGCAGGTCACCCGAGCTCGGGGGCGGCGCCGGCGTCTTCGCCTGCGGCTCGGCCGTCTTCGGCTTGGGCGCCGGGGGCACGGCCGCCGCTTCCGCCTCGGGGGCGTCCGCGGGCGCGTCGGGCGCCGGGTCGGCGTCCGCCGGTCGACCGAAGGACGAGATGTGCTCGTGCTCGGCCTTCGCCGCCGCGAGCTCCGCCTCGGCCTTCGCGAGTCGGTCGCGCGAGGTCTTGTATTTCGACGCGTAGGCCTTGGCGAGCGACTCGTCGTCGAGCGCCGCCGGGCCGGCCGAATCGGTCTTGATCGTGGCGGTGGCTTTTCCGGGCATGAGGGTCTCCATCTGCGCCGCAACGAGCGGCGCCATTCGCTTGGTCGCGGGCACGTTGGTGAGCGCGATGTTGAGGAGTCGAAGGATCCGGCCGGTCTTCGTGTCGGCCTCGAACGTTGGGCTCGTGTAGAGCCACTCGCGATCGGCGATCTCCGTCGACGCGCGCGGCGTCCATCGGCAGTCGGTCACGTAGAGGCCATCGGCACGCAGCTCGAGCAGGCACGAGCCGGCGCTTTTGCCGTCGCCGGCGCGCGCATTCGGCGAGGTCGCGAGGTGCTGGTAATCGAACGTGAGACGATTACCCTGATCGCGATAGGCCGTCATCACGCTGCGCGCGGCCTTCGCGTCGAAGAGGAAGTCGCCCTTGCTGGTGCGCACCTTGCCGAACGCCCACACGCGGAATTCGGTGGGCGCACGAGCCCCTTCGCCCTCGAGCGGTACGAGGGTGGCCAATGCGACAAGCATGTTTGCGACTCCCTATTTGCTTATGCGGCTACGGAGAATCTTGCCTATCGGCTCGGGGTAGCTGCCCGGGTCCGGCTTCCACTCGACGTGTTCGGGCAGGTGACCGAAGCCCTTGTCGGGCTCGATGCTGGGCGGCGAGACGGAGATGCCGACCGCGCGCGCCTCGTCCTCGGTGAGGCTCGTGACGCCGCTGCGGCAATTGAAGTGAAGGAGCGGCCAATGCGTGGCCCACCACGGATGGTTGGCCGGCAGCACCGTGCCGTTGCACTTGTCGCAAATGTCGGTCTCGCGACCGTCGATGGTGGCGTCGAATTGCCAGTACGGGCGGTCCTTCAGAATCGCCGGATCGGTGAGCTGCCGATGCCGTCCGGCGTTGAAGGCCTGCAGGCCGTTCGTGCGGAAGATGGTCTCGAGCCGCCAGGCGGGGTTGTCGACCGAGCCCGCCCACGCTTGCTCAAGGAGCGGCCCGGCCGTGGCCTTCCACTCCTCGAGCGACTCGCCGTTCGTGATGGCGCGGTCGAGCGATTCCCACACGTCGGCGACCACGTCGGCCTGCGCGACGCCCGAGACGAAGAAGGCCTGGCGTCGCGCGACCGCGTCGAGCGCCTCCCACTGCGAGCGCGTCCATGGGATGCGATCCCGAAACCACTCCAGTGCCTCGTCAAAGTGAATCGGGTCGCTTGGGGGGAGTGACGACATCGGGGATCTCGCAGGCCTGCGGCCACCAATGGATTTCGGCCGCGCACCACGGACAGACGTTGAGCATCATCCCGGGCGCGCGTGCCCGCTCGCGGTAGACCACGCCGAGACGGGTGGCGCTTCCGGTCGTCGCCTTGGCCGGCCACCCGTAGACGATCGAAAGCCCCTTTGCCTCGCTATTGGGCGCGGTGCGCCGGAGCGCTTGTCCCATAGCCTCGCACCAACCGAGCTTGCTGCACTTCATGCCCAGAAGACGGTCACGTCGCCCGCCGTCGACCCCGAGGCGACGATCTTCGTCGCGCGCACGTACTGCGTTTCACCCGCGGCAAAGATGAGCTTCTGCGCCGCGCCCCCGCGCTCGGGGATCACCATCAGATTGCCCGCCGTGTCACAGCGAATCGCGACGCACGACTCGCCAGCAAAGGTCGTGAAGGGGCCAGTGGTGGCGCGCGCGCTCGCGGCGTTTAGATCGATATCCGCCCCGGGCACGCCGGCGTAGGTGCGGAAGAACGAGGCGCTGATGCTATTCATCGTCGTGCACCGTCCTTCGGAGTGGCGTCGAACGCGCCCGCCGCGTGGGTCATCACGTGCGTCGCGTGCACGATGTCCTCGAGCCTCTTGTCGGGCTTCGTGTCGCGGTACTCCGCGAGCACGCGACGTCGCACGTCCTCGAAGCTCTCGCCCGTCTCGATGGCCTGGAGCACCTTGGCGAGGTAGGGCTTGAGCGCCGCGCCGGCGTAGCGCGCCCCGGTCGCGGTGACGTCATCCGCGTACGAGGGCACACGCGCCTGTTGGCTCAGGGACACGCGCGCCGGCGGCGAGCTCGGGCTAGGAGCTCGTCGCGGCGGAGGGCGGGGAGGAAGCAGGGAAGGGGGCGTCGGCACCCCGGGCGGGCCATTGGCGGGCTCGCCCGGGGTGCCGGGTTCAATGGCCGCCGGATCTCCCTCCGGGGGCTGCGGGGTTCCTGGGCCGGGCGCGGGCGCGGCGTTGAGGGGCGGCTTGGGCAGTTCGTCGGGCTCCTCGGCGACGGGAACGTCGTAGTCCTCGAGAATCTTCGGCACCGAGACCGGCACCTGGTTGACCGCGAAGAGCCCGATCGCCGTGCCGACCGCGTTGAGCACGTCCGCCTTGGCCTTGCGGTCCTCGGGCGGCTCGACGTCGTAGCCCATCTCGGGCGCCTCGGTGTTGGTCGGGTAATCGTGCCAGACGATGAAGGGCTTCACGACGTCGCGCCCGAGACACGCGCCGATGCCGACCGAGTCGGCGGCGAGCTTGTCGTGCTTCACGTTCTGATGCACGAGCGCCGCGGCGTAGCTGCCGCCCTTGATCTCCGTGGTGAGGTTCTGCCCGTTGACGAGGATGGCGATCTTCGCCTCGCTCTTGGAGAGGAGCTTGTCAAAGCCGTCCGCCGCAGCGGTCGACGCGGGGAAGACCACGTCGACGTCGTAGCCCTTGCCCGTCGCGTCCTGCTCGAGTCCGACGGTCGTGTTCGAGCCGAGCGCGGCGATCTCCGAGAAGAACTTGCGCTTCGTCGCCGCGTTCGCGCTCGTCGGGAAGATCGCTTTGCGGATGCCGAGCGAGTAGACCTCGCTCCATCGCACCCAATCACGCCACGCGTACTGACGCGCGAGCCAGGGCACCGCGAGCGAGCGGATCGCGCCGTACGTCCAGGCGTACCGCCGCCCGTTCGGGGCGTAGAAAAGCCATTGCCCCGTGCCCTCTTCGATCGGCACCGGCCCCCGCGTCGTGACGGCGTAGAAACGCATCGTCATCGGGTCGGCGTAGAGGTACATCGGGTGCCACGGCTCGATGCGCGGCAGCCACTCGGTGGCGTCGTCGTTCGCGTGCCACACGATTTGCGCGATCGCGAAGCCCATGAAGAGCTCCCACCGCTTGATCTGCCGGATCACGTGGCGCGGGAAAAACTCCTCCCACCGCCCGTCAATGTCCTTGGCGATGCGCTTGTTGCCGCCGCGGTGGCCCTTCTTCGCCGGCTCGACGATGCGGTCGAGGCCGAGCAGGCCATCGACGCGCGCGCTCACGACGGCGTCGATCGCGTCGTCGCAGGACATCGCGTCCATGAGCATCGCGCTTTGCGAAAACTGCCCCTGGGCGTGCTGCCGCAAGGCCCCGTCGACATCGGCCTGCGTCCAGGTCGCCTGCCACGAGAGCGCCGGGAGCTGCTCGTGCACCTCGAAGTTCGGCTTGCTGCCCGTCGGCCGATTGTCCTCCGGCGCAACCGGGGTCTCGCCCGGCGTGCGGTACGGCGAGAAGGGGCTGAAGATCGAGCCGTTCATTCGTCGTCCCAATCCTCTTCGTCGCCGTGCGCCATGCGCGCCCGCGGCATCATGCGGCGCAGCTCCTCGGCATCCCCTTCGCTGAACGTGGGAGGCGAGAAGACCGCGAGCCCCAGCGCATCGGCGCGGTCCGGCGACCGCCCGAGCTTTTTCTTGATGTCGTCCTTGCTCTCGACGCGCATGCGCGAGCGGACGTCAAACGAATAGACCGGCGCGACGAGCTCGGCCTCGAGCTTCGGGTCGGGCTCGAAGGTGCCGCCCGCCTTCAGCCAGTCGGCGCACGCGAACCACACCTGATCGCGGAGCAGCACGTAGTCGTTCGCGGCCACCGCGGCGCGCCCGACGTTCACGGGACACAGCTCGATCTCGTGCTCGGTGTGCTCGGCCAGGAAGTCGACCGGGGAGGCGCCGATGCCGATCGCGTCGACGTTCACCTTCACGCGCTCGCCCGGCACCCGGAGCTCGCGCACGACCCGCATCACCTCGCCGGCGACGTCCTTGCCATCCCGATGCGAGACCGCGACGAGTGGGTAGGCGTGCAGCCCGCGCACGGGCGCGATCACGGTGTCGTCGTCGCCGAAGCGCGCGACGTCCACCCCGAGCACGAGCGGCTCCTTGGGCGGCGCATCGCGCACCCAGTCACGTGTGGCGCGCTCGACGAGATAGAGCGGGATGACGGCGTTGTCGCCCTGCTGCGGGAATTCCCCGCGGACGCGCACCGAGTAGAAGACCGACTCGCGACCGCGCTCGGCGGCCATCTCCTCGATCCATGCCCGGGTGGCGAGCCCGGGGATGCCCTCGTCGACGACCTCCTCGCTGGAGACCGTGAGGAGGAGCCCGCGCGTGCCCGACCAGGCATCGCGCCGAGCGTTGAACGCCTCATAGAAGTAGCCCGACGTTTGCGTCGGATTCGAGAACATGACCATGCGCGCCCCGCCGGCGCGGTTGCCTTCGATCGCGTCGAAGATTTCGTCGGGGACGCCGCTCGCCTCGTCGGCGATGAACATGACGTCGGGGCCGGAAATGCCGGCCATCTTCTCGGGCTCCTTGGTCGAGAAGCCCACCACCTCGCCGCCGTCATCGAGCTGCAGACCCGGGTCCGGAGCGATGTGGCACTCGCCCGGCATGAAGCGCCGTAGCGAAGGGTAGAGACGGCGCACCTCGCGCCAGAGGATCATCCGGACCTGACGGTCCGTGCTCGAGGTCATGATCACGCGCCCGCCGGGCCGCGTGTAGACGAACCAGAGCGCGAGAATGGCGGCGGCGGTCGACTTGCCGATCTTGTGGCCGCTCTTCACCGCCACGCGGAGCAGGCGCGCCGCGGCGCGGAGGATCTCCTTCTGTCGCTTCGCGAGCCGCAGCGGCACCCACTTGCCGCCGCGCCGGATCTGCAGCTTCTCCTCGGCGAAGGCGACCGGGTCGTCGTAGTAGCGCGCCCGGTCGTCACTCGGCGTCGAAGACGTTCCCCTCTGACTCGCCAGACGTTCCCTCGCCAGGCGGGAGAGAATGCTCGTCGTCGGCTTCGTCGTCGTCGGCGAGCGCCTGGAGTACGCGTTCATAGAGCTCGGCGGGCAGCTCGCGATGGAGCCTGGTCAGCATGGCCTGGAGCTCGCGCTCGACCTCGACGCGCACCCGCAGGCCGTATTTGCGCGGCTGCATTCGCTCGCGTCGCCACGCGACTGCTCGCCAGTCTTCCTTCCCAGCGCTGCCGATGAGCGCGATGTCGCGCGCCTCGGCCTGCGCTTCGAACTTGCGAAGGGCCTGCGCAAAGTCCTTCAGCGGGTGCCCGTCGCGGCACTTGTCGGCCTTGTGGAGCCACTCGCGCAGGGTCTTCTGGTTGATGCCCGCGGCGCGCGCGGCGGTCGATCGGAAGTTGCCCAGCCTCACCTGGTTGAGGATCGTCGTGGCGACTTCGGGCGTGAACTTCGCGGGTGCTGGCATGGGACTCACCACTTCGACGAACTACTTGGTGACTAGTTAGTCACCACTTCTTCGTGACGCTCACCGATGCGCCGTCTTCGCCGAGCTCGTCGATCGCCACGGGGCGGTCACTGTCGGGCGTGCCCGGCTCCCCCTCGCGGCGGGGCTCCGTGGGCGCGCACGTCGGGCAGAAGAACGGACCGCGCGGAAAGCGCGGATGGAGCGGGTCGACCGCGAGCTGCCGGAGGCACTTGCCGCAGTGCACGACGATGCGGACCATCCGCGCCTCCGGAAAAACAACGGGCGCGCCCGGCTTACGTCCGGACGCGCCCGCGAGCGATGGAAGGGTGGATGTAGAGTGCACCGAATGGACCTTCGTGGGAAGGCCCCTTCAGTCGACCGGGCAGGGCACGCTGCGCTCGCGCTCTGCCCAGAAGCGTCGGAGGCTCATGGCGTCGAACACCATCACGGTGCGATAGCCCTGCGCCATCAGGTAGCGCGCGTGCGCGAGTGCTTCGGCCGACGTCATGAAGCCCGCTGCATAGGGGTTCACGGCTTCGGCCTCGGCGATCGTCCACCACGGTCTGGACATGAAGCCGCTTACGGGGGGCGCGTCACGTAACGCACGGGGGGGTACACGTTGCGCCAGAGGCAGGCGCAAAGCGGGCACGTCACGAAGAGACACGCCGGGCCTCGAGCCGTCGTACAGAAGCGCCTGCACAAGCTCGAGCCCGTGGAGAGGTCGACGTGATGCACCTGGCCGTCATCGGCTTGCAGGCGCGTCCAGGTGACCTCGTTGAGCGTCATGGAGAGGCCTCCGCGCGGGCCGTGAACGCGCCGAGCTCCAGCCAGGAGGGGACGCGCACGGGCGGCTGATAGGCGAACGAATAGGTGCCGAGCCGGCGCACCTGCGTCTGCTGCTTTCGAATGCCCGCCTGCGTGGTGCGCGTCTTCAGGCTCTGCGCGCGCCCGAGGGTGCGCCAGCGAGGGCTGCGCAGGAACGCGGCAATCATCGCCGGGTGGCTCGTCGTGTTGTGGTAGCGCCAGCCCCGGCGGTGCAGCCACTCGCCCATCCACTCGTCGAAGCGCCAGCCGAGGCCGAGCCCCTGGTAGTCGGGGAGGACGACCAGGCGGTGACCTTGCTTGATGTTCTTCGCGGTCGGGTGGGGGAGCGTGCGGATGGAGTTGAACGCGACGCACTCGCCGCCCTCAGTGAACGCGCCGAAGCACTCGGCGTTCCCCACGAGGACGCTGCTCAGGTAATGATGCTGCCGAAAGGCGGTCCAGACGGAGCGATGCACCGGATGGACGGCAAGGCGAAAGGGGGGTGGTCGCCGACCGGCCTCCACGTGAAGTGCCCGAGGTGCGGCTGGAAGATCCAGTCGGGCTGGAGCCACTCGACGATGTCGTAGTGGCAGGAGACCGCGACGAGCTGGCGCTCCTGCCGGCGCACCGTCTTCGCCACGGCGTGCGAGGCCACCTGCGCCACCTGCCGATCGACCACGCTCGTGAATTCGTCGATGACGACCAGCCCGCTCATCTCGGCGAGCGCGCGGGCGATCTCCACGCGGAACTTCTCGCCGTTGCTGAGCACCTCGAAGGGCCGCATCCACGAGGGCGGCGAGCTGAATCCCACGCTCGACATGAGCGCGACGATCTCTTTGATGCCGAGCCCCTCGGGGAAGTCGTCGAGCACGCTGCGATCGGAGCGCCACGGGAAGGCCCGCACGAGCCGCTCGCCGAAGAGGGTGCGAGCCGCGGTCGTCTTGCCCGAGCCCGAAGGTCCGACGATGAGCCCGATGGACCATGGTCGCTCCTCGAGCGGCAGCTCGGCGCGCCACTCCACGGCGCTCTTCTCGCTCGCGGGCACGTCGAACATGCTCTCGACTTGGAGCACGCGCGCGGAGCGGTGGATCGGGCTCTCGAGCCGTACATCGAGCTTCATCGGGTCTCCGCGCCGGCCGCGTTGGGGAGGCCGAGGCTCTCGAGGATGATGTGGCCGATCACCTCGGCGCACTGGGGCACGACCGCGTTGCCGAGCGCGCTCAGTCGAGCCAGTCGATCGGGAACCCCATGAGCCACGCGACCCACTTCGGGTTCAGCGGCCCACGCTCGCCGGGGGACACGCCCTCGGCCCGCCGCACCGCCGTCGCCAGGCCGTCGCCCTCCGCCGTGCCCCGCTCCGACGACGCATAGCGGCCCTTCACCGTCGGCGTCGGCCAGAGGCCCTGCGCCGCCATCGAGTGGAGGGAGAGCTTGCCCTTCGTGCGGTAGCTCGTCCGCCCATCCCGGGGGTTGCCGTTGTTCGTCGAGCCGTAGTGCGCCGCCGAAGGAGTGGGCAACAACGAAGATGCGCTTTCGGAGGTGCGGGGCTCCCACGTCGCAGGCAGCAAGTGCGTAGGCGGTCGAATCGTATCCGAGCACGTGCAGGTGACGCCGCACCGGGGGCAGCCACCGCCGCGCCCCGCTGGCGACGTTTTCGACGACGACGAACCGCGGCCGAACGCGTGCGACGATGGCCGCGAAGTACCACCAGAGCGACGAACGGTCCCCTTTGAGCCCGCCACCACGACCGGCGGCGCTGACGTCCTGGCAGGGGAATCCCCCGCAAACAAGGTCAACGTAGGGCAGGCGCCGGACCGTCGTGACATCGGCGAACCTCGGCACGTCGGGCCAGTGCTTCGCGAGCACGCGCCGACAGTAGGGGTCCTTCTCGACCTGCCATTGCACGGGCCCGAGGCCGGCCCATTCGAGCCCGAGCTCCAGCCCGCCGATGCCCGAGAAGAGCGAGCCGATGGTCAGCATCGCTCCCTCAGTGACGGACCCCGAACAGGAACAGGAGGATCAGCACCAGCGTGATCGCCATCGTGATGAAATGCAGCCGCCAGTCCTTCATCACGACGCCGGCAATCCCGCACACGAGGAGCAGCACCAGGGCGACGAGCTCGATGGTCGACATGCGCTTCCCTTTCAGCCGCCCACGAGGGCGCGGACCCTGTAGCCCTCGGCGCTGAGCTTCTCGAGAGCCATCACCTGCTCGCGCTCGTTGCCGCACTCGACGATGACGCCCCACACGGGCGCGAGCGTGTCCGTCTCGGCATCCCCGGGCTCGACGCCGTCGCCGGCGATGATGCCCGCGGCGAGCTTGTCGAGCTCCTCCTCATCGAAGCCGGCGAGGAGCGCCTCCTCGAGCGTGTAGTCGTTGAGCACGCCCGCGAGCTCGGCGGGGTCCCACTCGGCGATTTCCCCGAGCTTGTTGGCCGCCAGCGCCAGGAGATGGGCCTTCGCCTCGCTCACGTCGAGGAACCGGACCGGCACCTCCTCGAGCCCGAGCTCGATGGCCGCCTTGAGCCGCGTGTGCCCCGAGATGACTTGGCCGTCTTCACGGCGCGCGACGATGACCTCGGACCAGTCGAGGTCGCGGATCGCGTTCGCCAGCGGTTTCACCGCCTTGGCGTTGTCTCGGGGGTTCTTCGCCCATGGCGCAATGCGTCCGATGGGCACCCAGATCGCCGCGGCCTTCCCCTCGGGCTGCTCGATGGTGATGTTCCCGTTGCGCCGAGTAGGCCCGATGTTCCCGCGGCGCGGAGATGACGGCGCAGGCGACCCGCTTTTCGGGGATTTCCCCGCGATTTTGGCGTCGGGCTTTCTAGCAGTCTTGTTTCTAGCAGTGCTCGGCACGGTGCTACGCTCAGCGTCAGACATGAAAGCCCTTACGATTCGTCAGCCTTGGGCATCGCTCATCGCGTCGCGGCACAAGACCATCGAGCTCCGCACGTGGACGACCGACTACCGCGGGCCGCTCGTCGTCACGGCCGCGAAGACCGTCGAGCGGGTGCGTCGCTACCCGATGACGGACCCGCCGCTCGGGGTCACCGTCTGTCTCGTGCGCCTCGTGGGCATTCGTCGCGCTCATCCGGGCGACGCGCATGCGGCCTGCGTCGAGCACACCGAGAACCTCGCCCCGTACTACGCGTGGATTCTCGACGACGTGCGACCCCTCGTGGCCACGCCCGTGCGGGGGATGCAGTCCATCTGGGAGATCGACTCGCGCCTCGTGCGCCTCGCTGCGTGAAAAAGTGCGGGGGGCGGAGCGGCTCGCACGCTCTGCCGCCGATGACGGCCTCGGCCATCCGGCGACGCCCCCCGCCCAACGCGGGGCACACAAAAACATCAATGCCGGCTCTTGGCCCGCGTGGCCGGCGCACGCTGCAAACACCGGAGGGGCCGGAGAGCCAAGAGCCCCCCCGTACGGTGCCAGGCCGAATTGAACGCCGGCTCTTGGCCCGCGTGGCCGGCGCACGCTCGTATCCGCCGCGGAGGTCGAAGGCCGAGGGCCTGGAGAGCCGCACCTTCCCTAGGTCAACGGACGAGACCTTCCCCCGAGCGTCCAGGCCAAGTCGAAGAGGCGCCCCGAATCCCCGCCCGCGGCTTGGTAGTTTCTCGGGGCTAGCGACGCCGGCGAGCGGCCCTGCGCTTCGCCCGTAGCGCGCGGAGCATCTCGCGCGCTTCCGCGAGGCTGACGCCGCCTGCCGCGCTCTCGAGCCGCTGCTTGATGGTGCGGGCAAGCTCACGCTCCTCGTCGCTCGTGCACGCGTCGAGGTCGAGCTCCACGGTCACGCCGTCCCAATCGTCGTTTTCGCCCGGTCCCACGAGCAGGAGCGTAGCTCACGGAGGCGCGAAGCGCGCGCGGAGCAGGTCGCACGCCTCGTCGGCGTAGCGCGCGGCCTCGTCGGCGTGCGCACCCCATTGCGCCCGCGCGACGAAGACCTCGCGCCAGAATTCGGGGTAATGGGGATTCGGCGGGCTCCGGTAGGGGAGGGGAGCCTTTGCCGGGCCGGGCGCGTTCATGGGGCCTCTCGCGCGTGTCGGCATGTCGCGCTGCTCTTCTTCGCGGTGCGCATCGCCTGCGCGCAGAGGTGCTCGCGAGGATCGAAGCCCTGGGCGTATTCCATTTCCGTGTCGGTCACGGCGAACGTGGTCGCCCAGTGATGGCCGTTCTCGCGGCACGTGCAGGTGAGCGCGTAGTAGCGCACGCCGGTCTTGTCGCTCCGACCGTAGAGCATGACGACGAGGCCATGCGCGCCGTCCTCGAGCGCGTCAGCGGACACCGTGCGCCTCGAGCAAGTGCATGCGCCCGGCGTCCTCGAGCGTGCGGCGCACCGAGGTCTCTTGCGCTTCGCTCTCGAGCCGCATCACGAGCTCCGCCCCGCACACGCTGCACGTCGCGACCATCGAGCGCACCGGCTCGCCCTTCCAGTCGACGAGGTTGGTCAGGTCAACGCGGTAGCTCCCCTCGGCCCGCTTCATGGCTTCGACCCTCGCGCACGCGCCCGCGTGATCGCGGAGCGGGCGATTCTCTCGGCCCCGCACTGCGCCGTGGAAGCGCGGAGGGGGCGACGACGCGGCTTTCGGCCGCACGCTTCGCCGGGTGCCGTCCAAGGGACCCAGGACGGGCGATGTGTGGCTTCGCGCGCAGCTTTTGGCCGATGCCGTCGTCGTTCCCCTCCGCGCTGCCACGGCCGGAGCGGAACACCGCGTCCGGCGTCGAGCGCCCGCGCGTCGCCGGCTCCTACTAGAACAGAGCCGAAAACGCACTCGGCGCACGTCCCGCACTAGGTGGCCGGCGTCAAGCGCAGCGCGCTGGCCGGAAGCGGGCAGGGCGGTGGTCGAAAACGGGCGCCGCGTCGATTTCTCTTCCGGGTTCGCCCTGCCGCTTCGATTAGGGCCTCATGAGCCCCCTCGCCGCCCGCGGCCTCGCCTACTTCCACGCCCGCCAGGCCTCGCTCACCGGCTTCGGCTGGTTCTGGCGCCCGCCCAAGGGGCTGCACTAGAGCCGCGCCATCCGCCGATCGGGGTCCCTCCCGAGCGTCTCGCGCACGTAGTAGTCGGCGATCCATTTCAGGCGTCGGCCCAGCTCCCGGTCGGCCAGCTCGGGGGATCGCATCTTCGTGTGGCGTCGATGCTCGCGCATGAAGGCCTCGGCGAGGGCGCTCATGAGCCGGAGCGGAATGGGATACCGCGGCTCGTACTGCTCCCCGCAGTGGGTGCAGAGCAGCGCGCCGCCGCACGAGCCGTCGCGGAAGTCGGCCATCACGATCCAGGGCGTCCCGCGCTTCTTCGCCTTCACTTAACGACGCTGGCCTTGTAGCCGCGGCCGCGCGAGCTCCGCGCGCACCTCGTCGCGGGTCATGCCGCGCGTCCAGCGCAGGATCGGCGCGGCGTTCACGACGCGATCGCTCTCCTCGTCCAGCTCGAAGCCGGCGATGAAGGTCGGGGCGTTCACGCGCACGAGAATCACGAGCGTGCGAGCTCCCAGAGCGCGAGCCCGGTCTCGCTCTCGTCGTCATAGCGTCTCGTTCCGTCGAGCTTCCAATAGCGGCGAGGGCGGTTGCCCCGCTCGGGGATCAGTTCGTCGCCCAGGTACGACACAAGCTCGCCATCGGTCTCCATGCTGAGGAGAATGCCGTGGGTACGCCCCGAGGAGATACGAAGAGCATCCGCGATGGCGAGCGTGTACATGGGGCCGCCGCGAAGCATCACCCGGATCTCTTCGCGCAGATCACGACGCGGGCCGAACAGCCAACGCAAGAAGCGGCTCACCATCGGCCGCAATCCAAGTCGATCGCGCAGTCGTTGCACTGAACCGAGGAGGGCCGCCCGTGCGCGCACGTTTTCTTTTCTGCGGCGTCGACCACCTCCTTGCATTCCGGGCATGTGGCCTTTGCCCACTCCTCGGGCGAGACCCAAGGCATCACCGGCTCCAGGCCGCAGAGCGTGAGACAGCCGGGCGAGACGTGCACGAAGTCGCCAGGAACCCACTGCCCGCGCTTCTTCATCCACGCCTCGATCTCGAGCTTCGCGCGCTCGAAGCCGAAGTAGTAGCGCGGCCAGCCATCGGCATCGTCGAGGTCGCGCGCGAGACTCGACCCACTATCGGCCCAGAGCTGCGCGAGCCAGTTGCCGCGGTCGCAGTAATAGGGACGCGGAGCCATGTAGATAGTGCACTCGCGTCCGCGGATCTCGAAGTGCCGCGGATGCTCGGGAGTCTCGCGCCACACGCTCGGCTCGCTCATCGAAGCGCCTCCTCTCCAATCTCTTGCATCAGGATGCCGACGTTGCCCTCCACGAGGCCACCATTCCAATCCGCGGGATGCCCGTCGAAGCCGAAGGCGTTCGCGAAGGCGATGGCGACCGTGTGACTCGGCTTGCGCTCGCCGCCGGCGCACGAGATCGAGAGATGCCGGTACAGCGCGCCCTGAAGGCGCGTGAAGCTGAACACCACGCGATAGGGGGACGCGTAGAGCACGTGCCGAGGATCATCGCCCGGAGGCGGCATGTCGTCGGGCTCGTACACGTGGGCCTTCGCGTGCGCGACGATCGCGTCGACAGCCGCCGGCGAGCCGGCGAGGACGAAGACGCTCACGAGGTCTCCCCCTGCTCGCACTTCACCATGAACGCCCACGCCTTCGCGTGCTCGGGGCAGAAGAGCGCGACCAGGCTCCGCACGTTGTCCGGGTGCACGAGCGCGGCGCAGGCGCCCATCATCCAGAGCACGCCGGGCTCGACGTGCCCCTTGGTCTCTCGCATGACCTGCTCGGTGTACTTGCACGCCGCGCAGCGCTGCCCCGTGGCCAGCATTTCATCGACGATGCTCATGAGTCGATCCCCTCCACCCACCACGAGAAGCCGCAGGCAGCGCACGTGTACTTGTCGTCCTCGTAGCCGCCGCAGTGCGACTCCCAGGTCTCGATCCGGACCTCGGCGCGCCCGCAGTGGCGGCACGGCACGAGGGACGGGATCGTCTTCGTGAACGTGCCTTCGCTCTCGCTCATCGGCTTGGTGTGCATCAGCTCCTCACTACGAGCGTGAATCGCGTTCGGCGCTCGGGCGTGATCGTCGGCTCGTAGATCACCTCAACGCCCGCCTCGGCGAGGCTCTCAAAGAATTCGCGCTCGTCGCAGACCTGCTTGATACGCGTGAAGGGGATACCGGCGGCAGTATGAAAGGCCACGAGCGACTCGCGCGACCCGAAGCACGCGACGCATTGCCCCTCCAGGCCGGGCACGTGTAGCGTCACCGGCCGATCGACGTTCCAAGCGAAGAGGGCACCCGCGAGCGAGACCTCGCTGCTCCGGCCCGTAAAGCGCACGCCGTCGTCGCTCATTCGACGATGCCGTAGCGCCCGCGGAAGGCCGCCGCCGCCGCCTGGAAAATCTGGAGCGAGGTCTCGGCGAAGACCTCCGAGCCATCGTCGAGGCGGATGCGCATCCCGATGCTCGGCCGCCCGCTCGCCATGCCGCCGGGGAGCGCGCTCAGCGCGATCAGCTCGCCGCGCTTCGCCTTCGCGGCGTCGAAGTCGGGCCACGCGCCATCGCCATCCACATCTAGTTTGATCGATACGTGCGGCATCGTGTATTCTCCGTTTTGCTTCGCAGTTTCGCGAGTTTACATAACCGTTCTTATGCGCGTTTCGCGCCGGCGCCCTTCAACCGCTGCGGCACGTGCTTGCGGCAGTAGCCGGGCTCGACGACGAGATCCTCCCGCGTTCGAGGCTCCGGCGCACCGTGTTTCACGCGCACGAAGACGACCTCGCACGGCATCGCGCCGCACTTGCTGCACGGCATCTTCTCGGCCGCGAGGCGGATGGCGCCGGCCAGCTCGTAGGGCGTCACGCGTCGCCCCCTCGCCGCGCCGAGCCGAGCGCGAGCCCCAACGACGACCGCCGGTACAGCTCCTCTTCCGCCTCGCGCCGCTGGGCAAGTCGCGCGCGCTCGGCAGCGATCCGCGCCCGCTCGGCGTCGAACGCGTCAGCGAGCTGCCGATGCGCGATCCGGAGCCGCGCGCTCGTCTTCCCGAGGAAGAAGCCTGCCGCCGGTCCGATCGGCGCGACAAGCCACTGTTGCCACGCGCTACGCATCACGAGCAGGACGAAGATCCCGTTCGCGACGAGCAGCACGCCGAGGAGCACGAAGCACCAGCGCGAGAGCTGCCGCGAGCGGCGTAGGGCCTGATCGATCGCGGTCATCAATCCATGTCCAACGGGTGCCGCGGCTCCCAGCGCAGCTCGTTGGCCTCGTTCTGATCGACCCCGACGCTCCAGAGGAAGCACCGCTTGTGATGCGCCAACTCGGGCGGCGAGCCCGGCGGCCCCGAGAAGGGGATCACGAACCCGCGGTCACCCTCGGCGATCGGCCTATCGCAGAGGACGCAGATCGAGCCTACGGGCGTCTCGACGTGCGGAACGGTGTCGCACACCGGCGCGCCCCATGACTGGCCAAACCACTTCACAGGCTCCCCTTCAGCTCGGCGAGCGTCGCGCGCGCGATCCGCGACGGGCACACGTGACCCTCCGCGTCGTGGTCTTCCCAGCACTCGGTGAGCGCGATTTTTCGGAGCGCCTCGGTGCACGTCTTCAGGTGCGCACGCGCCTCGTCGCGCTCCTTTCGATAGTGCTCCCGCTCCTCGCGGTACCGCCTCACCCGGCAGCCGAGACATCCGCACGCCGTGTTCGGCTCGTGCTCGCCGAGCGCGGCGTGGAGGGCCTCAAGGCGAGGTCCGATGTTGCCGGCCATGGCGCCCGAGAGGAGCAGCACGCGCGCCTTCCGGTCGGCGTCGAGCGGATGGGCGATGTAGTCGACCACCGCGACGCGGAACGCTTCGGTCAGCACCCGCGGATCTTTGAAGGACTCCCAGTCGAGAGCCTCGACGAGGGCTTCGGTCGTCTGTCTCGGCTCGTCGCTCATGGATTCGATTCCTTCCCCCGCTCGCGCCGCCAAATCAACCGCCATCGCATCGCCGCCGCCTCGCTGAGCGGCTTCGTGCCCGCCGGCGGCGCGTAGCCCCGGGCGCGGAGCGTGCTCCAGCACCGATCGCAGATCGCGTGCGTGCACGGGGCGGCGCAGAGCGGGCACACGGTTCAGAGGTCGACGATCAGCTCGTAGCGGGCCACTTCCTCGGCGCCGAGCACGTACGTCCCCTCGGCCGCGAGGTGCTGCGCGTAGAAGCGAAATGCGACGGTCTTGCGCTTGTGATCGCGAATCTGACCTTCGAGGTCCTTCGCGAGGTTGTCCTGATTGTTGTAGCTGGACGTCGCGAACTTGGCGGCGACCTCCAGCTCCTCGGGCAGCTCGCGCACCGTCTGGAGCGAGGCGCGCAGCTTCGGTAACTCCGCCTCCTTCGTCGCAGCGCGCGACGCGTGGTACTCGGCGCGCTTGAGGAGCATCGCCTTCAGATCCTTGGTGTCGAAATACAGCTTGAAGCCTTCGATCGTCGCCATCGTGCGTTCTCCTTCCCCGAGGGGGGCGGGGCGCACCGGCTCCGGTCCGGTGCACCTTCGTCTGCTGCCCACATCCCGGCCACCGCCACGGCCGTCGTTCACTACCGGTCGATGAACCCTCGACCGAACACCACGAGCAAGACGCCGGCGAGAAGAACGAGCGCGAGATGGGCCATCCCATCACGACTCGGATCGCCGTGGTACGTGCCCGGCTTATGACGAATGCGCCACACCGTGAGCGCTCCGAGCGAAGGCGTCGCGATCGCCAGATACATCACGAGCGACATATTGAACCGCGCGCGCGCGCTCTCGACGAGGAGCACCGGCAGGAAGAGCGCGAGGAAGAGCGGCACCATGTTCGCTACCGCGAAGGCGGCGACCAGCATCGCGCCGGGTTTCTCGCGTCGATCCATCAGAAGCACCACTTTTGAATGAAGATGGGCTGGCTGGCAACGGCGCACGGCACATCATCGGCCGGGCCCTGATCCGGACCGCCGGTCCCAGTGCCGGGTGGGTAGGTCGAATTCCCGTCGTCGTCGGGACCAGCGTATAGCCCACCGTTCGGCACGTCTTCGCTGCTATCGAGCGATGCGACGACCTCGCTCTCGGCGCCCTCATCCGTCTCGTTCGAGCTGCGCGGCCCCTGCGCGCCGCCGCTTCCGACGCCGGCGGGCTCTTTGTCCTTCTCGTCGAAGTGATGGACGATCGCGTCGCCGACGAGGACGCTTAGCTCTCCGAGGATCACGGTTGCGGCAATGCCAGCTCCGACCGTCAGCGTGATGGGGGCGCCGATGATAACCGCCGCCGCGATACCGCCAATGACGGCGAATCCACCCGCCGCCCCTGCGGCGAGAGCGATACCTTTGTTATGGTTAGCGTCCTTCTCCGGCGGCGTCGCGATGACGAGATGGCGCGTGTAACTGTCGGCGAGCTTCGCGAGCGAGGGCGCGAAATACGAGACCGCCGAGGTGTGCCCGGACAGAAGGCTCGTGAGCGCGCCCATGCAGACCTTGCCCCCGCCGACCGACGCCAGATCCGCCGTCTCGGTGCCGACCGCGGCAAGCTTGTCGCGCGCGGGGATTTGCCACGTCGTGACATGCGCCTCGCCGTAGGGCGCGACGGAGTCGTCGACGTAGCACGCGGCCGTTCCCTCCTTCGTGCGGAGGAAGAGGAACATCGAGTTTGTGAGCGGCGAAAGCGCCGCGATCCACTCGGCTTCGCGCACGCCCTGCGTCGAGTAGACGTGCCGGAGCATCTCGTATCCATGGTCGCCGACCCACATCGAGGAGTGAGTCACGCGAAGCGCGTGCATCGTGCCCTTGGCGTCGATGCCCGAGAGCTGCCGGATCGTTTCGCTCGGCCCCACCGTCATCGCGACCGACGTGCCGTCGAGCGCTTGTCCCGTTTCGGTCTTCGCCTCGGTCGACGACGAGCCTGAGCACGCGTTCGTGAGCGCAAAGAGCGGCAACGCGAGCGTCGCCGCGAGACTGCGGATCTTCATGTGTGGTTCCCTTCCCAGAACGAGGGAAGGCTCCACCGCCGCCCCTCGGTCGGACGCATATCGCCCGAGGGACCCTATCAGTGCAAGATAGTTTGTAGCCTATGGACGTCGTTTTGATCGGGCGCACGCGTTGGACACTCGATGCCCGGATCCGGGCAACCGGCTCCCCTACCCCGCCGGCGAGCGCGGGATGCACGCCGCATGGTGCGTTTCGAAATCGTGCACCCGGCGCGACCAGTCGGGCGCCGGCGAGGGGAATTCGGGGTGCTGCATCGCCCCGCACCCGGTGCAGAGAAGCGAGCCGCTCGGCCGCTGAATCACCTTCGCGCGCGGCGCGCGCCGCAACTCGATCGCGTACTGCTGGTGCCGCATCTCGCCCCCTCTGCCTCAAGCTTGCCACGAGCAAACTCAGGCGCGCACGCGGAGCCTCACGGCCGAGCTTCACTTCGTGGCGCCCATGGATGACATGCAGCCCGGGCACGTCGCGAGGTGCCCCGCGTCGCGCTCGACCCATCGATGCCCCTCGGGCCACTCGGCGGGCATGCGCGTGTCGAAGGTCCCGCAGACGGCGACCCCGCCGTCGAGCACGTGCACGGCCGGCGCGAGCTCCGGGCAGCCGTGCATCTCGCCCCACGCGTCGATGAGGGCTTCGAGCAAGGGCGCCGGGATGGGCATCGCGGGCCGGTAGGCGCCGCCGCAGCGCGCGCAGCGGAGCCGGTCGCCGCGGTCGACGTAGATCCAGGACGGCCAGCCTTTCACGAGGCCCCCTTCTTCGGAGGCACGAGGACATCTGGTTTCGGCTCCCTTCGGCGCAGTTCCGCTACGAAGGCTTCGACATCGATGCCGAACGAGTCGCAGAACGCGATGGCGCTGCCGAGCAGCGCGTAACAGATGTGCGCCCGGTATTCCGGGTGCCTGATGATGATGTCGGACAGCGATTTGGCGTGCCGGTCCAACTCCGCGTGGATCGCGCGCTCCGCCGAAGGTTTCACAGCCACACCTCGTAAATGACGGGATCGTCGTCCGGTTGGGCCGGGAAGCACACGTGTCCTTCGGGCACGGAGCGCCGCGCCTCGTCGAGGGTCGCGACAACCGCGACGGGCAAGGGGCACGGCATCTGCGCACCTCCGATGACGTGCCACTCGCGCACGACGAAGAGCCCCGGATAGTCCGCGGGGTTCTTGTAGACGACGAAGATCCGAAGACCCTCGCCGCTCATGCCGCCGGCACCAGCCGCAGCGCGCGCTTGTACTCTGCATCCAATTCGCGGATGGCCGCTGGGCCGTCCTCTTCCGCCGCGGCGCGGAGGAAGACGAGACCGCTGTCCATCGAGGACATGACCTCCTCGCGCGTCGCCTCGCGGCCCTCGCAGATCCACCGCACGTGTTCGGGCTCACCGAGGTGGAAGAGCACCCCGCCCCCTACCCGTCCGTCGCCCTTCATCACGCGAATGCGGTAGCGCTTCGTCGTCCAGAGTAGGGCGAGCCCCGGGTTGCGGAGGTTCGCGATGCCGACCTGCTCCTTGGCGAGCGCGGGCATGTTCGTCTCGCGCCGGTGCGCGCTCGGCCGCGAGAGGAAGGGGCACGCCTTCGCCGCGAAGTCGGCGCAGTCGAGGTGCGAGGGCGGCTCGCTCGAGATGCGGTTGATGCCGCACATCGGGCCGATCACGAACGTGCGATACGCCCCAAGCGACTCGCCGCAGATCCAGCACTGCGAGTTACGCACGGCCTGCACGAGCGCGCCCTGGTTCATCAGGCGAAAGTCGGGCTTGCCCTGTCCCGTCGGCACGGGCTTGCCGTGCTCGTCGAACCACGGCACGAACCACGGCACCGGATAGCCCCGCCCCTCGACGGGGAGGCGCGCGATGCGATCCGGCATGGGCGGCAGGTCTTTGCGGTAGTCGATCATCGTGTCCACCTCTTCACGCCTTCCCCGTCGGCCAAACGTCGTCGGCCTGAGCGAGCAGGTCACGCACGAAGGCCTCGAGACCCCTGCGCGAGCGGAAGCGCGCGACGATCCGCATGGGCGGGAGATCCGCCTCGACCGCCTTGATGGGCTTCATCACGACGAGCACGGCGATCTTCTCGCCGGTGCCATCGCGCCCCGCGTGCTGCGTGGCGATAGCCTGCACCTCGATGGGCAAGACGAGCTTGTCGGCGAGGTTCTCGATGTCGGTGTCGGCCATGGGACTCCCCTATTCGAAAACGGCAAACGCGCGCGTGAGCGAGGTGAGCACGTCCAGCCAGTCGAATTCGCGCAGCTCGGAAAGCGTTCCATGCGCGAGCACGAAGTCGATCGCCGCCTGCGAGAAGAGCCCCGCGTTGTTTTCGAGGACCGACTTGAGCGTGGGCGAGTCGCTCGCCGGATGCCGGGGCGCCATCACGTTGATCGGCGCCCCGCTCACGAGGCGGCTGAACGGCACCCCGAGCATCGTCGCAGCCTTCAGGGTCGTCTCATACGATGGGCGGCTTTGGCCCTTGAGGATCTTGCGCAGCGCCGCGACGGAGATGCCGAGCGCTTGGGCGAGCTGGCTTCGACGACCGCCGAACCGCGACTCAAGCGTTTGACGGAGGACCTCCGTCACGCGATCGGCGTGCTCCGCAGGCATCGGGGGCGCCCCGATGCGTCGACTCGACGCGCTCAATTCGACCCCGCGCGCCCCATCAGGTTGAAAAAGCGCCCCTGGGCTCCGTGCACCGGCTTCACCTCACCGAGCGATACCTTTCCCGCGGCATCACGAAGCATGGGGATGGCGTAGACGCGCGGCTCGGCGAGGGCGACGTGCTCGTACTGGATGAGCAACGCCTCTTTGCGAGCGGGATTGTCGGCGGGAAGCGTCTTGTCGAAGGGCGATCCCGGAGCGGCCCATACCTCGCTGGTGAAGATGATCGCGATGCCTTCGAGCAGAACCAGCGAAAGCTGAAGCAGCGCCCGAAACGCGTCCTTGCTCGGGACGTCCCCCCAACCGCCGTTCGGCCCTGGCGGCGCAGGGATGGCCACGAGGTTGAGCGCGTCGGTGCGCTTCATCCCATTCGGCTCCAGCCGCGTGAGCAGAACGCCGAAGGGTGCTAGCTCGCCGTCCTTGAGTAGGAGCCGACGACACCGCTCGATGTGATCGCTGATGAATTCCTCGGCGCCCTCGCGAGTCTCCAAATAGTTGAGAGCGGGCGCCGACTGCCGATCCGTCATGGGACCGGGTTTATAGCACTGTTAGTCAGATGCAAGCACCTTGGCGCGGATGTACGCGTCAATGGAGAGGTTCGCGGCGACCGCGGCCATTCGAATTTGATGATGCTCCGCCTTCGTGAAGAGAGCCGAGACACGCTTCTTCTTCGCGACGAGCTCGGGCTCGAGACCAGGCACCGCGCTGGTCTTCGTACGCTTCGTCTTGCGCGTCTCTTCCTCGGGCGCAAGCGCGGGGACGGCGGGCGCCGGCTCGCTCGAGCGTTCTGCGGGTCGCAGGCCCATCTCCTCGAGCAATTCGGGATTACGGGGGCGCTCGCTCGGAAGCGTGAGCACGCTGGTGCGGGCGTTCATGCGGCACCTCGCATCCCGAGCGCCTCGCCCACGATGGCGTCGTAGAGCGCCTCGACCTCGGCGCGCGCGGCAGCGTCGTCGCCGAAAGAGACGACCGCCTCCCCTTCCCCGCGCGCCCGGTCGTAGGCCACGCGGTGCGCGAGGTGCCGGTCGAGCAGCACGATGCCGAGGGGCTCGAGCGCCGCGAGCACCTCGGCGGTCTCGCGCACGCGCGGGCGCACCTCGTTGAGCACCATGCGGCGAACGACGGGCGGCAGGCCCACCTGCTCGCGCAGCTCGTCGGCCTCATCGAGCAGGCGCTTGGTCTGCACCGCCGCCCAGACGTCGGCGTGCGCCGGCCGGAGCGGGATCACGACTACGTCGGCGCAGATGGCCGCGCGCACCGTGACGCCCTGCAGACTCGGCGGGCCGTCGCAGACGACCACGTCGAAGCCTTCCGCGGCCTCGCGGAATTTCGCGACGTGCCAGAGTTTCGGATCCTCGGCGCGCTCGACGCGTAGCCCGCGCAGCGGCGAGCCCTCGGCGCGTGTCGAGTACCACTGCCACGAGGTGGCCTGCGCATCCCCGTCGCGCAGGAGTGTCCGTTTGCCGCGGAGGTGCGCGCACGCCGCGAGGTTCTGGGCGACCATGGATTTCCCGACGCCCCCTTTCTGATTGAGCACTGCGATCGTCGTCGTCATACGCGCGAGCCTGCCCGCCCTCGCCTCCGTGGGCCAAATTCCTGACCGTCGCTCCGTTTGTGGAGCGTGCTCCATTTGCTCCGCACACGGAGCGCGCTCCGTGGAGTACATGACGGCATGACCTACCGCGCACGTTGCGAACGTCGTCGAGAGCTGGATGCGAAGCGAGGACCGGACGCGGTCGGCATGTATCGCCTGAAGGGCAAGCGCGTCGTGCCCGTCCGGCGCCTCTTGGACTGGTCGCACGCCTTCGAGAGCAAGGAGCGATTCCTCTTCGAGAGCGCCGTTGGCGACCAGCGCGTCACGACGATCTTTATTGGCATCGACGCCCTTCACGGTCTGTCCGTCACGCCCCCTCGTCTCTTCGAGACCGGCGTTTTCGACGGGAAGCGTTGGTTCACCGTGGCGCGCTATGCGACCTGGAAGCGCGCGAAGAAAGGGCACAACCGGACCGTCTATTTCGTCCGGACGCGCGAGGCGCGGGGGTACGTTTAGCCCGCGCGGGAGAGCAACGCCTCCCAGTGCTCGATGCCGTCCACGATCCACGGGGCGTACGTGATCAGGTCGTCGTACGTGAGGAACACGCCAGGGCGTTTCGTCCCGTAGCCGCGGCGTCGCAGGGGCACACCGGCCTCCCGGAGCCGCCGGTAGCAGGCGAAGCGCGTGATGCCGAGGGCGCGCGCGAGCTCGGGCACGGTGAGCAGCACCGCCCGGCGCGCGTTCGCGCGCTCCTCAGGCGACGCGGTCGCCATGGCTCCGCACCGTGAGCTCCACGGCCCGCTCGGCATTCATCGCGTCGACCTGGTGCTGCACCTGGCGGCGCAGGACCACGCCGCGCCCGGCGGTCGACGGGTAGCGCTTCCGACGTCCGCCCGGCTGCGCGAAGGTCACGAGCGCGCGCGCGGTCTCGTACGCCTCGTAGGCCTCCTCGCGCGCGCGGCGCGCCTCGCACGCGATGGCGCGCACGAGGAGCTTGTCGTCCCGTTTGCTTCGGCCGACGAGCTGTTCCAGCCACCACGCGACGGCCTCGGAGCGGGCGACCGTCTCGCCCGTCTCGCGCTTGTAGGCCGCCCGGGCGGCGCTCGTGCGGGAGGCGAGGGGAGCGGCCACCCCGAAGGCGGCGACGAGCGCCATGGGCCATTGGCGGGGCTGGTGAAGCCGTTCCAGCGTCGTCGAGTGGCGCTCGGCAATGCGCAGAAGCAGCTCGCGCACGTTGCGCACAAGCTCGAGCGCCTCGAGACGCGCCTCCTCGGGACACGCGTCCTCGGTCGAAAACTCGACGCCCTGCATGCCCCAGCGGGCGCGGTCGAGCATCAAGCCGCAGGGACTCATCAGCCCAAGCTCGGAGTCGGCAGCCTTGTAGAGCCAGTCGAGGTCATCCATCGCGGCGACCGAGATCGCGAGGAAGGTGCACGCGGTGTTCATGGCGGGGGTCCCTTTCCCGTGTCCTTCCAACGCGAGGGAGGACAGCAAGAAACTGCCACCGAAAATCTCTTAGGTCTATAGCCTAGGTTTGGCTCTGCCGTAGCAGCTCGTCGAGTCGCACGCGCACGCGTTCGATGGTGCGCTCGGTCGCCATGCCCGACGCGGCGAGGTCGCAGGCCGTGACGGGACCGACGCCGAGGAGGTCGGCGAGCGCGCGGTAGGACATGCGGGCGCGCAGGACGCGGAGCAACTGCTGATGCTCCGCGCTCAGGCGCGCGACGGCTTTCCGGGTCGGCGCGGGCCGACCCGGCTGGAAGTCGCGGGCTCGCATCGCGCTAGTTTCCGGAGGGGACGCTGACGCTGTGGACGTAGAGGCCCTCGGGCGCATTCGCGTTTTCGAACATGACCTGCGCGAATTCGCCGTGACGCGCGCACAACTCGAGGTTCATCTTCGCGAGAGTCGTGTCGGCGGCGCCTTCGGCGAGCCGTAGACCGGTGATCAGGCCCGAGAGATAGCCGTGCAGCCAGCAGTCTTCGCGGGTCGAGCCGGTCGGCGCGTTGCGCGTGGCGTTGCAGGCGAGGCACGTCATGAGACGACCTCGACATCGGGCGGGGCGATCTCCTGGTACGCGTGTTTCAACACGTAGGAGACGAAGCGCGCGTGTTCCGCGCAGAGGCGTAGGCTGTGGTCGTTCTCGGCGTGAGCGAGACAGCCACGCAAGAAACCGAGCAACCAGGCCTCCGCAATTGAGCCACCAACCGGAGCCTCCTGCTCCGTCAGGCACGCCCTGCACTCGCTCATCGCCCGACCGTGATCCCGAGCATCTCGCAAAACTTCGTCATGCCGTGCTTGGCGTCGATGATCTCATCGACCCACGCCTCCGCGATTCTCCGACCCCTCTCCGTCGAGCCGTTCAGCGGGTGCGAAGCCGTAGAGGCCTTCGCGAGCTTTTCGTTGGCGATGCGAAGCTGCTCGGTGAGGGCGGCGATCTCGCACTTGTTGTCGTGCTCACGCCCGATCGTGAATTCGTAGAGGGAGCCGACGGGGCCGGCGGCCGGCTCGCGCTCCCGCAAAAGCCCGCGCTCGACGAGGCGATTCACGAGGCGGTGCACGGTCGTCGCGGCCATGCCCAACTCCTCGGCGAGCGTTCGCTTCGACGCACGCACCTGCCCCTGCTCGTCGGTCACCTTCAGCAGGGCGAGGGCCACGCGGGCGATGGGATCATCGGTCTCGAACGTGGAGAGGATCTTCGTGCGGGCGTCCGCACGCGAGAATCCCGGCGCGACGGGCGCGCTCGCTCGCTTGGCAAGCGCGGCTTCCAGCTCGTCGACGCGCGCTTGCAAGCGACGCATCTTCAGCGTCATCGGGCCGGCAGGAAGCTCCTCAACCGGTTTGCCTTCGAGCTTCGCGTTCGCCTCGTTGAGTTGGTTCGTGAGCGTGCCCACGCGCCCGCGCATCTCGAGGAATTTGGCGCGCCAATCCGTCTTCCCGTCCGCGTTCTTCCGCATCTCTTCCTCCAATTCACGAATGCGCTCGTTCGCCTGTTTCAGAGCCGCCCGCGCCTCCTCGGCTTCGTTGCAGTAGAGGGCCGCCAGTTGCTCGGCCTCCTCGGCGACCTTCGCCGCGACCGGCATCACGCCGGACTCGGGATAAGACGGTTTGCTCTCGGGTGGGGGAGGCGGGGTCAGCGACAGTCGGCGAGGCATCACGGCGGGCTCGGGCGCGAGCGGGGCAACACCCATCATGACCCCGCGCGTTCGCACGAGCTCCTCGAGCCGCTGCCAGCCGTGCCCCGACGTTTGATGCGTGATGGGCACGCACGGCTTGCCCGAGCGCGTGCCCACCGCGAGCACCCGCTCGCGCACCGCCGTCTGCATCCCGTCCTCGATGAAGACGATCACGTCGAACGTCGAGACGTCGACGTTCTCGGCGCTGCTGCCGCGGACAACGCGTTTGGTCTTTACCCCAATGCGCTCCAACTTGTCGTAGATGCGATTACGTCGAAAGAGCGCTTCGTCCGTGCAGACGACGAGCGCCGTGATTTTTTGCAGCTCGCTCGCGATCGGGTTCATCGCTGTAATAGGTGCTACTTGCATAGGGTCCTCCTCCGTTTCCGTTCGCCAAAAGGCGCACCGCGGCCAACGCCACCCCACCCGCATCGCGCTGATGGGCATTGGTCCGAGACGGCAATCGCAATAAGAACGTAAGCCCCTGTTTGACCGCAGCGTCGCTCGCTGACGGGTCGGACAGAAGCCCCTTTCGCCAGACGCGCGCGGGCATCTCGAAAACACGAAGCTTTCGAGCCCTCGCTTGCCCGCAGATCGCCGAGGCGACGTACTGCGTTCGCAGAAGCTGATCGGCCATCGCGCGGATCGCGACAGGGGAGGCGTCCGAGCGGGCGTGCCAGCTCACCAGTTCGATGGCGACCGCGCTCGGCGCGTAGTCGTCGAGCAGCGTCTCGATCGTTCGATATCGTGACAGGCAATTTCCGGCCGCAACGTAGCGTGCGCCCCCGCGGCCCTCGGTGGTCAGAACCATCCACCCGCATGTCTTCGGTCCCACGTCGATGCCCAGCACCCGCACCGGTTGTGCACTCGTCGTTACCCCCATTTCCGGCTCCTACACGGCCAAAGCATGGGACGTCGAGAAAAAGGTGTTCATGCAGCCATCTTTTGCACTGCTAGAAACCTAAAGCGCGATTCCCCTATTCGGCCGCCTGTCCGCGCGGGAAAACGCCGCCCCGGCTCGTGAACCGCGCATAGGCCTCCTCGAAGCGCACGAGCACGGTTCCCGTGGGCCCGTTGCGTTGCTTGGCCACGATGACCTCGGCCACCTCCGCGTCCTCGACGCTCATCGAGTCGCCGGCGAGGCGCGCGTAGTACGCCGGTCGATACAGGAACACGACGTTGTCGGCGTCCTGCTCAATGGCGCCGCTCTCGCGGAGGTCGCTGAGGAGCGGACGCTTCTCGGTGCGCGATTCGACGGCGCGATTGAGCTGCGACAGGGCGACGACGGCGACCTGCTGCTCCTTCGCGAGCGCTTTTAGCGCCTGGCTGATGGCGCTCACCTCGCGCTCTCGATGCGACTCGCCCGGCTCGCGCATCAACTGCAGGTAGTCGATGAACACCACGGCGAGCTCCTCGCCGGCGCGCGCGCACTCGGCGCGTCGACGACGCACCTTCGCGCGGAGCTCGGTGACGGCGAGCGCCGCGGTGTCGTCGATGTCGACGCGATGAAGCTTCACCGCATCGGTCGCCGAGATGAGCTTCGACCAGTCGCGATCGGTCACCGACTTGAGCCGGCGAAGGCGCGCGACGTCGACCGAGCCCTGCATGCACACGAGCCGGTGGGCGAGCTGCTCGCGCGGCATCTCCAGCGAGAAGAACGCCGTGGCGAGACGCGGCCGGTCCGGTGGATCACGCGCCGGATCGGCGATGGCGAGCGCGCACGAGAGCGCGAAGCTCGTCTTGCCCATGCCCGGGCGCGCCGCGATGACGGTGACGTCACCGCGATGAAAGCCCCCGGTGAGCGCGTCGTAGCCTTCGAGCCCGCTCGGGATGCCGGTCGTTTCCTCGCCGCGGTTCTGCGCCTCGATGAGGTCCGAGACGACGCGCGCGGCGAGGGGACCGATGCGCTCGCCGCGCACCGAGTGCCCCGTCGCGCCGATGGCCATGAGGCGTGTCTCGGTCGCATCGAGAAGCGTCGCCGAGTGCGCGCCGCCCGCGTAGACACGGGCCGCGGCCTCCTGGCACGTAAGCCCGATCTGCCGCAGACGCCAGCACTCGACGATGCGCTCGGCGTGCGCCCGCTTGTTGGCGGGCGCCGGCGTCGCGTTGAGCAGGTCGGTGAGGTAGCCAAGCCCCCCGACCTGCGCGATGCGATCGACCCGTTTCAGCTCGCCGCCGACCGTCACGAGGTCGAGCGGCGAGCCGCGTTCGCGCAGCCGCTCCATCGCGGCCCAGATTTGCGCGTGCGCCTCGGCGTAGAAGCGATCGGGCCGAAGCAGCTCGGCGACTTCGTCGAACCCGCTGGCGTCGATCATCGCATCGGCCAGCACCGCGGCCTCGGCTTCGAGGTCGTGGGGCGGGATGCGGCCGTCGGAACGGTTCACCCGTAAAGCGCTTTCGCGATGTGGGGCGCCTTCTCCCTAACGAGGCGCCGCAGCTCCTCGGGCGTGCAACCGCGCTCCTCCTGGGCGGGCTCGGTCTTCACAAGCGGCTTGGGCGCGAGCACCTTGGGCGCGCGCGTGAGGTGCTTGCTCCCGCCCTCGCCGAGCCAATTCTCGAAGTCGTCGAGGCGATAGCCCGGCTTGCGCCTGGCGTCGGTGCGGGTCGCGCGCACGAACTCCATCGCGGCCTTCTCGAGGCGCTCGCCGATGGCCTTCACGCCGAGCCCCGCCAGCTCGGGCGCGAAGCGGTCGAGCACGCGGAGGAGTTGCTGCCCCTCGAAGGGCTTGTCGACCCAGCGGGAGCCCTCGCCGAGGGCGCGCTCGATGCCCGCCGCGTAGCGCGGCAGGAGCAGGAGGTCGGCCTTCTTGGAGGCCAGCGGGAACGTGAGAGGGGCGTCAAACGGGTCCGCAGACGCGGGGGGCGGGGTCGAAGCCTCCGGCGCGTTCTCGGGCGCGGGAGAGGCCTTCACGGCGGCGGGCCGAAGGAAGACGCCCGACTCCTCCGGGGACTCTGCGAAGCTCTCCGTGCTCTCGGGGGGGGAGGGGATGGCATGGGGCTCGCTCTTACGCGCGTGCGCGCGCGGGTCGAGCGTCGCCTCGTCCGTGCGCGCCTCGCGCGTCCCCTCCCCTCGGATCGTGATCGGATCCAAGACGAGAGTCTCGCGAGACTCTCGCGAGAGAGGCGCGAGGGTCTCGCGAATGACGGTTTGCCCGTAGATTTGTGCGGCCGACTGGAGGCGAACCACTCCGGCGTCGCTCGGCCCCGGCACGCGCGGCTTGCCCGGATGAACGACGCGCTCCTGGTCGGCCCAGCCGGTGATGGACAGGAAGACCTTGCCCTCGACGGCGTAGAGCACGACGAGGCGCGCCTGGAGCAGGTCGTCGATGGCGGCGGCGACGTGCTCGTCGGTCACCTCGGGGCGCGCCCAGAAGGTGTGACCGCGGAGCTGCGCGGGGTGCCCCGGCAGGTTGCCGTAGTCGTCGGCCCTCGTTTTGAGCGACACGTACAGACGCCACGCGAAGTCATCGAGCCCCGCGATGACGGCGTCCTCGTTCAGCTCGGGCTTGATGCTTCGGATGCGGCCGCTCATCGCGCACCGCCTTTCGCAAACCCGGCCTTGAGCCCCTTACGTTCCGAGCGCGCCGTGATGGAGGTTTCCTCGAGCAACCTTCCATGCGCGTGACGAATCTTAAAAGTCAGGATTGAATTTGCGAAAACCTGCGTAAAAACGTTGCGCGCGTCACCCGGACGCGCGAAGGTGCGTTCACTCATCTCAGACTCCATGGAGCGAGCGGGCCCTGGCAGGGGCGTAACCGCTCGCTTCTTCTTTTGTCGGTAACCTCGACCGTCCCCTTGACGGGCGAGGGCACTACGGAAACAGAGGCAACTGGCGCGGGTCAACCCGATCCAGCGACCTCGACGAACGACGCGTGCCGAGCGGAGGCTTTCGCCCCGTCATGCGCGCGAGCTGGTCCAGCCACACGCGGTACGGCCAATAGCGGCGCTCCCCGAAGGGGTAGGCGTCGCGCAGAGCCTTCGCGCGTACGGATGGCGTTGCGTTCTCCGTCGCCCATAACACGCGGGCAAGGACGAGTGTCGCCTGTTGACGCCACGGCGAGCGCGAGAGCATTCACCCGCGCCCCCCGTGCGCGCGTCGCTTGAGCGCCTCGAAGGTCGTGTAGATGAGCGAGTCCTCCAGCTCGGCGTCCCGCTCCTTCATCCAGTCGCGCGGGTCGCCGGCGAGGTCGAGCGGTCTGTAGGCGCGCCGGCCCGCGTGCAGACGCCGCGCGAGCGAGAGCATCACCTGACGCTCGTCGGCGTTGAAGTCCTGCCAGAGCAGAAGCAGCTCCTCGCCCTCGGTCAATCGAGCCGGAGCGCGCTCGTCCTTGACCCCTTCGCGGCTCTCGGCAATGGGACGGTCAGTGCTCATCGTCTTCGTCGCTTTCGTTCGCTTTGCGGTTCGGGAAACTAAAGTGCTACTCTCGCCCGCGGCGATGGGACCCAGTCGCTTACATGCCCGCGGCTTCGCGGTGCGTGCGCGTGGACGCGTGCACGATCGTCGGACCGCGCGCGTGCTCCGTGCGCAGGCGCTCGACGAGCGCGCGCTCCGCGTCGGTCATCCAGCCCGAGGCCTCGACCTCGCCGTCGGTCAGGTATTCGAGCGCCAGGCGCATGTGCGCCTCGGGCCGCGTGAGCCCAAGGAGCCACTTCCGCACGTTCGAACGCGCGTTGAGCCCAAGCGATTTGTTGATGAAGCGGTGCGTGCGCCGGCGCGGGTCCTTCTCGATCCACCGAATGAGGGCCACGCGCGATTTGGTGTCGACCATGGGGCTTTAGCATCCTATAGGCGTCCCTTCATGGGGCTGGCAAGATGAAAGGAAAGGCGATGTCTCAGCTCGAATTGGCGGGGGGCGAGGCGCCGATCATGCCGCAGCCGCGCGCGCGCAAGGTCGTGGAGCACGAGCTCACCCTCGTGCAGGCCGATCGCGTGCGGCAGGCGATGGGCCTGCTCCTGAACCGCCGGTTCGGCGGCAACATGTCGGAACTTGCGCGCGCCCTCGGGCGCTCGCAGCCCGCCGTGTCGGCCATCGTCTATGGCCACAACCAGGCGAGCATGAAGACGGCCGAGCGGGTCGCGAACCTCTTCGGCCTGCGCCACGCACTCGACCTCGTCGACTCGAAGATGCCGATCGCCGAGCTGGACGCCGACGCGAACCGCTCGCCGACCCTCGTGAGCGCCCTGCGCCGGCTCGAAGGCCTGCTCGCCCCCGAGGTGATGCGCCGCCTTCGTCGCATGCGCCTTCAGCACTCCGACGAACGGAGCGAGCTGGAATGGATCGAGCTGGCCGTCGACTGGCAGCGCCAGCACCAAGCCGGGACCCTCGGCAAATCGAACCTGACGACCGCCGAACTCCTTCACCTCGTCGAACGCGCGCGTTAGCCGCACTGCGGCGCAAACTTCCTGCGCTCGCGCTCGCCGCTGCGCTTGTCCTTCAGGTGCCGCGCATGGCACAAGTCGCAGCGTGGAGACCCTCGCGCGCTTCCTCCGCTGCGCCGCCCATCTCCCCATCCAAGAGCCTACATCGGGCCCGCGGCTCGCGGCCGGTCTTGGCTGGGAATTGGGCGTGGAGCGCCTCGCGCGCGCCGACTGGATGCTGGAGTCGACGGACGAGGGGAGGATGGTCCTGCGACTCCGCGAAGGGCTCGCGCCGCGCGAGCTGAACTTCGCCGCCTTCGAGGGGCTCGCCGCCTACTACGGCCAGGGGTGCTTCGACGCCGCCGAGCTCGCGCTCACGTTGGCGATGCCGTACGAGGTGCTCGTCCCGTTCACGGCGCGCTTGCAACCGGTCGCCGTCGCCGACTACTTCCGCGTGCCCGTCCGCGTCGCCCGCGAGCGCCTCCGTCAGCTCGGCTGGCTGCGCCCGATGCAGCGCGCCGAGCCCGAGAGCGGCTATCGGCTGCGCGTCGGCGTCTGGGCCCCCGAGGCCCGCGTCACCGGTTCGTGAGCCTGTAGAGCGGCCTCGATCCGTTCCCCGTAGCCCGTGCGGGGGTTGCAGGGGTTGCAGGGGTTGTTTCAGCCACCTCTGGTGAATTTCAAAGGGTGAATGTTGGAGCGGGAGGAACGGACGACCCCCGCAGACCCCCTCAACCCCCGCAGGACGCGAGGACGTCTTTAGGCTTGACAATCGTACGCCTATCGTGCCGTTTCGCGTTGATTTTTCTAGCACTGCTAGTGTATTGTTGGCTTCGAAAAAGGGGCCATTCATGACCAACACCGCGGCGTCTTCTGACTTCTTCTCGCCCGAGGACATCGACCTCATCAGACGGACGATTTGTCCGCAGGCGAGCGACGTGGAATTCCGCACGCTCATTCGCGTGGCCTCGATCCGACGCCTGAACCCGTTGCTCGGCCAGATCCACTTCGTCAAACGCAGCTCGTGGGACCCCGAGACGCAAACGAAGGAAGAGCGCTGGGCCTTTCAGGTCGGCATCAGCGGCTTTCGTTTGATCGCCCAGCGCACGGGCCAGTGGGACGGCGAGGGCAAGCCGACGTTCGAGGAGACCACTAAGGGCGACATCTACAAGTGCACCGTCGAGGTGTTCCGGAAGGACATCTCGCGCTCCTTCGTCGGCGAGGCGTACTTCTCCGAATTCGCGCAGACGAAGCGCAACGGCGGGCTCACCAAGATGTGGGCAGAGAAGCCGCGCCTCATGATCGCCAAGTGCGCGACCGCCGCGGCGTATCGCATGGCCTTCCCCGAGGAGACGAGCGGCCTCACCGAAGAGGCCGAGTGGGGCAAGCTCGATCGCGAGAGCGAGGGCGACACGCCGCGCGTGGGCGCGTCGCTGGGCGCGGCGACCCCGGCGCACAACGAGGTGACCGGCGAGGTCGTCTCGCCCCCCACGACCGCGCCGCCGCAGCTCGCGCAGAAGAGCGCGCAGCTCGCCGCCGCGTTCCTGCGCGAGATGGACGAGCGCGAGAGCGACTTCTTCACGAAGGAGGCGCGCGACGCGTTCACGGGTCGCATCGGCACCGAGTACAAGGCCGGCCACATCCTCGACGAGGATCGCGACGCGCTCCTGCGCGCGTGGAACGACAAGGTGAAGAAGCTGCGCGCGCGGGCGGGCAACGCCTCATGAACACCGACGACCTTTACGACATCATCACGGATCTGAAGTGCCGGATCTGCGGTGCGTCGTGCATCAGCGCCATCATCCTGCGCCCCATTCGACGCGGCGACGTCACGCTGTACCCGGGGTACTGCGAGCACCACACGCCGGCCGCCGTGCGCCCGCTCATCAGCACGACGATGGCCGAAGGGGGCGAGCTTTGACCCCGCTCGAAACTCTGCGCGCGCAGATCGGCCGCTTCGATCGCGAGGACCCCGAGGTCGAATACGACAACGCGGGTCGGCCTCTCTCGGCCATCGTGCGCATTCGACAGGGGCGCCGGCGCGCGATCGGCGCCGCGTGGTCCTCCGAGCTGACGAGCGGCATCGCGCGGAAGAACGCCCGCACGGTGCTCGTGCTGCGCGCCGAGGAGCGCGCGCTCACCGCCTTGGCGAACGGGATGTGCCGATGATGCCCGTTGTTTCCTTCTCCGCGCTCCCGCTGCTTGGCGCGTGTCAGTATTTCGCCCGCCCCGAGGTGCCGCGGAAGGACAGCGACAACGACGACCAGCGCATGGGGCGTGCGGGCCACCGCTGCCTGGAGCTGGAGGTCGCCCGCGAGTTTTACTCCTTCGAGGACGTCGCCGACGAGCACGAGGTCAACCCGAACGACCGCGCCGATCTCGAGGCTGCCGTCGAGGAGGGGAGGCGCTTCATCGCCCTGAACCGCCGCGCGGACTGGCGCGCCGAGGCCGCGTACGCGATCAATTTCGAGACGGGCCACGCCAAGCGCCTCCGCACGGAGTATCACCGCGACTACCGCACGTGCCCGCCGGGCTACACGCCGGGCACGCTCGATCTCGTCTGGGAGCCCGTCCCCGGGCAGCGCGTCGCCGTGCTCGATTGGAAGTTCGGCTTCGGCGGCCACGTGGGCGAGGCCTCCGAGAACCTCCAGCTTGCCGCGCAGGCCTGCGCCGCCGCGAGCGCGCACGGCTGCGAGGAGGCGCTCATCGTCATCGCCCACGTGCGCCCCTCCGGCGTCGAGCTGAGCGAAGTCCTCTTTACGGCCGAGATGCTCGTGAAGGCGCGCGAGCGCATCCTCGGGCTCTTCCGCGCGATCGCGTCGGCCGAGCCGAACCCCGGCAAGCACTGCACCGAGCACTGGTGCCCGGCGCTCGCGGCCTGTCCGGCGACGCAGGTGCTCGTGGCGCCCATGGCACTTCTGCGGCCGGGTCTGGTCAAGGCGCTTCGCCTCACGCTCGACTTGCAGACGCGCGAGCAGGCGAGCGCCCTCGTCGACTTCGTGAAGATCATCGACGCCTACAGCGAGACGGCGCACGAGACGCTCCACGCATTCGTGGACGCGCACGGGCCCATTCCTCCCCGCCTCAACGGCAAGCCGTACGCTCGCCACGAGCAGGAGGTCGAGACGCCCGACCTCACCGTGCCGGGCGCAGTCGAACGCCTCGAAGCGCTCGGACTCGCCAACAAGATCGAACGCGTGACGAGCTGGAAGAAGCTCGGCACGGACGCGGCCGCCGCGCGCGAGCAGCTCCGCGCCGTGGGGGCGCTGAAGAAGAGAAAGCGGGTGGTCTATGGCGAGTGACGAGCAGCTCCAGAGCCTCGAGACGCGCCTCGCGCGCGTGGAGGCGACGCTGCGCACGCTCCTCGGGGGCGGGGCGCAGGCGCTGCGGCTTCTGAACGAGAAGCCCCCGCCCGAGCCGGAGCCCACTCCGGTCCCGCCCGCCATGTCCTCGGAGCCCGTTTTCGAGGAGGACGGCGACGGCGATGACCTCCCGTTCTGAGGTGCTTGTGCGCTTCTCCGACGTCGGTCCGCGCCGCGTTTCGTGGGAGGCGCGGCTCTCGGCGTTGACGCGGAGCGCGGTGATTGCCGCTATTTTCCGCAGCGGCGTGCTCTCCCGCCGCGTCGTGGACGTCCGTTTCTCAGTGGGGACGCAGCGAAGCGGCGTGATTCTCGCTGGTCCGCAGCTAACTCCCTGCGGCAAGTTCGAGGTGATAGGGTGACGCTGTCCATGGCCCCTCGCAAAGAAGGCAAGTCCCGCATGAAGCCGGGGCAGAACAACCTGCGCAAGCCGCTCACCGTGCAGCTCAACTCCGACGACCCGGAGCTGCGGCGGCTCGCCGAGGAGCAGATACGGCTCGCCCTCGAGCGCAACGACGGCAACATGACCGCCGCGGCCGAGGAGCTCGCGATCTCGTGGTTCACGTTCTATCGGAACGTGCGCCAGGCCAAGCTGCAGAAGTACGCCGCGAAGCTGCGCCGACAGGCGCGAATCCCGGGCCGGCGCGCGCACTGACACCCCGCCCATCGCGGCGCAAGAGAAACGCGTGACGCGAAATCGTCACGTTTTTTTTGCGCCGTGATTCGCCCGGGCACCCGCGCACTTCCCGCTGCGCCGTGAAGGAAACCCCGGGTTTCCTTCGTTTGCGCCACTTTCTAGCACTGCTAGTTTCAGCGACATGACGATGGCGAACGCAGTCGCGCTGATGAAGACCCTCCGCTTCGGGATCGAGGTCGAGACGGTGGGGGTGGGGCAAGAGCAGATGGCCCGAGCGCTGGGGAGCACGTTCGGGTGGGTCGTCGATGGCCGACGTCTGCACATGCCCGACGGCCGCGTCTGGGAGTGTCAGCACGACGGCTCGCTGCCGGGGGCGCACACGGAGATCGTCTCGCCGATTCTTCGCTACGAGGATCTCGACCTGCTGCAGAACGTCGTGCGTGCGGCGCGCGCCGCGGGCGCGAAGGCGACCGAGAAGTGCGGCATTCACGTGCACGTGGGCTCGTCGGGGCTCGATTACGCGGGCGTGATTCGTCTCGCGCGCATCGTGCACGCGCACGAAGCCGTCCTCTTTCACGCGCTCGGCGTTCGCGCAGAACGTCGCGATCGCTTCTGCCAGCCCGTGCCCGCGCGCTTCATGACCGAGGCGCTGCGCATGCGCGGCAACGCGACGCGCGAGCAAATGATGGCCGCTTGGTACGGCTCATCGTACGCGACCCCGTCGCGCTACGACCGAACGCGCTACCACGGCCTCAATCTCAATTCACACTTCTTCCGAGGGACCGTGGAATTCCGCTACTTCGAGGGCACGACGCACGCCGGGAAGATCAAGGCGTACGTGCAGCTCTGTCTTGCGCTGCTCGCGTACGCCACGACGGCGACGCGCGTGTCGCCGACCATCAAGGCGTTCGACCCCGTGACCGTCAAGTACCGCATGCGCGACCTCGTGACGCGCCTCGGGCTCAACGGCGATGAATTCAAGACCGCGCGGCTGCACCTCTTCGAGCACCTGCCGGGCACGTCGAGCAACCCCGCGCGTGCGCGCGCTCGCGCGAACGAGGGCAGCGGGGAAGGGGGGTCGCAGTGAACCGCAAGCTTGCCGACCGCATCGAAGCGCGCCGCGTGGCCTCGCTGCCGCGCGACGTGCGCCTCCTGGGCGAGCTGCGCGCCCTTCACCCGGGGTGCACGCGCGTCGTCTTCGGCGTCGTCGTGACCCGCTGGGCGCTCGACGTGTACGAGGTCGACACGTGGACCTTCCGACCGAGTCGCTGGCTGACGCGCATGGAGGCTCATCGCCTCATTACGGACCGACTAGCTGTGCTAGAATCATCGACGGGAGCAACATGACACGCGTTTTCGTATACGGAACCCTTCGTCGCGGCTTCGGCAATCACCGCCTTCTCGCGGGGGCCCGCTTTCTCGGGGAGGCGCGCACGGCGCGCGCGTATCGCATGGTCTCGCTCGGGGGCTGCCCGGGCATGCTCGCGGGCACGTCGCGCGTCGTGGGCGAGGTCTACGAGGTCGACGACGAGACGCTCCTTCGGCTCGATCGTCTCGAAGGGCATCCGTACATGTACCGCCGCGAGCCCGTGCGCCTCCATGGCTTCGCGAAGGTGGAGGCGTACATCTATCAACGTGACTCGGCCCGCCTTCCCGAGGTCGCCTCGGGGGACTGGGCGCAGCAAGGAGAGAACGACCATGCGGATTGAGATGGACGAACGTCTGTACGTGGGGACCGCGCTGCAGATCGCCCAAGAGTGGCGAGAGCGCAGCTTCGCGCCGACGCGCACGGTGCGCGAGTACCTCGAATGGGCCTGCGCGCAGATCGGGCAAGCGGGCGTGGTCGTCGCGCGCGACGCCGAGGGGCTCAGCGACGAGAAGCTCGCCGAGGCGCTCGTGCGCACGTACGTCGAGCAGGGCATGGCCCGCGAGGTGAAGGGATGAATCTCACCGTAGAACAGCTACGCGCGCTCAATTTTCTCCACGCCCAAGGGCACTTTCACGTTCGCCTGCGCGACATCCCGGAATGGAAGGATTCCGATTCGGCCTTTGAGCGCGTCGAGGCGTGCGAGGCGATGGCGCGCATGAGGCCTGCCCTCGTGGATGTGCATCGCGCAAGCATCGGCGAGATCGACGAACATGCGCGCTACACGCTGACCGCCGCGGGTCGTCGCGCGGCCCGCGAGGTGAAGGGATGAACCTCGGCGAAAAAGAGACGATCCTGACCGCCTGCGTCGGGAGCGCCGGCGCGGAGGTGAGCGCCGCGCGCGTATTCAGCGCCATCTACCTCGTCGAGGAGGGGCTCGACGAGATCGACGAGCTGACGCCGCCGATCCGGGCGAAGGTGTACGAGATGCTTGCGGCGCTGCTCGCGCGACGCGCGAAGACCGGGGGTCTGTAGTCGTGACGTGGTGGAACGTCTTCGCCTACGGGTCGAACCTCTTCGGCCCGCAGATGCGCGAGCGCTGCCCGAGTCACTACGTGATCGGCCGCGCGGGGCTCGGTGGGCATCGTCTCGCGTTCGCGGGGCACTCGGCCCGCTGGGATGGAGGCGTGGCCACGCTCGACGAGGCCCCGACCTACTACGCGCCGGGGCTGCTCTACGCGCTGAACGATGCCGAGCTGGCGCGGCTCGATCGCTTCGAGGGCTCGATGTACGAGCGGCGCACGATGCGCGTCCGCTACCGCAAGCGCCTGCTCTCGGCCTACGTCTATGTGCAGCGTTCGAGCGCGCTGCTTGCGCCGCCGAGCGAGCGCTACGTGGAGCGCATTCGCGCCGGCTACGCCGCGCACGGCTTCGACGCGCGCCTGCTCGCGAGCGCGCTGCGCTACACCGCGCACGGGTCGGGCAGGCAGCTTTTCGCGTGGAGCGCGTAGCAGGGAGTCAAGCCGAAAACCCTCGAACGCCTAAGTGCGCGAGGGGTCGTTTTTGTGGGCAATTACGCCCAGTTTCGTTTGCGCCACTTTCTAGCACTGCTAGTTTATTGATTGTCGATGACGCGCTGAGCGCCGACAGAAAGCGATGTTTCCGATGTCGAAGCCCGTAACCGTGTTTGAGGTTCTGCACGACACCGACCGAGAGGGGCCCGCGGGCGACGGGACCGTGATTGCGCGCTTCCGCCGAGAAGCGCTCGCCGAGACGTTCGCGTCTTCGCACACCTGCTACGGGCGTCCCGCGACCGTCTCGAAGGTGACCGTCTCGCGTCGCCTCGCGCAGCGCTGGGGGATGTGCTGATGAAGCGCCGCATTGAAGTCGCCGCGTACATCCCGGGGCTGCGCGGTCCGGGCAAGCATGTGCGCCGCATCGTCACCGAGGGCGCAGCGCTCGATCGCTTGCTCGCCAAGTGGGCCGAGCAGGGGGCCATGAATCTCGCGTTTCGCGACGCGGAGGATCAGTGATGAGCGAGCATTTCGAAAAGAGCCTCGTCGCCTTCCTGCTCGCCGTGCAAAACGCGAGCGACGACTACTACGCGAGCAAGTTCCCGACGCTCGCCAAGCCCGTCTTCACCGTCGAGCGGGGCAAGCGGTACGTGCGCGTCGTACGCATCGACGCGCCGGGCCAGCGTTGCGTGCATTGCTTCATCGACACGACCGACGGCTCGATTCTGAAGCCCGCCTCGTGGAAGGGCCCCGCGAGGGGCATCCGTGGCTTCATCTACGACGCGACCCCGCCTGTCGCCTCGTACTACGCGGGGGGCACGCGATGACCGAGCGCTTCTACCGCGTCGCCGTGAACCCCGAGCCGGGGCGCTTTCTCGTCGCGGGCGACTGGAATCACGTGCGTCTGCGACTCGACGAGGGCGCAACGCTCGACGCCCAGTGCGTCGCGACGTGGGCCGCAACGAGTGCGTGCGTCGACTGTCCGCCCGTCGACAAGCTGTTCGTCACGTTCTCGACCTCGGGCGACGTTTGCTTCGTGCGCGAGCAGAGCACGACGGGGCGCGTGCGCTTCGTGATCGCCGCTCTCCCCGAGGCGCCCGAGTGGGTCGTGCGCAATCTGACGCGCGGGACTGAGACGGTGATCCACCTGTCAGCCACGCAAAGCGTGCGCGACGTGCTGCGCGCCGGGGGCTTCTTGCGCGACCCCGATGACGGTTACCGCGTGAGCCATCCGAGCTTCGGGCGAGTGGAGGTCTACAGCCACCGTCGCAGGGTCAACATCTACACGCTCACGATGCGCGAGCCCAACACGGCGGGCATCTGGGTGCCCGCGCCGAGCGCCGCGGATCGCGCGCTGCGCGACGCGGACGCGCTCACGACGTCGACGCGCGCGGAGCGCAACCACGTGATCATGTGGGCTGCCCTCTGCAACGCGTTCCGCGAGCGCTCGCGACAGACCATCGCCGAGCTTGCGACTGCGACGGGCTACACCGCGGCGCGCGTGACGCGCACGCTGCGCTGGGCCGAAGAGAAGGACTGGGCTGTGCGCGAGAGCGACAACACGTGGCGTCTTGCTGAGGAGGTTGGCCGATGATGTGGAGTTTTCCGGGGCTACGTGGCGCGTTCGCGCTTCTGACGCTCGTCGCGTACGGCTACGCGCTTGAGCGGCTCGAACGTTGGGGCGTGCGATGAGGCGTCGATGGAGTGACGCTAGGACGTCTGGAGGTGTCTTCATGCTGAGAGGGGTGATTGTGACGGTAGCGCTCGCCCTCGGGGGCTGCAGCGGGGGCGACGACGCGCCGAAGCACGCCGCTACGCCGCCCATTACGGGCTCCGACGCGGGGGACGCAGCGAGCCCCGAGACGGACGCCGCGAGCCCGCCTGGACCCGACGCCGCCCCGGCAACCGACGCGGCCAGCCCCGACGCGGGGGCCGACGTCGACGCGGCCGATCCGAACGCCCCGACGTGGTCGATCACGAACCCCCCGAACGCGCCCGCGTGGACCGCCGGCGACCCTGCCGCGCTCTTCCCTTACGTCTACGCCGTCCGCTACGGCGACACGGGCAATGACCTCGACGTGGTCTTCTCCAGCGTTCCCGAGGGCGAGGTCGGCAAGGCCATCGTCCTCACGTACACCGTGCCGTCGCACTCGTTCAGCGGCGCGGAGTACCGCAGCGAGGCGCGCTGCAACCAGGCCAAGGGGCTCATCGAGGTCGCGTCGCCCGAAGACACCGCATCGGCGCTTTCGATGACCATCGCGCCCGTGAAGGTGGGCGGGAGCATCCTCGCCGTGCCGTTCACGAAGGCGGGGTCGGTGCGCGTCTCGTTCAAGAACATCGCGGTCATCGACCGCGCAGCCCACGGGTGCACGCTATGATTCCGCTTCCCGAGAGCCTTGAATAGCGCCGTGCTCGCGCAGCTCGAAGACATCGACACGCTCGACGCGGGTGAGCGCCGCGAGCTGCTCGCCGCGATCCTCGTCGCGGTGGCGAACCTCGTCGCGCAGGAGGATGGCGATCTCTCGACCGAGCCGAAGCCTTCGTTGTGCACGCGGTGCGGGAAGCCGCTCCGCGGCCCGTTCCGGGTCCCGACCGACGACGGTGAACGGCACGAGGTGTGTCCAGACGACACGTGGGACCTCGAGAAGCTGCGCGACGCACCCGAGCCCGCTCCGTGGGTAAAAGACCTGTTCGGCACGATGATCAAGCGCGCGCGGCAAGCGCGGAAGGCACCGCGATGAGTGTTCGACGTATCAAGGTATCCGTATCGCTCACCGAGAAGCAGCTCGACGCGTTGCTCAACATCGCGTGCGGTGGTGCGCTCGCCTCCGAAAGACCGCGTTCGGAGCGACAATTGTGGCATCGTCTCTTTCAGGCCGCGCGCAAGGCCGCTCATGAAGACGCGCGCGCCCAGCTTCGAGGTGAAGGATGAGCATCGCGCCGCTTATGCTGGAGACGCTCGATCCCGGTACGCGCGTACGCGCAGACGGTGACGTGATCTACGTCACCGAGGATTTCGAGATTGCTGATGGCAGCGAGGGGACGGTTGCTCGCGCGTGGGGCGTCGGCGCCTCGTACGTGCGTTGGGACGCGGATTCGACGGGGCGCAGTCTTCTCACGTCCCACGACTCGCTCCAGCGCGCGTAAGCGCCGCACAAAAACACGAAAGCCCCGACCCCCGCGAGGGAGTCGGGGCTTTGTCACGTGGAGCCCTCGTCGTCGGGGGGCTCGGGCGGGCCCTCGGCGACGAGCGGCGGGGGCACCGAGGCGCGCGGGGGCGCGGGCTCGGTCGGCGCGTGCGGATCGGCGTCGAGCCGGTCGAGGGCGGCCAGGAAGGCCTTGCCGCGCGCCGTCGCCAGTACGCGCTCAATGCGCGCCCCGAGGTCGGCGACCTCGATGTAGCCCTTCTCTCCGTGCGTCGCGCGCGGGGGCGGGGCCTTCGTCAGCCAGGGATCGAACGCGTGCCAATTCGGCGTGTACCACTGCGGCTGGATTCCCCAGCGGTGATCGGTCGGCTTGTCGTTCGTTTCGCGCGGGCGCGAGCAGAGCAGGAAGCGATCGTCGTGCGCGTGGGCCATGTAGCCCGGGAGGAAGTTGGACAGGTAGAGCGCCGAGGCCGTGTCCTTCTTCCCCGGCCGCGCCTGGATCCATCGCTCGACGTAGACGAGCTGCGCGCCCACGCTGAGGCTCTCGTACGCCTTCCAATCTCCCTTGAAGCCGCTCGTAGGCAGGAGCGTGAGAAGAATCTGATTCAGCCCCACCGCGTTGGGTTTGATCTCCTCGGTCTTCGTGGCGATGATCGCGCCGGTCGTCGGGTCGACGACGGGCACCTGGCGCGTGCGCACGCCGTGCATGAGGCTCGGGTTCGGGTAGGCCTCGCTCTCCGAGAGCAGCATCCCGATCAGCGCGCGCGGCGTGGTGCCGATGCGCCCCGCCGAGGCCTTGAGCGCACGGAGGTCGTCATCGGTCCAAGGCGCGGTGCTGGGCTGCGCGTTCGCCATGACGGTCACCATCGGGGCCGCTGCCGGTACGCCTGGACCTTCACGCGCGAGCGGCGCGCGAATTCGCCCTTGCTGCGCGCGATCGCCGCAGCGGTCACGCGAGCTCCAAACTCGTTCGTTTCGAGCCCGGGCGCGTTGCGCACGATCAGGTAGCCACCCGGGGTCATCGTGAACGGCGCCTGAAGCTTGCCGAGCGCATCGAAAGGGCCGCTCGCGGCGTGCGAGTCGCGCCACGCCGGGAGGATGAAGTTCGCGAGCCAGAAGGTCTCGCCGTCGAGGTGCACGACGTGGAAATCGTCGGTCGTGTGCGGCTGCACCGGATCGCCTACCTCGGCGGCCACGCTGGCGTACACGCGGCCGTTGACCGAGAGCGGACCGTCCCACCACGCGTTGATGGTCGGGTCGATGATCATCTCGAGGATCTCGTGCGAGACCACCGAGGCGATCGTCACCGCGCCGGGCGCGCAGTCTTTGATCTTCGTGCCCCCGCCCATCAGCGAGGGCTCGCAGAAGATGAAGGCGTCGACGACCGAGCCCGAGACCTGATCGTGGTAGCCGAGCGCCCCGGTCACGTCGCCCTTGTCGACGACCGCAACGAGGTAGGCGTCCTTGCTGATCGGGGCGCCGGCGGGCACGAAGCGCACGAGCGGGGGGAGCAGATCCCAGGCGGGGCAAAAGCTCTGCGTGAGCTGCACGAGCACGGCGCGCGCGATCTGCCGCAGCTCCTCGTCCTGGAGGATCGAGGACCGATTGACGAGCACGATCTCCATTTCAATGCCCTCCCTTGCGGCGCGCCTCGACGATGGGTTCGAGGTCGGCCGCGCTGAGGCACACGTCGGATTCGCTGCCATCGGCCTGGTCAAGGACGACGACGGTGCAGCCGCGCACGGGGATGTGCACGCTGCGCGAGGTCATCGGCGGCGTGGCCGAGCTCGGGGCGCAGCCGGGGGGCGTGAGGCACCAGATCGCCAGGATGACGACGCCGATAAGCGCGAGAGCCTCCGGGAGTGTGTCGGTTGGAGTCCGCTGAGGCGGCGAGATCATTGCGGAGGCTCCTCGGGCGGAGGGGGCGGGGGGCCGGCGTTGATCGCCGGCGGTGGCGGCATCGACGGCACGACGATGGTGATGTCGACCGGTGCGACGCCGGCGCGCCGCGCGAGCTCGGCATTGATCGCCTCGAGCACGGCGCGCCGGATCGCAACCACGTCGCCGGGCAGGGCGGCGGCGATGATGCGAAAGACCGCGTGCGCGCGCGGGTAGCCGTCGAGCCAGCGGTAGAGGAGCGAGCAGACGATGCCGAGCGCGGTCACCCAGACCACGGGGTGCGTCGCGAGCCACACGAGCATCTAGTGGCCCTTCCCGAGCTCGGTCATGAGGGTGTGCAGAAAGGCGCCGAGGATCGTCGCGAGGATGGTCGCGATAATCACGTAGCCGGGGAGCCGTTTGCGGAGCTTCTCGATGACCGGGGCTTGCGAGGCGGTCACGCGGAGGCTGTTGACGGCCTCGGTCTGCTTTTCGTTCGTGTCGACTGTCATCTCTTGGATGCGAATCGACTGCTTTTGCAGCTCGACGAGGTGCTCGACGACGCTTTGCAGCTTGCCGACGCGCTCATCGACGCCGGCGACGTGGGCGACGACGACCTCGTCTTTGAGCTCCAGCTCTGAGACGGAGCGCCTCGAGCGAAGCTCCTGGTCCTCTTTCCAGCGCTCGATGTCGCCGAGGCGTTTGACGACCTCGTGAACCTCGCTCGAGATCGTCCGCTGATGGGCGAGGATGGCGTCGATCTTCTCTTCGGGGGTCAGCGGCGGCGGCCCGCTCGAGGGAGGCCGGTCACTGCCCGCCATCGCCCGAGGCCCCCGCGTCGGCCGGCAGCCGCGCGAAGCCGCGTGCGTTGGCATGCTTCGCCGCAGCCCAGATCGAGATCACTTGCTGGGCGTTCTCGGCGCCGCAGAGGACCGCGACGCGCTCGGGTGGCTCGGTCGAATGCTCAAGGACGCAGAGCCCGATGTCGACGCCGGCATGGATAGCCTTCGCCTCTTGCTGGGGCGTGCACGCCGCGAGGGCGCAGGCGCACGCGAAAGCGCGATGCCGCATTCCGTTCCTCCCTTCATGATGCGTAAAGAGCGTGAAGCACGCCGGCCGTCTGGAGCCCCGCATCGGTGCCCGTCGCGAATACGCGCTTGATCCGATACGGGTAGTCGACGCCCTGCGTGAGGTAGAGCGTGACGGCGGTGGAGTCGTTTTCGAAAAGCACCTTCGCGAGACCGCTCACGTTGGTGCGGATCGAGCTCGAGACGCCTCCGGGCAAGTCGACCGTGTCGCTCACCGCGATGGTCGTCCCCTTGCTCCGCGGGGCAGGCGCGCCGCCGGCGGCGATCGCAACCTTCAGGTTGCCGTTGATGTCGCTTTGCAGTTCCTGCACGCCCGCTGCGGCGGTGATGGGCGCGGACGCGTTGTAGCGCGTGAATCCCATCCACTGAAAAATGGTGTCGCCGAATGCCATCGGAGCCTCTCAGGGGCGCGTGACCTGGATCTGGAACGACGATTGGACGTTGCCCGTGCCCGCTCCGCCGGTGATCTGGGCGACGAGCCGGAAGATGTGGGTGCCCGACTGCGAGACCCGGTAGAACCCCGAGCGCGCTCCGCCGCCGAGCGAGGCCGCTCCGCTGCCCGCGCCCGCGAGCTGGTAGAGCATGTTCGCGGGAAGGACCGTGGATCCATCGGGGAGCGTGACTTGGGGCTGCACGTTGAGGAAGCCGGTCACGCTCGACGTGCCGAAGTTTTGCCCGCCGAAGTCGAGCCGCGCGAGGTCGTTGGGCAAGAGGCCCGGCACGGTGAACGCCGAGCCGGGCACCTCGGTGAACGTGCCCGCCGTCATCGGCTGGTTCAGATCGACGGCGTCGACGTAGACGTTGCCGTAGTGCCCGAGCCCGGCCGGCTCGCGCGCTTGGGCGTCGAGCTGCGGGATGCCGTAGGGTTGCCCGAGTAGGCCATAGCTCGAGGCGAACCATCGGCCCGCGAGCCCACCGGGCGCGTCGTCCGGTTGCACGACCGCGGGCGGCGCCGACGCGGCGGTCGAGAGGATGTCGAAGAAGTAGAGCGTCGGAGGCGACGCCACGTAGCAGACCATGCGATCGGAGCGGACCGCGGCGCCGAGCGCCTTGAGGGCGGCAAGCGTCGCGACCGAGTAGAGAATGCGCACGCCCGAATCGGCGGCGAGCAGCACGCGCTCGATTTGCGCCTTGAGGTACGCGTCGCGCGAGGTGAGCTGCTGGAGCGGATTCGAGACGCTCTCGGCGGTGCGCGCCTCGCCCCCAATGGGGGCGACGACGGGCGAGGGGAAGGTCGCCGTCTCGACAAGATTTGCGGGCATGCGACTCCCTCAGGGGCGATGAAGCTTCGCGAGGAGGTTCGCGAAGCCGAGGATCGAGGTGGTCGTGCCGCCGGACGAATTGAATTGCAGCTTCACGACGAGGTTGCCGCCGGTGACCACGGTGTATCCACCGACATGAACGAGGGTGCCGTTCGTGGTGCCGGCGACGAGCGATTTCACGCTGACTTGTTGTGCGGATCCGTCGACGATCGTAACCGTCGACGCTCCCCCGCCGCCTGCGGCCGACGTGTAGCCGGCGTCGGCCGCAAACTCGATGAGGTCGCCGGCGACGCAGCCCGGTAGCGTGACCGAGAGCCCGGGCACGTCCTGGAGGGTGCCCGAGGTCGTCGAGGTGATCGTGCCCGAGGTGCGGTTATGCGCCTCGAGCGCGGCGACGAGACCGTTATGCGAGAGCGACGCGACCAGCCGGCCATCGGATTGCAATTGCGCGGCGCCGTTCGCGACGTTGACGAGTCCGTAGGCGCTCGAGATCCATCGGCCCGCGCCGACGACGTCGGCCGGCTTGAGAATGAGCGGCGAGAGGACCGAGAGCGAGGTGCCCGCGTCGTAGTGATAGAGCCCGACGTCGGTGACGAGGCACATGTCCCCATCGTTGTGCGCGGTCATGGCGACGAGCGCCGCGAGCGAGGCGACCCGTTGGATCTGCCCCGCACGAAGTGCCGCGGTGCGATCGGCAACGTCGGAGGCGAGCGCGCCGATCCACGTCGTATCGCCGACGTCGGCATTGACCGGCGCGCGGACGTTGGTGGGGTAATTCGCGGGGTTCCCCGCGTACGTCGAGGGCATCGGGCTCAGGCCTCCAGGTAGATGGCGTTCGCGCTATTGCTCCACGACTGCGTCGCCCACGTGCCGGGGCGCGTGCCGAAAAGCTCACCCGAGGCGAGCAGGATGATGCCGGCGCAGCGGGCGTGCGTCGGCTTCCACTTGTGCACGATGCGACGAAGTCGCCCGTATTGCTCGGGCGGGATGCCCTGCGCCCATGCCCCGCCGTCGCTCCACGTGCCCGCGTCGCCCCAGCGTCCATCGCTGAGGCTCGTGTCGGTCCATGGGTACGGGGGTCGCAGCACGACCCAGAAGCGCCACCATTCCGGGTTGTAGGGGTCCCACTCGGAAGCTTCGTAAATCGCCGGCGCGACGTACCCCGCGTCGACGAGACGGGCGAGGAGGCCGGGTTTCGTGCCGGCACTCTCCCACGATTCCCACGCCTTCTTGAGCGCGGCGACGAGCTGCGCGTCGGTCGGCGCGACGTCGCGCTCGATCTGGAAGTTCGAAGCGACGCGATCGAGCCCGTCGGGCGGGGTCGTTCCGGGGTAGCGCGCCTTGACCGCGCGCTTGGCGAGCTCGCGAAACGCGTCCTTGAGCAGGCCCGTGACCGCGAGCCAGTCGCCGCCCTTGCCGCGCTGAAGCCAGGGCGGCGCGTCGGTCACCTGGACGACGGCGTAGTCGGTCGGTGCGTCGTCGCTCATCGTGAAGCCTGCAAGAGATAGACGGGCGTGAACACCTGGTTGGGCGCGAGCGCGATGTTGGCGAGCGGCGCGGTGAGCGGCACGTCGACAACGCCGGGCACGTCCATCACGACCTGAATGATGCGGTCGCGAATGATTTGGCCGCCGACGGGCGTAGCGCGCGCGAGCCGGTCGAGCGCGAGCTTGACCGCGGCGAGTGTGGCGTCCAGATCGAACTTCGGGTCGACGACGACCGTGCCGGCGATCGCCGTCCGACTGGCGAGCGTGTTCAGCGTAAGAAGCGGCACGGTGAGCGGCTTTTTCGCCCGGAGCACCGTGTCGACGGCGACGCGAACGCTCTCGTCCACGGGGCCCGAGTCGCCGGCGACGTAGACCTGGACGGGCACGCGGTCACCCACGACGGTCGCGCGTCGCACGCCCTGCACGCTCGTCGCCCAGTAGTAATAGGCGCCTTCGGTGCTGCCGCTGCCGAGCGTCGACCAGCGCGCTTTGCAGCGCGCGCGGAGCGCCTCGTCGCTCTCCTCATCGCTGCCTTGCTCCTCAATCCAGCTCGAGGTCCCTGCGATCGGAGGGTTGCGCACCGAGACGCCGGCGAGCCCCGTGAGCAAGACTTGGATGCCGTTCGTTGCGACGTTGTAGGCGGCGCCCGCGCTCTCGGCCTGGACCTCGACGTCAACATAGCCGCCGAGCGGCAGCGTGAAGCCCGCCGGGTTGAGAAAGCGAAGCGTGCGCGAACCCTCGGTGACGATGAGCCCGCCGGGCTGCACGTTGAAGGGCCCGGCGTTCGCGACATCGGTGAGCCGCACCACGCCCTTCGTGAGCGTCGCGGGCTCCCGGAACACTTGGTAGAAGCTCGCCGCGAGGAGCGTTAGCCACTCGTCCTCGGCGTCGTCGAGATAGCCGCCCTTGGCGATGAGCGCGATCGCGAGCGAGAGATCGGCGAGCCAATCGCTCTCGGTTTGCACGAGCGCGCGCGGCGTGCTCCCCGACTGCCATGAGGTGGCGGGGAAGCCGGCGAGCGTGAGGAGCGAGAGCAGCACGCGTTCGACGTCCACGCGCGTCGACGGCGTGATCATCTCCGCCACGCTCGTCGTCATGCGGCCTCCAGAATCTCAACGCCTACGGCGCTGATCGCGAGAACGAGCGTGAAGGGCCCGCTCGAAAGCTCACACGTCACGGTCGCGAGGAGCAGGCTTCGGCTTTGGTCGAACGAGAGCGCGACGTCGGCCGAGAGAATCCGCTCGTCCTTCTCGACCTCGGCGACCATCTGCCGGCGCCAGAGATAAAGGCTCTCGGTCGAGATGGCCTCATTCAGCAGGCCGCGCACGTCGAGCCCGAAGTCGGGATCGCCGACGAGCATCCCGCGCGGCGTCTCGAAGCGGCGCGCGATCACCTCGGCGACGGCGCGCGCCCCCGAAATGGGCGTAAACGTCGGATCGAGCCCGTCCGGATAGGTCGAAATGTCGGTGCCGTAGTCGACCACGCGGGCCTCAGGAGGTGCGGAGGACGGTCGAGAGCGCGGCGAAGACGGCCGGGTCGCGCACGACCAGGAGGAGCGCGTGCGCGCTCGCGGCGGGGTCGCCATCGCCCGGCAGGCCGCCCGCGAGCTCGGCCCCCACGGAGGCGCCCAGGGCCCCTACCGGGGCCGCGTAGGCGAAGGCGTGGACGCCGGGCGTCGAGAGCGTCTCGCGCAGCTCGAGCGCGAAGGAGAGGGTCTTGCGGAGCGCCTCGAGCGCGGCGCGGAGCGAGGCGATCGCCGCGAGGTTCGCGGTGAGCTCCGCTCCGATGTTCGCGCCGATCTCCCCGAGCCCTTGCGTGAGGGACGCGGTGAGCTGCCCGGTCGAGAAGAGCGCAAGGCAGGCCTGGAGCGCCGCGGTGGGGTCGAGCGTGAGGGTGAGCGAGGCCTCGAGCGAGGCCGCGAG
>Ga0081455_10000333_pt1 | contig 61900 bp, 44 predicted proteins | sample TabmetS3T2R1_FD_70207 | JGI IMG/M metagenome (GOLD analysis project Ga0081455, IMG submission 70207) | Tabebuia heterophylla rhizosphere microbial communities from the University of Puerto Rico - S3T2R1 | ecosystem: Host-associated > Plants > Roots > Rhizosphere ...
CGAGAAGGCCCGGCTGTGGGCCGCGGTCGTCGAGGTCGCCGGGGGCGACCGGGTCATGGCCGGCACCTCGACCTACTCCACGGCCGAGTCGGTCGAGCTCACCCGCCTGGCCGAGAAGGCCGGGGCCGGGTCGCTGCTGCTGGTCACGCCCTACTACAACAAGCCGCCCCAGTCCGGCCTGGTCGCCCACTTCTCGGCCATCGCCGGGGCCACCGGGCTGCCCTGCATGCTCTACAACATCCCCGGCCGGACCGCCTGCACCATCGAGGTGCCGACCATGGTCCGGCTGTTCGAGCGCCTCGACAACGTGGTCGCGGTCAAGGACGCCGTCGGGGACATGGCCGCCGCCAGCCGCCTGCGGCGCGAGACCGGCGGCCAGCTCGAGCAGTACTCGGGCGACGACAAGAACCTCCTGCCGCTGCTCGCCGTCGGCGGCGTCGGCGTGGTCAGCGTGGCCGCCCATCTGGTCGGCCCCGCCCTCCAGGAGCTGGTGGCCGCCTTCGAGCGCGGCGACACCGCCGCCGCCCTGGACCTGCACCTGCGGCACCTGGAGCTGTTCGAGGGCCTGTTCGCCACCTCCAGCCCGATCCTGCTCAAGGCGTGCATGAACCTGCTCGGCCTGCCCGCCGGCCCGCTTCGCGCGCCGCTGGTCGACGCCACCCCGGACCAGGTCGAGTTCGCCCGCGGACTGCTGGCCGGGGCGGGACTGGAGCCGAATGACTGAGGTCGACGTCAGCCTCCCGCCGGCGGCGCCGGGGACGACCCGGATCGCCTTCCTGGGCGGGCTGGGGGAGATCGGGCGCAACTGCGCGGTGGTCGAGCTGGACGGGGCCCGGCTGCTGATCGACTGCGGCCTGGCCTTCCCCGACGCCGACCAGCCGGGCGTGGACATCATCCTGCCCGACTTCGCCTGGCTGGCCGAGGAGCCGGAGCGGGTCGTGGGGGTGGTCCTGACCCACGCCCACGAGGACCACATGGGCGCCCTGCCCTACTTCCTGCGCGACTTCGACGTGCCCGTCTACGGGACCCGGCTGTCGCTGGCCATGCTGTCGGCCAAGCTGGAGGAGCACCAGCTCAGCCCGTCCCTGGTCGAGGTGGCGGCCGGCCAGCGCACCAGCCTGGGGCCGTTCGACCTCGAGTTCTACGCCGTGTCGCACTCGATCCCGGACGGGATGGCGGTGGCCCTGCGCACCCCCGCGGGCACGATCGTGCACACCGGCGACTTCAAGATGGACCTGACCCCGATCGACGGCCGCCCGACCGACCTGGGCGGCCTGGCCCGGCTGGCCGCCGAGGGGATCGACCTGCTCCTGTCGGACTCCACCAACGCCGACCAGCCCGGCTTCATCGTCTCCGAGGTCGAGGTGGGCCGGGCCCTGGAGGACATCTTCCAGGCGGCCCGCCGCCGCATCGTGGTCGCCTGCTTCGCCAGCCACGTCCACCGGGTCCAGCAGATCCTCGACACCGCGGCCCGCCTCGGCCGCAAGGTCGCCCTGGTCGGCCGGAGCATGATCCGCAACATGCGGGTCGCCGCCGACCTCGGCTACCTGCGCATCCCGACCGACCTGCTGATCCCCATGGAGGACCTCTCCGCGGTCGACCCGGCCCGCACGGTGGTGCTGTGCACCGGCTCCCAGGGCGAGCCCTTCTCGGCCCTGGCCCTGATGGCCGGCCGCGACCACAAATGGGTCCGGATCGAGCCCGGCGACACCGTGGTGCTGTCGTCGTCGCTGATCCCGGGCAACGAGGCCGCCGTCTACCGGACCATCAACGACCTGGCCCGCCTCGGCGCCGACGTCTACCACAAGGGCAACGCCCGGGTGCACGTCTCCGGCCACGCCGCCCAGGGCGAGCTGACCCTGCTGCTGGCCACCCTGCGCCCGCGCAACTTCCTGCCCGTCCACGGCGAGTACCGGCACCTGGCCCAGCACGCCCGGCTGGCCGAGACCACCGGGGTGCCGCCCGAGGGCATCCTGGTCTGCGAGGACGGGGACGTGGTCGAGCTGACCGACGGCAAGGCCAGCCGGGCCGGGCAGGTCCGGGCGGGCATGGTGTTCGTCGACGGGCTGGGCATCGGCGACGTGGGCGACGCCGTCCTGCGCGACCGGCGCAAGCTCGGCGGCGAGGGCTTCGTGCACGTGCTCGTCACCATCGAGTCCCAGACCGGCAAGGTCCTGGCCGGCCCGGACATCGTCACCCGCGGGTTCGTCTACGAGCCGGAGTCCGGCGACCTGATCGAGGAGGCCAAGGCGCAGGTGCTGGAGGCCCTGGAGCGCGCCGCCGCCGACGGCGTCAACGACGTCATGATCCTCAAGCAGCACATGCGCTCGGCCGCCTCGGCGCTGTTCAGGGAGCGAACCCAGCGCCGCCCGGTCATCATCCCCACGGTCATGGAGGTGTAGGGGATGGCCAAGGCGCGAACACGGCGACCGCAGACCCGGCGGCCCGCGCCCGCCCGGCCCCGCGCCCTTCCCGCCCGGCCCCGGCGAGGACTTCCCGTACGTAGCGGACCTCGACCCCGGCGACCCGTCCCACCCGAGCCTCCCGCCCAACGGCCCCGGCGGACCTCGCCCGGCCGGCTTCGCGCCCTTCCCGCCCGGCCCTGGAGCGGACTTCCCGCCAGGTGGCCCCGGCGCCGGCGCAGCCTTCCCGCCGGACGGCCCCGGCGGTCCTCGCCCGCCCGGCCGCGCCCCCTTCCCGCCACCGGGACCCGGCGCACCCGTCCCGCACGCGGCCGACTTCGGTCCCGGCGACCCGTCGCACCCGGGCTTCCCGCGCGCGGCGGACCACGACTCCGACGATCCGTCGCACCCCGGCTTCCCGGGCCCCGCCGACTCGGGACCCGGCTTCCCGCCGCCCGGCCCGGCCTTCCCGCCCGGCCCCGGCTTCCCACCGCCCGGCAACCCGGGCTTCCCGCCTGGCGGCCCCGGTCCCGGCTACCCGCCGGGCGACCCCGACCCCGACTCCGGTCCCGGCTACCCGCCTGGCGGTCCCGGTCCCGGCGCCGGCTTTCCGCCTGGGGGTCCTGGTCCTGGGTTCCCGGCGGGTGGTCCGCCCCCGGCCGGGCGCCTGCCCTTCCCGCCGCCCGGCCCTGGCGGGGACTTCCCGCCTCCGGCGGACTTCGGTCCCGGGGACCCGTCGCACCCGGGCTTCCCGGGTCCCAGCGACTCCAGTCCCGGCTTCCCGCCGCCGGGCGCCTTCCCGCCCGGTGGGCCGGGGCCCGACGGGCCGGGCTTCGGGCCTGGTGGTCCGGGTGGGGTGCCGCCTTGGGCGGGCGTACCCGGGTTGATCTCGGCGGGGAACGGGTTCCCGCCGGCCGGGGGACCCGGGGCGGAGTGGGAATGCCCCGAGTGTCACACGATCCAGTCGGGCCGGTACTGCGAGCTGGACGGGTACGACTCGCTGACCGCGGCACCGCCGCCGGAGGGCGAGTCCCCGGCCACGACGTACCTGTCGCCGGGCGACTTCCCCCCGCCCGCCCCGGCGCCGTGGCCCTCGACCGGCTACCAGCAGCCCCCCGGCCCGGGCGGCGACCCCGCCTCGGACTGGTCCGCCGTGGTCGCCGCCGACCGGGACCACTACGACGCCGTGCTGCGCGCCGCCGGCCCGGCCGCCGCCCGGATCGAGTTCCCCCAGTTCTGCCCGGAGCGCCGGTTCCGCCTGCACGGCACGCAGCTGCTGATCGGCCGCCGCAGCGTCAACCGCGGCATCGAGCCGGAGATCGACCTGACCGGCCCGCCGGAGGACCCGGCGGTCGGCCACGCCCACGCCCTGCTGATCGCCCAGTCCGACGGCCGCTGGGCCGTCATCGACCTGCGCTCCACCAACGGGGTCTACCTCAACGGCTCGACCGACCCGATCGAACCGGACGTCCCGGTCCCGCTCGAGGACGGCGACCGCATCCACGTCGGCGCCTGGACCACCCTCACCATCCACGCCGGCTAGCTCGCCGGACCGCGCGCGGCCAACCGGACCGCGCGCGGGGCCGGACAGCATCAGGGCACCAACACCATCCGCCCGCGACAGACCCTAGTGCGGTGGCCAGTAATGTTCACCGGCTCCGCGGCCGCCCGTGATCAACGCCGACTTGTAGCCGGTTTCCGGACGTAGCTCGGCGTTGATCCCCCGGGGCCTGCCCGCGCGGGCGCCCCGCCGGTACCCGGCGGACCTTTGCGGCCAGCGCACCAGCTCCGCGCCGTCACGCCATCGGGGAAACCGGGTCCCGCAGTTGCGCGAGCTGGGCGAGGGACGCCTCCACGGAGGCGGCCGGGTCCGCGATCGGGAACTGCACGGCGCGGATCGTACGGTCCGGGTCGACGATCATGGTGAGCCGCTTGAGGCGGTCCCCGCCGGCAGCGCGGAAGGTCGGCAGCCGCAGCGCCGCGGTGAGGGTCAGCTCCTGGTCGGAGAGCAGCGGGAACGGCATCCGCGCATACTCGGCGAAGGCGCGCAGCTCGTCGGGGCGCTGGGTGCTCAACCCCCGCACCGCGACGCCCGCCCGCTCGAAGTCGGCGAATCGGTCGCGGTAGGTCATCGACTCCAGCGTGCAGCCCACCGCGCCCGGGATGTCGGTCCAGCCCAGCGGCAGCGGCGTGCCCACCGGAGCGAAGGCGCCGGGGAACACGTACAGCACGGTCCAGGACGCCGGCACCGCGTCGGTGCGGACCTGCGTGTCGGACATCAGCTCGATTGCCGGGATCCGCCTGCCCACCAGGGCGTGTACGCGGCGCGCCTCGGCGGAGACCGGCGAGCTGGTGGCGGTCAGCGAGCCGTCGCCCGCGACGTAGCGGGTGCCCCAGTCCTGCAGGGCGATGAGCACCGGCAGCAGGCCGCGGCCCTTGTCGGTCAGCCCGTATTCGTACCTCGGCGGGTGGGTCGAGTAAGGCGTCCTGTCCACCACGCCGCACGCGAGGAGCGACTTCAGCCGCTCGGTCAGCGTCTTGCGGCTGACGTCGAGCTCGCGCTGCAGCGCGTCGAACCGGGTCACGCCACCAGCGATGTCGCGCACGACCAGCAGCGTCCACCAGTCGCCCACGGTCCCGAGCGCCTGCGCGATGGCGCAGGTGGCGTCGGTCAGCTCGCTGTGCTTCACGGCTGCATGCCATCCCAATCCGGTGTCGGACACCGCACTCAACGGGGTAAGTTCCCATTATAAACTCACCGGGGAGGGTCGATGTTCTGGCGCTACTGGTCGGCGATGGCGGTCAGCAACTCGGGTACGGCGGTCACCGCCGTCGCCCTGCCGCTGGTGGCGGTGAGCACGCTGGAGGTGTCCGCGTTCCAGGTCAGCCTGCTGACCGCGGCGACGTACCTGGCGTGGGCGTTGATCGGCTTACCGGCCGGGGTGCTCGTGCAGCGGCTGCCGCTGCGTGGCACCCAGGTGGCGATGGATGTGCTGCGCGCGGTCGCGATCGGGTCCGTGCCGCTGGTGTGGTGGCTCGGGCACCTGACCATGGCCCAGCTGGTCGTGGTCGCGCTGGTGATCAGCCTGGCGAATGTGATGTTCGACGTCGGCAGCGCGACGTTCCTGCCCTCGATCGTGAGCCGGGAGGAGCTGACCGCGCGCAACAGCCTGGTGTCCGGCACCTACTCGACGACGCAGCTCGGCGGGCTCAGCCTGGGCGGCGTCATCGTGCAGGCGCTCGGTGCCGTGCCCACGCTGCTGCTGGACGCGGCGAGCTTCGTCGTGTCCGCGGTGCTGCTGCGCGGGCTGCCGCGCGGGTCGGCGCCGGCCGCGCCGGAGCGGCTCGCGATGGGCACGCTGATCCGGGAGGGATGGCAGTTCGTCGTACGGCATCCGGTGATGCGGCCGTGCCTGGCCGCCGCGACCGCGGACAACTTCGCGAGCGGCGCGCTGCTGGCGCTGGCGCCGGTCTTCCTCGTACGGGACCTGCACGCCTCGGCCGCGCTGGTCGGGCTGCTGATCGCGGCCGACGGGGTGGGGAGCCTGCTGGGCGCGGCGATCGCGCCGCGGCTGACCGCGCGGCTCGGCAGCGCGCGGGCGCTGCTGGTGGCCGCCCTGGGTGGCGGCGCGGCGGCGCTGCTGATGCCCATCGGGTATGGCGCGGCGGGCATGCTCGCGTTCGCGGTGGCCAACGTGGGGTTCGGCGCCGGGTCGGTGGTCTTCAGCATCGGCGCACGTACGCACCGGCAGGTCGCGAGCCCGCCGGAGCTGCTGTCGCGGGTGATGTCCACCGTGCGGTTCGTGTCGTGGGGCGCGATCCCGTTCGGCGCGCTGCTCGGCGGGGCGGTGGCTTCGGCGGCCGGCTCGCGCGGCGCGCTGTGGGTGGCCTGCCTGCTGGCGCTGGTCGGGCCGGCGATCATGTGGTTCAGTCCGGTCCGCCGGCTGCGCGACCTGACCGACATACCGGAGCCGCCACCCGCCCCGGCGCCGGTGGAGGGCAGCGCGGTGCCGTGAGCGGCACCGCTGGGCGGGTACGGTGCGGCCATGGACCTTGCGGAGCTGACGGATCGGCTCGAGGCCGTCTCGCGTGTGTACGCGGCGCGTTTCGACATCACCAGGGACGACACCTGGCACCTACTCAAGATCCATGAAGAGGTCGGAGAGCTGACCGACGCGTACCTGGTCGCCACCGGTCGGTCCCGCCGGCGGGGGCGCTCCGCGGCCGAGATCGAGACCGCCCTCAAGGACGAACTCTGTGACGTGGTGGCGCACACCCTGTTGATGGCGCGGCATCTCGGCTTCGATCTCACTCGCGAGCTGGAACGGAAATGGCTGGTGCATCATCCGGACGAATCGGCGGCGGCATCCGGCCCACAAAACAGTTCGCCGCACGCGTAATAGCGGCCGGAATATGCACCCTCAGTAATGATTTGACAACAAATCAGCGCCATCTTGGCATAGTAACTGAGTGCGATTTTATCGTCACACCTCGAGTATTTCGGGATCGCGTGTGTTGCCACGGTGATCCTTTTCCCAATCCACTTGTCCTATGCGGATACGTTTGGCAGAGTCGCTGATGTAGCGGGGTAGTGCGCGGGCCTGAAACGCGGCCGTGCGGGGGAGTTGTGTAAGGGGTTCCGGTGTTCTCTTCGTCGTCTGGCGACGAATATCGCCACGATCATGAATCGCCCGATTGGTCAGTAGCACGAGATATCATCGAAGCAAAGATTGCACGTCGTGGGGTGGCCGCCGGACCGGTCGAGTCCGCCTCCGAGGTGCTGGACCGGGTGTCCCGGACACTGGCCGGGGTCGAGGCCCGGTACGGCGCCGGTCCGTCCGATGTGGACAGTTGGGCCGGGGCCTTCCGGGCAGCGATGGCGGACAACCTGTTCTGGCCGTCCGGCCGGATCCTGAACAACTGTGGCACCAGCCGTAGCGAGCTTGCCTCGTGCTTCGTGCTGCCGGTGGACGACGATTTCGCCGGTATCTTCGACACGTTGCGGCTTGCGGCGCTGTGCCACCGCGGCGGCGGGGGGACCGGATTCGACCTGACCCCGCTGCGCGAGCGCGGTGCGGCGATCTCCACCAGCGGTGCGGCCGGGGCGAGCGGCCCGGTGTCCTGGCTGCACCTGTTCAACGCCGAGACCGAGGTGGTGCAGCAGGGCGGGAAGATGCGCGGCGCAAACCTGGGCTCGCTCTCGGTCCGGCACCCGGACGTCGTCGAGTTCATCACGGCGAAGTCGCGGGTCGGTGACCTGGCGAATTTCAACCTTTCGGTGTCGGTGGACGACGCCTTCATGGCCGCATTACAGGACGATGAGTGGATAGCCCTGGTGAGCCCTGCCGGCGGGCGGGTGGTGCGTCGTTTGCGCGCCCGGGAGATCTGGCGGCGCATTGCCGAATGCGCTCACGCCACCGGTGACCCAGGCGTGTTGTTCCTCGACGCGATCAACCGCGATAATCCGCTCGCGGCCGCGCTCGGCCCGATCCGGACCACCAATCCGTGCGGCGAGCAGACGCTGTATCCGTTCGAGCCGAGCAACCTGGGGTCGATCAATCTCGCCGCGCTGGCCGGCAATGGGGACCTCGATTGGGAGCGGTTCGACCGGACGGTGCGGTTGGCCGTGCGATTGCTGGACGACGCCATTGACGTCGCCGAATACCCGGACTCCCGGCTCACCGACGGCGCGCGGTCCAACCGGCGGCTCGGTCTGGGGGTGATGGGCTTCGCGGACCTGCTGGTGCGGCTCGGGGTCCGCTACGACTCCGGGGCCGCGCTGGAGGTGATCGACCGCATCGGCTCCCGGCTGCGCGAGGTCGCGTGGGCCGAGTCGGCGCGGCTGGCGGCCGAGCGCGGGCCCTTCCCGAACTTCGGCCTGACCGGGTGGACGACGCCGGTCCGCAACGTCGCCATCACCACCATCGCGCCGACCGGGACGATCTCGATGATCGCGGGCGCCTCCAGCGGCATCGAGCCCCGGTTCGCCGCCGTGTGGAACAAGGACGTGCTCGACATCGGCGGCGTCACGGCCGTCGACCCGCTGCTGCTGGCCGACGTGATGGCCGCGCGCGGCGTCCCGGCGGCGGCGGCCCGCGACATGGTCGCCGCGACGCCGCTGGCCGACCTGGGCCTGCCCGGCGACCGGCTCGTGCTGCACCGGTTCGCCCACGATGTGAGCGCCGAGTGGCACGTGCGGATCGCGACCCGGTGGCAGCGGTACATCGACAACGCGGTGTCCAAGACCGTCAACCTGGCGCGTTCGGCCACCGTCGAGGACGTCGAGTCCGCGTTGCTGCTCAGCTGGCGGTCCGGCGCCAAGGGGATCTCGGTCTACCGGCAGGGATCGCGCGGCCAGGACCTGTTGACCGCGGTCGGCGCCGCGGACCCGAGCCGGCAGAGCCGCGGCCTCCTCGCCGCGACGCGGCCGGCGTAGGCGGCGCGCGCGATGTGTGGCTCGGTAGGCATGTTCCTCGGCTGCGACCAGATCGCGGCGTGCCCGCTGTCGACGCTGCTGAGCGAGCGGGCCGGCGGCCCGACCGCGTACGACTCGGCCTTCGACCGGTGGGACCAGCGGGCATCGGTGCGCCGGCAGCCGCGGCGGCGGATCGCACCCGGTGGCGAGGACTACTTCCCGCTGGAGTTGATGCCGGTCGCCGGTCACCCACTGGTCCGCGACCTCGCGCCGGCGCGGCTGACCAGGCTCCGGCTGCGGCACCTGCAGCGGTACCTGCGCTTCACCGTCGAGCTGGAGACCAGGTACGTGAACCCGGTCGTGCTGGCCGTCGGCTCGCACGGCTTCGGCATCGCGCTGCCGCCCGGGATGCGGCTGGACGCGATGCGGATCTACACCGACGAGGCGTACCACGCGCTGGTCGCCACCGACCTGCTGATCCAGTCCGAGGCGGCGTCCGGCATCCAGGAGCGGCGCCGGCCACCGGGCTTCATGGCGGCCTTCGACAAGCTCGCCCGGTCCGCGCCGCCGGAGCTGGCCGGGCTGCTGCCGCTGCTGTTCGTCATCGTGTCGGAGTCGCTGATCACGGCCACGCTGTCCGAGCTGCCCCGGTCGGACGGTGTGCTCGCCGGGGTGAGCGACGCGGTCCGCGACCACGCCGCCGACGAGGCGCGGCACCACCGGTACTTCTCGACCCTGCTGGGCCTGGTGTGGCACGCCATGTCGGTCACCCAGCGCGCCGCGGCGGGGCCGCTCGTGCCGACCTTGATCGACATCTTCCTGCGGCCGGACGCCGGGGACATCGCGACCGATCTCCGGGAGGCCGGGCTGAGCGGGCCGGACGCGGCGCTGGTGATCGATGAGGCACTGGGCGCGCCGCGGGTCGAGCGGCAGCGCCGCCGGGTCGCAGGTTCGGCGTTGCGGGCGTTCGAGGCGGCCGGCGTGCTCGCCGACCCGGCGCTGCGGGCGGTGTTCGAGGACGCGGGGCTGAGCTAGCCGGCTCCGGGCATACCGGGCGCCGGTCACGGTGGCCGGATGGCACAACCGCAAAGGGGGTGACGGAGATGGAGTCGATCCAGAACGAGCTGGAAGTTGACGTCGAGACCCTGTTCTCGCAGGTGAAGTGAGTCCGTGGGCGGCGCGGGCAACCGCCCGCGCCGCCCATGCCAGGCAACGCATCGAGGAGATCGTCATGTGCGGACTGGGGGGCGTCGCAGCACTCCACGGCAGCCCGCTGCCACCGGAAACCAGGCCGGTGCTGGAGCGGATGCTCGACACGCTCGAACACCGCGGCCCCGACGACAGCAGCATCCGGGTGGACGGCGCGGTCGGGCTGGCCTTCACCCGGCTGTCCCTGGTCGGCCTGGACAGCGGCAACCAGCCACTGACCAGCCGGGACGAGCAGGTGGTCCTGATGGCCAACGGCGAGATCTACAACCACCGGGCGCTGGCCGCGACCCTGCGCGACCACCGGCCCAGGACGGCGTCGGACTGCGAGGTGCTGGTCGGGCTCTACGCCGAGCGCGGGCTGCGTTTCCTCGACGGCGTACGCGGGATCTACGCCGTGGCGCTGCACGACAAGCGGCGCGACCGCGTCGTGCTGGCCACGGATCCCTTTGCCACCAAGCCGATGTTCTACGCGGTCGCCGGCGGCGTGCTGGTGTTCGGCTCGGAGATCAAGGCGCTGTTCGACCACCCGGCGGTCCGCGGCGAGATCGACTGGGACGGCGCGCTCGCCGACCAGTCGCTGAGCAACTTCCTGGCGATGAGCCTGAGCCCGGTCAACACCTGGTTCCGGGACGTACGGCAGGTGGCGGCCGGGACTATCGTGACGGTCGACCTCGGCACCGGCGCCGTGGCGGAGCACCGGTACTGGCAACCGGCCGAGGCGCTGCCCGAACAGGACGCGCCGCCGGCCACCGAGTACGTGGACCGCTACCGCGAACTGCTGTGGAGCGCGGTCGAGGACTCGCTGATGGCCGAGGTGGAGATCGGCGTCTTCCTCAGCGGCGGGGTCGATTCGACCGCCATCGCGGCGATCGCGGCCAAACTGGGCCAACCGCTGCACACCTTCACCGTCGCGACCGAGGCGACCGCGCTCAACGGTGACGTCGAGCACGCGCGGCTGGCCGCGGAGCTGCTCGGCCTGGAGAACACCGTCGCCACCCTGCCGGCGGGGACCGTACCGTCCGCCGCGGACTGGAAGCGGCTGCTGTGGCTGATGGAAACCCCGCTCGCCGGGCCGGAGCAGTATTACAAGTTCAGCCTCTACCGGGTGGCCAAGCAGCTGCGCCCGGGGCTCAAGGCGAGCCTGCTCGGCGCGGGCGCCGACGAGTTCAACGGCGGCTACACCGAGCTGCTCGCGATGGGCGGCGGCTGGCGCCGGTTCGTCGGCAACACCGAGCGGCTCGCGCTGGCCCGGGTGGTCCGGCCCGAGCTGGCGCCGTGGCTGGGCCAGAAATCCGCCGTGCTGCTGAGCCGCGCCGCGCTCGCCGACCAACCGTCCACAATGGACTCCTACCGCGACTACGTGCTGTGGAAGTGGCGGGACGTGGCGCAGTACAACTGCTGGCACGAGGATCGCAGCGCGGCCGGCAACGGCGTGGAGGCCAGGGTGCCGTTCCTGGACCGGCGGCTGGTCGACCTGGCGTGCGGCATCCCGGTGTCGATGCGCGAGGCCCTGCTGTGGGACAAGCGGCTGGCCCGCGCCGCCGTCGGCGACATCCTGCCGCCGCGGCTGGCCAACCGGGAGAAGAAGCCGTTCTTCGACGGCAGGACCGCCCGCTACGCCAAGGCGATGGTGGTCCAGCTGCTGTGCCGCGAGGGCATGGAGCTGGTCGAGGAAGCGCTCGCCGGACCCGTGATGAGCGGGTACGTCGATGCCGCCGCGCTGCGCTCGACCGTCGCCGACCTGCGCGCCGGCCGCTCGGCGGTGCACCCGGAGATCGCTCTGCGGCTGGTCAACCTGGGCCTGCTGGACATCGCCGCGCGCGCCGAGCGGGTGCCGTTCCGGCCCGCGCAGGTCACGCTGCTGGCCGGCGCGGTCACCGGGGACCCGGCCGCGGTGCGCCGGGAGGTCGGTGACCGCGCGGCCGACCGCGCGTCCGTCCTCGCCTTCGGGCCCGGCACCCGGTTCGCGCACGATCCGGCCGCCGGCCAGTGGCTGCTGATCACCGCGAACACGGTCACGCACACGGTGGCGGAGGACCGGGCGCCGGAGTGGATCCGGTTCCTGTCCGGTGTGGACGGTCGGCGTACGGCGGGCGAGCTGGCCGACGCTGCCGGCACCACGCTGGCCGAGCTGGCCGGCTACCTCGGCGCGTGCCTGGAGAGCGGCTACCTGACCGCGCGGTACGCCGCGCCGCTGGCGGAGGTCGCGCGATGACGGGCTGGGCATGGGTCGGCGATGTGTTGCGGGACAAGGGGATCGCCGGGTCGGCGGTGTTCATCGGCGGCTCGATCGCGCGCGGCTGGGCCAATCCGGGCAGCGACGTCGACGCGTACGTACTGGATGCGGCCGTGGACGAGATGGTGAGCCTGGAGCCGGGAGGGGGCCGGCCGCCGGTGGACGTGCACGCGATCTCGACCGCGACCCTCGAGGCGCTGTTCGGGAAGGTGTCCTGGGCCGCGGCGCGCGGTGGTACGCCCGCCGGCGCGGTGACGATCGACGAGTGGCTGTTCCTGGAACGCCTGACGTACCCCCTGCCGGTCGACGGCGCGCCGCGGCTGGCGGAGCTGCAGGCCCGGCTGGACAACTCGGCGCACCGGTTCCTGACCGTGCAGGAGCACCTCACCGACGCCGACGGCTTCGCGGATGACTGCCTGGGCCAGCTGGAGGCGGGCGACGCGGCCAGCGCGGTGATCTCCGCCCAGCAGTCCTTCCTGCGCTCGCTGGACGCGCTGCTGAGCTCCGGCGGCTGCTTGTGCCGCAACCCGAAGTGGCGCTCCCGCGCCATGCGCGAGGCCTGCCCGACCGCACTGTCCTATCGGGACTACTGGTCGATCCAGACGATGGCCGAGCTGCCCGTGCTGGGCGAGTCCGGGTGGGCCCGGCGGACTCTGGCCACCGCCAGGCGCGTCATGGCGGAGGCGGATCTCGGTGGCTGACAACTCGGTGGTTGAGAACACCGCGGCTCTGCTGGACCAGGTCTGGGACCGCCGGCTCGACGTCCGCGTACGCAGGATGAACGGCGCGCTCGTGCTGCGGCGCGGCGCCGACACGATGCGGGTGCCGGCCGCCCGGAGCTGGCTGTGGACCGCGCTGGACGGCCGGAGCACGGTGTCCGACCTGATCGGTGCCGGCGACCCCGACGAGGTCCGGTCGACGCTGGAGGAGCTGGTACGCGGCGGGTTCCTGTCGCCGGCCGAGCCGGAGCCGCCGACCGTGGGGGCGATCCCGGAGAAGCGGTTCATCGCCGGGGTGCTCGGCCGGTTCGCCGACACCGCCCGCGCCGGCGCGTTCGAGGACTGCGTGGTGATCGATGTGGGCGATGCCGCGCTGGTGCTGAACATCGATCACCCCGGGCGGGTGCGCGGCACGCCGACCGACCGCGCCGGCTACGAGTTCTACGGCCGCTGGATCGCCGCCGCGGTGTGCAGCGACGTGATCAGCATGGGCGTACCCCCGCTCGGGGTCGTCGTCGACCTGCAGGTCAGCGGCGACACCCGGGTCGACGCCGTGGAGTGGCTCTACCAGGGCATGCGCGCCCAGCTGGACTCCTACGGCGCCGGCCTGGCGGGCGGCAACCTCAACGCCGGCCCGCTGGACGTGGTGGCGGCCGCGTGGGGTCTCGGCGTCCCGGACCGGCTGGTGCGCCGTGGCGGCGCCCGGGCCGGCGACGTCGTGATCGCCACCTGCACGCTCGGCCGGGGCTGGGCGCGGCACCTGCTGGAACGCTCCGGCGACCTGGAGCGGGTCGCCCCCGGGCTGGTCGCCGAGGCGGAGGCCTACGCGACCGGCATCCGTACCCCGATGGAGCCCATCCTGGAGTGCGCGCGGCGCGGGCTGCTGACCTCCGGTATGGACCTCAGCGACGGCGTGCTGGAGTTCTGCCACGGCATCGACCAGCGGGGCCGGCTGGGCGTGGTCATCGACGCCGCGGGTCTGGGGCGCCACCCGCTGATCGAGCGGGCCGCCGAGCTGCTGGGCGTCGACCGGGCGCTGTTCGCGCTCGACCCCGGCTTCGACTTCCCGTACGCGCACGGGTACACCGTCGCGCCGGACCGGCTCGCCGAGCTGCGGTCGGTATTCGCCGATCACGAGGTGCCGATCACCGAGGTGGGGCGGGTGTGCCCGGAACGCGGCGTGCGGATCCGCCGCGCGGACGGCGAGCTGCGGCCGGTCCCGCCCTTCCACGACGACCAGACCTACACCGCTGCGGCCCGGGTCGGCGCCTGGTACGCCCTGGCCGGCGCGGTCAACGGACGGAAAGGGGCGCGATGAGCGCGACACTGGCCATCTCCGGCGGCGCGCCGGCCGTACCCGCGCAGCTGGGCCGGTTCCGGCATCCCGACCTGGACCTGCTCGACCTGGCCACGCTGGTCGGGCCGGAGCAGCGGGACCGGACGATCTCCTTCGACGGGCGCGGGCTGGTCGCGGCGTTGGAGGAGGCGTTCGGCGCGCTGACCGGGGTCCCGTACTCCATCGCCGCCAACAGCGGCACCAGCGCGCTCTACTCGGCGTTCGCGGCGCTCGGGCTCGGGCCCGGCGACGACGTGCTGGTGCCCGCGTACACCTTCTTCGCCACGGCGATGCCGCTGTTCCGGCTCGGCTGCCGGCCGGTGTTGGTGGACTGCCGGCCGGATGGGAACATCGACCCGGCGGAGATCGAGCGCCGGCGCACCCCGGCCACCCGCGCCGTGGTGATCACCCACATGTGGGGGATCCCGTGCGCCATGGCCGAGATCGTCGAGGTGGCCGGCCGGCTCGGGCTGCACCTGGTGGAGGACGCCTCGCACGCGCACGGCGCGACCTACCGGGACCGCGTGGTCGGGTCGTTCGGCGCGGCCGGCTGCTGGAGTCTGGGCGCCGCCAAGATCGTCACCGGCGGTCAGGGCGGCATGTTGCAGACGCCCGACGCCGACCTGGCCGAGCGCGCCCGCCTGCTCGGCAGGGCCAACGACAAGCTCAGGGACCGGGCGGTGACCAACCCCCGCTACCAGCCGTACGCGGTGAGCGGTATCGGCCTCAACCTGCGGATCCACCCGATGGCCGCGGCGGTCGTGCTCGCCCAGCTGCCCGGCCTCGGCGCGCAGCTCAGGCAGCGCCGCGAGATCGCGGACCGGATCCGGGACGGCCTGGCCGAGGTCGCCGGGCTGGAGCTGATCGAGCCGCCCGCCGGGACGCAGCCCGCCTGGTACGCGCTGCCGTTGCGGTACGACAGCGCGGCCGCGGGCGGCATCACCCGGGACGAGTTCGTCGCCGCGCTGGTCGCCGAGGGCGCGGTGGAGGCCGACGTACCCAGCTCGACCCGCCCGCTGGCCGACTTCGCCGCCTTCAACGGGTCGGCGCCGACCTTCGCGCAGGCGCCGGCGCGTACCGGGGAGGTCAACGCGGTCGACTTCCCGTACGCCCGGCGCTTCCAGGAGACGGTGATCAAGCTGCCGGGGTGGTACGGCGAGCGCGGCCGGCGTGCCGCGGACGCCTACCTCGCCGCGATCCACAAGGTGGCCACCCATCCCGACGAGGTGCGCTCCTCCCGCTGACCAACCCGCCATTCCGGATACGGAGCACAACGATGGACGCCAAGTACGCCGTCATCACCAACGACCTCCAGGTCGCCGCGGCGACCGTGGACCCGCAGCGGCAGGCCGCCGTGGACGCCTTCATGCCCCGGCAGATCAGCTTTCTCGAACACATGCGCCGGCTCGGCGTACCGGTCATCCACATGCAGCTGGTGGTCGGCGAGGACGACCCGCGCAACGAGGGGACGCCGGACGAGCTGAGGTTCACGGCCGGCTCCGCCGGGGTGCGGGTGCTGCCCGCGGTGCTCGGGCCCGGTGACCGGGTCGTGCCCAAGCCGAAGGACAGCGCCTTCTTCGACACCCCGCTGCACGACATCCTGCGGGAGCTGGGCGTCAACGTCGTGATCATCACCGGGATGCAGGCGCAGATCTGCGTGCAGACCTCCGCGGCCGACGCGCACTTCCGCGGGTACGCCGTGCTGGTGCCCTCGGACTGCGTGGTCTCGACCAGGGCCGACGACGTGGACCGGGCGCTGCAGTGGCTGGCCGGCTACTGCGCGACCGTACTCACCGGGGAGCAGATCGTCCGCTTCGTCGAGAACGGTGGGCGGCTCGTGGTCAAGGACGCGAGTTGACCGCCGTGGCGGGGGATCGGGACGGCCTGATCGTCCTGGACCACGGTGCGGGCGGCGGGATGAGCCGGGAGCTGGTCGTGGACCTCATCGCCACCGGCCTGGGCGAGGTGTACGTCGGCGAGTGGCAGGACAGCACCCTGCTGGCCGTCGAACCGGGCACCATCGCGCTGACCACCGACTCCTTCGTGGTCGACCCGCCGTTCTTCGGCGGCGGCGACATCGGCAAGCTCGCCGTCACCGGCACGGTCAACGACCTGGCCGTCTGCGGGGCGCGGCCGCTCTACCTCACCCTGGCGATGATCATCGAGGAGGGCTTCCCGCTGGCCGACCTGGCGACGATCGTCGCCTCGGTACGCGCGTGCGCCGAGGAGGCCGGCGTGCGGATCGCCGCCGGGGACACCAAGGTCGTCCGCAAGGGGGAGGCGGACCGGATCTTCCTCAACACCGCGGGTATCGGCGTGCTGGACCGGCCGGCACGACCGGACAGCCGGGCGATCGTGCCCGGCGACCAGCTGATCGTCACCGGCTACCTCGGGGACCACTCGATCCACCTGCTCTCGTTGCGGGCCGGTCTCGGCTTCGAGTCCCGGGTGCCGAGCGACTGCGCGGTGCTCAGCGGCGTCATCGGCGAGCTGCTGGACGCCTTCGGCCCGGACGTACACGCCATGCGGGACATCACCCGCGGCGGGCTCGGCACGGTCCTCAACGAGTTCGCCGCCGACTGCGGCTACGGGCTGCACATCGACGGCGGCGCGCTGCCGGTCCGGCCGGAGACCGCGATGGCGGCGGACATGCTCGGCGTCGACGTGCTGTACCTCGCCAACGAGGGAAACCTGTGCCTGGCGGTCGCCCCGCGGGCCGCCGCCGGCGTCGTCGACCTGCTGCGACGCCACCGCTACACGGCGCAGGCCCGGGTGGTGGGCACCGTCGTCACCGGCGGCGGGGTCACCGGCGGCGGGGTGCTGATGGACCTGCCCGGCGGCGGCCGGCGGGACGTCGAGCTGCTGTACGGCGCCCAGCTGCCGAGGCTGTGCTGATGGCCGCCGAGATCGTCCGGCGGACCCTCGCGGTGCGTGGCCTGGTGCAGGGCGTCGGCTTCCGGCCGTTCGTCTACCGGCTCGCGACCGAGCTGAGCCTCGGCGGCTGGGTACGCAACGACGCGGGCGGCGTCACGGTCAGCGTCGAGGGGCCGGCGGCGACGGTCGAGGAGTTCCAGGTGCGGCTGTGCCGCGAGCACCCGCCGCTGGCGCGCGTCGAGGAGTGCCGGGTCAAGGCGAGCGAGCCGATCCCCACCTGGAGCGTCCGGTTCGAGATCGGGCACAGCTCGGCGGAGGGAGCCGGGGCGCTGGTCACCCCGGACAGCTATGTGTGCGATGACTGCCTGCGCGAGCTGTTCGACCCCTCCGACCGGCGCTTCGGCTACCCGTTCATCAACTGCACCAACTGCGGCCCGCGCTTCACGATCATCGGGTCGGTGCCGTACGACCGGCCGGCGACCACGATGGCCGACTTCGAGATGTGCCGGCGGTGCCGCGCCGAGTACGACGACCCGCTGGACCGGCGGTTCCACGCGCAGCCGAACGCGTGCTGGGACTGCGGGCCGCTGCTGCGGCTGGCCGACCCCGATGGAGCCGGCCCCGATGGAGCCGGCCCCGATGGAGCCGGCGCCGATGGGGACACCGCGCTGGCGACCGCGGCGGCGCGGCTGCGGGCCGGCGACGTGCTCGCGCTCAAGGCGCTCGGCGGCTACCAGCTGTGCGTCGATGCCGCCAACGGCGCCGCCGTTGCCCGGCTGCGCCGGCACAAGGACCGCGACGCGAAACCGTTCGCGCTGCTGGCCGCGAGCGTGGACGCCGTACGCCGCCACGCCTTCCTGTCGGCCGCCGAGGAGCGGCTGCTCACCTCTCCCGGGCGGCCGATCGTGCTGCTCCGGCGCCGGCCCGAGTCGCCGCTGAGCACGGAGATCGCGCCGAACCTGGCGTCGCTGGGATTCATGCTGCCCTCGACGCCGGTGCAGCACCTGCTGCTGGCGGAGGGCTTCGACGTGGTCGTGGCGACCAGCGGCAACGCCAAGGACGCGCCGATGGCCGCGGACGACGCCGAGGCGTTCGAGACGCTCGCCGCGACCGCCGAGGTGTTCCTGACCCACAACCGCCGCATCCACGTCCGTGCCGACGACTCGGTGGCGCGGGTGGTCGGCGGCGAGCCCAGCTTCGTCCGCCGCGGTCGCGGTTACAGCCCGGACGTACTGCCGCTCCCGGTGCGCGTGCGGCCGGTGATCGCGCTCGGACCGGAGCTGAAGGCGACGGTGTGCGTGGCGCGCGGCGACCGCGGTTACCTCGGCCCGCACATCGGCGACCTGAAGTCACCTGGCAACCAGGCGTTCCACCGGGAGATCGCGGCGCACCTGCTGGACCTGTTCGGCGTCGTACCGGAGGTCGTGGCGCACGATCTGCACCCGAACTTCCACAGCAGCGCGGTGGCCCGCCGCTACCCCGGGGTCGACCGCGTCGCGGTGCAGCACCACCACGCCCACCTGGCCTCCTGCATGGTCGACAACGGGCTGGTCGGCCCGGTCATCGGCGTGATCTTCGACGGCACCGGCTACGGCACCGACGGGACCATCTGGGGTGGCGAGTTCCTGGTCGGCGACTACGACGGCGTCTCCCGGTTCGGCCACCTGGAGACCTTCCGGCTGCCCGGCGGGGACGCCGCGGTGCGCGAACCGTGGCGCATCGCGGCCGGCCTGCTCAGCCAGCACCATCCCGAGGCGTTCGCCGACCGGCACATCGAGGTCACGCCGTTCCAGCGCGAGGTGCTGGCCAGGATGGTCGCCACCGGGACCAACTCGCCGCTGACCTCCAGCATGGGCCGGTTCTTCGACGTGGTCTCCAGCCTGCTCGGCGTGTGCACCACCGTCTCGTACGAGGGTCAGGCCGCGATCGAGCTCGAGCAGCTGATCGCGTACGACCACCGGCCGGCAAAGCCGTGGCCGGTCGAGATCGCGACGCTCGCCCGTACCCGCGTGCTGTCCTACCGGCCGTGGCTGGCCGGACTGCTGGCCGACCTGGCCGCGGGCCTCGAGCGGCCCGCGATCAGCCGCCGGTTCCACGAGAGCGTGGTGCACGGCGTGGTCGCGATGTGCCGGCGCGCCAGGGCGGAGCACCGCATCGACGACGTCGTCCTGTCCGGGGGTGTGTTCCTCAACCAGCACCTCACCGTCCGCTGCCGCGCCGAACTGGGCCGGCTCGGGTTCACCGTCCACACCCACCACGGCATCCCCACCAACGACGCCGGCATCTCGGTCGGCCAGGCCGTCGTGGCCGGCCGGGCCCGTACCGGGGGATCCGGGCCGTAACGACCCCGCGCGCGGCAGCGCACCACCGCGCGCGGGCACGCACCACGGTCAGGGCACCATCCAGCTGAGCACGGGGCTGGCCTGCAGCGCGACCAGCACGCACATGAAGGCGAGCAGCACCACGCTCCAGCCGAGCACCCGGCGCAGGATCTCGCCCTCCTTGCCGGCCATCCCCACCGCGCTCGCCGCGATCGCCAGGTTCTGCGGGCTGATCATCTTGCCGAGCACGCCGCCGGAGGAGTTCGCCGCGGCCAGCAGCAGCGGGTCGAGCCCGGCCCGCGCCGCGGTCTGCACCTGCAACGCCCCGAACAGCGCGTTGGAGGAGGTGTCCGACCCGGTCACCGCGACCCCGATCCAGCCGAGGATCGAGGACAGGATCGCGAACGCCCCGCCCGCCCCCGCCAGGAATGCGCCCAGGGTGTTGGTCTGCCCCGACTGGTTCAGCACGTACGCCAGCGCCAGCACCGCCATCACGGTCACGATCGCGTACCGCAGCGCCACGTAGGTGTCGACGTACGCCTGCGCCGCCCGCCGTACGCTGACCCGCAGCACCACCGCGGTCAGCACACCGGCGATCACCATCAGCGTCCCCGCCGCGGGCAGCCAGCCGAAGGCGAAGGTGACCGACGAGGCCGGCTTGCCGTTGGCGTTGAAGATGTGCAGCCCGGGCCAGCTGAACTTGGTCGACCACGGCGACTTGGCCAGCGCCGTCTTCACCGCGCCGATGTTGGCGATCGAGAACAGCGCGATGATGATCAGGTACGGCGCGTACGCCCGGGCGATGTCGGCGCGGCTGTCCACCACCACGGCCGGCGCCTCCCGGGTGGCGACCGCGGTCGGCAGGTCGCCGGAAGGCTCGCGCGCCCCGGACCCGGCCGGCGGGACCGGCTCCTCGTCGGCGGCGGGAGCGCCGTCGCCGCCCAGGTCGGGGGATTCGACCGGCTGCCACACCCGGACCAGCGCGACGACCGCCAGCGCCGAGGCGAGCGCGGCGACGATGTCGGTCAGCTGCACCGAGATGTAGTTCGAGGCGACGAACTGCGCCAGCCCGAAGACCGCACCGGCGACCAGCGCGGCCGGCCAGGTCTGCCGCAGCCCGCGCCGGCCGTCGACCACGGCCACCAGCACCAGCGGTACGACCACGGCGAGGATCGGCGTCTGCCGGCCCACCATGGCGCCGAGGGTGTCGACGGTCAACCGGGAGTCGTCGTTGGCGCCGGAGGCGACCGAGGCGAGGGTGACGATCGGGGTGGCCAGCGCGCCGAAGGCGACCGGCGCGGTGTTGGCCAGCAGCGACACGGCCGCCGCGTGCACCGGCCGGAACCCGAGCGCCATCAGCATGACCACGGTGATCGCCACCGGCGTGCCGAACCCGGCCAGCGCCTCCAGCAGCGCCCCGAAGCAGAATGCGATGATCACCGCCTGGATGCGCATGTCGGGGCTGATCGCGGCGAAGGAGCGGCGCAGCACGTCGAAGTGTCCACTCGCGACGGTCAGGTTGTAGACCCAGATCGCGTTCAGGACGATCCACAAGATCGGGAAGAACCCGAACGTGGCGCCCTCGCTGCCCGACAGCAGCGCCTGCCCGACCGGCATCGAGTACACCGCGACGGCGACCACCAGCGCGACGGCCAGCGAGATGACCGCGGCCAGCCAGGCCCGCATCCGCAGCACGCCGAGCAGCACGAACAGCGTGAGCAGCGGCAGTACGGCGAACAGCGCGGAGACGTACACGGAATGGGCGACGGGATTGGTGGTGATCGTGTGTTCCTGAGCGAGCAACATGCGTCACCTCGGTCTGCGCAGCGGCTGTGGTGGCCCCCCGATGCGACTGAACGCGCCCAGCATTGTGACCTGCGCGACAGCGCGCCGCATGCCGGCGAGGTCGCCGGTGCGCCGGGCGGACGATCACTTGCGGTCGCCGGGATTCGCGGGAATCCGGGGACAGCCGTCCGGGTTCGTGACGGGCATGACAATCGGACTGATCGGCAGCGGACTGATCGGCAGTTCCCTCGCCCGGCTCGCGATCGCGCAGGGCCACGACGTGGTGCTCAGCAACTCCCGCGGCCCGGAAACCCTGGCCGACCTGGTCGCCGAGCTCGGCCCGAAGGCGCGGGCGGCCACCGCGGCCGAGGCGGCGCAGGCCGGCGACATCGTGGTGGTGACCGTCCCGTTCGGCCGCTACCGGGAGGTGCCGGCGCAGCCGCTGGCCGGCAAGGTGGTGATCGACACCAACAACTACTACCCGGACCGGGACGGCCGCTTCGAGGACGTCGAGGCCGGTACGGTCACCGAGTCCGAGCTGCTGGCCCAGCACCTGGCCGGCGCGAAGGTCGTCCGCGCCTTCAACGGCATCTACTGGAAGCACCTGCTGGAGGAGGGCCTGCCGGCCGGCGACCCGACCCGCCGCGCCCTGCCCATCGCCGGCGACGACGCCGATGCCAAGCGCGCGGTCGCCGAGCTGATCGACTCCTTCGGCTTCGACGTGCTGGACGCCGGCCCGCTCAGCCAGTCCAAACTGTTCCGCAACGGCACCCCGGCGTACGGCCCCCGCGCCACGACCGCGGAGCTGCAAGCCCTGATCGATAAGGCCAAATAGACAATCCACCCCGGACAGTCCACGTGGGACTGTCCGGGGTGGACGGTTTTCAGATCACGCCGCGTTGAGCGCGGTGTCGTCGATCACGAACGAGGTCTGGAGGGAGGAGTCCTCCGTACCGGTCCAGGTGAAGGTGACCGACTGGCCGGCGAACTGGCCGACGTTGAACGACCGCTGGGTGTAGCCGGCGGCCTTGTTGAGGTTGGAGAAGGTGCCCAGCGTGGTCCCGCCGGCGGTGATGGTGAGCCGGTCGAACTGGGTCGTGGTGGTGGTCTCCGCGCTGTCGATGTGCAGGAAGAAGGTCAGCGTGGAGGCCGAGCAGCCGGCCGGGATCGTCACCGTCTGGGACAGGGTGTCGGTGTGCGTCGTGCCGTACCCGTCGATCCAGGCGAAGCCGTTACCGGTCCGCGGTGCGTGCTGGCCGCTGGGCGCGTTGCCCAGCACACCGGCGGTCGCGCTCCACGGAGCCGTACCCGACTCGAAGCCCGGGTTGCCGAACTTCTGCCCCGGCGCCGCGCAGCCGCCACCCACGTTGGCGATGGCGAAGCTGAACGTGGTGCTGCCGGAGCCGGCCGAGCTGGTCGCCGTCGCGGTCACCGAGAAGGTGCCCGCGGTGGTCGGCGTACCGGACACGGTGCCGGTGGAGGAGCCGATGGTGATGCCCGGCGGCAGCCCGGTGGCCGACCAGGTGTAGGTCGCCGCGGGCGAGGCGGTCAGGGTGAACGGGGTGATCGCGGTGCCGACCGTACCGGACTTGTTGCCCGGGTTGGTCACGGTGACCCCGCCGTTGTTGCACGTCGGGTCGGCGGCCTGTGCCGGCACGCTCACCGCGTCCCACGCCGCCTTGATGGTGTTGAAGACGGTGCAGCTGCCCGGGAAGAGGTTGATCGCCGCGTTCAGCGTCGCGGTCCGGTACCGCGGGTAGGTCATGCCCGAGGTCTTGGACAGCATCGCGTTGTAGAAGACCCGGCCGGCGGTCTGGACGCCGACACCGGTCACCGTGGAGCCGTTGCAGGTCGGCGAGGCCGGCAGCCCACCGGAGGCGGCCGAGCCCTGCGCCGCGAGCACGAACCAGTGGTCGAACGGACCGGCGGCCGCGTGCGTCTCGGCGTTGGGCACCGAGCTGGAGAAGCACGCCGGGTCGCCCACCAGCGACGGGTCGAACATCTGCCGGATCGGGCCCTGGCCGACCAGGTTGATCTCCTCGCCGACGCTGAAGTCCGGCGGGTCGAAGGCGGTGTTGTTGGTGAAGAACTCGGTGAGCGCACCGAAGATGTCACCGGTCGCCTCGGACACACCGTTGCCGGACTGGCCGCCCGGGGTGTTGGAGTCGATGGCGTGCCCGAACTCGTGGCCCACGACGTCCATCGAGGAGATCCAGGCGCCGGCCTGGTTGTGCCCGATGTGCACCTGCGAGCCGTTCCAGAACGCGTTCAGGTCGTTCAGCCCGACGAAGACCGGGAAGCCGCCGCCGTTGCCGTTGATGCCGTTGCGGCCCAACCAGGAGGCGAGCATGTCCCACTCGTGCTGGACGCTGTAGAGCGCGTCCACGCAGCCGGTCTCGATGTTGGTGCCGTTGCCGTTGCCCCAGACATCGTCGGTGCCGGTCAGGATCGCGCCGCCGGACTCGTTGCGGCAGTTGATCCCGGAGCGGGTCGGGTCGCTCATCGAGAACGAGGTGCCCGAGCCGCTGGTGGAGATGGTGACGGTGCCGCCGTTGATGGCCGCGTTGCCGGTGCCGTCGGTGACCTCGTCGTAGGAGCGCAGCACCGCTCCGGACGTGGCGTCGACGAACACGTGCAGCTTGCTGGGCGTCGCGCCGGTGTGGCCCAGGACGACGCTCTCGTAGGCCAGCGTCGGGTGGGCGGCGAGCGCGTCCACCACGACGGAGGTGCTGGCCACCGAGTCCACGACCGCGGCGTGCTTCACGGCCTTGGCGACGGCCGCTGCCCTGGCCGCGGAGAGCGTGGGCGTCACGCTCGCCAAGTCGATGGCGCTGCTCTGGCCGACCGAGGTCGACAGCACCTCGCCGGTGGACCTGGTCACGACGACGAAGTCACCGCCGGCGACCGGGACACCCTTGTACGCCCGCAGGTACGGCACGTACTGCAGGCCCTCGCGGGAGGAGATGACCGGCAGCTGGGTGAACGTGTCGCCGGCACTGACGTGCAGGGCCGCGGCGTGGTTGGCCACGAGGCTGGCAGCGGAGTGGGCCGCGGCCGTCTTGGCGTCGGTCGCGGCGGCCGGTCCGGGGGCTGCCTGCGCCGTGGACGCCCACGCCGCGACCACCGCCACCGACGCGGCCGCGCTCAACGCGAGAAGACGTCTCAAGGGGACTCCCTTCAGGGAGCGGGCCCGCCGATTGGCGGGTCCGTGAGGGGTATGTGGGTGCACGCAATGTCGCAGACGGCGGAGCCTTCCAACAGCCTGTTATCTCAAGATATGACCGATTGGCCTAGCCCGGACGGCCGCATCGGGCAGGCGCTGACCGGTTCGGGCCACCCTGCGCGGATCCGCCGCGGCGACACCGGAGTCCGCGACCCGCGCGCTCTCGCCCCGCCGGGGATCTCAGTACACGTACACTTTTCGCGCAGGAGAGCTCAGGACCCCGGCGAGGTGAGCAGTGGCCACGCAGCCGGCTGGGCAGTGCCGGCGCCGCCAGCGCGCCGCCGGGTGGAGCGGGCGCGGAGGCGGAATTGAGTACGGCGGCGGGCCGGCCGGTGCGGAGAGCACCGACTCTGGAGGTCGTTGCCGCCCGTGCCGGGGTGTCCCGCGGGACGGCGAGCCGGGTGCTGACCGGGTCGCCGAAGGTGAGCCCGCAGGCGCGCGAGGCGGTGCTGCGGGCAGCGGCCGAGCTCGACTACACCCCGAACAGGGCGGCACGCGCGCTGGTCACCCGGCGCAGCGATTCGGTGGCGTTCGTGGTGTCGGAGGGTGAGGACAAGGCGTTCTCCGACCCCTTCTTCGTGCACCTGCTGCGCGGCGCCCAGGCCGAGGTGGCCCGCGCCGGGCTGCAACTGGTGTTCATCGTCGCCTCGGGCGATGAGGACGCGCACCGGCTGGAGCGGTACGCCGGGGGTGGCCACCTGGACGGTGTCGTGCTGGTCTCGCTGCACGGCCGCGACCGGCTGCCGAACCGGCTGGAGCGCATCGGCATCCCGGTGGTGCTGTCCGGCCGGCCGTGGGTGGACGACGGCACGATCCACTACGTGGACGCCGACAACACCGGCGGCGCGGCGCAGGCCGTACGCCTGCTGGTGGAGCGTGGCTGCCGGCGGATCGCCACCATCGCCGGGCCGCAGGACATGTCGGCGGCCTGCGACCGGCTGGCCGGCTACCGGTCGGCGCTGCGCGAGGCCGGCCGCCGCCCGCGCGCCCGCGACGTGGTGATCGGCGATTTCAGCCCCAGCGGCGGGGCGGTGGCGATGCGGCAACTGCTGGCCGAGGCGCCGGACATCGACGCGGTGTTCGCCGCCAACGACCTGATGGCCGTCGGTGCCATGCAGGTGGCGATCGAGGCCGGCCGGCGCATCCCGGACGACCTGGCCGTGGTCGGCTTCGACGACGTGCCGACCGCACTGATCGGCCCGATGGAGCTGACCACGGTCCGTCAGCCGATCGGGGACATGGGCGCGCGGATGGCGCAAATTCTGCTCGACCGGATCGAGGGGCGTACGGCGCCGCGGATGACAATCCTGGAAACCGAGCTCGTCCGCCGCGAAACGGCCTGATCACGGCCCCGATTCCGGGCCGGTACGGGCCGCGGACGGGGGACGGGACACGCCGCCGCATGATCCACATCTGGTACGCCGTCCGGCGTACTCTTTCCTTGATCAGACCCACTGCGGCCCATTCTTATTTCATTGCGGTTTCCTGCAGGTTCTTGACATGGCCGAGCCGACGCGTCAGCCTTCCCTCAGTCGTGGGAGCGCTCCCACCGCTGGGCGTCAGCGGACCAGCCGATCGGCCTCCGCAATACCAAGGGGGTTACATGTACACGGCACGTACCAGGATCATCCGGCTCGTCTGCGCCGTCGCCGCCGGTGCACTGGCGGTGGCCGGATGCGGGTCGTCTTCGGACAATCCGAGCAGCGCAGGTGGTACCAACAACAGCGGCAATACCCAGAAGGTCACCCTGAAGGTGGGCCTGTTCGGCACGTTCGGCTACAAGGAAGCCGGGCTGTACGACAAGTACATGAAGTTGCACCCGAACATCACGATCGAGGAGAGCAGCGTCGAGGAGGAGCAGACCTACTACCAGGCGCTCCAGACCCACCTCGGGGCCGGCAGCGGTTTAGCCGACATCCAGGGCATCGAGGTCGGGCGCATTGCCGATGTGGTGGAGAACCAGGCCGGTAAGTGGGCCAACCTCGCCAACCTCGGCGCGAACGACCTGAAGTCGACGTTCTACAACTGGAAGTGGGACGCGGCCAGCACCAAGGACGGCGCGGTGCTCGGGCTCGGCACGGACATCGGACCGGAGGCGATCTGCTACCGGACCGACCTGTTCAAGGCGGCCGGCCTGCCTACCGACCGTGAGCAGCTTGCGGCCAAGTGGTCGACCTGGGAGGGCTTCATCGAGCTGGGCAAGCAGTACCACGCCCACGCGCCGAAGAACTCGACCTTCACCGACTCCGCGGCGGGCATGTTCAACGCGATCATCGGCCAGTCGCAGGAGCAGTACTACAGCCAGAGCGGCGACCTGGTCTACGAGACCAACCCGGCCGTGAAGCAGGCGTGGAACCTGGCGACCCAGGCCGCCGCCGCGGGCATCACCGCGAAGTTGAAGCAGTTCGACAAGCCGTGGAACGCCGCGTTCGCCAACGGCGCGTTCGCCACCGTGGCGTGCCCCGCCTGGATGATCGGCTACATCAAGGGCCAGGCCGGCGACGGCGCCAGCGGCAAGTGGGACGTTGCCACCCTGCCCAACGGCGGTGCCGGCAACTGGGGCGGCTCGTACCTCGGCATCCCGAAGGCGAGCAAGCACCAGCAGGAGGCGTACGACCTGATCAAGTGGCTGACCGCGCCCGAGCAGCAGGTCACCATGTTCACCAGCCAGCAGCACTTCCCGTCCAGCTCCACCGCAGCCGCTGACCCGGCGGTGGCCAAGGCGAGCGACCCGTACTTCAGCAACGCCCCGCTCGGGACCCTGTTCAGCAACGCCGCCAGCAAGATGCCGGTCGCCTTCAACGGCCCCGGTGCGGCGACGATCAAGGACAAGTTCAGCAACGGACTGGTCTCGGTCGAGCAGCAGGGCAAGACGCCCGACCAGGCCTGGAGTGAGTCGATCGCGGGCATCAAGGACGCGCTCGGCAACTAGCGGCACAGCCTGCTGCCTGGCGCGGGACCGCATGACCGCGCCAGGCAGCACCCCGCTCGCCGCACCCGGCACCCCACCCGAAGGAGGACACAGGTGAGCGTGTCGAGCCCACCCGACCGGGCAGCGCCGGTTTCCGGCGAGCCCGGTCCCGCCGCCACCCCCAGCCCACCGGTGCGCAGGACGCGCAGGCGCCGGTACGTGCTCGGTGGCAGGTTCGCCCCGTACGCCTTTGTGGCCCCGTTCTTCGTCCTGTTCGCGGCCTTCGGGCTCTACCCGCTCATCTACACCGGCTGGGTGTCGCTGCACCGGGTGGAGCTGTCCCACCCGGAGGACTCGTCCTGGCTCGGTTGGTCCAACTACTCCAACCTGCTGCACAACCACTTCTTCTGGAACGCGCTGAAGAACACCTTCACCCTCGGCGTGATCTCCACCGTCCCGCAGTTGCTGATGGCGCTGGGTCTGGCCCACCTGCTGAACTACCGGCTGCGGGGCCGGACCTTCTTCCGCGTCGCCATGCTCATCCCGTACGCCACGTCGGTGGCCGCGACGGCGATCGTGTTCACCCAGCTGTTCGGCCGGGACTTCGGGATCATCAACGCCTTCCTCGGCATGTTCGGGGTGGACCACATCTCCTGGGAGAGCGGGCACTGGAGTTCCCAGATCGCGATCTCGGCGATGGTCACGTGGCGCTGGACCGGGTACAACGCGCTCATCTACCTCGCCGCCATGCAGGCCGTACCCCGGGAGTTGTACGAGTCGGCCGCCATCGACGGGGCGAGCAAGTGGCAGCAGTTCCGGTACGTGACGATCCCGTCGCTGCGGCCCACGATCCTGTTCACCGTGGTGGTCTCCACCATCGGCGCGACGCAGCTGTTCGGTGAGCCGCTGCTGTTCGGCGGGATCAGCGGGCACCTGGGCGGGTCCAGCCACCAGTACCAGACCCTCGGGCTGCTGATGTACGACCAGGGCTGGTTCAACGGGCATCTCGGGCGCGCGGCGGCGACCGCGTGGACGATGTTCCTGCTGATCGTGGTCGTGGTGCTCATCAACGTCCGGATCGTCGGCGGGCGGCTGCGCGAACCGCGTACCGTCCAGACCAAGGCGGTGGCACGGTGACCGCGCTGAGCGAGCGGCCCACGGCCACCCCCGGACCGGCGGCGGCGCCAGCCCCGGACAAGCGGCTGCGCCGCAGCCGCGGCGGCGTCCTGGACGCCGGGCCGCTGACCTACACCCTGCTCGCGATCGTCACCCTGATCTCGGTGTTCCCGCTGTACTGGACGTTCATCGCGGCCTCCCGCACCAACGCCGACATCAACCGGATCCCGCCACCGCTGGTGCCGGGCCGCACGCTGATGGCCAACATCCGCGAGGCCATGCAGAACGTGGACATGGTCAAGGCGCTGATCAACTCGCTGATCGTCTCCAGCTGCATCGCCGCCGGCACGGTGTTCTTCTGCACGCTGGCCGGGTTCGCCTTCGCCAAGCTGAAGTTCCGCGGCCGCGGGATCCTGCTCGGCATCACCCTGGGCACGATGATGATCCCGATGCAGCTGGGCATCATCCCGCTGTTCATCGTGGTCGCGAAGCTGCACTGGGTGGACCACCTGCAGGCGGTCATCCTGCCGACGTTGGTGACGGCCTTCGGCGTGTTCATGATGCGGCAGTACCTCGCCGAGGCACTGCCGATGGACCTCATCGAGGCGGCCTGGATGGACGGCGCCTCGACCTGGCGGATCTTCCGTTCGATCGTGGTACCGGTGGCGAGGCCGGCGATGGCCGTGTTGGCCATGCTGACCTTCCTCACCGCGTGGAACGACTTCTTCTGGCCGATCGTCGCGCTCACCGCGGAAAACCCGACGGTGCAGGTGGCCCTGAACAACCTCGGCGGCGGCTACGTGCCGAACCAGTCGGTGATCATGGCGGGCACCCTGATCGGCACCGTCCCGGTGCTCATCGTCTTCGCGCTACTTGGTCGACAGATTGTGGGAGGCATGATGCAGGGAGCGGTCAAGGGATGACGACGACACAGGACGCCGCGACCACGACGGAGCAGGCACCGCGCGATTTCCCGCCCGGCTTCGTTTGGGGAGCCGCCACCGCGGCGTACCAGATCGAAGGGGCCACCGACGAGGACGGCCGGGTGCTGTCCATCTGGGACACCTTCGCCCGCACACCCGGTCGGGTGCACAACGGGGACACAGGAGACCTGGCAGCCGACCACTACCACCGCTACGTCGAGGACGTGGCGAACATGGCCGAGCTCGGCCTGAAGGCGTACCGGTTCTCGGTCGCCTGGCCGCGCGTCGGCACCCCGGCCGCGCCGAACCGGACCGGCCTGGACTTCTACTCCCGCCTGGTGGACGAACTGCTGGCGCACGGCATCGCGCCCACCCTGACCCTGTACCACTGGGACCTGCCGCAGTCCCTGGAGGACGCCGGTGGCTGGCCGGCGCGGGACACCGCGTACCGGTTCGCCGAGTACGCCGGCCTGGTCGCCTCGGTGCTGGGCGACCGGGTGGGGATGTGGACGACGCTCAACGAGCCGTGGTGCTCGGCGTTCCTCGGCTACTCCTCCGGCGTGCACGCGCCCGGGCGTACCGAGCAGGCCGCCTCGCTGGCCGCCTCGCACCACCTCATGCTGGCCCACGGCCTTGCCACCCAGGTGCTGCGGGACGCGCTGCCGCCCTCGGCCGAACTGTCCATCACGCTGAACCTGGCCTCCATCCGGGCGGCCAGCGACTCGGCGGCCGACCTCAACGCGGCCCGCCGGGTGGACGCGCTGGCCAACCGCATCCACCTGGACCCGATCCGCCGCGGTACCTACCCCGCCGACCTCATCCAGGACACCGCGGCCATCACCGACTGGTCGTTCGTACGGGACGGGGACCTGGCCATCACCTCCACGCCCATCGACGTGCTCGGGGTGAACTACTACACGCCCACCCTGGTCTCGGCCTGGGACGGGGTCAGCCCGAAGATCACCGCCGACGGTCACGGGGAGAGCGAGGCGTCGCCGTGGCCGGGCTGCGAGATGGTGCAGTTCCTGCCGCAGCCGGGTCCCCGGACGGCGATGAACTGGAGCATCGACGCGACCGGGCTGCACGACCTGCTGCTGCGGGTGCACCGTGACTACGACGGGCTGCCCATGCTGGTCACCGAGAACGGCGCGGCCTTCGACGACTACGTGGACCCCACCGGCGTGGTGCACGACGACCTGCGCATCGGCTACCTCCAGCAGCACCTGGCCGCGGTCGCCCGGGCCATCGACGACGGCGCCCGCGTACGCGGCTACTACCTGTGGTCGCTGCTGGACAACTTCGAATGGGCGTACGGCTATTCGAAGCGCTTCGGCATCGTGCACGTGGACTTCGGCACCCAGCGCCGGGTGTGGAAGGACAGCGCCCGCTGGTATCAGCAGGTGATCGCCGGGAACAGCCTCACCGCATAGTCCACAGTGGACAAACGACCGCCGCCGGCCCGACGCACCCGGCGGCGGTTCCTATTTGGTGAACCGCAACGTCACCTGAGCCGAGGTCTCCACAGACCCCGAAAACATCGCCACCGCCGCCTCCCCGGTCAACTGCACCCCAAAACTCACCTCAATCTCCCGCACCCCCCACTCACCCTCCGCCCGCTCCCGTTCCCCCAACACGGCCACCATCCGCTCCGCAACCGCATCCACCTGCCGCGCAATGGATTCGGCCGACTCACCCACCACCTCCTGCCCCTTCGCAATAACCCGCCGCACCCGCGCCCCCGCCGGCTGCATCGCATCCTCATCCGCCCCCCAGTACACAACCCCAACGCTGTCCAACACCCCTCCTCAGTACAACGGCGCCCCATCCGGCAACCGCGTGATCGACCGGTCGTACGGGTCCAACTCCCCAGCCTCGAACCGGCACAGCTTGATAGCCCACCACAACGCCCCGCTCACATCCCCGGCGCTCTTGTACGCCCGCCCATCAGCACTCAGCGCCGCCCACGCCGTATCCGAAGCCGGCACCAACGTCCCCACGTGCGTCCCGCCCGCAGCATCCAGCCGCCACAGCCGCACGGTCCCGTCCGCGCTGCCGCTGGCGAGGACGGCGCGACCGTCCGGCAGGTAGATGGGTGCCAGCGACCGAACGGTCGCGGTGTGGCCCCTGAGAGGCTCGCTGGCCGGCGCGCCGGTGCGCGGATCCCAGAGCCACACGGCGTTGCCGCTGGCCGCGGCGAGAACGGTGCGACCATCCCGTAGGTCAACCGATGCCAGCGCGTGGACCCAGTCGTCGTGGCCGGTGAGCGGTTTGCCGACGGCCGCACCGGTGGCGGGTTCCCACAGCCGGATGGTCCGGTCGCCGCTGCCGCTCGCCAGGACCGTCCTGCCGTCTCCCAGATGTACCTCTGCCAGCGATAGGACGGTCGCGCTGTGGCCGGACAGCGGTTCGCCGATGGCTGTTCCCGCAGTCGGATCCCATAGCCGGACGGTGTTGTCGCTACTGCCCGTCGCAAGGATCTGACCCCCGTCCCGCCGACGTACGGCTGCCATCGACTGCACCCGGCCGGCATGACCGCTGAGCGATCCAAGAGCCACGCCGCGGGCCGGGTCCCACAGGCGAATTGTGTGGTCATCGCCGCCGGTCGCGAGAACGGTGTAGCTGCCGGCCAGATCGACAGCAACCATGCTCTGGACCCAGTCAGTGTGTCCTACCAAAGCTTCGCCAATGGTCGCGCCAGCGTGCGGGCCCCACATTCGAATGGTGCAGTCTTCGCCGCCACTCGCTAGCCACCTGCCAACGACGGCCACGGTCCGCACAATGTCGCTGTGACCGACGAGGGGCTTGCCAACGGCTGCACCCGTGACCGGATCCCAGAGGCGCACGACGCTACTACTGGCCGTAGCGAGTAGCGCGCGTCCACCCGGCAGGTCGCTCGAAGCCATGGATCGCACGGTCGCAGTGTGGCCGGCGAGTGCTTCGTCTACATGCTTCCCGTCCGGGTCGACCAGCCAGACAGTGCCCAGCTCGCTCACTGCCGCAAGCAGGGTCTGCCTGTCCGGCATGGACACTGCTGTCAGGGTCCGCAGCCAGCTCGACGTCTCGGCCGAGATGGTGCCGACAATCCTGCCGACACCCGGGTCCCACAACCGGATGCTGTTTTCGGTGGTTACGGCTAGGAAGGTGCGCCCGCCATTCTGCACCGCCGCCAGGGAAAGCAGCGGTGCGCCGATGCTGAACGGTTCACCAAGGGACCTGCCGGTATCCGGATCCCACAGCCGTAAAATGCCGTCCTCGTGACCGGTGGCAAGAGTGCGCCGATCCAGGGCCGCCAGCGACTGCACGGCACGGGTATCGGCTCTGAAAGGTTCGCTGTGAAGCCAGTGGGCGAACGGATCCCATAGCTGCACGCTGCCGTCGTCGCTACCGATCACCAGGATGTGGTCGCCCAGCACGGCCAGCGAGCGGATGGGACCGATGGCGGGAGTGACAGGCTGAGCGACCGCCGCGCCGGTGACCGGGTCCAGCAGGCGTACCGCTCCGTCGCCCCCTCCGACGGCGAGCACGGTGCGGCTGCCCCTTGGCGAGCGCAGAGTGGCCAGGGACAGCACCGTCGTCGCCAGCCCGCTAAGTACCCGGACCGGGCGCCGTCGGGCCAGATCCACGATCTCCACAGTCTGGCCACGGCCGACCGCCAGCAGTCCGGTGCCGAGCGCGGTGGCGGCGGTGACCAGGTCTGTGGCGGCCAGCATGGGAGTCGCTTGGTCGACGCCAGCCACTGCTGCTTCAGCGAACTCGCGCGCCTTTGTGGGCCGGTGGTTGCGGATCGCAGCCTGGGTCCAGGTGGTGCCGGTGAGGGTCGCCTCGGTCAGGTCGACGTTGGTGAGGCGGGCGCGGGTGAAGTCGGCGTTGGTGAGGTTGGCGCGGCTCAGGTTCACCTCGGTCAGCTCGACACCGCGCAGGTCGGCGCTGGTGAGGTCGGCTCCCGACAGGTTGGCGTCGCGCAGGGCGCAGTCCGCCCAGACGGTGCGGGCGAGAACCGAGTTGACCAGGCCGGCTCCGTCGCGGGAGGCGGCGAGGGCAGCGAGGTCCTGGTCGCGCAGGTCCTGGCCGGTCAGGTCGATGGGGCCGAGCGTGGTGGTTGCCTCGCGGCGGCCGAGGCGGGCTCGTACGCGCGTGGCGTTGGCCGCCGCCTGCGGGGTGGACGCGGCGTGCGCAGCCCAGGACAGGGCGGTGTCGTGGCCGGCGAGGTCGCAGAAGAAGTCGGTCATCAGGTCGGTCATCTCGCGCTTGTTCAGGGCCATGGGCTCGCGGCCGGCGAGGAGGGCGCTGGCGGCGGCGTCGGCTACCAGCCATTCCATGACCGAGCGGTGGACGAAGCCGAAGCCGTCGCGGTCGCGGGTGAGGAGGGAGCCGGAGCCGATGGTGTGGGCGGCCTGGTCGCGGTTGTAGCCGAGGTTCTTGAGGTCGCTGAGGATGTCGGCGACGGCGGTCAGGTCGTCGGCGTCGATGGTGTCGGAGTCGGCGGCCCACAGGCGCAGGGCCAGTTCGCGGCAGGCGTCGAGGCGGGGTTGCTGGCCGAGGACCGCCCGGCCGTAGGCGTACCGCTGGCGTTTGACCTCGCCGTCCAGCCAGTAGTCGAGGATCTCGCGGTAGAGGTCGGCGGCGCCGATGCGGTCGTTGCTGCGCTGCGCCTCGTCCAGTTTCGCGTCGGGGAGGGCGGCGATGAAGGCGAGCATGCGCGGGTTGCTGGACAGGCCGAGCAGGTCGTTGATCTGCTCCAGCCGGGCGTAGCGGTCGGCCGCCCGCGCCTGGTCGCCGCCGTACAGGCGTACCAGGAAGTCCTTGATCTGGGTGGCGGTGAAGTCGGCCAGCGCGATGATCCGGCCGGCGTCGCGGCCGGCGCCGCTGGTGAGCAGGGCGCGGCGGACCTGCGAGTCGTCGCGGAAGTGCTGGGTGCGGCTGGTGAGGACGATCTTCGCCTCGCCGGTGGCGGCCTGGATCAGCGTCTCCAGGTACGCGGCGGCGGTCGGGTAGGTGACCCGCTGGACGAGTTCGTCGAAGCCGTCGAGCAGTACGGCCACCCGGCCGCGGGAGATCAGGTGCCGGACCTTCGCGTCGGTCACGTCGGGCACGTCCAGCCGGCGCAGGTACTGGCCCACCAGGTCGTACAGGTCGGGGCCCTTCTCGACGCTGTGCAACTCCAGCAGCAGCGGGTCCAGCCCGCCGACCAGGTCGGGCAGTTCGCGGACCAGTTGCCGCATCAGGAAGGTCTTGCCGCGGCCGAAGTCGGCCAGCACCGTCACGAAGCGCGCGCCGCCCTCGCCGAGCCAGCTCGCCACCCGGGACAGCGCACCCTCCTCCAGCACCGGATCGCCGTCCTCGTCCCGCTCGCCGGCCGGGTGGTCGCGGCGGAACCGCTGCGGCACGTACAGGGCGGCCGGGTAGCGGGCGTCGGCGTCGACCCGCTCCCGCTGCCGGGTACGGGCGGTGGCCAGGTCGATGACGCCGCGGTACTCGATCAGGCTGTGCAGCACGATCCCGGCGCGCCGGGCGGCGTCCCGTACGGCCGGCTCCGGCGGCGTACCGGTGTAGATCAGGTACGAGCGGAGGTTGGGGTCGGCGGCGCGCCAGACCTGGTCGACGCCGGCGACGAAGGCCGAGAGCAGCCGCTCGGTGACCGGTCCGGCGACCGCGCCGATCGGCCAGCGGTCGAACGGGCCGGTCTGGTCGCGCCGGGTCACCACGATGTGCGGCTGGTCGCCCGGTTCGGTGGCGATGTCGACGCCCGGGTGCCGAAGCGTGGTGACGGTGGCGATCTCATCCAGCAGGCGGTCGGTGTCGAGGACGCGCTTGTCGACGTAGAGCCGGTGCCTGCGGGTGTGGTCGTTGAGCGGCGCCGGCGCGCCGCCGCCCAGCGCCGCGCGCGCGTCCAGGTCGGGATGCAGGGTGCGGAGCTGGTAGCGGTCGGGCGCCCCGCCGTGCAGGAGGAGGTGCAGAGTCGGGCCGAGCTGGCGATCCAGCTCGTACGCGTCGCACAGGCTGTCGGTGTCGCCCGGGTCGTGGTGGACGGCGCCGAGGACCAGCCAGCCGTCCTCGCGGTAGGTCCGCAGCTGCTCGGCGAACCAGGACAGCTGGCGCTCGCCGAGCCAGCCGACGTGGTCGGACTCGCGGTGGCTGTCGGAGATCGTCGAGTTGAGGCCGGCGACCACGACCCGCAGCTCCGGCATCGTGAACAGGGTCCACGGCCGGTCCGGGGTGAAGTCGGGGCGGTGGGCGTCGACGGGTGCGTAGAAGCGGTCGAAGGCGGCGGCGTAGTGGCGCCACTTCGGCCAGTACGGCGGCAGCGGCTCGCGCTCGTCCGCCTCGGCGCCGTCGAAGTACTGGCTGCACGCCTTGCGGTTGACGTCGTGGTTGCCCGGGATGATCGCGACGCGGTGCCGGGGCAGGCCGGTGGCGTCGGCGAGCCGTTCGAGCAGCGCGCCGACCCGCTCGTACTCGCTGGGCAGCCCGCGGTCGGCCAGGTCGCCGGTCACGATCACCAGGTCGGGCCACCGGCCGGCGTCGAGGTCTGCCCGCAGCCGGTCCAGCAGCCGCTGGTCGGCCAGCCGCGGGCTGGACAGGTGCAGGACGGTCAGCGCCGGCGCCGGGGCGTACCGGCGGTCGGGCCGCTGGACGCTCTGGGTGGGAGCCGCCGCCCTGGGGCCGGTCTCGCCGAGGAAGGCGGCCAGTGTCGCGGCGGGGATCGCCTGGCTGTCGCGTGCGCTGCCGCCCGGCGCCTGCGCGATCACCCCGATCACCGCGCCGGAGGCGGTGTCCACCACCGGACCGCCGCTGTAGCCGGCCCGTACGTCCGGGCTGGTCGGCTCCCTGGTGTTGAGCTGTAACCGCCCGCCGCCGACGGTCCCCACCGCGCGCACCTCGGCGAGCTGCCCGTCCGGCCGGCCCGCCGGGTACCCGAACACCTGCAACGCCGCACCGGGTCGCCCGTCCGCCAGCACCGCGGCGGTGGCTCCCGGCGGCGGTTCGGCACCCAGCCGCAGGGCAGCCAGGTCGCCCTCGGCCAGCGACCGCCAGCCCACCACCAGCGCCTCGATCGGCTGGTGCGTCGGCAGTTTCGGCCAGCTCACCGACACCGCCCCGGCCGGCCGCGCCGCCGCCCCGGCATCCCGCCCCAGCGCCGCGTTCACCACGTGCGCGCAGGTGAGGACCGTACGCCCGGGCAGCAGCACCCCCAACCCCACCGGCACATCCGTACCGTCCCGCAGCACCACTACGAAGCCGTCCACGAACCCCTCCGTCACCGGCCGTACGGGGTAGAACCTAGCCACCCCCGACCTGTCCCGCGGCCGGCTTCGGGGCGTGCCCACCCGGTTAGGGTGGGGCGTGCCGCCGCCAGCCTCGACCGATCCGGTGGCCCGGGCCGAGGTGCTGTGCGACGTGCGGCGCCCGGCCGACGCGCGGGCGGTGCTGGCGCCGGTGCTGGCCAGGGACCCCGGCGACGCGGCGGCGTGGATGACCATGGCGCGCGCCCTGCTGCTGCTCCGCGACTACCCGGCCGCGGTCGAGGCGGCCCGCACGGCGCACGGGCTGGACCCGTCGACCGCCCGACCGCTGCTGCTGCTCAGCGCCGCGCACACCGGCCTGCGCCAGCACCGGGAGGCGGTCGCGGCGGCGGATGAGGCGGTACGGCTGGAGCCGCACCGGCCCGACTGCTACCGCGCGGCGGCCCGGGCCCGGATGATCGGGCGGCGCGGCCGCGGGCAGGCGTACGAACTGGCCGTGACGGCGGTACGGCTGGATCCGGGTAGCGCCGAGTCGTACGCGCTGCTCGGCCGGGCGGCGGCGCGGCGGTGGCGGCGTACCGAGGCGGTCCGGCTGCTGGACCAGGCGCTCCAGCTGGACCCGCAGCACCAGGAGGCGCGGATCGAACTGATGCGGCTGCGCGCGGTCCGCCGGCCGTTCGGTCCCGGGCTGGCCGCGATGATCGCCGCGCTGGCCGACATCATCGCCGTCGAGCCGGACATGGTCGAGGCGCTGGCCGCGCTGGACCAGCTGATGTGCCTGTTCCTGACCCGTACCGCCGTCGCGGCCGGGCTGCCCGCCTACTTCACCCTCCAGGGGGCCGGGGAGATCCAGCCAACCACCGCGGGGATCTTCGTGGCGGCGGCCGTACTGCTGCCGGTCACCTACGCCACCCGCTTCGTCCGCCGCCTGCCGCCGCCCGCCCGCGCCTACCTGTGCCGCCTCATCCGCCGCTGGGACAAGCTCCTCGGCGCCGCCCTGGTCCTGCTCGGCGTGCTCACCGCGATCAGCACCATCGCCATACCGACCGCCACGCTCGCCGCCGCGTCGACCGCCCTACTCCTCACCTACTGCGTCCTCCACGTGGCCGGCCTGACCCTCCTGAACCGCCGCCCCCAGAGGATCACGACCAGAGGATCTGCCGTGGCCGGTCGTAGGTCGCCAGGATCGCGATGACGTCGCCGTCGAGCTTGGCGCAGTACCGGCGGAAGGTGTCCTCGGTGATGCCGTAGCTCAGGTACTCCCGCGCCATGAACGCCTGCGTCCAGTCGTTGGTTTCCTTGATCGCGAAGAAGTGGTCGCGCTGGTTCAGCGGCTTGCCCCGCCACTCCGCGTCCTGGTCGTCCGGCGGCAGGGTGAGGAACCGCTCCGCGTCCGCATACGCCTCCGGCGGCAGCCGCCCGTCGAACAGCGCCGCGGTGATCTCGGGTACGTCCCGCAGCAGCCGCTCCTGGATGTGCGGCGCCAGGCCGTCGAAGTGCACCAGGAACGGCTGCGTGGCCCCGTTCTGGTTGAACACCTGCCACGCCTGGTACGCCAGCTCGAAGTCCTGGAGCTCGGTGTCGCCGATCAGCTGCAGGCGCTGGTCGGCGTACTCCTCCCACGCCCGCACCTGCTCGGTGAAGTCGAGGCCGATGAACCAGGCGGTCCAGTCCCTCAGCTCCCGGTCCCAGCTCGGGTCGGCGACCCCGTCCAGGTAGAGGTTGCGGTCGCCCTGGCGCGGCCCGGGCTTGCGTGTGTCCACCCGGCAGGTCATGAAGTGCAGGTGGTCCAGGCCTTCGTCCAGCGCCATGCCGAGCAGCCCGCACTCGGGGGTGTGGTCGGCCGGCCCGTGCCCGGTGGCGGTGCACAGGGCGGTCAGCGGTGCGGTCCCGGCGAAGCGCAGGTCCAGCCCGTGTATGTTCACCTCGCCCGCGCGCTTGATCCAGGCCGCGTCCAGCGCTTCGAAGTGGTAGTTGGGGATCGGGGTCGGCGCCACGAAGGTGTCGGCCGCCGCGACGCCGCCCACGATCAGCTGGGCGTACTGGATGTGTTCCAGCCCGGCGAGTTCGGCGCTGGCCATGAAGCTGATGGTCAGCCCCTCCGGCACGACCACCTCCACGTCGTCCTTGTACGAGCCGTGCGCCATCACGTACGCGACCATCTGTTCCCCCAGGGCTTTCGGTGCGGGCGGTGCCTGAGGCAGAGCGCGGAAGTTTCCCGTTAGTACGCGGCGATGGGCTGAATTTCAGCGGATGAGGTTGGCCTCCCGGGCGCGCAGTACGGCGGAGAGGCGGTCGGTTGCCTCCAGCTTGCGGTAGAGGCTGCGCAGGTGGGCGTGGACGGTCCGCGGCGAGATCCGCAGCCGGCGCGCGATCGCCTGCGCGGTCAGGCCGGTGGCCAGCAGGTGCAGCACGGTCGACTCGCGCGGGGTGAGCAGGTCGCCGGTGTCGGCGGCCCAGTGGCTGGCATGCGCGTCCAGGGTGCGCAACAGCGGCTGGATCTGCCGGGCGTACTCGCGTTCGCGGGTGCCGAAGTCGGCGCCGGAGCGGCCGACCGCGACCACCCGCAGCCGGCCGGGCGGCGAGGGCAGCGGGATGACCAGCTCGCGGCTGACCCGGCAGGTGGACCAGATGTGCTCGTACGCCACGGTGGCGCGCCAGACCCGGTCGGGGGCGACCTCACCGACGGTACGCGGGACCTGGTCGCCGGTACGCAGGTAGTGCCGCTCCAGCGGGTGGTCGGCCATGAACGGCGTACACGCCCGGTCCAGCGGCAGCGGGCCGGCCGGGCTCCACGCGTGCCCGGACACCCCGCGCGGCGCCAGCCAGGTGGTGTTGACGATCCCGCTGTCCGCGCCGCACTCGCCGGCCAGGTGGCCCAGCACCAGCGGCCAGGCGTGGTCCGGATCCGGGCGCTCCAGCAGCGCCACGGCCAGCTCGTACATGCGCTGGTAGTGGCGTGGTGACAAGGCTGCCAAGACGTGCTCCCCGTAGGCAGTTGTGCCGATTCCGTGGCCCCGCGGTGCGGCCGAGGATAGGCCGCACTGACCGCACGACACCGGTTCGGGGGACAAGTGCCGCAGGCCGACATGACCATGATGTTCCTGATCCACGACGCCATGCGCCGCGACCTGGCCTGGTTCGGCGCCGCGCTCCGGCACGACGGCGCGCTGCCGGCCGCGCTGCGGGCGCAGCTGGCCCGGGCGTGGGCGGAGTTCGCGGACAACCTGGAACACCACCACAGCGCGGAGGACGCGGAGCTGTGGCCGGCGCTGCTGGCCGAGTGCCCGTCCGCGGCGGGCGTACTGGCCGAACTCGAGGCCGAGCATGCGGTGATCGGGCCGCTGCTGGCCCGGGCGTCGCTGGCCATGTCCACCACCGGCACGCCGGAGGGGCTGCGGGCCGCCGCGGCGGCGGTGTCCGAACTGGCCGGCCCGCTCACCGCGCACCTGGCGCACGAGGAGGCCGGCGCGGTGCCGCTGGCCGCCCGGCACCTGGGCGACTACCTGCCCGGCTTCGAGGCCCGCCGCCGGCGCGAGGCCGGGCTGGGCGGGCTCACCCGGTTCATGCCATGGGTGCTCGACGGCGCCGACCCCGCCCGCGCGGCCTGGCTGCGTACCCACCTGCCGCCGCCGGTCCGCGCCGCGGTCGCCCTGTTCCTCCGCCGTCGCAGGCGGCGGACCGCCGCGCTGCGGGCCACCGGGCGATGGTGACGCGAGCCCGAGCGGTGCCGCACCAATCCGTGAGTTCACCTGAATGTCACGTGCTGGAGGGGCGTCGTGCCGCGGCCGGTGCGCCGTGCGTTCTTGGCTGACCTCGCCCCGTGGTCGGCGGGGCGCTACGGGAGGTGTGTGATGTTCGTACGCAATCGGCGGTGGCTGGCGGTGCTGGCTGGTGCCGCCGCGGTGGCGGTCACCGCGCTGGCGACGTTGGGCTCGGGCAGTGCGGAGGCGCACTCGGCGGTGCGGCTGTCCGGCGTGGCCGCGAACCACAAGGCGGCCGGTGTGTCGGTGCCGAACGGCCTGGCGCCCCAGTTGCGCGCCGCGGTGGTCGCGCAGGGCGCCAACGCGGTGGAGAACCCGACGGACTGGGCCGCGTTCTACGGCTACAACAACAACGGCACGCTGCTGCCGCTGGGCGGCACCAACGTCGAGGCCAGCAAGACCGAGCCGGACAAGAACACCTACCTGGTCCTGCGCGGCCAGCACGGCGCCGACCCGGGCTACAACTACGGCACCCATTTCCTGTTCCAGGGTCACGAGGCCGGCCTCGGCGGCTACGTCACCCGGATCAACCTGGACGCGGACCCCGCGCACAGGGTGACCGTGCTGGCCACCCGCGACGTGGACGGCAAGCCGCTGCCCGCCTTCGACGGCTCGGTGTGGGACCCGTTCGGCCGGACCCTGCTGATGACCGCCGAGCTCGGCGCGAACGGCGGCGTGTGGCAACTGGGCGCCGACTTCACCGGCCACGCCACCGCCCGCGACATCTCCGGCTCGCTCGGGCGCGGCGGGTACGAGGGCGTCCAGTTCGACCGGACCGGCACGGTGTGGATCGTCGAGGACGTCGGCGGACCCGCGGCCGGGGCGAACGGCAAGGGCAAGCAGCCGAACAGCTTCCTCTACCGCTTCGTACCCACCCACCGCGGCAACCTGACCAGCGGCCGGCTGCAGGCGCTGCGGGTCGACGCAGCACCGAACCCGCTGACCGCGGACAGCCCGTTCGAGACCGACCTGCACACCTACGGCCGGTCCTTCGCCACCACCTGGATCACGCTGCACGACACCGCGACCGACGGCAGCGACCCGTTCAACGCGAACGCGCTGGCCAAGGCGCGCGGCGCCACCCCGTTCAAGCGGCCGGAGAACGGCCAGTTCCGCCCGGGCACCGACTTCCGTGCGTTCGCCTTCACCGAAACCGGCGACACCAACGCCGACAGCCCGTTCAACGCCGACAAGGGCGGCTTCGGCGCGATCTTCACGCTGTCCCAGCGCGACCCGTCGGCCAACGCCGGCACGCTGCGCATGACGCTGCGCGGCGACCTGGCGCACACCGGCCTGGACAACCTGTCCTTCCTGGACCACGACCGCCTGCTGGTGGTCGAGGACGCCGGCGACGGGCTGCACTCCCAGCGCAACGCGCTGGACTCCGGGTACGTGGTCGAGGTCGACCACAACTACGCCGACGGCGCCGCACCGGTCCGGTTCCTGGCCGAGGGCCGCGACGCCTCCGCCACCCTCGACGCCGGCCTCGCCGGCACCCCCGGCTTCCAGAACGACGGCGACAACGAGATCACCGGCATCCACGTCTCCGACGGCGACCCGTCGGTCCACGGCCTGATCGGCACCGACGTACCGCGCCCGTTCGACGGCCACTGGCGCGTCTTCTGGACCCAGCAGCACGGCGACAACACCACCTGGGAACTGCTCCGCGCCTGACCTCCCGGCAACGGCGGTACCGGGCGCAGGCCCGGTACCGCCAGCACCCGGGATGCCGCACGGCCCGGCATAAAGGAGCAATTCGGCGCCGGGGGTAATGGCGTCGAGTGCGGTACGGCTGCCTCGATAGCATCGGGGGAGCGCCGACCGGCGCGACCGAACCCCGTACGAGGAGAAACACCGTGTCCGATCACCGGCTGCCCAGCCCTGCCGCTCCCACCCTGGTCCGGGTGCCGGCGGGCACGACGGCCGGGGACGCGCTGCGGGAGGCCGGGGTCACCCTGACCGGCCCCTCGGCCGCGGTGGTGGTACGGGAGACCGGCGGCGCGCTGCGTGACCTCGCCTGGGTGCCCGAGGCCGACGCCGAGGTCGAGCCGGTCGCGATGGACTCCGAGCCGGGCCGCGCGGTGCTGCGGCACAGCGCCGCGCACGTGATGGCCCAGGCCGTGCAGGACATCTTCCCGGGCACGCTGCTGGGCATCGGCCCGCCGATCGAGAACGGGTTCTACTACGACTTCGCGCCGCACCACCCGTTCAGGCCCGAGGACCTGGAGCGCATCGAGAAGCGGATGCAGGAGATCATCAAGGCCGGGCAGCGGTTCGCCCGCCGGCCGATCTCCGACGACCAGGCCAAGGTCGAGCTGGCCGGCGAGCGATTCAAGCTGGAGCTGATCGACCTCAAGGGCGGTTCGGACAGTGTCGCCGAGGGCGCCGAGGTCGAGGTCGGCGCCGGCCAGCTCACCATGTACGACAACCTGGACGCGAAGTCCGGCGAGCGGGTGTGGACCGACCTGTGCCGCGGCCCGCACCTGCCGACCACCCGGCACATCCCGGCCGTCAAGCTGATGCGCTCCGCCGCGGCGTACTGGCGCGGGAGCGAGAAGAACCCGCAGTTGCAGCGGATCTACGGCACCGCCTGGGAGAGCCGCGACGCGCTGAAGTCGTACCTCACGCTCCTCCAGGAGGCCGAGCGGCGCGACCACCGCCGGCTCGGCGCGGAGCTGGACCTGTTCAGCTTCCCCGACATCATCGGCTCGGGCCTGGCCGTCTGGCACCCCAAGGGCGGGGTCGTGCGGCGGGTCATCGAGGAGCATTCGCGGCGCAGGCACGAGGAGGGCGGGTACGAGTTCGTCTACACCCCGCACCTGACCAAGTCGACGCTGTTCGAGGTCTCCGGGCACCTGGACTGGTACGCCGAAGGCATGTACCCGCCCATGGAGATGGAGGGCGCCGACTACTACATGAAGCCGATGAACTGCCCGATGCACATCCAGATCTACGCCGCGCGCGGGCGGTCCTACCGGGAGCTGCCGCTGCGGCTGTTCGAGTTCGGCACGGTCTACCGGTTCGAGAAGTCCGGGGTCGTGCACGGGCTGACCCGGGCGCGCGGCTTCACCCAGGACGACGCGCACATCTTCTGCACCCCCGAGCAGTTGCAGGACGAGCTGGCCGAGCTGCTCCAGTTCACCATCGACATGCTGCGCGACTTCGGGCTGACCGAGTTCACCGCGGACCTGTCCACCCGGCCGGAGAAGAAGTACGTCGGCGAGCTGGCCGACTGGGCGGTGGCCGAGGCGGCGCTGGAGGAGGCGCTGAAGCGCGCCGGCGTGCCGTACCAGATCGCCGAGGGGGAGGGCGCCTTCTACGCGCCCAAGATCGACGTGCACGTGAAGGACGCGATCGGCCGGCGCTGGCAGCTGTCCACGCTCCAGGTGGACTTCCAGCTGCCGCCGCGCTTCGGCATCGAGTACCAGGCCGCCGACGGCCAGCGGCACCGGCCGTACATGCTGCACCGGGCGCTGCTGGGCTCGGAGGAGCGGTTCTTCGGCATCCTGCTGGAGCACTACGCCGGGGCGTTCCCCGCGTGGCTGGCGCCGGTGCAGGTGGTCGGCATCCCGGTCACCGACGAGCAGGTCCCGTACCTCGCCTCGGTGGCCGCGCAGCTGAAGGCCGCGGGCGTACGGGTCGAGGTGGACGACTCCGATGACCGGATGCAGAAGAAGATCCGCAACGCGCAGCGGCAGAAGGTGCCGTTCATGCTGATCGCGGGGGAGCAGGACCAGTCGGCCGGCGCGGTCAGCTTCCGGTTCCGCGACGGGACGCAGTGGAACGGCGTGCCGGTCGCCGACGCGGTGGCGCACGTGGCCGAGGTGGTGGCCAGCCGTACCAACGACGGACCGACGGCACCGGTCGCCCAGCCGTGACCGAAGGCAACGGCACCGAGTACGTCGAGCAGCACGGGGTGGGCGAGCCGGACTCGCTGGGTCGGTTGTGGACCCCGCACCGGCTCGCCTACATCCTCGGCGAGGGCAAGCAGGCCGACGACGGCTGCCCGTTCTGCCGCATCCCGACACTGTCCGATGTGGACGGTCTGGTGGTGGCCCGCGGCGAGCTGGCGTACGCGGTGCTGAACCTGTACCCGTACAACGCCGGCCACCTGCTGGTGGTCCCGTACCGGCACGTACCGGACTACACCGACCTGAACGCCGCGGAGTGCGCCGAGGTGGCGGCGTACACGCAGGCGGCGATGCGGGCGATCCGGCTGGCCTCGAACGCGCACGGGTTCAACATCGGGATGAACCAGGGCTCGATCGCCGGCGCCGGCATCGCGGCGCACCTGCACCAGCACGTGGTCCCGCGCTGGGGCGGCGACACCAACTTCATGCCGGTGGTGGGTCAGACAAAGGTTTTGCCCCAGTTGCTCACCCAGACCCGCGAACTGCTCGCCGAGGCGTGGCGCAAGGAAACGCCCTAGGGGATCGGTGTGGTTGCTCACGCAACACGGCTGTGACCTGCGGCGACACCCAAGTTATGGCCACGTCGCGGTGACAACTTCCCGACCCGTCCACGAAGTGTCGGGCGCGTCTGGTCCAATGCCTCTGGCCGATTTTCAGGTCCACAGCATTTTGGAGGGGTTCGATGCGCCGTCCACGGCGTACTGCTGCCCTGCTGCTGAGCGGCGGGGTTGTCTTAGGTGTCTTAGTAGGTACTGGTGTGGTGGCAGGCGCCGCGCCGGGTCGGGGCCATGCTGCTGCCTCGCCCTCGCGGACCAGCCCGAAGGGCGCCACGCCCAAGGTCTCCGCGGCGGCGCTGTCCCGCCTCGCACCGGTGCCGGCGGCCGCCTCGCACCGGGTGTCCCGGCTCGCCTCGTCGCTGCTCCCCGCCGCCGGCCTCGCGCCGCGGCCGGTCGGCGCCTCGGCCCGCGGCGTCCCGCTGCCGGACAGCCGGGGCCAGATCGGGGTGTACGTCAGCGGTGAGGCCGCCGCCGTACGCGCGGCCGTCGCCGCGGCCGGCGGCACGGTCACCATCGCCTCGACCGGCGTCGTGCAGGCCCGCGTGCCCGCCGACAGGCTGGTCGCGCTGGCCACCGCCACCGGCGTCACCCAGGTCCGGCCGCCCGCGGTGGCGCACACCGAGGCCGTGACCAGCGAGGGCGTCGCCGCCTCCAGCGCCGATGTGTGGCAGGGCGCGCAGAGCGCGGGCGCCGGGGTGAAGATCGGCATCATCGACGCCGGCTACGCCACGCTGGCCGCCGCGCAGGCGGCCGGCGAGATCCCCAACGACGTGACGACCTTCCACAACTGTCACGACCCGAACACCGGGGCCGACCTGTTCGACCAGACCAGCCACGGCACCGCGGTCGCCGAGATCGTGCACGACATGGCGCCGGCGGCGACGCTGTTCCTGGCCTGCATCAACGACTCGCTGGAGTTCGGCCAGGCCGAGGCGCTGCTGCGGCAGCAGGGCGTGAAGGTCATCAACACCTCGCTGACCTTCAGCGGCATCAGCCGCGGCGACGGCACCGGTGACGAGAGCACCCCGGCCGGCGTGGTCAAGCGCAGCCGGCAGGCCGGCATCCTGTGGTCGGTCTCGGCCGGCAACCAGGCGCTGGTGCACTTCGGCGGCACCGTCCGCGACGTCACCGGCGCGCCGGGCAACAAGCCCGACGGGTTCGTGGAGCTGACCGGCACCGACCAGAACCAGGGCTTCGCGGTCGCCCCGGGCGGCGCGGCGTTCATCAGCCTGCAGTGGGATGCCTGGCCGACCACCCGGCACGACCTGGACCTGATCGTCACCGACGCCGCCGGGAACGTGGTGGCGCGCAGCATCAACGACCAGGCCGGTACGCCCGGCGGGCTGCCGCCGGTCGAGGAGACGGTGGTGGTGAACCCGTCGACCACCGACGAGGGGATCTTCTTCGCCTTCGTCGCGATCTTCGACCCGACCGGTCCGGTGCGCTACGACCTGACCGCCTTCGACGCCGACGCGGTGGAGCACAGCGTGGCCGCCGGCAGCGTCGGCGAGCCGGCCACCTCGCCGTACGTGATCGCGGCCGGCGCCGTGGACGTGGCGGACAACTCGCTGGAGTCCTTCAGCAGCCAGGGCCCGACCATCGACGGCCGGGTCAAGCCGGACCTGGCCGGCTACGACGGGGTCAGCACGCTGACCTTCGGCCCGCCCGGCGCGACCACCGGCTTCTTCGGCACCTCCGCCTCGGCACCGCACATCGCCGGCGCGGCGGCGCTGATCCTGGGCAAGAACCCGCAGCTGGACGCCTCCGGGGTCGAGCGGGAGCTGTTCAGCCGGGCACTGCCGGCCACCGGCGGCCCGAACGCGGTCGGCCGCGGCCGGCTGACGATGGCGCCGACCGACCAGGCTCCCACCCGGGCCCCTGACCTGGCCTACACCGCGCTGCCGGCGCCGACCCGCATCCTGGACACCCGGCACGGCACCGGCGGGCGCAGCACGCCGCTGGGCGCCGGCGAGGTCTTCGCGCTCCAGGTGGCCGGCGTCGCGGGCGTACCGGCCGATGCCAAGGCGCTGGTGGTCAACCTGACCGGCGTCGGGGCGACCAGCAACACCGACCTGTCGGTGTTCCCGACCACCTTCACCGGCACCTCCAACCTGAACCTGGTACGCAACGCGGCCGCGGCCAACCTGGTGACGGCGACCATCGGCGCCGACGGCAAGGTGCGGGTACGCAACGCGGCCGGCACCGTACAGGTGATCATGGACGTGGTCGGGTACTACCGGGTCGACGGCGGCGGGTTCACCACGCCGGCCACGCCGGTCCGGGTGCTGGACACCCGTACGGGCGTCGGCGGGACCACCGGCAAGGTGGGGCCGAACCAGACGATCACCCTCACGGTGCGCGGGGTGGCGGGCGTGCCGGCCGGCGCGACCGCGGTCGTACTCAACCTGACCGGCACCCAGCCGACCACGGTGACCGACCTGTCGGTGTTCCCGGACACCTTCACCGGCACCTCCAACCTCAACCTGGCCGCCGGTGCGACCCGGGCCAACCTGGTGGTCGCCACCATCGGCGCCGACGGCAAGGTCCGGATCCGCAACGCCGGTGGCATGGTGCACGTCATCGCCGACCTCGCCGGCTGGTTCCAGCCGAACGTGGGTAGCCGGTACGTGCCGATCACCCCGCTGCGCATCCTCGACACGCGCACCGGCAACGGCCTGAAGCACGGTCCGTTCACCGCGAACCAGGTCTTCTCGCTGCAGGCCGCCCGGATCTACACCGTGCCGTTCGACGCCACCGGCGTCGTGCTGAACGTGACCGGTGTCGGCCCGTCCGTGGCCACCTTCCTGACCCTGTTCCCGGCGGGCACCGCCCGCCCGAACACCTCCAACGTCAACCTGGCAGCCGGTCAGGTCGTCCCCAACTCGGTGTACGCCTCGGTCGGCACCAACGGCCAGGTCAACATCGCCAACTCCGCCGGCAGCATCAGCGTGCTGGCGGACCTGGCCGGCTACTTCCAGCCGTCCAACTAGCGGTAGAACGCCGCAACGGCCGGCCGGGCTGCTCGATGGCCCGGCCGGCCGTTGCCGTTGTCGCCTCAGCCCGGGAGCTGGCCGATGCGGCCGGTGGGGCGGGCGTCGGGGTCGGGGAAGCTGATGCTCTGGGCGATGTCGTCGGCCAGTTGCGCGAAGGTCTCGGCCAGCGCGAGGTTCGGGGTGGAGACGGTGACGGTGGCCAGCCACGCGGTGCCGGGGACCGGCAGGACCAGCTGGCTGACAGCGACCCGCTGGGTGCGGGTGGACTCGGGGATCGGCGCCAGCAGGGTGGTGTGGACGCGGACCGCGGGGCCGGCGGGCAGGTCGACCACCTCGACACCGCGCAGGTCGGGGTTCTCGCCGTCCTGCGGGTCGTCCTCGGCGAAGAAGCGGGCCAGCCACTCGATGCTCTCCGGCGGCGAGTTCAGCTCCAGCCAGGTCAGCGCGAGGTTGCCGCCGACCAGGTCGGCCGGCCGCTCGCCGGCGGCCAGCACCGCGGCCAGGAACACCCCGGCGGCGCGCTGCTGCTCGACCAGGCCCTGCAGGATGCGGCGCATGTGACCGCGGTGCCGGGCGGCCTGCGGGTGCTCGGCGATGCGCGCGTCCAGCACGCCCTCCACCCAGGCGTCCGAGGTCGCCGGGTCCAGGTCGAGGGTCAGCCAGTCGTCCGGGACGTGCAGCCGGAAGGCGATGTCGGGCCGCGGCGCCGCCGGGTCGACGCCCACCGTCACGCTGGTCACGGGCCTGGCGTGGTGTCGGTGGGAGCCTGCTCGGCGGGCGCCGAGCCGGAGGCGGCGTTGGCGATCGCGTCCTCGGTCATCTGGTAGCCCTGCCCGGCCTGGCCCACCTTGCCGGCCATGGCCGCGGCGTTCTCGCCGATCTTGGTCAGCGAGAACTCCCAGTCGGAGACGAAGCCGTGCACCGCGTCGGCCAGGCCCGCGTGGCCGGTGTGCTGCGCGGTGACCGCGCCGAGCGCCGTACCCGCGTCCTTGCCGGCCGAGGAGAACTGATTGAGGCTCGACGCAAGGCCGGTCAATTCCTCAGGTTCTACTTCAATGTGACTCATCGCCACCTACTACGCTAATCGGATAAATCTGGACCAACTATCCCGCAGTGCGGTAGGCTCCGCAAGCAGGTTGCCTTGACGTTTGAGGGGGTGCGGGCAGGTGCCAACCTACGAGTTCCCGGCACTCGGTTTCGACCCCGCACCGGGTGATCCGGCCGCGCTGGACACCGCGGCGCAGGCCAGCCGCCAGTTCGCGCAGCGCCTGTCCCGGGACGTACAGACGCTGAACCGGATGACCGCCTCGTCCTGGGTCGGCTCGGCCGGCGACGCGTTCCGGGACAAGGTCCGCGACCTGCCCACCGACCTGGACCGGGCCCGCGCCGCGTACGAGGCGACCGCCGGCGCACTGTCCGGATACGCCAGCACGCTGGGCCAGGGCCAACGGCAGGCCCGCACCCTGGAGCAGGAGGCCGCCGAGGCGCTGCGCCAGCGGCAGGCGGCCATCGCCAGCGCCGACTCCTTCCGCAACCAGGCCAACGCCGCCGAGCCCGGCCCCGCCCGGGACCAGGCCGTGGCCAACTGCAACGCCATGGTCAGCCGCGCCAACCAGTACGGCGACCGGCTGAGCCAGATCCGCGCCCAGGGGCAGCGCCTCCAGGCGAGCATGTCCAGCAGCGCCGACCAGGCGGCCGGCCGCATCCGCGGCGCCGCCGACGCGCCCTACCACGAGCCGCACTGGTGGCAGAAGGCGTGGCAGGGCTTCATGGACTGGGTACGCAACAACGCCGACGTGCTGCGCAAGGTCTCCGGCGTCCTCAAGGTCGTCTCCGCGGTGTGCGCGCTGCTCAGCTTCGTACCGGTCGTCGGGGCGTTCTTCGGCGCGGCGGCGCTGATCGCGGGCGGGGTGTCGGTGCTGATCGACGCCTCGCTCAAGCTTGCCACCGGCGAGGGCAGCTGGGCCATGATCGGGCTGGACGCCGCGCTCACCTTCATCCCGGGCGGCCGGCTGACCAAGCTGATCGGCGCGCCCTTCAAGGCCGGCGGGCGGCTGGTGGCCCGGGTCGCGCCGGAGCTGGCCGAGGCGGTCCTGCGTGGTGGCCGGGCGGCCAGCGGCGCCGTCCAGCAGGCGGTGTTCCAGATCTCCCGGCTGGCGCCGCGCACCCGGGCGCTGGAGCAGATGGCCACCGAGATCAACGCCCTACCCACCGCGGTCGGCCGGTGGACGGTCGGGCACGCGCCGCAGGCGGCGGTCACCGCGGCCGAGCGCAGGTTCGCCAACCTGGTCGCCGGCGGGCGGACCCCGGAGGCGGCGTGGTCGGCGCTCACCGCGGCGGAGAAGCAGGGCATCCGCGGCGTGCAGCGGACCCGGTTCTGGCGGAACGTGGAGAACCAGCTCGCCACCGACCAGGAGTTCGCCCGCAAGTACGGCCACCTGTTCTCCGACGCCGACCGGGCCGCGCTGCCGGGTCGGGCGCCGCGCACCTTCGACCCGGTCACCCGCACCGAGATGCCGTACCAGCTCAGCCACGAGCCGATCCCGATCAGCGCGGGCGGCGGCGCGCAGGTGCCGCGGCAGCCGTGGCAGCACGCCGCGTACGACCCGGCCGGCTTCCAGTACCCGAACGCGTCCTACCTGTCCGACTGGTTCCGCACCGGCCGGATGGCCCCGGTCCTGCCGACCGGCGCCGGCGCGACGCCCAGCACGCCGAGCACGGCCACCGCGCCGGCCGAGCCCGCCCGGCAGTGAGCGAGGATGGGCCGATGAGCCAGCCGCTGCCGACCTTCCGCTACCACCCGGACCCCGTCGGGACCGGCAACATCGTCGCCCGCGAGATGGAGTGCGGGGTGTGCGGCAAGGTCCGCGACCACGCCTACATCGGCCCGTACGCCTGCCCGGAGCCGCACTTCGAGAACGGCGACGTGATCTGCCCGTGGTGCATCGCCGACGGCAGCGCGGCGGCGGCCTGGAAGGCGTCCTTCGCGGCGCCCGAATACCTCTCCGACCTGGCCCGGGCGACCATGACCGCCGACGCGCTGGCCGAGCTGGAGCAGCGCACCCCGTCCTTCCTGTGCATCCAGCAGGACCGCTGGCTGGACCACCACGGCGAGGCCTGCGCCTACCTGGGCGAGGTCGGCGCCCCCGAGTACGCCGACCTCCCCGAGCCCGCCCAGCAGGCCGTCCGCGAGGTGGCCGGCGACAACCTGGCCGACCTGCGCGCCGACGGCGACGGCCCCACGGTGTACCTGTTCGCCTGCCTGCACTGCCCCGACCACGTCGCCTTCTACGCCGGCCCCTGACCAGCGCGCCATGATCGACGCCGACCTACTCCCGGTTGTCCGGGCGGAATTCGGCGTTGATCACCGGCGGGGCGTGCCGGGGAAGCAGGGAGCCGGCCCCTCCGTCGGCTCCCTGGCGCCCGATGGCCCGCGGCCCCGATGGCCCGCGGGCCTGGTGACCCGCGGGCCGGGGGTGGCCCGGCCCGCGGGTGCTGGTCAGGCGGTCATGGGCGCCGCGGTGCGGCGGGTCAGCCACAGCCCGGCCGCGCCCAGGCTGATCAGGGCCAGGCCGGCCAGCGCGTACGGCAGCAGGTTGGTGCTGCCGGTCTGGGCCAGCGAGCCGCCGCCCGTACCCGCGGATGAGCCGGAGCCGGAGCCCGAACCGGAGCCCGAACCGGAGCCTGACCCGGCGCCCGAGCCGGCCGACGAGCCCGAGCCGGCGCTGCTGGCCGGGATGGCCAGGTCGACCACCAGGCGGCTGGGGTTGGTGAGGACGAAGGCGCGGAAGCCGGACCGGCTGGCCGCGCCGATGCCGTAGGAGGTGACGGCCTCGAAGTCACCGGCGCCCTTGACCTGCTTCAGCATCGGGAATCCGGGGGTGATGGTGGGTTGGGCGGAGGCCGCCTCCCCGGAGGTGCCGTGCAGGACCACGAGCAGGAACGCGCTGCCCTGCAGCACGACCACCCGGTCCGAGGGGTCGTGCCGGACCTGGCTGACGTAGCTGACATCGAAGGGCGGCACCGAGCGGGTCAGGGTGAACACGACCCGGTCGAAGTCCGGGTGGTGACCGACGGTGACGGTGGACACCACGTTGGGCCCGGACCCGCCGGAGCCGCCGCCGGCCCCGTGCACGGGTGCGGTACCGAAGGCCGGCAGCGCCAGGGCCGGCGTGGCGAGCAGTACGACCGCGGCGGCAGCGCCGGCGGTCGCGAGAGCGGTGCGTCGTACGAACATCTGATCCCCCAGAACGAGCACCCTGTCGGGCCGGCACTCCAGAGCCGGTCGCGGAGCAGGGAATGCCGGTGAGATGCCGCTACGACCGGGTTTGTTGGCGGCATTCCGCGGGGCGCTCATTCGGGTGAAGCGGCTGTGGCGGATGGCTCAGCGCGCGGGTCGGCCGCGAGGATGGGAGCGTTCACACAGGTTCATACCTCTGTTACCCGATACCGGCGCGGGTAACGCCTTCGGGAGGTTTCATGACGACACCCGTCCGGCGTCGCCGCAACTCGGTGCTCGCCGCTGCCGCGCTGCTCGGGTCCCTGCTCGCGGTGCCCGCGGCCAGCGCGGCCCCGGCCGCACCGGGGGCGGCGCCACCCACCTACCTCGACGCCGCCGCGCCGATCCCGGAGCGCGTCGCCGACCTGCTCGGCCGGATGACCCTCGCGGAGAAGATCGGCCAGATGACCCAGGCCGAGCGCGGCGCGGTCGCCAACGACCCGTCCCAGATCACCACCCTCGCCCTGGGCAGCATCCTGTCCGGCGGCGGCTCCACCCCGACCCCGAACACCGCGCAGGCCTGGGCCGACATGGTCGACCGCTTCCAGCAGGCCGCCCTCAACACCCGCCTGCACATCCCGCTCATCTACGGCGTGGACTCGGTGCACGGGCACGGCAACCTGGTGGGCGCCACGGTGTTCCCGCACAACATCGGCCTCGGCGCGACCCGCGACCCTGACCTGGTACGCCAGGTCGAGGCGATCACCGCGCAGGAGACCAGGGCGAGCGGCCCGCAGCAGGTGTTCGCCGCCTGCGTGTGCGTGGCGCGCGATGACCGCTGGGGGCGTACGTACGAGAGCTTCGGCGAGGACCCGGCGCTGGTGGTCTCGATGGAGACCGCGCTGGACGGCTTCCAGGGCACCGACCCCAACGACCTGTCCGGGCCGAACCGGGTGCTGGCCACCGCCAAGCACTACGCGGGCGACGGCGACACCGAGTACGGCTCCTCGACCAGCGGCAACTACCGCATCGACCAGGGCGTGACGGTCACCAGCCGGCCGGACTTCGCCCGCCTGGACCTGGCCCCGTACGAGGCGGCCGTACGCCAGCACCACGTCGGCAGCGTGATGCCCTCCTTCTCCAGCGTGGACTGGACCGAGGACGGCGTCGGCAACCCGGTGAAGATGCACGCCCAGACCGACCTGATCACCGGCACGCTCAAGGGCCAGTTCGGCTTCGACGGCTTCCTGGTCTCCGACTGGGAGGGCATCCACCAGCTGCCCGGCGACTTCGCCGCCCAGGTCCGCGCGGGTGTGAACGCGGGCACCGACATGTTCATGGAGCCGTTCTCCGCGGCCAGCTTCATCAGCACCCTGACCGCCGAGGTGAACGCCGGCCGGGTCCCGATGGCGCGCGTCAACGACGCGGTCAGCCGCATCCTCACGGTGAAGTTCCGGCTCGGCCTGTTCGAGCACCCGATGACCGACCGGACCAACATCGGCGCGGTCGGCTCGGCCGACCACCGCACGGTGGCCCGGCGGGCCGTGGCCGAGTCGCAGGTGCTGCTGAAGAACGCCGGCAACGCGCTGCCGCTGACCGGGCGCGAGCGGATCTACGTGGCCGGCGTCAACGCCGACAACATCGGCAACCAGGCCGGCGGCTGGACCGTCACCTGGCAGGGCCTGTCCGGCAACACGATCCCCGGCACCACGATCCTCGGCGGCATCCGCCAGGTCGCGCCGCGGGCCCGGGTCACCTACTCGGCCGACGCCAGCGCGCCGATGACCGGCAACACCGTCGGCATCGTCGTGGTGGGGGAGACCCCGTACGCCGAGGGCATGGGCGACTCGGGCGTGAACGGCCACAGCCTGGCCCTGTCCGCGACCGACCGGTCCAACGTGAGCCGGGTGTGCGCGGCGATCGCCAAGTGCGTGGTGCTCACCGTCTCCGGCCGGCCGGTCATCCTGACCGACCTGGTGCCGCAGATCGACGCGCTGGTCGCCTCCTGGCTGCCCGGCAGCGAGGGCGCGGGCGTCGCGGACGTGCTGTTCGGGCGCCGGCCGTTCACCGGCCAGCTGTCCCAGTCGTGGCCGACCAGCGAGGCGCAGGAGCCGATCAACGTCGGCGACGCGACGTACGCGCCGCTGTTCCCGTTCGGCTGGGGGCTGCGGACCGGCAGTGCCGCCCGCGGTGACCTGCTGACCCCGCTGCGGGTGCGGGCGCAGGCCGCGATGGTCTCCGGCCGCGCGCCGGCCGGCGCCGCGAGCTGGTTCGCGCTGGCCGACCAGGCCAGGCTCCGGCACGAGCCGATCACGGCGGCGGCGCTTCTGGTGCGCTGCCTGGGGTAGACCCTCCCGTACGGGGACGGAACGTCGAGCAGGCAGCTGCCCGCCTGCTCGACCCACTCGGGAAAGGAAGGGGTGCCCCCGGCGACCGGGGGCACCCCGTCACTGCCTCAGGAGCGCGAGTCCTCGTAGGCCTTGATCGCCTTGGCCGCCTCGTGCTCCGGCATCGGGTCGTGCCGCAGGTAGGTCCGGGTGAACCGGCCGGTGCCCGCCGACAGCGAGCGCAGGTCGACCGCGTACCGCACCAGTTCGGTCTCCGGCACCTCGGCGTTGACGACCGTACGCTCGCCCGCGATCGACTCGGTGCCGGTGACCCGGCCGCGCCGCCCGGACAGGTCGCTCATCACCGCGCCGACGTAGCTGTCCGGCACCGTCACGGTGATCTGGTGTACGGGCTCCAGCAGCTGGATCTTGGCCTGCTTGGCCGCCTCCTTCAGCGCCAGCGAGCCGGCCACCTGGAACGCGGCGTCGGAGGAGTCGACGCTGTGCGCCTTGCCGTCGTACAGCGTCACCTTGAGGTCCACGACCGGGAAGCCGGCCGCGAGCCCGCGCTCCATCTGCGCCCTTACGCCCTTCTCCACGCTGGGGTAGAACGAGGAGGGCACCGCGCCGCCGACCACCTTGACGTCGAACTGGAAGCCGGAGCCGCGCGGCAGCGGGGCGATCTCGATGTCGCACACGGCGTACTGGCCGTGGCCGCCGGACTGCTTGACGTGCCGGCCGTGCCCGGTGGCGGTGCTGCCGATGGTCTCCCGCAGCGGTACGACCACGGGCACCGTGTCCAGCTCGACGCTCTGGTCGCGCAGCCGCTCCAGGATGACGTCGGCGTGCGCCTCACCCATGCACCACAGGATCAGCTGGTGGGTCTCCGGGTTGCGTTCCAGCCGCAGCGTCGGGTCGCCCGCGGTGAGCTTGACCAGCGCCTTGGCCAGCGCGTCCTCGTCGGAGCGGGTACGGGCCTGCACCGCGACCGGCAGCAGCGGCTCGGGCATGTCCCAGGCGGCCATCAGCAGCGGCGAGTCCTTGGCCGAGATGGTGTCGCCGGTCTCCGCCGAGGTCAGCTTGGTGACCGCGCAGATGTCGCCGGCAACGCACCTGCCCACCGGGCGCAGCGTGGAGCCGAGCGGGGAGAACAGGTGGGTGACCCGCTCGTCCACGTCGTGGTCCTCGTGACCGCGCGCGGCCAGGCCGTGCCCGGAGATGTGGATGGCCACGTCCTCGGACAGGGTGCCGGAGAAGATCCGGACCAGCGAGACCCGCCCGACGTAGGCGTCCACGGTGGTCTTGACGACCTCGGCGACCAGCGGGCCGGCCGGGTCGCAGGTCAGCGCGTCGTGCGCCGCGCCGTCCACGGTGGTGACCGGCGGCAGCGGGTGTTCCAGGGGCGAGGGGAAGGCGCTGGTCAGCACCTCCAGCAGCTCGGTCACCCCGACACCGCTGGCCGCGCAGGTGGGTACGACGGGGTAGAACGAGCCGCGCGCGACCGCGGTCTCCAGGTCGTCGACGAGGGTGTCCAGCTCGATCTGCTCGCCGGACAGGTACCGGTCCATGAGGGATTCGTCCTCGCTCTCGGCGATGACCCCCTCGATGAGCGCGTTGCGGGCCTCCTCGATCTCGGCCCGCTGTTCCTCGCTGGCGTCCTGCTTGGCCGGTACGTACCCGCCGCCGGTGTAGTCCGAGACCGACTGCGAGAGCAACCCGACCAGGACGGCCGGCTGCCCGTCGGCGCCGGCGCGGGGCAGGTAGAGGGGGAGGACGTTGTCACCGAAGACCGACTGGCAGGTGCGGACCGCCTCGTCGTGGTCGGCGCGCTGGTGGTCCAGCCGGGTGATGACCACCGCGCGCGGCATGCCCACCGCGGCGCACTCCTCCCACAGCGAGATGGTGAGCGCGTCCACGCCGTCGACGGCCGAGACCACGAACAGCGCCGCGTCGACCGCCCGCAGGCCGGCGCGCAACTCGCCCACGAAGTCGGCGTACCCGGGGGTGTCGAGCAGGTTGACCTTCACCCCGTTGTACTCGATCGGCGCCACCGCCAGCGACACCGACCGCTGCTGCTTGTGTTCCACCGGGTCGAAGTCGCTGACCGTACTTCCCTCGGTCACCGAACCCGCCCGGGAAATCGTCCCAGTCGCCGCGAGCAACGCCTCGACGAGCGTGGTCTTCCCCGCACCGGAATGTCCGACGAGCGCCACGTTGCGGACCGACTCCGGGCGGTCCACTACATTGACGGTGGCGGCGGCTCCTTTGTCTGAACCTTTGCTGGCCATCTGTTCGCCTCCCGTTTCACCACGGTTACGCGTGTGCGTGGATTCGACACCCGATGTGCGGCAGGTCACAAGCCCGGCGGCGGGCGATCACCCGTTTCCCCCCTTGTACGCGACTCGTCCGGGCCCGCGGATGCCGGCCCGGTACACCGACGGTGACGGCGGCGGCGATATCGTGGCGCCAGTCGGAAACCTCCCGAACGGACCTCGATGCTGACCAATATCCGTGTCCCGATCTCCCGGGCGCTCGCTCCCATGGGCGCCAGCCTGGCGCGGGCCGGGATCTCCCCGGATGTGGTGACGGCGGTGGGTACGACCGGGGCGGTGGCCGGCGCGCTGGTGTTCTTCACCCGCGGCTGGTTCTTCGCCGGCACCCTGGTGATCTGGTTCTTCGTGATGCTGGACCTGGTCGACGGCGCGGTGGCCCGGGCCCGCGGTGCCAGCACACCCTTCGGCGCCGTGCTCGACTCGGCCTGTGACCGGGTCGCCGACGCGGCCGTGTTCGGGTCGCTGGCCTGGTGGTTCGCCAACGCCGAGGGCTACAGCCGGCCGCTGCTGGCGGCCAGCCTGCTGTGCCTGGTGCTGGGCTCGCTCACCTCCTACATCCGGGCCCGGGCCGAGGCGCTGGGCATGACGTGCAGCGTCGGCATCGCCGAGCGGGCCGAGCGGCTGATCATCGTGCTGGTCGGCACCGGGCTGGACGGCCTGGGCGTGCCGTACACGCAGGCCTTCGCGCTGTGGCTGCTGGTGGGGCTGTCCACCATCACCGTCGGTCAGCGGATGGTGACGGTGTGGCGGCAGTCTCAGGAGCGGGCCGCCGCCGCCCGCGCCGCCGCCCCACCCGTGGACGGCCCGTGAGGGAACGGCTCACCGATCTGGGTTTCGCGGCCGGCTGGGGCGCGGTCAAGGCGCTGCCCGAGGGTGTGGCCCGGCGGCTGTTCCAGGCCGGCGCGGACCGGGCCGTACGCCGCCGCGGTGCCGGCGTCCGCCAGCTGGAGGCCAACCTGCGCCGGGTCGTCGGCGGGGAGGTGCCCCCGGACCTGCTGCGCGCGGCGATGCGCTCGTACGCGCGGTACTGGCTGGAAGTGTTCCGGCTGCCGGTGATGGACCGGAATGCGGTGTTCGCGGCCGCCGACCGGCGCCCGCTCGGCGTGGACAACCTGGACAAGGCGTACGCGGAGGGGCGCGGGGTGATCCTCGTGCTGCCGCACATGGCCAACTGGGACATCGCCGCGCTGTGGCTGGTCCGGCACGGCATGCCGTTCACCACGGTGGCCGAGCGGCTGAAACCGGAGTCGCTGTACCGGCGGTTCGTGGCCTTCCGGGAGTCCATCGGCATGGAGGTGCTGCCGCTGACCGGCGGCGAGCGCCCGGCCAGCGACGTGCTGGCCGAGCGGCTGCGCGCCGGCCGGGTGGTGGTGCTGGTCGGCGACCGGGACCTGTCCCGCTCGGGCGTGCCGGTCGACTTCTTCGGCGAGCAGGCCACCATGCCGCCCGGCCCGGCGCTGCTGGCGATCCGCACCGGCGCGCCGCTGCTGCCGGCCGGGCTGTGGTTCGACGGGCCCTCCTGGATACACCACATACACGAGCCGGTACGGATAGCCACCACCGGGCGGCTGCGGGACAGGGTGCGGGCGGCGACGCAGGAGGTGGCCGACGTGTTCGCGGCCGATATCGCCGCCCACCCGGCAGACTGGCACATGCTGCAGCGGCTGTGGCTCGCCGACCTTGACCCGGCGCGTGCCCCGGAGCGGGAGCGGTCCGGAGACCTCGGGGGAGGGTGAGCCATGCGGGTGGGCATCGTGTGCCCGTACTCGTGGGAGATACCGGGCGGGGTGCAGGCGCACGTCAGGGACCTGGCCGAGGCGTTGATCGGGCTCGGTCACCGCGTCTCGGTGCTGGCGCCGGGCGATGAGGACGCGCCGTACCCGCCGTACGTCGTGGCCGCCGGCCGCGCGGTGCCGGTCCGCTACAACGGGTCGGTGGCCCGGTTGCAGTTCGGCCCGCTGTCGGCCGCCCGGGTACGCCGCTGGCTGCGCGAGGGCCGCTTCGACGTGCTGCACGTCCACGAACCCGCCGCGCCGAGCCTCAGCCTGCTCGCGGTGATGCTGGCCCGCGGCCCCATCGTGGCCACCTTCCACACCGCGACCGAGCGCTCCCGCGTGCTGGAGTTCTCCGCCGGGCTGCTGCAGCCGTTCCTGGAGAAGATCGGCGGCCGGATCGCGGTCTCCGCGGCGGCCCGCAAGGTGCAGGTGGAGCACCTGGGCAGCGACGCGGTGGAGATCCCGAACGGCGTGGCGGTGCGGGCGTACGCCGGGGCGAGGCCGCTGCCGGGCTACCCGCGGCAGGGCGGCACCGTGGGTTTCGTCGGCCGCTACGACGAACCCCGCAAGGGCATGCCGGTGCTGCTGGACGCGCTGGCCCGGCTCGCTCCCTCCCGCCCGGACCTGCGCCTGCTGGTGGCCGGCCGCGGCGACGCCGACGAGCTGCGCGCCGGGCTGCCCGCCGTGCTGGCCAGCCGGGTCGACCTGCTCGGCCAGGTCAGCGAGGAGGACAAGGCCCGGATGCTGCGCAGCGTGGACGTCTACTGCGCGCCGAACACCGGCGGGGAGAGCTTCGGGATCATCCTGCTGGAGGCGATGGCGGCCGGCGCCCCGATCGTGGCCTCCGACCTCGAGGCGTTCGGCCGGGTGCTGGACGGCGGCCGGGCCGGCGTCCTGTTCGGCACCGGCGACGCCGCCGACCTCGCCACCGCGCTCGCCGGCCTGCTGGACGACCCGCCGCGGCGCGCTGAGCTGGCCGAGACCGGCTCGAAACTGGTCCGCGGCTACGACTGGCCGGTGGTGGCCCAGCAGGTGCTCCAGGTGTACGAGACGGTCGCGGCGCACCAGCCCGCGGTCACCGACGACCCGGTCGGGCCGGCCGACGACCTGGCGGCACCGGCGTGACGGTCACGATCGTGGTGGTGCTGGTCGTGGCACTGCTGGCCAGCTGGATCACCTTCACCGCGACCCGGGTGGACCGGCTGCACGGCCGGGTCGACAAGGCCCGCGCCGCCCTGGACACCCAGCTGGTACGCCGGGCCGCGGCCGCGCAGGCGCTGGTGGACCGGGCCGGCGACCGGATCGCCGCCGGCCAGGCGCAGCGGCTGCGTTCGGCCGCCCGGGACGCGCTGGCCGCGACCGACGGCGTCCGCGAGGGTGCCGAGAACGACCTGGCCCGGGCGCTCCAGGAGCTGCCGCCCGACCTGGATCCCGACCTGCTCCAGGACCTGTCCGACGCCACCACCCGGGTCCTGCTGGCCCGGCGGTTCTACAACGACGCGGTCCGCGACACCCAGGCGCTGCGCCGCCGGCTGCTGCCGCGGCTGCTGCGCCTGGGTGGCCGGCGCCCGGTGCCGGCGTTCTTCGAGATCGACGAGGTCACCCTCGCCAACGGCGCAGGTAGCTGAGCACCGACAGCTGTGTCGGCTGCCAGCCCAGCTCGGCCATGGTCCTGGCCGCGGACACCTCCTGGGTACGGGTGAACAGGCCGGCCAGCGGGCCCCACTCGGCGGCGGCCCGATCCACCGGCCAGGACACCGCGCTGCCGCCGCCGAGCGCCGCGGCGATCTGGTCCAGCCGCGCGGTCTCGGCGACGGCGTGCCAGATCGTGCCGGGCGGCGCCCCGGCGGCCACCGCGAGGTAGAGGTCGGCCAGGTCGTCCACGTGCACCACCGGCCAGCGGGTGCCCGGCTCGCCGACGTACACGCCGGTGCCGTGGGTGTCGGCCGTGGCGGCGAGCAGGTCGATCACCGGGGCGCCGCTGCCGCCGTAGACCAGGCCTGGCCGGATCACCACCCCGCCGCCCGCGGTGACCGCCCGCTCCACCAGCTCCCGGCCGGCGGCGACCGGGTGCGGGTCGGGCTCGCTGCCCTCGTCGGTGCGGCCACCGCCGAGCACGGCCAGGCCCGTGGTGAAGATCAGCGGGCTGCCGGCCGCGACCAGCGCCCGCGCGGCCGCCAGCTCCAGCTCGGCCCCCAGGTACGCGCCCGCGTGGATCACCCGGTCGAAGCCGGCGGCCGCCGCGGTGAGCGTGGCCGGCTCGCGCAGGTCGCCCGGGACCTCGGCGTACCCGTCCACGGCACTGCCGCCCGGCCGCCGCAGCGCGCTCACCCGGTGCCCGGCGCCGGCGAACGCGCGCGCCACCCGCGACCCGATGTACCCGCTCGCGCCGATCACCAGCACCTCCATCCCGCTCACCGCCGTCCCGGTGCCCGCCGGCGACGTCCCGGCGCTCGAAGACGACGAGCGCGACGACGACAGCGACGACTCCAGCGGTGACAGCGACAGCGAAGAGGCGAGCAGCTCCTCCCAGGATGAGGGCGGCACGCTCGCAGCCGTGATCGACCGAGGCACGCTCAACTGCGGCGTGAACAACTCGGTCCCGGGCTTCGGCTTCGAGACCGAGGACGGCACGTTCGAGGGCTTCGACATCGACTACTGCAAGGCCCTGGCGGCCGCCGTGCTCGGCGACCCCGAGGCGGTGGAGTACGTCCCGCTCACACCCGAGCAGCGCTTCCCGTCGCTGGCCAGCGGCGAGATCGACGTGCTCATCCGCAACACGACCTGGACCACCACGCGCGACGGCGCCGAAGGCGCGGCCTTCGCGACGACGACGTTCTACGACGGCCAGGCCATGATGGTCCCGACCTCGTCCGGCGTGACCTCGATCGACGCCCTGACCGACGCCACCATCTGCCTCACCGCCGGCACCACGACCGAGCAGAACCTGGCCGACCGCATGGCGAACATCCCGCACACCCCGCAGACCTTCGAGGACAACGCGCAGGTCCAGGAGGCCTTCCTGGCCGGGCAGTGCGACGCCTGGACGTCCGACCGCAGCCAGCTCGCCGGCCTGCGCTCCAACTGGCCCGCCGACCAGGGCGGCCCCGAGGCGCTCACCATCCTCGACGAGACGTTCTCCAAGGAGCCGCTCGGCCCCGCCGTGGTCGACGGCGACAGCGAGTGGTTCGACGTCGTGAACTGGGTGGTGCTGGCCACCATCGAGGCCGAGGAGCTCGGCGTCACGTCCGAGAACATCGACCAGATGCTGGAGAGCGACGACCCCGCCGTGCGCCGGTTCCTCGGC
>Ga0081455_10000334_pt1 | contig 61844 bp, 51 predicted proteins | sample TabmetS3T2R1_FD_70207 | JGI IMG/M metagenome (GOLD analysis project Ga0081455, IMG submission 70207) | Tabebuia heterophylla rhizosphere microbial communities from the University of Puerto Rico - S3T2R1 | ecosystem: Host-associated > Plants > Roots > Rhizosphere ...
AACGCGCCACAAAGCGTTGGATCCGGTCTGCATTAGTCGGCCCCGCCGAAATGTAGGCCACACTCGGCTCACAGCCGGGTTGATGACGGAAGGGCGACACGTATCCATTCTGACGGTATTCGGGGCCGAATTCTCGTTGGCCTTTGCAAGCGCGGGCCACGCCCCGATGCCGAGCAGCACTGTCAGGCCGCGACGCTCTATGCTCTCGCCGACCAATGGATAAAAGTCCGGCACCTATCCGCAAGTCAGCCAGCAATTGCTGCACAGCAAATCAGCAAACGCCAACGACGGCAGCTGTGGGTCTTGGTCGCAAACGCGACGGAGGGTTTCGTCGGGAAAGACGGGTATTTGCGCTTTAGATGGTCTCTTCCAGGGATTTTTGTCGATTTGAAGCTGAGTGTAAACGTACGCGCACGTGAGATCGTGTCCATCGCTTTTCACATTTAGGGGATGGGCGGCCAGGTGATCACGCCTAGAAAGTCAGTAATTTCAATTCAGTTTTAGGGTTATTTGGCGGAGAGGGCGGGATTCGAACCCGCGATACCCTTGCGAGTATGCCGCATTTCGAGTGCGGTGCTTTCAACCACTCAGCCACCTCTCCGGAGCCGCCTCACCTAACGTTATGGCCCTGAAAACGCAAGCAATTGTTGTCGATTTGGCCACGCGGCCTCGTCTGACAATACTGCTTCTTACTTCCGCGGCGCAGGGCGCCGTCAAAGGCCGTGACGTTAGGCCAGGCCGAGCCGCTGCAGCACCGCTCCGTGGACCTGTTCAGGCCGCAATGACCCGTCAATGCGGTAGACCGCCTTGCCCTTCTTTTCCAACAGCTTGATCGCCGGGAGGGTTTTTTCCGCCCACCACAGGAAGCGATTTTGCCTCTGCTCCTCACGCGTCTCATCGCTGCGACGGCGCAAGGCTAGGCGCTTTCTTGCCTTCTCCACCGAGAGTTCGAGGACGATGATCGTATAGTCGGGCCGGTCATAGAACACCATAAGCTCGTCGAACATCTGAGCTTGCAGCTCATAGCGCGCGACTCCATCAAAAATCCAATGGCTCGAGGGCGTAAAATTGTTGCTGACGTAATCGGCGAGCAGGCTGGTGGCGACGAAATCCGGCACCAGTTTGCCGGCTGCCATGATCGCCTTCACGCGACGTCCCAACTCATCGTGCCGTGCGGCGCGTGACCGAAGCAGCGCACCCTGGTCAACCCGCATGACGCCGCGTGCGGGATCCTTGTCTGTCAGATGGCGCGCGAGAAGATCGGCTTGCGTCCCTTTGCCAGCGCCGGAGATGCCAAAAAAGACGACGGCTCTCGGGTGCTCGACGTGCTTAGGGGTCTTGCGGCTCATGCGTCTCGTTCGCACAGTTCGCACCGCGCAGCTAGTCGATTTTGAGGACGCCCGCGCCGTGCTCTCAAGGAGCCTGCCGCAGCAACTTGCATGGTCCGGACCCAGCGCTGGCCTCATGGCGGGCGGGCCCTGCGGCGGTTGACGCCATCGGCGCCCGATGCTCTGCTGCTCAGGCGCGATAAGGGACAAATGGCGCGCTCGCCCGAACTAAAGATTGCGAGCTGGGGGAAACGCGTCCTTGGCCATGTGCGATGGCATCGATCTCGCCCCGCAGCAGGGCGCACTGGCGCTCGCCCCGAGGCGCTTTCATGCGTTTTGCCGCGCCCTGAAGCTGCCATGCTAGCGAACGACGCGGCCACCGGCGAACCGAACCCTGGCACGGGCTCGCCGCGCGCCTCGTGGGCTCAGAGAATGGGTAGTCGCTCCGTCGTCGGCTTGAGCGTTCTATTCGGCCTCCTCTATTTCGTGCAGGGTATTGTCGAGCCCACCGAAGGACTGCTGTCGCAGCCGACCAAATCGCTGCTCAGGCAATGGGAGCATTCGGCCGCGTCTGCAGCGTGGTTTGCCGCCGTCCTCTCGCTCCCGTGGGCCATCAAACCTCTCTACGGTCTGTTGACGGACTTCCGACCGTTGGCCGGCTCTTATCGCCGTAGCTACCTATTGCTCACAACGGCCGTTGCCTTTGTCGGCATGACCAGCCTTTACTTCCTGCCGCTCGATCCAACGATGGCCGTTCCGCTCCTCTTGTGGCTCACCATCCCCGCCTTCGCCATCGCGTTTTCGGACGTCGTGGTCGATGCGCTGATGGTCGAAATGGGTCAGCCGCGCGGACTGACCGGTCAACTGCAATCGATCCAATGGGCCTCACTCTACGCTGCCACCATCTTCACCGGCATTGTCGGCGGCGCCTTGAGCCAATCGGGATTGCAACAGCTCGGGTTTCTGATCGCGGGACTTTCCTGCGGGGGCAGCCTTCTGGTTGTTTGGTTGCTGGTGCGCGAACCGGAGCGCAGCCTCAGCCAACCCACGCCCTCGTCGCGGGGCGAGGCAAGCGTGGGCCACATGCTCGAGGAGTTGCGCACCACCTTTCGCCAGCGTGACATCCTGGCGATCGGCGCATTCCTGTTCCTGTGGAATTTCAACCCCTTCTCAGCGACGGTTCTCTACTATTATTCGACCACAACCCTGCAGTTCAGCGAGCAGTTCGTTGGGACCCTGACGTCGTGGCAGGCCGTCGGTGGCGTCGTCGGCTGCGCCGCCTATGGGATCCTCTGTCGCCGGATCCCAGTGCCATGGCTGATCCACGGCTCCATCGCCGCCGGGATCCTCGCCACGCTCGCCTATTGGGCCTACCGCGACCCGACGAGCGGCGTCATCGTCAGCATCCTGGTCGGCGTGGTCTACGCCATCGGCACCGTCACCCAGCTCGATTTGGCGGCCCGCGTCTGTCGTCCCGAAACTGCGGGCACGACCTTTGCCCTGCTGATGTCGCTCTCCAATCTCAGCGTCGCCCTAGCGCAAGGTCTGGGAGGCTCGATCTACGCAACTGCCGCGGATCGCTGGGGCGCCATGCCTGCGTTTCACGCTCTGGTCGCCGTCGGCACCCTCTTCACCGCGACCTGCTGGCTTTTGGCACCCCTGCTGACCCGCGCCATCGCGAGCCATGGCAGGTCCGATTAGACCTGGGTAGACGCCGCCTCGCGGCGTGAGCCCGGGGCAAGCGCGCCGCGCCAGCGCACAGCGCAAGGCGCCAAAACCGCGCGTAGCAAAGCCGACGGGCAGCCCACCGCAGGGTTGGGGCATCGAGTTGAGGCAACAACTGCCGCCCCACAAACGAGCGGGACGCTCCCTCTGTGCCGAAGAAGCGTCCCTGACCCGATCCGGCTTCGTTGCGGGGACGAAACCGAAAGAGGCCGGGCGAGGAACGGCCCGGAGCCCGAGTTATTCCGTCCTCGTCCGCTGAATTGGCGCTGGGTGAGTCAACCTGACGCATCCCCGCGCCGCCTTAATTCGACGTCAACGGAGCATGCCCCTCAGCGCGAAGGCACCAACCCCGCGAAAGTGCGCGCCAGATCGTGCCGCACGTCGCGGTCCCAAGCGCGCAACGAGATCGGTATATAGGCGAGGCTTAAGACGCCCAACGCGGCAAACAAGGTCGACAGGGCAAGGCCGGCCGACTGCAGGAGAGCCACCACCGCGCCGCCGGCCAGCATATAGGCAGCATTGAGGACGTTGACAGCCGCCACCACGCGGGCGCGGCGATCGATCGGAGCCCAGGCTTGCACGGCGGCGAAGGCGGGGACGACGAAAAGGCCGCCGGCAATGGCGAGCCCGCCGAGCGCAATGGTCACGAGAACGCCATTGCCGGAGGCGGCGAAGGCCCAGGGCCCGATGCGGCCGCCATCCGGCACGACCGCGGAGGCGAGCCAGGCTGCAAACAAGGCAAAGGCACCGATCAACAAGGCGCCGATTGGCACCAGGGCCAGATTGGGACGGCCGCGGCTGGCGCGCGCCGCAATGAGCGAGCCCACGGCAATGCCGACCGTGAAGACCGAAAGGCAATAGGTGACGACGCCTTCGCTGCCGCCGATGCCCTCCTTGATGAGGGTCGGCAGCAAGGACAGGCTGACGAATCCCACCACCCAGAACCACGACACGATGTGGGCACCACCCCACAATCTGCGATCCGCCCTGAGTTCGCGCAGCAGCGCGCGCGTCGACGTCCACGGATTGAAGTTGATGCGAAGCCGCGGCGCGGCCGGCCCCGCCTCGGGAATGAACTGCGCGAGCCCCCAGGACGTCAGCGCCAGAAGCACAACACCTGCGGCGACGACGAAACCACTCTCGGCCTCGGCTACCGCCACACCTCCGGCGATGGTACCCGTCAGGATGGCAAGGAACGTCGCGCCCTCCACCAAAGCGTTGCCGGCGGCGAGCTCGGCCGTCTCCAGCTTCTCCGGCAAGATGCCGTACTTTACCGGGCCGAACATCGCCGCCACGATGCCAAAGAGCCCGAGCGCCAGGAACAGGAGCAGGACCGAGTGCAGCCAAAAGCCGATTGCGGCGAGCCCGGCGATCGGAATTTCCGCCAAGCGGATGGCGCGGGCGATGCGCGCTTTGTCGAAGCGATCGGCAACCTCCCCGCCGATGGCCGAGAGCAGAAAAAACGGGGTGATAAACACGACGCCCGACAGCGTCACGAGCACCCCGGCATTCTCCCGGAGCCCCCCCGAAGCCGCGCCAATGCCGAACAGGATGAGCATGGCCAGCGCATTCTTGAGGAAATTATCGTTCAACGCGGAACAAAACTGACACCAAAAAAGCGGTGCAAAGCGTCGCGATCGCAGCAGGGTCTCGAACATGTCAGCGCCTTGCCAATTGGGTTTCGGGTGTTGCGCAGGCGCGCCACCCGCCTATATGAACTACGTTCAATTCCTGCCCCCCGTCCAACCCTGGCGTGCTGGGGGCCCCGCCCCCGCTCAATCCCCCTCTGGCGCCCGGCAATGCTTGCATCAGGGCCAAGGCCATCGCAAATATCAGGCAGCATCGCGGCAACCCAAGACACCCCCCATGCAGCTCAAAGTTTTCGTCAACGGCGAGGCGACGGTGACCAGCGCGGCGACCCTGGCGGAACTGGTGGCGCAGTTCGGCTTTGCCGAAACCGGTGTCGCAACGGCGCTTAATGGCGATTTCGTGCCTCGCGGCGCGCGCCAGAGTACCCGGCTTGCCGGTAATGATAAGGTTGAAATCGTCTCCCCACGGCAGGGCGGCTGAGCATGAACACGGCGCTGCCAAACCCACGCACACCACCCTCCCTCACGCTCTATGGCGTGAGCGTACCCTCGCGCCTCTTGCTGGGCACGGCGCTCTACCCCTCGCCCAAGGTGATGACCGACGCCGTCAAAGCCTCTGGCGCCAGCATCGTCACCGTCTCGGTGCGCCGGGAATCTGCGCGCGCCAATTCCGGCATGGGCTTTTTCGAGCTGGTGCGCAGCCTGAATGTGCGCGTGATGCCGAACACCGCGGGATGCCGCACGCCGCGCGAGGCGATCGCGACCGCGCACATGGCCCGCGAGCTGTTCGCTACCGACTGGATCAAACTCGAGGTGATCGGCAACGACGATACCCTGCAGCCCGATCTGTTCGGCTTGCTGGAGGCGGCTCGCACCCTTATTGCCGACGGATTCAAGGTCTTTCCCTACACCACCGAAGACCTGATCGCCGCCGAGCGCTTGCGCGAAGCCGGCTGCGAGGTCCTGATGCCCTGGGCCGCCCCGATCGGCACCGGCCGTGGGCTCGCCAATCCCTATGCGCTGCGCTCCTTGCGCACCTACTTCCCCGACACACCCCTCATCATCGACGCCGGCATCGGCGCCCCGTCGCACGCGGCAGCGGCCATGGAAATGGGTTTCGACGCCGTGCTCCTCAACACCGCGGTGGCGCGCGCCGCCGATCCCACCCGCATGGCCGCCGCCTTCGCCGCTGCCATTGCCGCCGGACGCAGCGCGTTTGAGGCCGGGCTCATGGAAATGCGCGATACCGCCACGCCGTCGACCCCGGTCGCGGGCACACCCTTTTTCGGCCTGGACAAATCCTGATGCCGCCTACCCCACTCGATGCCTTTTATCCCATCGTTCCCGACGTCGAGTGGCTCGGACGCCTGGTTCCGCTCGGGGTAAAGACGGTGCAACTGCGCCTGAAGGACGCCGAGCCCGACCGCGTCCGCCGCGAAATCGCGCAAAGCCTGGAGATTTGCGCGCGCCATGGCTGCCAGCTCATTGTCAACGACTACTGGCGCGAGGCCTTGGAGCTTGGCGCAAATTTCGTTCACCTGGGCCAGGAAGATCTGGCCGGGGCCGACCTCGCCGCCATAGCGGCCAAGGCGCTACAGGTGGGCATCAGCACGCATAGCGAAGAGGAGTTGGCCATTGCCCTGGCGGCACGCCCGACCTACGTTGCCCTCGGCCCGATTTTCGAGACCAAACTCAAGGTCATGAAATGGGCGCCACAAGGCTTGCAACGCGTGACCGAGTGGAAACAGCGAATTGGAGCCCTCCCTCTCGTGGCCATTGGCGGCATCACCCCTGAGCGCGCGGGCCAGGTCTGGGCGGCCGGCGCGGACAGCGTTGCCGTCATCACCGATTTTTTCACGCATTCAAATCCCGAGGACCGCGTGCGCGCCTGGCTGGCCCTGGCGCGTGCTGAGCGTCCGCGGCTCGCATGAACGACGGGGTGGTTGTTGGCCATGCCATTGTCTTTGATCAATCGCAGCATGGGATGAGCACGCGCGGCGCAAAGCCCGCCCATTTCTCCGTATGGCGTATCGTCTCAAGCTGAAAACAACGCTGGCGCTCGAGGTGCGCCGCATTGCCCTTGAGCAGATCGAGATCGCGCGCGCGGCGCTGGCGCGATCCAATGATCGTGCCGCTGCCGTGCATGATGCGCGCCGATCGCTGAAACGGTTGCGCGCCATGCTGCGCCTGGTGCGACCGGCCCTGGGCGAGACCTGGTTCAAACAAAGCAACCGGCAGCTCGCCAGCCTCGGGCAGCGCCTGTCGCTGAGCCGCGACCTCGACGTCATGGTTGTGACCTTGAGCAAGCTCGAGAACGGCGCCGGGGGGCTGCCCAAGCCCGTCGCGGACCGGTTGCGCGGCGCCGTGGCCCGGTCGCGCAGCAAAGCCGACGGCGCCGCCACGCCCGGCTCCGATCGCGGTCTGGGCCGGGCCTTGCAGCGGGCGCAAACGCTGTTTGCCGGCGAACGGCTAAGGGGGCTTGCCCTCGGGCACGTGGCCGCCGGGCTTGAGCAAAGCTACCGCAAGGCACGGCGCACGTTCCGGGCGGCCTATGAAGCAGGCAGCGACGAGGCCTTCCACAGTTGGCGCAAAGCCACACAAGCGCACTGGCGTCATATGCAGCTCCTCGGCCGCGGTTGGCCCGAGAGCATCGGCGCGCGGGCCGCCGAAGCCAAAGAGCTCTCGCGCCTGCTCGGCGAGGATCACGACCTCTCCGTGCTGATCAGCTTTGCTCAGGGGAGCGGGGGCAGCGGGCTCGCGCGGGCGGATCGTGACGCCTTGACCAGCGCCTGCTTGCAGGGCCAGCGCCAGATCAGAGCCGTCGCCAGATTGCACGGCGAGCGCCTGTTTGCCGATCGGCCCAGCCATCTGACCAAGCGCATCCTGCGCTACTGGAAGGCGGCCGAGCAGCTCTCAACCTTAGTGCCGCCGCCCGACGGGGACGCGCAAAGCCCGCCTCCCCCAGCCGCCCGCACGCCCGGGGGCGGTCGCGTCGCGCGCGTGAGCGCGCGGGCCGCCGCCGGCAAGCGTGCCGCGCGGCGCCGCAGCCGCCAGGCCCCCGCCGCCGACGAGACCCCATGAAGCGCTGCCGCGGCTCCCAAGGCCACCCCGTAGCCGCCAAAAGGCGTGCCGCATCAGACCTGTGGATGCCCTTCCGGCTGGTCCGCAGCTTGAGGTTGCACGGGACGGGAGCGTTTGCTAGTCGCCTGGAGACGTGAGCGTACCCACCGCACCAAGGCAATCCGTAGCGGCGTGGCGAAACCCGTGGCGCCGCCGCGCCCAAGTGACAAGATCCACCGCTCTTGAGGACATCAGGGCATGCGCATCGCAATGATCGGCACGGGCTACGTCGGCTTGGTCTCGGGCGCATGTCTGGCCGATTTTGGCCACACCCTGACCTGCGTCGATAGCGACAGCAGCAAGATCGCCGCCCTCAAGCGCGGCGAGATTCCGATCTTCGAACCCGGGCTCGCCGATCTCGTCGGCCGCAACGTGCGCGAAGGGCGGCTGTCCTTTACCACCGAGCTTGCGGCGCCGGTCAAAGCCGCCGCGGCGGTTTTCATCGCCGTGGGGACGCCGTCGCGACGCGGGGACGGGCATGCCGATCTCAGCTACGTCTTCCAGGCGGCGCGCGAGATCGCCGCCGCGCTCGACGACTACAAGGTGATTGCCACCAAATCCACGGTGCCCGTCGGCACCGGCGACGAGGTGGCGCGCATTATTGCCGAGGCGCGGCCGAACCACCCATTCTCCGTGGTGTCCAACCCCGAGTTTCTGCGCGAGGGGGCCGCCATCAGCGATTTTAAACGGCCCGACCGCATCGTCATTGGGGCCGAAGATGAGCGCGCGCGCAAACTGATGCGGGACGTCTACCGCCCGCTTTATCTCAATCAGGCGCCTATGCTGTTCACCGACCGGCGGACCGCCGAACTCATCAAGTACGCGGCCAACGCCTTTCTGGCGACCAAAATCACCTTCATCAACGAAATCGCCGATTTGTGCGAGCGCGCCGGCGCCAACGTGCAAGACGTCGCGCGCGGCATCGGCCTCGACAACCGCATCGGCGCCAAGTTCCTGAACGCCGGGCCAGGCTTCGGGGGCTCCTGCTTTCCCAAAGACACCTTGGCGTTGATGAAGACCGGCCACGATTTCGGCGTGCCGAGCCGCATCGTGGAAACCGTGATCGCCGTCAACGACCAGCGCAAGCGCGCCATGGGGCGCAAGGTGATCGACGTGTGCGGCGGCAACGTGCGCGGTCGCACCATCGCCGTGCTGGGACTGACCTTCAAACCCAATACCGATGACATGCGCGATGCCCCCTCGATTGCCGTGATCACGGCGCTGCAGGACGCCGGGGCCAACATACGCGCCTACGACCCGGCCGGCATGAAGCAGGCCAAAAGCGTGCTCGACAACGTTGAATATAGCAGCGACCCCTATGCCTGCGCCGAGGGTGCCGATGCCCTTGTTATTCTCACCGAATGGGACGAGTTTCGGGCGCTCGATATCGATCGCGTGCGCGCCAAGCTGAAAAGACCGATCCTCGTCGACCTGCGCAATATCTACCGGCCGGAAGAGATGGCGCGCCAGGATTTCACCTACGTGAGCGTCGGGCGACCGACGACGCGCAAGGAGGCATAAAGACTTGGCCAATGCGGCGTTGCCATCCCGGCAGCGCGGCGCCAATGAGCGAGGCCCCAGCTGAACGCGCAAGAGCAGCAAATCTCCCTTGCGGCCGCCGCACCCGTCGAGCCCGGGCGCGGGCGCATCGGCGTGCTCCTCCTCAATCTCGGCACGCCCGACGCAACGCGTTATTGGCCGATGCGGCGCTATTTGCGCGAATTTCTCTCCGATCGGCGTGTGATTGAAGTGCCGCGCCTGAAGTGGTGGCCCATTCTCAATCTCTTTATTTTGACGGTCCGGCCCGGCCGCAAAGGCAAGGACTATGCCAAGATCTGGAACCGGGAACGCGATGAAAGCCCGCTCAAAACCATTACCCGAGCGCAAAGCGAAAAGCTGGCGACGGCGCTCGGCAACGACGACATCCTCGTCGCTTGGGCCATGCGCTACGGCAATCCGGCGACAGAGGCGGCCATCGCCCGACTGAGCACGCTCGGTTGCGATCGGCTGCTTCTGGTGCCCCTCTACCCGCAATACGCCGCGGCGACGACGGCGAGTGCTTGCGATCAGGCCTTCCGTGCCTTGATGCAGCTGCGCTGGCAGCCCAGCGTGCGCGTCGTTCCACCCTACTATGCCGAGCCCGCCTACATCCAGGCCCTGGCGCAGTCCGTGCGCGCGGTGAGCGCCCGGCTCGAGCGCGCGGCCGAGGCCATGGTGATCTCCTTTCACGGCATGCCCCAGCGCAATGTGGATCTGGGCGACCCCTACTATCGACAGTGCCTCGCCACCTCCGAGCTCCTGCGCGCCGAATTGGCGTGGCCGCAGCCCGATTGGCACACCACCTTTCAATCCCGCTTCGGCCGCGATCCGTGGATCGAGCCCGCCACCATCGAGACCATCGAGCGGCTCGCCAAAAGCGGCGTGCGCCGCCTGCTCGTTGTGGCGCCGGGATTTGCCGCCGACTGCCTGGAAACCTTGGAAGAGCTGGATATGGAAAACCGCGCCGTCTTCCTGGCGAACGGCGGGGAGAGCTTCACTTATGTGCCCTGCCTCAACGACAGCGCCGCGGGCGTGTCGGTCATCGAAGCGCTTGTGCGACGCGAATTGCGCGGCTGGCTTTGACGCGCAAAAGATTTCTCATCGCGGTGGCGCGCAGCACGGTTTCCAGAAAAGGCTCTGAAAACCCTTTCGAATTTATTATCTCTTAATCTGTCATTTACCCGTCATTTGCATTCCCACCCTAAAACTTGCCGTAGTTCATACCTAAATAACAAACAGGTCCCGACAGCAGGTCTCACGCCCATGAATTTCGGCGGTTTCGAAGCTTTTGTGGTGGTTTTCCTGGTGCTCGCCGCCGTCGCCTTGTTGTCGACGGTCAAAATGGTGCCACAGGGCTACAACTACACGGTTGAGAACTTTGGACGCTACACGCGCACGCTCAATCCGGGCTTGCATATTCTGGTGCCGGTCATGGAGCGCGTGGGGGCGAAAATGAATATGAAGGAGCAGGTGATCGATATTCCCTCGCAGGACATCATCACCCGCGACAACGCCATGGTCACTGTCGACGGCGTCAATTTCTATCAGGTGCTCAACGCCGCCAAGGCGGCCTACGAGGTCGACCGCTTGGAAGGCGCCATCGTCAACCTCAGCATGACCAACATTCGCACCGTCATGGGATCGATGGATCTCGACGAGTTGCTGTCCAATCGCGACACCATCAATGCGAAGCTGCTGCAGGTGGTGGACGCCGCCACCGAGGCGTGGGGTGTCAAAGTCACCCGCATCGAAATCAAGGATATCGCGCCGCCGCGCGACCTCGTCGACAGCATGGCGCGCCAGATGAAGGCCGAGCGCGACAAGCGCGCGCAAATCCTCGAGGCCGAGGGCCTGCGCCAGGCCGCCGTGCTGAAGGCGGAAGGCGAGAAGCAGGCCGTGATGTTGGCCGCCGAAGGCCGCAAGGAGGCCGCCTTCCGTGATGCGGAAGCGCGCGAACGCGCGGCCCAGGCCGAAGCCAAGGCCACCGAAATGGTGAGCCAGGCCATCGCCGGCGGCAATGTCCAGGCCATCAACTATTTCGTCGCCAACAACTACGTGAAGGCGCTCGAGGCCATCGCCCGCTCCCCCAACCAGAAAGTCTTGATGATGCCGCTCGAGGCCACCGCGGTGATCGGCTCGCTGGCGGGGCTTGCCGAAATCACGCGCGAAGCCTTCACCAGGCACGACGGGGGCTCGCAAGTCGCCCCGGCCAACCGCGCCGCCGGTGCGCGCAACAGCAGCAGTGTGCCCTCAACATGAGCCACGCCCCTTCTGACCCAATCCCCCAGTAGGATCTCGTGCCATGTCGTCCGTGTTCGCCTTTCTTAATGGTTTCGGCGCCTGGAATTGGTTCATCCTGGCCGCGCTGTTATTCACGTTCGAGACCTTTCTGCCCGGCGTGCACTTTTTGTGGTTCGGTATCGCCGCCATCGTCGTCGGCGCCTTGGCGCTGCTGACCGGCATGACCTGGCCCTGGCAAGTCATCGCCTTCAGCGTCCTCGCCATCGCCACGGTGTTCTGGGTGCGCCGCTACGTGCGCCCCGATGTGGTCCGGAGCGATCTGCCCAACCTCAACGAGCGCGGCCAGCAGTACATCGGCCGCTCGCTGATCGTCGAACAGGCGATCCTGAACGGCCGCGGCAAGGTGCGCGTCGGCGACACGCTGTGGCAAGCGGAGGGGCCCGATCTGCCCGTGGGGAGCTGGGTCAAGGTCACCGGCGCCAGGGGCACCATTTTGGTCGTCGAGCGTGCCGCGGCCTAATCAGGATCCCGGCGTCATCACCTGGATGCTCGCCAGCATCAGCCTGGGCTTGCCGTGGCTCGGCCTCGGGCTCAGCCTGTGGGGCCTCTACCGCCTGGCGCGCGGCGAGCCGGCGGGATGGTGGCTATTGCTGGCAGGGCTTGCCAGCATCATCGCCGACGTCCTCATCGACCTCATTTGGGCGCACCCAGCCGTCACGAAAACCGACGAGCCCGATCTCAACCAGCGCGCCATCCAGTTGGTCGGTCGGGTCCTCGTCCTGGCCGAGGCCATCGAAGGTGGACGAGGTCGCGTCCAGGTCGGCGATACGCTCTGGCAGGTCGAAGGCCCCGATCTGCCCCGCGGTACCGAAGTCAAGGTTGCCGCCGCCAAAGCCACGCTTTTGCAGGTCGAACGCGTTGACCCCTGAGCGCGGCCAGCGCCTGGCACGGCGGCGCCCGTATGGGCGCGCGCAAGACGCCGTCGAAATCGCGAGACCTTGCCTTCCTTTGGCCCCAACTCGGCGCTTTTCTGGGCAGGACTGTGTTGGCGGCAGGGGGCCGCGCCTTGCACAAAGCGTTGGTCATCGTTCCGATTGTGGGCTGGTTGGGCGTTGGCGCGCTGCTGCACCAAACGCGGGACTGGCCGACCCGCAAGCCCGAGGTGGGTGTGGTCGTCGTCGTGCCGCCGCGCCCGGCAGCCGCCCCCGCCCCTCAGCCGCCGGCCGCGCTGCCCCGCGCCGCCGATCGCCCGCACCTCACCCGCGAGCTCCATAAGGAGCTAAAACGCGTCGGCTGCTACGACGGCGAGATCAGCGGCGTCTGGGGGAGCGCCTCGCGCCAGGCCATGCGGCGCTTTACGGTCGCCGTCAATGCCAAGCTGCCGATCGAAGAGCCCGACATCGTCCTGTTGCGACTGCTGCAGGGCCAGGGCCAACGCGTGTGCGCCTGCCCAACGGGGCCAGGCGAGACCAAGCCGTCCTGCGCCACCAGCCCCGGCCCGGCCGAGCCCGGCAAGCCCGGCACCGGCGCGGTGAGCGGTATCGAAGAGGCGAGCGCGCAGCGCTCGACGCCCCTGATCGTTGGCGCAGCCGCCACCACGGCCGCGGCGGCAACGGCGCTGCCGCGGCCGGAGCCTGGCTCCAGCAGTGCCCGTCTTGTCACCGCACCCGCGGCGAGCGAGGAGGAACCCCGTGCGGCGCGCACGGCACGGCCCAGCGGGCCAACGCCGCCCGCCGACGTCTACCCGGCCCGCCGGCGCCATACCGCCCGCCGCGCCGACTCTCGCCCGCCGGCCGTGGTGCAATCGCTGGTGCGCGATATGCAGCGTGCGCTGGGCTCCTTCGGGATCCGCTAGGCTCGCGAAACCGGCGTGACGAAACTGAGCCCGCCTTGATCGCCTTGCCACGTTGCGCGCGCCGCGCCGCCATCCTACATCTGGCGAATGGCCACCTCGCCATCGGGTCGCAACGCCTACGTTATCCGTGTCGGAGCTTGTTCGTGTGCCAGAGCCCATGAGCGCGCCGGAGCCAGCGATTAGCCGCGAGGAAAGTCAGACGCGCGGCCGCTACGTTGCGCGCCTGCCTGGCCATGCCGGAGAGGGCGAGCTCGCCTATAGCCGCACCAGCAAGACCCTGATTATCGCCGAGCACACCGCGGTCGAGGAAGCTTTGCGCGGCAAAGGCATTGCGCTGGCGCTGGTGCGCCGGCTGGTGGAGGATGCGCGCCGCGAGGGGTTCAAGGTTTATCCGCTCTGCCCCTACGTCAACGCCGAGCGTCGCAAGCATCCCGATTGGGCCGACGTCTTTCAGGACTGAGCGGCCGCCGCGGCCGCAGAGCCTCCACATTTTGCCGCTAGGGATGGGGCGTGCGGGGTGGTTTTGCGTGGACGATAAATGGGGAAAGTCCGCGCCCGCCGGATTGAACCCGCATGGGAACGCTCAGATTGCTCTTGGCCCTCGGTCTCATCGCCCTCGGCACCACCGGGGCGGCTCTTGCGATCAGCGGCTATTTCGAGCCGCGCCCGTCGCAGAAAGAGGCGAAGGGATCGGACGCCGCCAGCAAAGCCAAGCTCGAAATGGGCGTGCTGAAACCCCGGCAACGCTTCGTCGCCATCGAGGCCAAGACGAAGCCAGCCGGCGCGCCCTCCGCCACGCCGCCGTCCAAGGCGAAAGCGACAAGTGTCCTCGCCAAAGCGCCAGCGAAAAAGCCGCCTCTCGCCAAGGATGGCAGCAAGGATGCCAACGTGCAGCAGGCCGCCGCCTGGTGGCCGCTCGCCAATCTCTTCAAGAATTAACGTCAGGCCACGCCGGCGCGTAACAGGTCGTGCACGTGCAGGACGCCGACCGGCTTGCCCTTGTCGACCACGAACATCTGCGTGCGCTTCAGCGCGTTGAACTGCTCGAGCGCGGTGGAGGCCAGCGTATTCGGCGCCAGCGTGTTGGGCTTGCGCGTCATGATGTCTTGCGTGCGTTGCCGCAACAGGCCGGAGCCCATGTGGCGCCGCAAGTCACCGTCCGTGATCATGCCGACGAGCCGGCCCCTGGCGTCGATCACGCCCAGACAGCCGAAACTCTTCTGCGTCATGATCACGATCGCCTCGGACATGATCTTGTCTTCCGCCACCAGCGGTAAGCGCTCGCCCGTGTGCATGATGTCGGACACGAACTTGAGGCTCGCGCCCAGCGAACCGCCGGGATGGAAGACACTGAAATCGTGCGCGGTGAAACCCTTGTTCTCGAGCAAGGCAATGGCCAGGCAATCGCCGAGCGCCAGCTGCATGGTGGTGGAGGTCGTCGGCGCCAGCCCGTGTGGACAGGCCTCCTTGGCGCGCGGCAGCTCCAGGACCACGTCGGCCTGTTTGCCGAGCGCCGAATCGGCGCGTGAGGTCAGCGCGATCAGCGGCACTTTGAAACGGCGCGAGTAGGTGACGATGTTGCGCAATTCAACGCTCTCGCCCGACCAGGAAATGGCCACGATCACATCGGCCCGCGTGATCATGCCGAGGTCGCCGTGACTGGCCTCACTGGCATGCACGAAAAAGGCCGGCGTGCCGGTTGAGGCAAAGGTGGCGGCAAGCTTCTGGCCCACGTGTCCGCTCTTGCCTATGCCGCTGACAATGACGCGGCCCTCGGCTGCGGCCAATAGCTGGACGGCGCGGTTGAAGGGCTGGCTCAGCTCCGCTTCCAGCGCAGCCTTGAGCGCAAGCAAGCCTTCGCATTCCAAGTCGAGCGTGCGCGTCGCCGACTGGGCCGCGTGCGGCGGCGCGTCTTCGCGTGGCACGATGCGTAGCTTGCGCTTGGCGCCGTTCGTGCGCATGTGGAAATCCCCCTCTTCGACCCGTCGTGCCCCGTTTCCCCTGCGGGCTGCTGGCCTTACCTGTAGCAGAGCCCGCTCCCCGCTGCCAATTCCCATCCGCCGGCGCTGCCACCCGTCAACAACTCTTAGCCCGGCAACGCCTAGGCTTGGCCTGGGCACGCGTGGCGTTGCCTCGGGAGAATGCTGTGGGGGGTCCGCACGATCCGCAAGGGTTCACCCCCTGCCGTCGGGTGTCATCGCTGCGGGCTCCCCGGAGCCTAGCGGACGATGGCGCGCTGGCCTTGAGCGACAGACCTAGCATTGTCCCGGTCCAAGGCCACACCGCCGCAGGGCACCGAGGACCCGAGCCGCGCGGAGGGCAGCGCGGCGGACGTGGCCGGGGAACGCTCCCCAGGGCAACCGACGAGGGCTTCCCATGACGATGGGCGGCTCCGGCCTGTTCGGCCGCGACCCCAATAGCGCCTTCGATTCGACCCAGCCCGCGAGCCAATCCGACAGTAACGTGCTGCGCATCGGCGTGCGCCTGCGCGACCTAGCGCCCGGGCTTGTGCTTGCCCAGCAGCGTCTCAAGTTGGCTGCGCAAGGTCTGACCCAGGTCCTCGCGCTCCAAGGCGAGGGCGACGTTGGCCAAAAGAAAACCCAACTGCGCGCCGCAGTCGTAAACGGCGCCATCAAAGCGCGTGGCGAAAAAGGGCTCGTGCTCGGCCAACTTGTGCATGGCATCGGTGATCTGGATCTCGCCACCCGCACCTTTCTCGGCGCGCGCGAGGTGCGCAAATATCGTGGGCTGCAGAAGATAGCGCCCGGAAATGTGCAGGTTGGAGGGTGCCTGTTCGGGTTTCGGCTTCTCGATCATGGCGGTGATGCGCGATACCTTGGCATTGGCATCCTCCACCCCGACGATGCCGTATTTCTGCGTCTCCTCCCGCGGCACCGGCGCCACGGAGAGGTAGTTGCCGGGCTCTTGTCGGTAGGCCTCCAGCATCTCGCCAATGCACGGCTTGGCGGCGTGGTGCAAAACGTCGGGCAACAGCAGCGCGAAAGGCTCCTCGCCGACGATGTCGCGGGCACACCAGACCGCATGGCCGAGCCCGAGCGGGGCCTGCTGGCGCGTGAAACTCGTTTGCCCAGGGGCGGGCAGGTCGCGTCGCAACGCCTCGAGCTCGCGCAGCTTGCCGCGCTCCTCGAGCGTGCGTTCCAGCTCGTATTGGCTGTCGAAGTGATCCTCAATGGCGCCCTTGTTGCGGCCCGTGACGAAAATGAAATGCTCAAGGCCGGCCTGGCGCGCCTCATCCACCACGTGCTGAATGATCGGGCGATCGACAACGGTTAAAAGTTCCTTAGGCAGAGCCTTGGTCGCCGGCAGGAACCGGGTGCCGAGGCCGGCAACGGGGAAGACCGCCTTGCGAATGGGCTTTCGCGATTTCACCATGCTTGTTATCTCAATCTGTGGGGAGGTATGAGCGCTCGATCGGGGGCACTCTAGCCTATCCTTTGCGCTCAAGGAAAATCGTGGGCTCCTTCGTTCCAGCCCATGCCACACGCCAATGAGGTCGACGGCAATGCGCGCGCTTGTGACCGGTGGTGCGGGCTACATCGGCAGCCACATGACGCTCGAGCTCTTGGACGCGGGCCACAGCGTGGTCGTCGTCGACGACCTCTCGACGGGGCACGCCTCTGCCATTCCCGCGGGCGTCACTTTCCAGCGCGGCGACGTTGGCGATGCGGACCTCATGGCGCGGCTCATCGGCGCAACGGGCGTTGATGCCATTTTGCACTTTGCTGGCTCCATCGTGGTCCCCGACTCGGTCGCCAATCCCCTCGGCTACTATCTGAACAACACGGTGAAGTCGCGCACGCTGATCGAAACCGCCGTCAAAAGCGGCGTGCGACACTTTATCTTTTCCTCGACGGCCGCGGTTTACGGCACGCCCGGGTGCGCCTCGGTCACGGAAACGGCTCCGCTCAAGCCGCTCTCGCCCTACGGCAACTCCAAGCTGATGACGGAAATGATGCTGGCCGACGCGGCGCGGGCCCACGATTTGAGCTACGTGGTGCTGCGCTACTTCAACGTGGCCGGCGCCGATCCCAAGGGCCGCGCCGGGCAATCGACCCCACAAGCGACCCACCTGATCAAGGTCGCCTGCGAAGCCGCGCTCGGCAAGCGCAGCCACCTTGAGGTGTTTGGCACCGACTATCCCACCTCGGACGGCACCTGCATTCGCGATTACATCCAGGTCAGCGACCTGGCGCGCGCGCACAGCGCCGCCCTCGCCTACCTCGCCGCCGGCGGGGCCAGCGAGACCTTCAACTGCGGCTACGGGCGCGGCTTTTCGGTGCTTGAGGTCGTCGAGGCGGTCAAGCGCGCCGCCGGGCGCACCTTCGAGGTTCGCCTTTGCCCGCGCCGGCCCGGTGATCCCGCCCAAATTGTGGCCGCTTCCGAAAAGATAAGGGGCGCGCTCGGTTGGACGCCGGCCTACGCTGATCTTGATGTTATCGTCGCGCAGGCACTCAAGTGGGAAGATCAGCTGGGCACCCGCCCCCGATCCTGACGGAGACCCCGGCATGCCAAGGCGCACCTTGAAGGCACAACGGCCGCACGACCTCGCTCGCCGGCGGCGCGGGCGGCGCGGTCTTCTGCTCACTGTGCTGAGCGTGCTTGCCTGCCTCCTCGCCGCGCCCAGCCCTACGCCCGCGGCCCCGGCGGAGGAGGGCTACCGCCGCTTCCTCGCCGAGCTGTGGCCGGAGGCTGAGCGCCTCGGCATCTCGCGCGCCACCTTCGAGCGCGCCTTCGAGGGCGTCGAACCCGATCGTTCCTTGCCCGACCTCGTCCTGCCGGGACAGGAGGTCAAAGGGCAGCCGGAATTCACGCGTACGCCCGCCCAATACCTGGACGGCGGCTACCTCGGCCGCCTCAGCGAGCAGGGCCGCGCGCTCCTCAAGCAGCACGCCGCGCATCTCGCCAAAATCGAACAGGACCTCGGCGTGCAGCGCCAGTTCGTGCTGGCGATCTGGGGCCGGGAAACCGCGTTCGGCAGCCACCGCTCCAACTACTACGTCATTCGCGCGCTGGCGACGCAGGCCTATCTCGGCCGCCGCAAGGACATGTTCCGCAGCGAACTCCTCTATGCCCTGAAGATGCTCCAGGACGGGGTGCGCACGCGCGAGAACATGACGGGGTCATGGGCGGGCGCCATGGGGCTGACGCAGTTCATGCCCTCCGAATATTACACCGTTGCCTATGATCTCGACGGCGACGGACGCAAGGATATTTGGGGCTCGACGGCGGACGCGCTCGCCTCGGCCGCCAACCAGCTGCGCGCCAAGGGCTGGGTGCCCGGCCAGAGCTGGGGCTATGAGGTGCGGCTGCCCCCGAGCATCGCCTGTCCTCTGGAAGGCCCAGACAACCGCCGTCCCCTTAAGGATTGGGTCGCGCTCGGGGTCAGCCGTGCAGCGGGCACCTTTCCCGCCGACGCCCTGGAGGCGCCGGCCTTTCTGCTCATGCCCGCCGGCAGCTACGGCCCCGCCTTCCTGGCGCTCGAGAATTTCCTGGTCATCAAGGCCTACAATATGTCGGACCTCTATGCCCTGTTCGTTGGCAACCTCGGCGACCGCATCGCCGGCGGACAGGCCTTCGAGACGCCATGGGCGGACCTCAAACAGCTCTCGGCCGCGGGCATCCAGGAGATCCAGACCGGGCTGAAAACGCTCGGCTACGAGGTGGCCAAAATCGACGGCAAGGCCGGCATGAACACGCGCGCCCTGATCGGGGTTTATCAAAAGGCGAGCAACCTTAAGGTCGATTGCTGGCCGACGGAGGCCGTGGTCACGCATTTGCGCGCCAACCCAAGCCTGCGCGCCGCGGCGAGCCCGTCGTCCCCGGCCAAGGCCTCGCGCAACTAGGTAGGAGTGCCATTGCCACCCAATGGTCCGCAGAGCAAGCTTGCGAGCGCGCGCGAACTTCAGCATGCTTGGGCCCTGGGATCAGTCCGGCGGCGGGACGGTCCCCAAGCGGCGCGCTCAGCTGCGTGGCCCACCTCGGAGCGCTGGGATTTAAACAATTAAAGCAACCACCATGGCCCTTCGATTGTACGTCCTGGCCGGGCTGCTGCTCGTCGCTTTCAAGCTTTTGGGCGGCGCGGCGGCCCAGGAAGGCCCGACGGGAACAAGTTATCTCACGCCCTTTCCCGAAGCCGACACCTATAAGCTGCAGGCCTATGGCGATGCCTTTGCGGAGGGCTTGATCGAAGGCCTGAACGAGGCTTTTGCCGGCGATCGCCGCCTCCAGGTCGCGCGCAAGCATCGCGCGCTCTCCGGCATCGCGCGCGCCGACTTCGACAGCGAGATGAAGGTGGAGGAGGCCGCGCGCGAGCCTCTCAACATTGCCGTTATCATGATCGGGTATGGGGACCGCATTTCCATCCGCCAGGACGCGCGCGAGCGCTTTGTGCTGGGCTCCCCCGAGTGGCGCGAGGAATACGGCCGCCGCGTCGATCGCTTCATCAAGATTCTCAAGCGCCGCAATGTCGCGATCTACTGGGTGAGCCAGCCCATCATGCGCCGCTACGAGGTCAACGACCCCGCGCAGATGATGAACGACATCGTGCGCGACAAGGCCTACCTCAACGGCATCAAGTTCATCGATATTGGGGCGCAGTTTGCCGACGAGGCCGGCAACTATTCCGCCTATGGTCCGGATATCACGGGCCGGCAGCGCCTGTTGCGCGAGGCCGATGGCATCTTGTTCACTTACGCCGGTAATCGCAAGCTCGCCCTCTTCGTCGAACAGGAGATCAAGCGCGACTTCTCCCAGGCGCGCAAGGAGCGCTCAATACCCCTGGCCGGAAGCGAAAGCGAGCAGGAGCGCATCAGCGCCTTGCGGCCGCGCGCGCCGGCCGAGCCAGAGGGCGCGGGCGCCGCCAAGTCGGGGACGCCAAGCGCTCCGGAGGGCAAGGCGACGCCCTCGGCGGCCGCCCAGGCACCAGGCCTGGTCGGCGACGGCGCGCTCGATCAAAAGGCCGATAATGGCCGCATCACCTTGAAGAGCATCGGCGCCGCCGGACGCGAGGAAGCCTTCACCCTCGACCTGCCGCGGCCCGCCATTCCCTCCGCGGTGGTGGCCCTCGTCACGCGCAATCAGTCGAGCGAGCGTCCCCAGGCCATGGGCGACGTCGTGGCCGATGACATCGGCGGGGGGCTTGTGGTCTTGAGCTCGATCACGCCAGCGAGCAGCGGCTCGGGCTTGAACCGCCGGCAGGCACCGAGCCAGGCGCCCTACTACCACGTTCTGATCAAGGGTGAGCGCCTGCAACCCAAGCCCGGCCGTGCCGACGATTTCGGCTGGCCCCGCGTCGAACCCGAAATACCCGAGCCCGAGGCTCCACGCCGAGCCCGCCCGAGCCCGTCGAAAGGAGCCGCGCCGCCGCGCAGCTGACCCGGGCGTTTATCGCAATTCCGACAGGCGCTGCGGCTCAGGCCGTGGCCGGCCCGCGCGGCGCGGGGCTCGGCCGCCGGCGCCCGCGTTCGAGCCGACTGCGCTGCCCACGCTTGCTCGCCAGCCCATCCATCTTGCGCAAGGCCGCCTCGAAGGCCTCGCGCAGCGCCATCGACAGTTCCTCGCTGGCGTGGCTGCCGACCCGCTCATGGCGCACCACAATGGGGCGCTGGCGCGGCAGCCCGATCTCGATCTTGATGCAGTAAACCTTGGGTTTTAGCGCATTGCGTTGGGTGGCCTCGAGCACGACCCGGCAGCTCGTCATGCGCCCCCCAAGCTTCTCCAGCTTGGCGACCTTCTCCAGCACCCGCTGCTCGATGGCGTCACTTTTCTGGATCCCGTGGAAATGCACCTCGACCTGAGCGTTCATGGGCCAACCCTGTCTCCTGAGATCGGACACCCCGGCATCTGAGCACGGCGCCCGCGCGCTGGCCAGAGCAAGACGCACCGGCCGCGCGCAACATTTTTCTCAAAAAACCGGCTTAGCGGGCAAGGTCGCTGCGGCCCATCAGGAAGCTGTCGATGGCGTGCGCGGCGTGCCGGCCCTCGCGGATCGCCCACACGACCAGGCTTTGGCCACGCCGGATGTCGCCGGCGGCAAACAGCTTAGGGCGGGCCTTGATGCGGTAGTCGCGCTCATTCGCGTCAAGCCCCTTGAAGCGGCCGCGCGGGACCACGGCGAGGTCGAGCTCCGCCACCACGTCCGTTTCCACGGGGCCCGAAAAGCCCATGGCGAACAACACAAGGTCGGCGGGCAGCTCCCCCTCGCTGCCGGCCATCGGCTTCAAGGCCGCATCGACGCGCGTATAGATGAGTTTCTCCACCTTGCCGTTCCGGCCGGCGAAGCCCGTGGTCGAGATCGAGTACTCGGTCGTGGCGCCCTCGGCCTGGCTCGAGGACACCCGCAGCTTCAAAGGCCAGTGCGGCCAGGACAGCGCCTTGTTCTCCTTGACGGGAGGCTGCGGCATGATCTCGAGCTGCGTCACCGATTTGGCCCCCTGGCGGAAGGAGGTGCCGATGCAGTCGCTGCCGGTGTCGCCGCCGCCGATCACGATCACGTGCTTGCCCGCCGCCGTGACCTCGGGCTCAGCAAGCTGGGGTTGCCCGGAGACGCGCCGGTTCTGCTGGGGCAGAAAGGTCATGGCGAAGATGAGGCCGTCGAGCCCGCGCCCCGGCGCTTTGGCGAAGAAATCGAAGGGCTGCTCGGAGCCCATCGCCAACAGCACGGCATCGTGCTCCGCCTCGAGCCTTTGCGCGGGCAGGTCGCGGCCGACGTGAACGTTGCAGTGAAAAACGACACCCTCGGCTTCCATCTGCTTCACGCGGCGCTCGACAATGCCCTTTTCCATCTTGAAGTCGGGAATGCCGTAGCACAGCAGCCCCCCGGGCGATGGGTTCTTGTCGTAGACGTGCACCTCGTGGCCGGCGCGGGCCAGCTGCTGCGCGGCGGCCAGGCCCGCGGGACCCGAGCCGACGATGGCAACCCGCTTGCCCGTCTTCTTCTCGGCCGGCTCGGGCACCACCCAGCCTTCGGCAAATGCCTTATCGGCGATGGCGCACTCGATGGTTTTGATCGTCACCGGGTTGTCGTCGATGTTGAGCGTACAGGCGGCCTCGCAGGGCGCCGGACAGACACGCCCGGTAATCTCGGGGAAATTGTTGGTCGAGTGCAGATTGCGCGCGGCTCCCTGCCACTGCTCGCGGTAGACGAGATCGTTCCAGTCGGGGATCTGATTGTTCACCGGGCAGCCGTTGTGGCAGTAGGGAATGCCACAATCCATGCAGCGCGCGGCCTGCACGCGCGTGTCCGCATCCGACAACGGGATCACGAACTCGCGCCAATGCTTCAGGCGTTCCTCGACCGCGCGATAGTCGCGATCCTGACGCCCGAATTCCATGAAGCCGGTGATCTTACCCATCGTTTGCCGACCTCAGGTCCAAGTCACGGGCAGGCGCGCCGTTGAGGCCCAACGCCGTTTCGCAGCGTCCAATCCAGGCGCGCACATTGGCGTGCGGCGACAGGTCAAACCCGCCCTCGGGCGCCAGGCGCGTATAGGGCAACACCACGAGATCGGCAATCGTCAGGCCGTCGCCGACCAGCCATTGCCCGCCGGCAAGGTGACGGTCCAGAAGCAGGAGCGCCTGTTCGCCACGCTCGACGCGCTGCGGCTCGCGCGCCTCTTTCGGCCGGCCCAAATACAGCATGTGGAAGCGGCAGACCGCGAGATAGGGCTCGTGGCTGTACTGCTCCCAGAACAAGAACTCATCGATCTTGGCCGCCACGAACGGATCGGCCGGCAACAGCGCGCTGCCCCGCGCCAGGTAGCGCACAATGCCGTTCGATTGCGCCAGCCGCCGGCCGTCGTCGAGTTCCACGGCGGGGATCTGCCCCATCGGAAACTTGGCGAGAAATTCCGGCGTGCGCGTTTGCCCCTTGGTAACGTCGATGGGCACCCACGTGTAGGGGAGCCCGATCAAGTCGGCCGTATATTTGACTTTCAGGCAGTTGCCCGATCCCAGGTCGCCGTAGATCTTCATGGCACAAAATTCGCTCGTGCTACCCACAAAGCAAGGTTGAGAGAGCGCCCGCCGGCTCTAGCCTTTGGCCGGCAGGCCGATCTCGAGCACATCGAAGCCCGTCTTGTCGGCGGACTGATGCTTACTCATCTCTTCCAGCGCACGCCGGTACTCGACCGGCATCACCTTTTTGAACTTGCCTTGATAGTTGACCCAATTGTCGAGAATAGCCTTTGCCTTGGCGGAATTGGTGTAGTGCGCGTGCCGAGCAATCAGCTGATGCAGGCGTTCGGCGTCCTGCTTGGTCATATCGCCCATGATGTCGACGAGCCCATGGCTTTCCAGGTCACCGCCTTGGTTGGACAGGTGCCGCATCACCTGCTCCTCGGCCTCGACCGGCTCGAGGTCGATCATGGACAGGTTGCAGCGGCGCTCGAAACTTCCATCCTCGTCCAACACATAGGCGATGCCGCCCGACATGCCCGCCGCGAAGTTGCGCCCCGTGGGCCCGATCACGACGACGATGCCGCCGGTCATGTATTCGCAGCCGTGGTCGCCCGTCCCCTCCACCACGGCCACGGCGCCCGAGTTGCGCACGGCGAAGCGCTCACCGGCGACGCCGCGGAAATAGCATTCTCCGCTGATCGCGCCATAAAGCACGGTGTTGCCGACGATGATGCTCTCTTCGGGAGTGATGCCGGAGGTGGGATCGGGACGCACGATCAGCTTGCCCCCCGAAAGCCCCTTGCCCACGTAATCGTTGGCCTCACCGATCAGATCGAGAGTGGCGCCGTGCGCCAGCCAGGCGCCAAAGCTTTGGCCGGCCGTGCCCTTGAAGGACAGCCACAGCGTATCCTCCGGCAGCCCGGCATGCCCGTAGCGCTTGGCAATCTCACCCGAAAGCATCGCCCCGGTGGCGCGGTCGCGGTTGCTGATGAGGAGCTCCTGCTTGACGGGGCGCTTTTCCTCCAGCGCCGGTTTGGCGAGCTCGATCAGCTTGACGTCGAGCACCTTGCCGAGGCCGTGATCCTGCCGTTCCGAATTGTAGATCGCCACCGTGTCCGGCACTTCGGGCTTGTGAAAGAGCTTCTCGAAGTCGAGCCCGCGTGCCTTCCAGTGACCGATTGCGCGCTCCGTGTCCAGACACTGGGACTGACCGATCATCTCGTTGAAGGTGCGGTAGCCGAGCGCGGCCATGATCTCGCGCACCTCCTCGGCGACAAAGAAAAAGAAGTTGATGACGTACTCGGGCTGACCCTTGAACTTGGCGCGCAGCACGGGGTCCTGCGTGGCCACGCCCACCGGGCAGGTGTTGAGATGGCACTTGCGCATCATGATGCAGCCGAGCGCGATCAGCGGCGCGGTGGAGAAACCAAACTCGTCCGCGCCCAACAGGGCACCGATCACGACGTCGCGCCCGGTGCGGATGCCGCCGTCGACCTGCACGGCGATGCGGCCCCTGAGGCGGTTGGCGACCAGCGTCTGATGCGTTTCGGCGAGGCCGATCTCCCAGGGTGAGCCGGCGTGCTTGATGGAGGTGAGGGGCGAGGCGCCGGTGCCACCCTCGAAGCCGGCGATGGTGACGTGGTCGGCGCGGGCCTTGGCCACGCCGGCGGCGACCGTGCCGACGCCCACCTCGGAGACGAGCTTCACCGACACGTCGGCGGCGGGATTGACGTTCTTCAGGTCGAAGATCAGCTGCGCCAGGTCCTCGATCGAATAGATGTCGTGGTGTGGCGGCGGCGAGATCAGCCCGACCCCCGGCGTCGAATGGCGCACCTTGGCGATGATGGCATCCACCTTGTGCCCGGGCAGCTGGCCACCCTCGCCGGGCTTGGCACCCTGGGCCATCTTGATTTGCATGACGTTGGCGTTGACGAGGTATTCGGCGGTGACGCCGAAGCGACCGGAGGCCACCTGCTTGATGGCCGAGCGCATGGAATCGCCGCTCGGCAAGCTCTTGAAGCGATCCGCCTCCTCGCCGCCCTCCCCGGTGTTGGATTTGCCGCCGATGCGGTTCATGGCGATGGCCAAGGTGGTATGCGCCTCGCGCGAGATCGAGCCGAAGCTCATGGCCCCGGTCGAGAAGCGCCGCACGATGTTGGCTGCTGCCTCCACCTCTTCCAGCTGAACCGGCTTGCGCCCCATCGCCTTGGCGCTCTTCAAGCGAAACAGTCCGCGCAGCGTCATCAGCTGCTCGCTCTGATCGTTGATCTGCTGCGCATAGGCGCGGAACTTGTCGGGCAGATTCCCGCGCACGGCGTGCTGCAGATCGGCAACCACCGTCGGTCGCCACATGTGCGCCTCGCCGCGGATGCGATAGGCATACTCACCGCCGACGTCGAGCGCGCCGTCCAAGACCTGCACGTTGGCGAAGGCCTGCCGGTGGCGCTCGGTGGTCTCGCGCGCGATCTGGCGCAGGCCGATGCCTTCGACCTGGGTGTGCGTGCCCGTGAAGTACTTCTTGACGAAGGTCGACTTTAGGCCAACGGCGTCGAAGATCTGCGCGCCACAGTAGGACTGATAGGTCGAGATCCCCATCTTCGACATGACCTTCAAGAGGCCCTTGTCGACCGCCTTGATGTAGCGCTTCTGCGCCTCCTTCAAGGTCAGCTTTTCGTCGAGATCGGGCAGCAGCTGCTCGAGCGTTTCGAAGGCGAGGTAGGGATTGATGGCCTCCGCGCCATAGCCCGCCAGGACCGCGAACTGGTGCACCTCGTGCGCCTCGCCCGTTTCCACCACCAGCCCCACCGAGGTGCGCAGCCCCTGCCGAATCAAATGATGATGCACGGCCGAGGTGGCGAGCAGCGAGGGGATCGGAATGCGATCGGGTCCCGTCGCGCGATCGGATAGAATGACGATGTTGTACTCCTTGGAGCGCACGGCCTCCTCGGCCTCGGCGCACACCACATCGAGCGCATCCGCCATGCCGCGCGCGCCCTTCTCCACCGCATAGGTGATATCGATCGTCACGGAGGAGAATTGATTGTCCTTGACGAGGCCGATTTGCCGGATGCGCTCCAGGTCCTCGTTGCTGAGAATCGGCTGATAGACCTCGAGCCGCTTGATCTTGGCCGTGCCCTCGAGGTCGAGCAGGTTCGGCCGTGGCCCGATGAAGGAGACGAGGCTCATCACCAGCTCCTCGCGGATCGAATCGATCGGCGGGTTGGTCACCTGGGCGAAGTTTTGCTTGAAGTAGGTGTGCAGGAGCTTGGGCTTGTTGGAGAGCACCGACACCGGCGTGTCGTTGCCCATCGAGCCCACGGCCTCTTGGCCCGTGTGCGCCATCGGCGCCATCAGGAACTTGAGGCTCTCCTGGGTGTAGCCGAACGCCTGCTGCAGGTCCATCAAGGCCACGTTGGACTTCTTGCGCATCACCTTCTTCGGCAGCGGCAGGTCGCCGACCTGCACCTGGGTGCGCGAGAGCCATTGCTCATAGGGATGCCGCGCGGCAAGGTCGGCCTTCAGCTCGTCATCGGAGATGATGCGCCCCGCCTCGAGATCGATCAGCAGCATCTTGCCGGGCTGCAAGCGCCACTTCTTGGCAATGGCGGCTTCCGCCACGGGCAGCACGCCCGCCTCCGACGACATGATCACGGTGTCGTCCTTGGTGACGAAATAGCGCGCCGGCCGCAACCCGTTGCGGTCGAGCGTGGCGCCAATCTGCCGGCCGTCGGTGAAGGCCATGGCGGCGGGGCCGTCCCACGGCTCCATCAGGCAGGCGTGGTATTCGTAAAACGCGCGCCGCTTGGCATCCATCAGCGGATTGCCGGCCCAGGCCTCGGGGATCAGCATCATGGCCGCGTGCGCCAGGCTGTAGCCGCCCATCACCAGGAATTCGAGCGCATTGTCGAAACAGGCCGTGTCCGACTGGCCCTCATAGGAGATCGGCCACAGCTTGGTGATGTCGCTGCCAAACAGCGGCGTCTTCACCGAGGCCTGCCGCGCCGCCATCCAGTTGACGTTGCCGCGCAGCGTGTTGATCTCGCCGTTGTGCGCAACCATGCGGTAGGGATGCGCCAATTTCCACGACGGGAAGGTGTTGGTGGAAAAGCGTTGGTGCACCAGCGCCATGGACGAGGCCAGCCGCGGGTCGGAAAGGTCCTTGTAGTACTTCTTCACCTGGTAGGACAGGAACATGCCCTTGTAGACCAGGGTGCGGCTCGACAGCGACACCGAGTAGTGGCCGATGTCGCGCCCCTTGTAGGCAAAATAGAGCGCGTTGGAGACGACCTTGCGGATCATGTACAGGCGGCGCTCGAACTCCTGCTGCTCCTTCATCGCCTTGGGCCGGCCGATGAAGATCTGCCGATGCACGGGCTCGGTCGCCTTCACCATCGCGGACAAACAGCTGTTGTCGACGGGCACCGAGCGCCAGCCGAGAAAGTCCAGGCCCTCCTCGCGAATGATGCGCATCCAGACGCGCTCGCAGTGGGCCCTCAGGCGCTCATCCTGCGGCAGAAACAAATGACCGCAGGCGTAATGGCCCCGCTTCGGCAGCTTGAACTTGAGCTTTTGCGCCTCCGCTTCCAGGAAAGCGTGCGGGATCTGGATCAAAATGCCCGCACCGTCCCCGGCGATGGGATCGGCGCCGACGGCGCCGCGGTGCTCGAGATTCTGCAGGATGCAGAGCGCGTCTTCGATCAGCTTATGCGTCTTGCCACCCTTGAGGTTGGCAATGAAGCCGACGCCGCAGGCATCGTGTTCGCGCGCTGGATCAAAGAGGCCCTGGGCTCGCGGTGCCGCGAGCAGGCCAAGATCGGGATACCCGGCGCTGTCTGGTCTATGCCTGGTCATAGGCTTGCCGCCTTCTGGCTGAGACGCCTCAACTGTCGAGCTCTGGCCCTCGCGCGCAGGAACGCGGCCTGTCCCGAAGCTTGAGCTTGGGCAGGGCGCGGCGCTACGCGGAGCGGGACGCCACCCGTCCGTTGGCCCTCCTGCTGTGGCTGCCCTGGCCCCGTCTCCCGGATCGGACGCTGGCCTCAAGGCAGCACGTCAGGCCGCGCGGTCCAGGCGGCTGATCTTACCCCAGAATCTTGTGATCGGCGGCCCGTTCCGCCAGCGCCAATCCGCCTCGGCCGGGCCTCCAATTTAAAGGACAGCATAGCTGACCTATTTCGCGGTGCAAAGATGATTTGCGTGCCGGCGGCCGCCAATGCCAGATTTTTTTTCGCCTGAACCCCCGGGGCCACCGCCTCGGCCCAGCCGGCCCCGACGGACATCATGCCCAAGCAGCGCACCCCCTTTGGCCATTGGCCCTCGCCGCTGACGGCCCGCCTCGCCGCCGCGGGGAGCCGGCGCTTCGGCACGCTGGCGGCGGGGGGCGAGGCGCTTTACTGGAGCCAGTCGCGACCCGAACAGGGCGGGCGGCAGAGCATTTTTGCGGGCACCCCCGACGGCGGCGTGCGCGAGATCCTGCCCGCCCCGTTTTCGGCCCGCTCGCGCGTGCACGAATATGGCGGCGGCGAATTCTTGGCGGCCGATGACACCATCTATTTTGTCAACGACGCCGACCAGCAGGTCTACGTCTTGGACGGGCGCGCGCCCCCAAAGCGCCTGACAGATGCCGCCGACACGCGCTTTGCCGACCTCGTGCTCGATCGCCGGCGCCAGCGCCTGATCGGCATCGGCGAGCGGCATTCCGGCCCGATGCCCCAGACGATGCCCAAGAACGTGCTGCTGGCCATCGACCTCGCCGATGGCGCGCTGAGCGAGCTTGCCGCCGCCCATGACTTCTATGCCTCCCCGTGCCTTGCTCCCGACGGCGCGCGCATCGCCTTTTTGACCTGGGACCTGCCGGACATGCCCTGGGACCGTGCCAGGCTGCAGGTGGCTTCCCTTAATGCGGATGGCAGCCTCGGCACACCCAAAGCCGTGGCCGGCGGCCAGCGCGCGGCCGCCTTTCAGCCCACCTGGAGCGCGCGCACGGGTTGGCTCTACGTCGTCCTCGACGACAGTGGTTGGGGGCAGCTTTACGCCTGGGACGGCCACAGGCTGCGGCGCCGTCTCGGCCGGCGCGGCGCCGAACTGTCGCGACCACAATGGGTGTTCGGCATGCGCAGCTATTGCCTGGCGCCCGACGATACCATCGCGGCCGTCTCGCTCGATCAGGGCAGCCCCGTGTTCGAGGTGGCCGAGGCCAAACGCGGGCGGCGCACGCGCTATCGAGCGCGACCTGCGCGCATCGACGACCCCGTCGCCTACGCGGGCGGCTTTGCCGCCTTGATCAGCCGCCCGACGGCCATGCCCGAGGTCATGCGTATTGGCCCGCGCGGCCTCAAGGGCTTTGCCGGGGCAAGCGCGCGCGAGCCGGCGCTCGAGGCGCTCGCGGGCTCGCTCAGCGTCGGCAAGGTCTTGGCCTTCCGTGCCGGGACACGGCGCGTCTATGGCCTCTACTATGCTCCGGCCAATGCCGCGCACCGCGGCCCCGCCGGCGCCCGGCCGCCGGCGCTGCTCCTCGTGCACGGCGGCCCCACCAGCATGACCGACGCCGGCCTCAAGCTGCGCGTCCAGTTCTATACCAGCCGCGGCTTCGCCGTGTTCGACATCAATTACTCCGGAAGTACGGGCTTCGGCCGCGCCTACCGGGAACGGCTCGACGGCGCCTGGGGCATCGCCGACGTCGCCGACTGTGTGGCGGGCGCCAAGTATCTCGGCCGCGCGGGCCTCGCCGATGCCAAGCGCATCGTCATTTCCGGCGGCAGCGCCGGCGGCTACACCACGCTCATGGCCTTGGCGACGAGCCGCGTCTTTGCCGCCGGCAGCTGCCACTACGGCGTATCGGACCTCGCCCTCCTGCTCAAACACACCCACAAGTTCGAATCGGGTTACCTGCACCGCCTGATGGGTACGACGCCGAAGACCTGGCGCAGCGTGTTTCAGGCGCGTTCCCCGCTGGCGCTCAGCGACGGCATCACCGCACCCGTCATTCTGTTCCAGGGCCTGGAGGACAAGGTGGTGCCCCCCGAGCAGTCGCGAGGCATGGTGGCGCGGCTCAAGCAGCGCGGCATCGACGTCGCCTATCACGAATTTGCCGGCGAGGCGCACGGCTTCCGCCGGGCCGAAACCATCGCGGCCGTGTTTGCAGCCGAGCTGGCCTTCCTGCAGCGCGTGCTGGGTCTTTGACGGCCCTCAGGGCGGCGGCAGCGGCGCCGTGGCGGCTGCGAGCCAAGCCAGGTCCTCGGGCCCGAGGTCCGGGCCGATCTCGGCGCGCACGCGCGCATGATAGGCATCAAGCCAGGCCCGTTCGCTCGCCGAGAGCAGCGCGGGCAGGATCAGTCGGCGATCGATGGGGGCGAGCGTCAAGGTCTCGAAGCCCAGCATCTCGCGCTCGCCGCCGGGCACGGCGCGTGGCTCCTCGACCAGAACGAGATTTTCGATGCGGATGCCGTAGGCGCCGGCCTTGTAGTAGCCGGGCTCGTTGGAAATGATCATGCCGGGCTCGAGCGGGGTGGTGCCGCGCTTGGAAATGTTTTGCGGCCCCTCGTGCACGGACAGGTAGCTGCCGACGCCGTGTCCGGTGCCGTGGTCGAAGTCGAGGCCCGCCTCCCACAGCGCCCGGCGGGCAAAGGCGTCAAGGTCGACACCCCGGGTGCCGACGGGAAAGCGCGCCGTGGCAAGGCTGATATGGCCCTTCAGCACCAGCGTGAAGCGCGCCTGCATTTCCCGCGTCGGGTCTCCGAGCGCAACCGTGCGCGTAATGTCCGTGGTGCCGTCGAGGTACTGGGCACCCGAATCGACGAGGTAAAGTTCGCCCGCGCGCAATTTGCGGTTGGTCGCCGTCGTCACGCGGTAATGGACAATGGCCCCATTGGGCCCCGCCCCCGAGATCGTGTCGAAGCTGATCTCCTTCAGCGCTTGCGTCTCCCGGCGCAGGGTCTCCAAGTGGCGCGCAACGGCGATCTCATCGAGCTTGCCGCTGCTGCCCTCGCGCGCGAGCCAGGCCAAAAAGCGCGCCAGCGCCGCACCGTCGCGCTTGTGGGCCGCGCGCGCGCCGGCAATCTCGGCGGCGTTCTTGCGCGCCTTCGGCAGTACGCAAGGATCGACGCCACGCACAATGCGTCCCTTGCCGCCCGCCAGCTTGCGGAAGAACCAGTTGGCGGCCGTTTGCGGATCGAGCCGCACACGCTTGCCCGCGGCCTTGAGGGCGGCAACCCGTGCGGCCAGCAGCGCCGGGGCGCTGACCTTGACCAGTGGGGCGAGATAGGCACGCGCCTCGCGGCCAAGCTTGCCCTTGTCGATAAAGAGCTCAGGCTTACCGGCGGCCGGGACGACGGCAAAGGCCAGCGGCACGGGATTGTGCGCCACGTCCGAGCCGCGAATATTGCAGAGCCAGGCAATGGAGTCTGGTTGCGTCAGGATCACCGCGTCGGCGCCCTCTCGGCGCAGGCCCTCCTGCAGCTCGCTAATCTTCTCTTGTGCGGGCTTGCCGGCGTAGGCCAAGGCGTGTGGGGTGACTGGGCCCTGCGGCGGCGCCGGCCGCGCGCGTCCCCAGATGCCGTCCACCGGGTTTTTGCCGAGCGCCTTGAGCTTGATGCCTTTGGGCGCGAGCGCCTCGCCCAGGTCCTCGATCGCGGCCTCGGCATGCAGCCACGGGTCATAGCCCACGACCCCGCCCCCTTTGAGGCGGTCGATCAGCCATTGCGACAGCTTGGCCTGCGGCACCTGCAGGACGCGGAACAGGCTGGTGTCGACTTGGGTCGGCGCTTGCACGATGTAGCGGCCATCGACAAAGAGGGCCGCCGCCGAGCGCGCGACGGCGGCAAATCCGGCCGATCCCGTGAAGCCCGTCAGCCAGGCCAGGCGCTCGGCCGACGGGGGGACGTACTCGCCCTGGTGTTCATCGGCGCGCGGCACCAACACGGCATCGACGCCGAGCGCCTGCAGGCGTTGGCGCAGCTGGCGCAGGCGGTCCCCGTGATCACCGCGCGCGTGCGGAGCCTCATAGGTCTGGAACAGGGCACCCCTCCTTGCGGTCGGCCTCCAGCAAGACGGCGCAGCCGTTGACGGCCGCCCGCGCGCCGCCGGCGCGCGGCCTCAATCCTGCCCTAGTTCAGGGCCGAGCGCGATGCCCGCGCGGCGCAAAAGTGCGCCAAGGCTAGGCCGCGGCGGGACCGCCCGTGGCGCCGTCGAATTCGTGCCCGATCGGGACCGAATCGGGCAGCTGATCGAGGCACTGATCCCACAGTTTGTCGATTTGCGTGGCGCCGGCTTGCGGGGGCAGCGCGCGCAAGGTGCCGTCCGGCTGCTCCGTGATCAGGCCATCCTGCTTGAGCCGTCCCAGGGCATCGGAGATGTCGAAGTCGACGTCGAGATCGAAGGTGTCCTTGATGTAGGCCTCGATGGCTTCATCGACCGCCTTCAAATCGCGCACGTTGACGGGCGCCTTGGCCAGCGCGCTGTAGAGCAGCATCTCCTCTTTGACGTCTTCCTCCGCGGCGCGATCCGCCAACAGGGTCATGACGCCGCGATTGTCCGCCACCGCGTGGAAATAGAGGTTTTGCGCCATGACGATCATGTAGCGGTTGCGCTGGTTGATGAAATTGGAGGCCTGGCGCATGGCCACACCGCCAAGGCCAGCCAGCGCACCGATGAGCGCCATCGGATTGGTCGACACCAGCGCGATCTTACCCACCGTGCCGGCCACTCCCATGCCGAGGCCGCTGCCCGCGGTCACGCCGAACTTGATCTTGTCGAACAAGCGGAATTGCACCTTGGTGTTCGGGAAAATCATTTCGATGTCGGTGCGCGGGATGTTCTTGAACAGCTTCATATAGATAAAGTCGCTCTTCACCGACCCGGGCAACAGGCCGCGCGTGCGTTTGACGAACTTTTCCGCGTCCTTGCGCTCGAGGCCTCGCTCGCGCATGACCTCGCTCACGCGCACGTCGAACGGCTTCAGCTTGAACAGCAGGAAGAGCCGCTGAAACACGGGAATCTTCACGTCTTGATGCCACAAGAACAGCCGCTTGGCCGTGCGCCGACGCTCGGTCATGGTGGTGGCGCCGCGATAGAAGATCAAAATCTCCTCGAAGGCACCCAAGTCCACCTGCAGGTCTAGGCCGTAGTAGGAATCCTTGGTCAGGATGATCTTCACATCCAAGGGGTCGACGTGCTCGTAGTTCGCCTGCACCAAAAAGTGCTGCATCTGCTCGACCACCTGTTTCTGCATGGCGAGCTTTTCCTCCGCGCTGAAGGCGCGGGTCGTCAGCAGGTCGCTGTCGGGACTGAAGGGCTCGTAGAGCTGCTCCAGTTCGAGCAGGCTCGCGGCATAGGAATGCCGGCGCCAATAGTCGAGATAGCGCATCAGGCGGCGCGCGTCTTTGGCCTCGCCGGCCGGCCAGCTGTTCGGGTGGGTGAGACGATCGAGCAGCGCGTGGCGCGTGATGGGCAGAAACTTTTCCCGCGCCGGTAGGGCAACCGAAGCCGCCTCGGGGGCGCGGGGTGCCGTCGCGCTACTGAGCGCGCTCCAAACGCCTGCCCGCTGCATCGTTCCAGTCGACGCCATGTCGTGTCCCCCGCCTGGCGTTTCAACGCACGCGCCCCCGGCCCGGAACGTCGAGAGGGCTCTGCCGCTTAATACCTCTTCAGAATAAACGTGTTCCTTGTAGAACCGGCCGACGGCAATTGTCGAGACTAGGGCGCGTTTGGGACGTCCCTGTGACGCAAATGCACAAGTTGGAACCTAAGGGGCGCGTTCCACAAAACTGTCCACGACGCGCTTGCGTCCAGCTTTTTCAAAATCAATTGTGAGCTTGTTGCCGTCGACGTCGGCAACCCGCCCATAGCCGAACTTTTGGTGGAAAATACGCTCGCCCAGCGCATAGCCCGCCGCCTCGGCCGCAGACGAGGCGACGAGCTCGCCCTCGAGTGTCAACGGGGTCTTCTTCTTGGTGCGGTCCTCGCGGTTCCATTGCTCCTTGGCGCGCTGCCAGCCAGGCGTCGTATAGCCGCTGGCGAAACCCGCCGCCGGCTCATCAAAGCGGCTGCGCCCGTAGGGGTTGCCGCGGTCGCCGCCGCCGTAGGGGCTTTTGCTTTCGACGACCTCAAGGTGGGCCTCGGGCAATTCATCGACAAAGCGGGAGGGGGCCGCCGCCTGCCACAGCCCGCGGTTGCGCCGGTTCTGGGCGAAGCTGATTTTCACCTGGCGCTTAGCCCGGGTCATGCCGACGTAGGCCAGCCGCCGTTCCTCTTCGAGACCGGCGTTGCCGCTCTCGTCAAGGCTGCGCTGATGCGGGAATAAGCCCTCCTCCCAGCCTGGCAGGAACACGAGCTCGAACTCGAGCCCCTTGGCCGCATGCAGGGTCATCAAGGACACGCGCGCGCCAGCCTCGGCGCGATCGCTATCCATGACGAGCGAGACGTGCTCCAGGAAGCCCTCGAGCGTCTCGAAGTCGTGCATAAAGCGCACGAGCTCTTTCAGGTTCTCAAGCCGCGCCTGCGCCTGGGGGCTGCGATCCTGCTGCCACATTTGCGTGTAGCCCGACTCATCCAAAATGAGCTCGGCGAGCTCGGTGTGTTGCATGCCCGACACCTGAGCGCGCCAGCGCTCGAAGCTGGCAAGGAGGTCGGCGAGCGACCTGCGGGCCTTGCCGGCCAGCTCTTCGGTCTCGATGATTTCGCGCGCGGCCTGGTAAAGCGAGCTGGCGCGGGCGCGCGCAAGCTCGGTCACGCGCTTCAGCGTGCTGTCGCCGAGGCCGCGCTTGGGAACGTTGATGATGCGCTCGAATTTGAGATCATTGTCGGGATTGAGCACAACTTCGAGGTAGGCGATGGCGTCCCTGATCTCCTGGCGCTCGTAAAAGCGCGGGCCGCCGATCACCCGATAGGGCAAACCGAGCGTGACGAAGCGATCTTCGAAGGCCCGCATCTGAAAGGAGGCGCGCACCAGGATCGCGATCTCGTTGAGATGCCGGCCAGCCTTGCGTTGCGCCTCGATATCCTCGCCGATGGCGCGCGCTTCTTCCTCATCGTCCCACACACCCATCAAGCCAACCGGCAGTCCCATGTCGGCGTCGGTGAACAGCGTCTTGCCGAGGCGTGCCTTGTTGTGGGCGATCAGGTGCGACGCGGCCGCCAGGATATGGCCCTTGGAGCGATAGTTGCGTTCGAGCCTGATGACCTTGGCGCCGGGGAAGTCATGCTCGAAGCGCAAGATGTTGTCGACCTCCGCCCCGCGCCAGCCATAAATCGACTGATCATCGTCGCCGACGCAGCAGATGTTGGGGGCGCCACCGCCCGCCAATAAGCGCAGCCAAAGGTACTGCGCCACGTTGGTGTCTTGGTATTCGTCGACCAGAATATAGCGAAAGCGACGGCGGTAATCCTCGAGCACGTCGGCGTTGTCGAGAAAGAGCCGCAGCACTTCGAGCAACAGGTCGCCGAAGTCGGCCGCGTTGAGCTCCTTCAGCCGTTGCTGGTAGGCGGCATAGAGCTCGGCACCCTTGCCTTCGGCAAAACCAAAGGCCTCGCCGCGCGGCACCTTGGCCGGCGTCAAGCCGCGGTTCTTCCAGCTGTCGATCAGCCCCGCCAGCTGCCGCGCCGGCCAGCGATCCTTGTCGAGGCCGGCACCCTCGATCACCTGCTTCATTAAGCGCAGCTGATCGTCCGTATCGAGGATGGTGAAGCCGGACTTGAGACCGACCAGCTCGGCATGACGGCGCAGGATCTTGACGCCGATGGCGTGGAAGGTGCCAAGCCACGGCATGGCCTCCACGGCGCCGCCGATCAGGTGGCCGATGCGCTCTTTCATCTCGTGCGCGGCCTTATTGGTGAAGGTCACGGCGAGAATTTGCGAGCCCCGCGCGCGGCCCATGCACAGGATATGGGCAATGCGCGTCGTCAGCACGCGCGTCTTGCCGGTGCCGGCCCCCGCCAACACCAGCACCGGACCATCGAGCGCCGCCACGGCGGTCTTCTGCTCAGGGTTGAGATCAGCCATATAGGGCTGCGACAGTTGGCCCAATGCCCGCGCGGAAATGGAGGCTGGCGGGCGTGCCGGCACCGGCTCAGCCGCAGAATGGGGCGCGGATTTGCGATTCGTTGCCATTGCAGTTGACTATAGCACTGGTCCAACCGGGGCAAACCGCGCCTCACGACTGCCCACAACTGGGGCGGATCGGCGGCGTTTGGCGGCAAATTCGAGGGTCCAATTCGCCGGCCATCCCGTGTATACTTGAAAGCAAAACAATAAGCGTGAAATGCGAGCGGGCAAATCCGTCGGCCATGCGTAGGCGAAGCTGCGATAGGACGCGCACTTTGGGCGATCAGGGTTGCCACGGCTGGCAGCTCGGCACTGCCGCGCGGGTCCGCGCTACCCGACGCAAGCCCGGGGGCGGCCGATGAGCAACTTCTTCGTCGGGCTCGCCGTCTTCTGCATCACCGTCATCGGCTCCTTGTTCGCGATTCCCTATTTCGTGGACTGGAACTCCTACCGTGGCGTGTTCGAGGACGAGGCCACGCGCTTTTTGGGCCGCGAGGTTCGCGTCAGCGGCGCCATCAATCTCAACCTGCTGCCGACCCCGTCCTTTCGCTTGGAGCGGGTGAGGATCGCCGATGGTGCCAACGCGGCGCGCGAGCCCTTCTTCCGCGCCGACAGCCTGGCCTTCAAGCTGTCGATCGCCCCGCTGTTTCGCGGCATCATCGAGGCCAACGAGATCGAGTTCCGCCGGCCGGTGCTCCGCCTCGCGCGCGAGGAGCGCGGCGGCTGGAATTGGCAAAGCTTTGGGCAGGTGTTCGCCAACGCGGCCTATCTGCCCGCCAACATCGCCATTACCTCGCTGCGCATTACCGATGGCGTGTTGGCCGTGCACGGGCCAGGCGGGGCCGAGCGCCTGCGGCTTGACAGTATTGAGGGGGAACTGTCGGCGCCGGCCATCGATGGGCCCTATCGCTTCCGCGGCAGCTTCGGCAAGGGCGGCGCCGAGCGCGAGATCAGAATTGCCACGGCCAAGCCCGACGGCGAAGCCGGCGTGCGGCTTAGAACGTCCTTGCGGCTGGCCGAGACGGGCGCGGCCTACCTGATCGATGCCCGCCTGAGCGACTTGATGGGGGAACCGAAGCTTGATGGCGAACTGACGGCGCGGCTGCCGATCGCCGGCCTGGCCCGAACCGAGACGGCGCGGCCGGTCGGCGCGAGCGTTGGGGAGCAGCGCGACGGCGTGGGGCAAGCCTTCGATATGAAGGCGACACTGCGGGCCGACGCGGGCGGTGGCACCCTGTCGGATCTCGCGCTTTCCTTCGAGCAGGGCGGCAGGCCGCAGCTCGTCGTCGGCGAGGCCTCCATTCACTGGCAGGATACCCTTGACGTTGACGTCGAGCTCTCGTCGCGCTGGCTCGATCTCGACCATATTGCCGGCGCCAGCGAAGGCGCGCGCCCGAGCGAGAGCCTGCTCCCGCTGGCGCTGCGGACCCGGGACCTGCTGCCGGGCGAGGGTCGCTCGCGCCTTGCGCTATCGGTCGATCAGGCGAACCTCGGCGGTGAGCCCATCAGCGGCGTCCGCCTCGCCGTCGCGCGCCAGCGCGACCGCCTCGAGATCGAGCAGTTCCGGGTCGGCATGCCCGGCGGCAGCCGCGCCGAGCTGAGCGGTGTGCTTTGGGGGCCGGCAGGGACGCCCGAGTTCGCCGGCAGCCTGGCCCTGCGCGGGGCGAGCGTGCTCAGAGCGCTGGGCTGGGCCGCCAAGATGCCGGCAGGCCTCGACGGCAAAGGCGATGGCGCCTTCGGCCTCAGTGCCCAGCTCGCGCTTGCCAGGGGCCGCGCCGTGGCGCGCAATATCGTGGGCGAGCTGATGGGAACGCCGCTCTCCGGCGAGGCGGAGTGGCGCTGGCAAGGCCGGCCGGAACTTGCGCTGCGCCTGGAGGCGCCGCAAATCGATGCCAGGGCCTTCGCCCCAGCCGAGGCCAGCATCGCCGATGCCGTCAGTTTGCTTTTCAATGCTGCCGCCGCCGACGGGACCGGAACGACCGCCAGCCCGAACCGCGCCGAGGCTGCCCAGCCGGACCTGCACCTCAGTCTTGACGCGGGGCGGCTCATCACGGCGACACGGACCTATCGCGATGTGGCGCTCAATTTGCGCCTCAAGGGCGGCAACCTCGAACTGCCGCTGCTGCGCATGGCCGACGAGCAGGGCCTCGCCATCGACGTCAAGGGCGCGCTCGAAAACGTGGCGAGCCGGCCCAAGGGCAGCCTGTCGGGCGTGGTGGCTCTGGCGAGCGCGGAGGACGTTGGCGATTTGGCCCGCCTCCTCGGCCTGCCCGAGGCGTTGCGCCCCGATGCGCGCCTCGCCAAAAAGCTCGCACCCGTCCGGCTTGCCGGCACGCTGCTGTTCGGGGGGCGCACCGCCACCTCACGCGACCTGACGCTCGCCGGCGACGTCAACGGCACGACGCTGAAGCTGACGGGCCGGCTCGACGGCGCGGCCGGCGGTTGGCGCACAGGCCCCGCCGAGGTCGTGGCCACCCTGGATGCACTCGATGCCCGCAAATTGGTGGCGCTGTTGTCCGAGCCCGCGGTCGGGCCATCGGACAAGGCGGCGCCTGGGCAGGCCTTCCTCAAGGCCAAGGGCGTCCCCGCAGAGGGGCTCACCTCGGTGCTGTCGCTCGCGGCCGGCGATCTCAGCCTCGATTTCCAGGGCCTCGTCAGCGTGCCTGAGCAGGGCCACAAAATCGCCGGGGAGCTTCGCCTCAAGACGGCCGATGGGGCGCGGCTCGCCGCGCTCGCCGGCCTGTCGCAGCTGCCGCTGGCGGGCGTCCCCATCGAGGGCGGGCTCACGCTCGGCCTCGAGCAGGGAACCGTGACCCTGGAGCACGTGCTGCTCAAGGCTGCCGGGCGCGAGGTGCGCGGGCGCATGGCGCTGGGCGGGGGCGCCGAGCGGCGCCAGCTCGACGCCCGCCTCGAGCTCAGCGAGCTCAGTGTCCGCTCCCTGCTGGCCCCCGTGCTCGACCTCAGGCTCGCGGCGCTGACCGGCGCCGCCGAGGCGGCCCTCGCCGGGCGCCAAAGTGCCTGGCCCGACGAGCCCTTCGATCTGGGCGCTTTGACGGGCCTCGACGGCCACGTGGTGCTCCGGCTCGGACGCCTGACCCTGAGTGACGGCCTGGGGCTCAAGGACGCAAATATCGATCTCAGCCTCAAGGCTGGCAGAATAGAGGTCGGCAGCATCGAAGGCGCAGCCCTTGGCGGCCGCGCCCGCCTCGACTTCAGTTTGGAGAGCAGCGGCAGCGGAGCTGCCGTCAAGGGGTCCCTCAAGCTCGACGACGGCAAGCTCCAAGCGGCAACCGGACTTGCAGCCACCGCCAAGGCGGGAACGGTGGGCAGCCTCAAGGGTGAGCTTTCCTTCAGCGGCCGCGGGGCCAATGCGAAGAGCCTCATCTCTGCGCTGCAGGGCCAAGGTCGCCTCGCGGTCGACGGCAAGGTCGCCGGCCTATGGCCGGGCGCGATCGGGATAGCCACCGAGCAGGTTTTGAAAAGCGACGCCGAGCGGCTGCGCAGCGTGCTGAAAGAGGCCCTAAGCCAGGGCCTCTCGCTGGGGCGGTTCCAATTGTCGGACGACGTTGTGCTCGAGCTCGCCGAGGGTCAGCTGCGCACGCGTCCGATCGTCATTGAGGCCAATGGGGAGCGGGCGGCTGGCAATGCGGCGCTCAATCTCTTGACCTTGCTGTTCGAGTCCGAGTGGCGCCTCCAGCAAGTGGCAAACAAAGAGGGCGCACCTGCCAACAAGCCGGCCCTGCCGCCGGTCGTCCTCAGCTATCGCGGCCCACTGGCGCTGCTCGACAACGTCGAGCCCGTGGTCAATAGCGAGGCGCTCGAGCGCGAGCTGTCGGTGCGTAAAATGGAGCACGACGTGGAAACGCTCGAACATTTGCGCCAACTCGATGAGGCCCGCCGCCGCAGTGAGGCCGAGCGCATGCGCCAGGATCTGCAGGTCCAGCCGCCACCGGTGCCGCTGCCCGTAGCCCCCGGCAGTCCGGCCCGACCGGCGACGCCGGGCTAACCGTCGGCCTGGCGGGCGCCGGCGCGGTAGTGAGCCAAGAGCCACACCCGGACGGCGCTGGACAGGCCGCTGGCCCCGCGCGTCGCATCGATGCGGCTGATCAGCCGACTAACGGGCTCGTGTTCGCTCGCCGCCACGTCTTTCAAGGCGTCCCAGAACGGTTGCTCGAGAGAAATCGAGGTGGGGTGACCGTCGATCTTGAAGGAACGCTTTACAGGCCGGCTCATGGCCCACCCCGCCAATCCTCCCGCAGCTTCGAGCGGCGTGCTTTCCGCCGGCTGCAGAGGCCAGGCGCTTTAGTCTTCGCGCTCGGACGAGAGGTCCTCGCGCCGCATGCCGTCGAGGCGCCGCTTGTCCAAGGTGCGCTGCGCCGCATTTTTGCTGTGCTCGATCTTGGGCAAGCCGAACAGCACGCGCTTTTCGTTGGCACGGCGTTCCCGGGCTGCGCGCTGCTTCTCCTTGCGATAGCGGTTCAAGTTGACGACGGTGCCCATCACGCCTCCGGTCCGATCATCTTGCTCGGGTCGACGATCGCGTCGAACTCCTCAGCCGAAACATATCCCCCGCCGACCGCCTCTTGCTTCAAGGTCGTGCCCTTCTTGTGCGCCCCCTTGGCAATCTTGGCCGCATTGTCATAGCCGATCTTTGGAGCGAGCGCGGTCACCAACATCAGCGAACGCTCCAGCGCCGCCTTGATGTTATCTTCGCGGGGCTCGATACCGACAACGCAATTGTCGGTGAAGCTGACCGCGGCGTCAGCCAGTAATTGCACCGATTGTAAGAAATTATACGCCATCACAGGATTGAATACGTTGAGCTCGAAATGGCCCTGGCTACCCGCAAACGTCAGCGCGGTGTGGTTGCCGAACACCTGAATTGCGACCTGCGTCAGTGCCTCGCACTGGGTGGGATTGACCTTGCCCGGCATGATCGATGAGCCGGGCTCGTTCTCGGGCAGGGCGAGTTCGCCGAGGCCCGAGCGCGGACCACTGCCGAGAAAGCGGATGTCGCTGGCGATCTTGAACAGGGCCGCGGCGGTCGCGTTGATGGCACCGTGGCTCATCACCATGGCGTCGTGCGCGGCCAGTGCCTCGAATTTGTTGGGCGCGGTCACGAACGGCAGACCCGTGATGTCGGCAATACGCGCCGCTACCCGTTCGGCAAAACCTTTGGGCGCGTTAAGCCCAGTGCCCACCGCGGTGCCACCCTGGGCCAGCTGCATGAGATCGGGCAGGGTCGATTCGATCCTGCGCATGGAGTTGGCAACCTGGGTGGCGTAGCCAGAGAATTCCTGACCGAGCGTCAACGGTGTGGCGTCTTGCGTATGCGTGCGGCCGATCTTGATAATGTGCGCCCAGGCCTTGGCCTTGGCGTCGAGCGCGGTCTGCAAGTGACGCAGCGCGGGCAGCAGGCGGTGCTGCGTCTCCTCCGCACACGCGATGTGCATGGCCGTCGGGTAGGTGTCGTTCGACGACTGGCTCATGTTGACGTGATCGTTGGGATGCACGGGCTTTTTGGAGCCTTTGCTGCCGCCCAGCATCTCAATGGCTCGGTTGGCGATCACTTCGTTGGCATTCATGTTGGACTGCGTACCCGAGCCCGTCTGCCAGATCACCAGGGGAAAATGCTCATCGAGCTTGCCGTCGATCACCTCCTGGGCTGCCGCGACGATGGCCGTGCCGAGCCGGGGATCGAGGCGGTCGAGCGCCATATTGGTTTCGGCGGCGGCACGCTTCACAATACCCAGCGCGCGGATGATCGCCTTGGGTTGCTTTTCCCAACCTATTCGGAAGTTGCCGAGGCTGCGCTGCGCCTGCGCGCCCCAGTACTTGTCGGCAGGCACCTCGATGGCGCCGAAGCTATCGGTTTCGGTGCGCGTCGACGAAGCAGCGGTCTTGGTCGTGGCCATGGTGATTCGCGCAGCCGTTCGGCTCAAAAAAAGCGCCGCTCCCGTAGCACGATCGATATGACCACTCCAGCAACAACAGATCGAAGGCGATCAATTTTTTCGATCCCGATCGGTCGCGACGAATAAAGGCTAGCAAAGCTAGAGCTCGGAGGGGAATGAACTCTTAGTAACGTTGCCCCGCGTGAGGCTCCCTGTGGATCGCCGGCGGACGCAGCCTGACGCGCGCGCAGCAAGCGCAAGGTGCTGCGCATAGCATCTTTCCCCGTCGCCCCTGCGCGCCCACAGGCCCGCTGCGCACGCGTTTGCCCGGGGTGCCGTGACATGCGCCCGGGCCCAGGCCCACGGCCGAGGCGTGGCGCCAATACCTTCAAATTGAACTCAACCCGCGGCGACGCCTGTAGCCGCCCGCAGCTCCTGCTGCGGCATTCTCTGCCATCTCTTGTTGCGCGCCGACTGAAGGGTGAGGCGCCGTTGCCGGCGGGCCGGCGCGCCCGGCCCGGGCTGCATCGGCTGGCGTGCGAAAGCGGCATGATAGTGCTGACTTTTGCCGTCACGTTTGTGGCCATCGTTCTCGCCGTCCCCGCGGTGATCGATTTTGCGCGCACGCCATCCGACGTCCTGGGCGCGCAAAAGGACACCGATACCGCAGCGCTCGCGGCCTCCGCCCGAGCAGGACGCCACTGGCTGGCAGGGGAGCGACGCCGATTTCAAAGAGAACACCGGCAAGCACAGCCATAGCAACAGCAAGACGCGGAGCGTCTGCGGAACGCCAAGACCCGAGGGCACACGGTCACCAGCATTGCCTTCCGCCTCGAGCACGCGGAGGCGCGCGCGCTCTTCGCAAGCTGCGCCTCGAGGAGCGCAAGCCGATCGCGCCGGCAACGGCGCGGCCCTGGTGCAGGCCATCGAAGCGATCGCGCGCGAGATTGCCAAATGGCCAATCGCCAGCCGAGAGAGGGCCACCGCGCCTGGCTCGAAGCTGCGCCACCCCGTGGCCATGGGGCCGTGATGGTCGACAAGCGCGCGTGAGCTCACGATGCCGCCGCCGCCAGACGCCCCCCTCCCCACGAATAACGCGCGGTGAGACCTTGTCGGGCGACGTCGGCAAGGCCGTCGAGTTGGGCGGTGAACCTCCATGCAGAGCAAGGTCGCCAGCGGCGGCCCCAAGCCCAAATGCCAACCTCTTGGGCGCCTCGGCTTGTCTTCACGGCCCCCCGTCAGGTACGCTTCACAACAAGCCTACCCCCACACCCCAGCGCAACGGAGTATCGCCGTGACGTTTAAGCTCCCTGAACTCCCTTATGCCTACGACGCGCTCAGCCCCTACATGTCCAAGGAAACGCTTGAGTTCCATCACGACAAGCACCATCAGGCATATGTCGACAACGGCAATAAAGTTGCTGGGCCCGGCACCAAGTATGACGGCAAGAGCATCGAAGACATCTGCCGGGAGGCCTTCGCGGCGAAGGATGCCCCCGTCATCAACAACATCGGTCAGCACTACAATCACATCCACTTCTGGCAGTGGATGAAAAAGGGCGGCGGCGGCAAGAAGCTGCCCGGCAAATTGCAGACCATGGTCGACAAGGACCTCGGCGGCTTCGACAAAATGCGCAACGATTTTGTGCAGGCCGGTGTCACGCAGTTCGGTTCGGGTTGGGCCTGGCTCGCCGTCAAGAACGGCAAGCTCGAAGTCGGCAAGACCCCGAATGGCGAGAACCCCTTGATGCACGGCGCCTCGCCGATCCTCGGGGTCGATGTATGGGAGCACAGCTATTACATCGACTATCGCAACGCGCGGCCGAAATACCTGGAGGCCTTTTTCGACAATCTGGTGAACTGGGAGCATGTCGAGGCCATGCTCGACAAGGCGAAATAGGCGAAGCGCCCTTTAGTTAGGGGCGGCGGGCCGCGGCACGCTCCCCCTCAACGCTCACCGGCAGGCAGCGGCGCCCCCGCAGGCTGGTGCCGAGACAGCGCTGAAAGCGGTCGAGGAATCGGTTGGCATCGCCGTAGGCGGCAGCCAGGCAGGTGCGGTCGGCGCTGCACTCGGAACGCTGCTGGCGCCAGTCGCTTTGCCACACGCGCAAGCCGACGTAGGGCCCGAAGGCCAACTGCCGCGCGGTGCGCTGCAGCCGCCGGGCCAGCTGGTCGTCCATGCGCGCCAGCTGCGCATCCGTGCAAATGGCCAGCTCCGCCGGCGCCATCCTCGGTGCACGGCAGTCGACCGCGGCCAGTGCAACGGCGGCGGGCGCCGCGGCCAGCAGCAGGAGCGCGATGATGCTTGCGGCTAATCGGTAGCTCAGCGTCATTTACGGGCCGTGCTCAAAGGTAAACGGCTGCTCCATCTCTGCCCGCTCCCGCGACGTTGGTCCAGTCCTTGTTGCGCCGACGCGCGAGGTTTTTACCGGCAGGCCGCGGCCACCCGCCTGGGTGAACGTGCAACCGGCACCGTAGCGCGCCCCCTCCGGCGGCGCGGGAAGCCAAAACCTTGGGCTCGCAGCCGGCGATGCAGACCATGCCGCCCTCGGGGCTTGCCGGCTGCGTGCCCGACCCGGCTGGCGGCCCCAGGGGCGCAGCGCGGCTCCAGCGGGCGCGCCCCTGGCCCCGCGCCCAAATCCGGACGCATTGGAATTTTGCGGCGCTTGGCCTCCGCGGCGGGCGAATCAACTGGGTCACACCCAGCACCAGCGCGCCGAGGAGCCCCCTGTGCCCCTGCCCTTGCCAGCCCGCACGGTCAGCCCTCCGTTGCGCGTTTGGCGCTTAGCCCTCAAGCTGCCAGCGCCCGCCCGCCAAGCGGCAGGCGGTGCCCTCAATTCGACCGGAGCGCATTGCGGCGCTCAGGATGACGATGATGCGGCGGCAGACGCGGCCGTGCGCGTCGATGAAGGAGTGCGTCGGTTGCACGAGGCCGCCCAACTGACCATAGCGGCGATGCCAGACGTAGGAGGCGCCGTCGCCCACCTCCGACAGGGCCACACGAATCGCTTCCAGCGCCGCAATCTCGTCCTCCTCATTGAGCCCGCCGTCGTGACCGAGGCGCTCGAGGACGCGCCAAGGGCGCGGCGCGGCGCAGTCCGAGCATGCGGCCAGCTCTGCTCGCACGCCGCTGGCACCGGCCGGGCCACCCTGGGTGATGGCAATGGTCAGGAGGAGGGCGGCCATTCCAGCCGCAGGCAAGGCGCGATAGGATGTACGCATGACCAACTCACTCGTCGCGCCGCCCGCATGCGGGCGGGCTCAAGGCACCGAAGAACGCTCAGCCCAACTGTGGACGAGCGTGGTAAAAAAGACGTAAAGGCCAAAAGAGAGCGACGCCGATGACGGAGCAAAAGGCGCACGCCGCAACCGGGCAGCCGGCCGGCGATTTCACCCAGGCGCAAGATCCCTTCGCCCTGTTCGAGACCTGGTTTGCCGAGGCCAGCCGCAGCGAAGTGAGCGACGCCAATGCCATGGCACTCGCCACCGTCGATGCGGCCGGGCTTCCCAACGTGCGCATCGTCCTGCTCAAAGGTTTGGATGCGCCGACCCATCCCGCGCGCGGCTTCGTCTTCTATACCAACTTCGAAAGCGCCAAGGGCCGCGAGCTGCAAGCGGCGCCGCTTGGTGCGCTCAACTTCCATTGGAAGTCGCTGCGGCGCCAGGTGCGCGCGCGGGGCGCGGTGACGGTGGTGGATCCTCAAGAGGCCGATGCCTATTTTGCGACGCGCCCGCGCGGCAGCCGGATCGGCGCCTGGGCCTCACAGCAATCACGACCGCTCGAAACTCGCTTTGCGCTCGAAAAGGCGGTGGCAGCCACGACGGCGAAGTATCTGATCGGCGACATTCCGCGCCCGCCCTATTGGTCAGGCTTTCGCCTGACCCCGCTCGCGATGGAGTTCTGGCACGATCGCCCGTTCCGCCTGCACGAACGCGTGGCCTTCAAGCGCGCCGATTCCGGCTGGCGCAAAGAGCTGCTTTACCCCTGATCGCGACCCGTACCGTCGGCCTCAAGGGTTGCGAAAGTAAGGCTCAACCTTGCCCACCAGCTTGATGGTGAGCGGCCGCCCGTGGCGGTCCTTGGTGTTTCCCACCGCCAGCCGCACCCAACCCTCGCTGACGCAGTATTCCTCAACGTTGTTTTTTTCCACGCCCTTGAAGCGGACGCCAACGCCGCGCTCGAGGGCGGCCGCATCGTAATAGGGGCTCAGTTCATTGGCCGAAAGCCGATCGGGCGGGGTGTCGCTCATCAAGACTGACCTTCGCGAGGTGAGAACAGGCCTCCGTTTATCGGGCCGCGGCGGCGATGGCAATCGGCGCGCCGGCGCCACCCGCGCCCATCAAATCGGTGCCAGGTGGCGCTTTTCCAGCATCACGTGAATACCCTTGGCGCCATTCACAACCTGCGTCACACGCACATCGGCGGCAAGGCTGCACAGCGCGTAGGCCTGTTGCTGCGAAAGCCCGCTTCTACTGGCGACGAGCTCGAGCATCTGGCGCAAGGCAATGACCACGCAGGTGTCGAGATCGGGATCGAAAGCCATGGTTATGACGTGGGTCGGGGTCTCCGCGCGCGGCCACTCGAGCCGCAGGTCCTCGCGCACGACGAGTTCAAAGGTTCCGATCAGGCCGGTTTCGATGGCGGTGACGCACACTTCGCCGTCACCCTGCACGCCGTGGCCGTCGCCGACCGAGAACAGCGCGTCCTCGACGTGGATTGGCAAATAGAGCGTCGTGCCCGCGACCAACTCTTTGTTATCGAGGTTGCCGCCGTTGCGGCGCGGCGGCAGCGTGGAAACCGACCCCCAGGCGGCCGGCGGCGCCACCGCCATGACGCCGAAAAAGGGGCGGAGCGCGAGCTCGGCCCCCCAGGGCAACCGCCCGACCATTCTTTGCCGGTCGAGGGCAATGTGCATGAGGTGGCGCTGGGCGAAGTCGTCCGGCAACGCGCCCGTCAGGGGGCCGGAATAATTGTAGCCCCAGTCGTAGTTGAGGCTGATCTCCTTGATGCGGACCTCGAGCACGTGACCGGGCTTGGCCCCTTTGACGGCCACGGGCCCGGTGCAGATGTGGCCGGGCAGCTTGGGCCGTTGCGCGGCGTGAATGGCGCTGAGCGCCGGCGGAATGACATGCGGCGGGGGCGGCATGACCTCGCGACCACCCGAGACGGTGGAGATCCTAACCGTATCGCCGCTGGCGATGGAAAGCTTAGGTGGCAAGGCGGCGTCGAAATAGCCCCAGTGCACGGTCTCGGGGCCGGCATCGAGACGAGGGATGGTTGGCATGTGGCAGGCCTCCCGGCGCTTGGATCGAGCCAAGAGCCTAGCCTGTCCGCCGCCGGGCGGCGATGGGGGCGCCGCTTTTGTCACTGGCCAAGCCGCCTGAGACCGCCGGCCCTGAGCGCACCCGCGCCTCGGGCGCACGGTTAACCGCGCCTTAATGCGTGCGCCCTAGCCTACGCGCGGCCGGTGTGGCCGGCACATGGGGCGCGCGCGTGAGGGTTGGCGGCAGCCATGGGATTGCTGCGTCGGTCTCGAGCACGGGAGGCCGCGAGGCCAACGCAGAAGCGCGCCCGCAGCGCAGGCCCGCGCAAGCGCACGCTGTTCCGGCGCCTGCCCTGGGAGATGCGCCTCCTCATTCTTGCCGCCATCTACCTCGGACTTCCCCTCACGCTTCTGCTCGCGTGTGTTTTTGCCTTCTTCAGCGCGGTCATCCCCGATCCGATCCAGCTGCGGCACAAGGAGAGCGCGCCGCTCGTTCGCATCCTGGCGCGCGATGGCAGCCTGCTCGCCCAACGCGGCGGGGAGGGCTCCTATGTGCCCATCGATTTTTTGCCTCCCCATCTCATCGATGCCGTCGTCGCCACCGAAGACCGCCGCTTCTTCGAGCATTGGGGTGTCGATCTGGCGGGCGTGCTGCGCGCGCTCATCACCAATCTGCGCGTGGGCCGGCTGGTGCAGGGCGGCTCGACAATTTCCCAACAGCTCGCGAAAAACTTGTTCCTCGGCCCCGAGCGCACCCTCGCCCGCAAGGTCGGCGAGCTCGTGCTGGCGCTTTGGCTCGAGTTCCGCCTGGGCAAGCGCGACATCCTCGAGCTCTATCTCAATCGCGTCTATTTTGGCGCTGGCGCCTGGGGCATCGACGCGGCGGCGCACCGCTTTTTCGATAAATCCGCGCAGGCCCTGACATTGGCCGAATCGGCCGTGCTCGCCGGCGTGCTCAAAGCCCCCTCGAGGTTCTCGCCCGCCACCAATCCGGTGCTCGCGCGTGCCCGCGCGCGCAGCGTGCTCGCCAAGATGGTAGAGGCTCGTCGGCTCGATCCGGCACGCGGCGAGCAGGTGGCACGCGCGCCCTTCCGTTTTGCCGCCCTGGCACGCCAGCGCCAAGCGGGGGCCGACTATGCCGTCGATGCCGCCCTTGAGCGCCTGCCGACCTTGATCGCGCCCGCGGGTGAGGAGGACCTCATCGTCGAAACCAGCATCGACGCTCCCCTGCAGCGGCGCAGCCAGGCGCTCATTGCCGAGGTTATGCGCGGGGAGGCGCGCGGGCTCGAGGCCAGCCAGGCGGCCTTGGTGATCTTGGACCTCGACGGCGGCATCCGCACGCTGGTCGGCGGGCGCGACTACTTAGAGAGCCAGTTCAATCGCGCGCTCAAGGCCAAGCGCCAGCCGGGCTCGGCCTTCAAGATGTTCGTGTACCTGGCCGCGCTCGAAAGCGGGCTCGCGCCCGACAGCATCGTGCAGGACCTGCCGCTGTTGGGCACCGGCTGGAGCCCGCGCAACGAAGGGACCGGCTATCGTGGAGCCGTTCGCCTGCGCGAGGCCTTGGCGCATTCCATGAATGCGGCGGCGGTGCGCCTGCACATGAGCCTCGGCCCGTCGCGTACGTTGGCTGCGGCGCGGCGCCTCGGCATTCGCTCCGAATTGCGCCAGGACGCCTCCCTGGCGCTCGGGACCTCGGAGGTGACGTTACTCGAACTGACGGGGGCCTATGGGGTCATCGCGCATGGCGGCCGCTCCGTTGAACCCTACCTTATCCGGCGCGTGCGCACCGCCGCCGGCAAGGTCTTGTTCGAACGCCGTGCCGAGAGCGGCACAATGCTGATGGCCCCGGCCGTCACCAGCGCACTCAACGATATGTTGATGGGCGTCGTCGGCGCCGGTACCGGCCGGCGCGCCGCGCTCGCCGAACACGCCGCTGCCGGCAAGACCGGCACCTCGCAGGACTTTCGTGACGCTTGGTTCGTCGGATACACGGCGCACCTGATCGGGGGCGTTTGGGTCGGCAACGACGATGCTCGCCCGATGCGCAAGGTGACCGGCGGCAGCCTGCCGGCGCGGCTGTGGCACGACGTCATGAGCATCGCGCATGAGGGTCTACCGCCGCGGCTCCCCGCCGGCAGCACGCCCGGCGAACGCGCGGGGATCGCTCAAAGTGTGGTGCGCTGAAACTTAAGGGCCGCCGTGACGGGCGGGCCGCGCTCGTCGGCACCGTAGCGGTGCAGGTCCGCGCCGTGATGGCGCAACCAGCGCCTGGCCGTTTCCAGCTCCGGCATCAGGCGCGCCACCTGGGTCCAAAATTTTGGTCCATGGTTCATCTCGCGCAAATGCGCGACCTCGTGTGCGGCCACATAGTCGAGCACATGGGCCGGCGCCAAAATCAAGCGCCAGGAAAACGACAACAAGCCGCTGGTCGAACACGAGCCCCAGCGCGTGGTTTGATCGCGCAGGCAAAGACGGCGCACGCGCACGCCCAGCGCGCGGGCATGCTTGGCAACGCAGGCGTCGAGGTCGGCACGCGCTTCGCGCATCAACCAGTCCGTCAGGCGCCGTGCCGCGTGTTCGGTGCGCCCGGAAACCTCCAAGGTCGGCGTCTTGCCGGGCGCGCGCGAAATGCGCACGACCGGTGCGCCGGAGCGTGGTCCGAGAAAGCGCAGCCGATGCATGCCTCCGCGCAGCGGGATCAAGGCCCCGTCGACAAAGGGCACCGGTTCCGGCACCGAGCCCAAGCGTTCGCGCACCCAGTCGAGGTGGGAACGCAAGAACCGGTCGGCTTCCTCCATGCGGCATTGCGCCGGCAGCGTGACGACCACCCAACGCCGCGTATTGCTGACGCGCAAGGTCAATCGGCGCGCACCCGGATGGCGCCGCACTTCGACGGGCGCGCTAATGCCATGCACTCTCAGCGCCACGGACTTTCGCTTGCCGACCGGCAATGTGTACCCCCTCTTGTGACCATGACCCGCCCCGGCGCCGCAAATAGCGCGGCTCAAAGCGGTACGCTCTTGGCCTAGCAAAATATTGCGACCAGAACAGTGGCAACATTGGCGTTGCGTACTGCGCTGTGGCGTCGCTGCGACAGAGCTAACGAGACCGGTTGACAGCGGCAAAGAAGCCTGCGTCAGCGCAGCGCGAAGCTAAACGCCAGACTATCGAAGTCGGCGCTGCTGCGGCGGCGGCGCGGCATGGCTGCCATGTGTTCCAGCTGGGCAATGCTGAGGCCCGCGAACGCGCAAGGGTCGTGCGCGCGCATGAATGCGCTGATGCGCGGCGCGATCTGCGCGCGGAACCGCGAGCCATTGAAAATGCCATAGTGCCCGACGCGTGGGCACTCGAAGTGAAGCTTGTTGGCTGGCGCGATGCCGGGACACAGATCGAGCGCGGCGCGGCACTGCCCCGTCCCGGTGATGTCGTCCTTCTCGCCTTCGACCGTCATCAGTGCGGGACGATGGATGGCGCCGAGCCGGATGGGTCGGCCGCGGTGCGTCATCAGCCCCTTGGGCAGCAGGTGGCGCACGAACACCGTATCGACCGTTTGCAGATAAAACTCGGCCGCGAGATCCATCACCGCCAAATATTCGTCGTAGAATTCGCGGTGCTTTTCCGCCGGCTCGCCGTCGCCGCGCACCAGGTGGAGGAACATCTCCTGTTGCGCCTCAAGGTGGCGGTCAAGGTTCATGGTCATGAAGCCCGAGAGCTGCAGGAACCCCGGATAGACGAGCCGGCCTTGGCCCGGATTCGGCCAGGGCACGTTGGTGATCACCGTGCGCCGGAACCAATCGGTGCCGCGGCGCTCCGCCAGCTCGTTGACCACGGTTTGATGGATGCGCGTGTCGATCGGACCGCCGGCCAGAATAAGCGACAGGGGCACGCTGGGGTCGGCATCCTCCTCCATCAGGGCCGTGGCGGCCAGCACCGGAACGGCCGGCTGGCACACGGCAAAGACGTGCACGTCCCCTTGCAAGAAGCGGAAGATGCGGATCATCGTGTCGATGTAATCGTCGAGATCGAAGCTGCCCGCCGCCAGCGGCACCGTGCGCGCGTCCTGCCAATCGGTGATGTAGACGTCGTGGTCCGGCAGGAAGGTTTCCACCGTGCCGCGCAAGAGGGTGGCGAAGTGGCCGGACATGGGAGCCACCAACAGCAAGCGCGGATCGCGCGCCCCTTCGCTGGCATCGATGTCGCGCCGGAAGCGCACCAGACGGCAGAACGGCGTGCGCGCGACCTCTTCCTCCTCGACCTTGACCAGGCGTCCCCGCACCAGGGCGTGTTCGATGCCGAAGGCGGGCTTGAGGTAGCGCCGCGTGGCGCGCTCGAACACCTCGCAGGCGGCAACGGCACTGCGCCCGACCGGGGTGTGCGTCAAGGGATTGAGCGGATTAAAGAACAGGCGGCAGGAGTCGGCTGCAGCGCGCGCCGGCCGAAACGCAGCTCGGCCGAGCTCATACCAGTGATAGAGCACGAAAGTCCCCCGGTTGTGTCGTCCCAGCGCCAACTCAGATGTTTAGCGGCTGTGCGGCTGACGCCGTCTTGTTTGCTCCGCTTGGCCGGTCGACTTTGGCATGGCGCACCAGCAACAGTGCACTGATTCGAATGTTCCTAAAAGAGTTGTGACTTCAATGCAACAGCTTGCCCAGGCGCTCGGCCATGGCCTCGACGTTGCTCGCATGCGTGAAGTGGGCGAGGTAGGCCCCGTCCGGCCCCATCAGATAGATGATGGCGGAATGATCGAAGGTGTAGCCGGCGCTCGATTTGGGGTCGGCGACCTTTTTCACGTAGACGCGGTAGGCCTTGGTGACCGCCTCGATCTCGGCCGGCGTGCCGGAAAGGCCGACGAGGCGGGGGTGAAAACTTTTTAGGTAGCTGGCGAGCTGGGCCGGGGTATCGCGTTCCGGGTCGACGGTGATGAAGACCGGCGTGATCTTCTGTCCCTTGGGGCCCAATTTGTCGAGCGCCGCCGCCATCACCTGCAGCGCGGACGGACATACGTCGGGACAGTTGGTGAACCCGAAGAACACCAAGAGGTAGCGGCCGCGGAAATCCTTGTCGGTGACGCGCTTGCCGGTCTGATCGGTGAGGGCAAACGGGCCGCCGACCAGGGCCTGCCCCACCGAGGGTACGCTTTGCGACAACAAGCGCTCGCGCGCCGCGGGAAAGATCGCCAGCGCCGCCGCCGCACCGACCGTCAATCCGGCTAGAACGATGAGCGCGAGCCTCAGGCTCGAGTTGGTCACAGCTCTGCTACCTCATTCGCCCATCTGCACAAGCGTTCCGTGCCTGCGCGCACTCTGCAGGAAGTAGGTAAAGGCTGCAAACCCAAGCGCCAGATAGATGACGTTCAGGACGAACGCTTTGGCCATGAAGGCTGCCACGAACCTTCCCTCCAGCACAATCGCGCGCAGGCCTTCAAACACGTGGGTGGGGGGCAGCGCCAGGGCCACGGGCTGGAGCCAGGCGGGGAGCGTGTCAACGGGATAGTACACGCAGCAGAGCGGCAGGAATACAAAGACGATGAGCCAGGCGAAGCTCTCCGCGCCGAGCCCCCAGCGCAAGACCACGCCCGTGGAGACGAGGCCCAAAGCCCAGCTCGTCAGCACCAGGTTGGCAAAAAAGGCCGCGAACGGGAAGCCCAGCGACAGCACGTTGAAGCCGAAGAAGGTGTAGGCCAGGATGGCGACCGGCACCATGGCTACCATCAACTTGATGAAGCTGACGGCCATCAGGGCGGCAACGAGCTCGCTCGGGCGCAGCGGGCTCATCATGAGGTGCCCGAGGTTGCGCGACCAAATGTCCTCGAGAAAGGCCACCGCAAAGCCGAGCTGGCTGCGCACCAGAATGTCCCACAGCAAAACGGCGCCGATGAAGAGGCCCGCCGCCTTGGCGGCAAGGCTCGTCGTGCTCGCCAGGTAGCTCTGCAGAAAGCCCCACATCAGCATCTGCACGAGCGGCCAGTAGATCAGCTCGGCGGTGCGCGGCCAGGAGGAGCGGATCACGTACCAGTAGCGCAGGACCATGCCCCAGATGCGCCCGGCAGAGGCGGCAAGCGTCGTCTGCTCATTGAGCCGCCGCGAGGGGCGGCCGGGCTGGCTGGCGCCGCTCATGCCACGCTCTCCTCGCCCGCGCGCGTGCGCCGGGCAATGGCAAGAAATACCTCCTCGAGCGTGCTGCGCCCGAACCGCTGAATGAGTTCAGCCGGGGTCTCATCGGCAATCACGCGGCCCTGCTCCAGCATGATGACGCGGTCGGCCAAGCGCTCGACCTCGGCCATGTTGTGCGATGCCAATACCACGGTGGCCCGGCGTGTGCGCATGTAATCCTGGAGCTTGGCGCGCACCCAATCGGCCGTGTCCGGATCGAGCGATGCGGTCGGTTCATCGAGCAGCAACAGCTCCGGCTCGTTCAACAGGGCCTTGGCCAGGCTGACGCGGGTCTTCTGCCCGGCCGACAATTTCCCGTAGGGCCGGTCAAGAAACTCGGTGAGGCGAAGGTCTGCGGCGGTGGCGGCGACTTGCGCCTTGAGATGGCGCACGCCATAGAGCCGGCCATAGACTTCCAGGTTCTGCCGCACCGTGAGACGCATCGGTACATCGACGTAGGGACTTTCGAAGTTCATCCGGTGCAGCACCCGGTGGCGCTCACGCGCCATGTCGGCGCCGAACACGCGTGCTTCGCCGGAGGTCGGGATGACAAGGCCCATCAGCATCGAAATGGTTGTGGTCTTGCCGGCACCATTGCCGCCAAGCAGCGCCGTGACGGCCCCGGCCGCCAGCGTGAAATCGATGCCATCGACGGCGGCGACGTCGCGATAGACCTTGCGCAGGCGCACCACCTGGACGGGGGGAGGCTGGCCGGCAGGTGGCGGCGGGATCGGCTTTTGCATGCCCTAACTTGCAGGCGCTTTGGCCAAGCTGCAGCTGAAGATCAGCCCGCAATACCTGGCGGTATGGCTGGTAACCTCGCCCTATCTGGGGTAGCAAGGCCGCCGACGCAAGCGCGACGCTACGGGCCGGATCGGCGCCGGCGCCGCGCGCAAACGAGCCATCGCCCTATGCTGCGGCGGCATGAAAGACATTGGGACGAGGCGGCCGGCAGCCGGCTGCGCTTGCAGACGGCCGTGCGGCTGCGCTGGTTCGGCGTGATCGGCCAGCTGCTGACCGTCGGCGTCGTCTATCTGCTCCTGGGCTTTCAGCTGCCGCTCGGCATCTGTCTTGCCTTTATCGCCCTGTCCGCCTGGCTCAACGTCTTCCTGCGGATCCGCTTTCCGGCCCGCACCCGCCTCAGTACGGGCTTCGCCACCAGTCTGCTTGCCTACGACATCCTGCAGCTCGCGGCCCTGTTGTTTCTGACCGGCGGCGCCGACAATCCCTTTATCTTTTTGCTGGTCGCCCCGGTGACGGTGTCGGCGGCCACGCTGCCACCGCGCAACACCATCGCGCTCGGCCTGTTGGGCGCCGGCATGGCCGTGTTGCTCTTGTTCTATGCAATGCCGCTGCCCTGGTATCCCGGCAGCCGCCCCGACCTTCCCCTGCTCTATAGCGTCGGTGTGCTGGCCTCGGTCCTATCCGGCATGGTGTTTCTTGCGCTTTATGCCTGGCGGCTCGCCAAGGAAGCACGCCAGATGTCGGACGCGCTGGCGGCCACCGAGCTGGTCCTGGCGCGCGAACAGCAACTGCACGCCCTCGACGGATTGGCCGCCGCCGCTGCGCACGAGCTCGGCACGCCGCTCTCGACCATTGCCGTCATTGCCAAAGAGCTGGCGCGCGAGGCCAGGAACGGCAGCGCGTTCGCCGATGACATCGCGCTCTTGCAGGCGCAAGCCATGCGCTGCCGGGAAATCCTGACCAAGCTGACGCGCAGTCCCAGCGAGCCCGACCCGCTGCACGCGCGCATGAGCGTCACGCAGCTGATCGACGAAGCCGCCGAACCCTATCGCAGCAACGGCTCGGGCCTCTCGATTAGCGCCGAAGCCGAGGCGGGCGCCGACGGCGAGGCCGCGCTGGAGCCCGTGGGCGAGCGCAAGCCGGGCGTCATCTACGGCCTCAGCAATCTGATCGAGAACGCGGTCGACTTCGCGCGTGAGCGCGTCGAGATCGTCGCCAGGTGGTCGGCGCGCGACGTCCAGTTGACAATCAGCGACGACGGCGCGGGCATTCCCCTCGATGTGCTCGATGCCCTGGGCGAACCCTACATCACCACGCGCGGCACCCGCCGCGCCAGACAAATCAAGGACGGGGAACCGGCCGGGCTAGGCCTTGGCTTTTTCATTGCCAAGACCCTGCTGGAGCGCTCGGGGGCGACCGTTACGCTCGAGAATCGTCCGCGTCCGGACCACGGCGCGATCGTAACCGTCAGCTGGCCCCGCCAAGAGTTCGAAAGCAAGCGCCAGACTGCGCAGGCCTGGGATGTGCAGGCGCCTAAAGCCCTGGTAGCCGCGCACGAGCGCGGCATCAGTTAATAAGCCTACTTCCTAAACAGCGTTGGCACAGGGCCTAGGCTCGCTATAATACCATGGCAAGGAGATGACCAGTGGTCGACGATCTCGCATTCAAGCCGGACGAGTTGCCCGAGGATCGTTCCCTGGTCCTTGTCGACGATGACCGCTCCTTCGTGCTGCGGCTGGCGCGCGCCATGGAGACGCGCGGCTTTGAGGTGCGCACCGCGCATTCCGTGGCCGAGGGCCTGGAGCTGATCCGCCAAAAGGCACCCGCCTTCGCGGTCGTCGACATGCGGCTCGAGGACGGCAATGGCCTCGATGTGATCGCCGCGCTGTCGGAGCTGCGGCCGCAGGCGCGCACCATCGTCCTGACCGGCTACGGCAACATCGCCACCGCGGTGTCCGCGGTGAAGCTCGGCGCCGTCGACTATCTGGCCAAACCCGCCGATGCCGACGACGTGACCGACGCGCTGTTGGCGCCCCACGATGAAAAGGCGCGGCCGCCGGAGAACCCGATGTCGGCCGATCGCGTGCGCTGGGAGCACATCCAACGCGTTTATGAGCTGTGTAACCGCAACGTGTCGGAAACGGCGCGCCGGCTCAACATGCATCGCCGCACCTTGCAGCGCATTCTCGCCAAGCGCGCGCCCAAGTGAAACCGGCGCCTCAGCGCGCGCTCAAGACGGCAGCGTCACCAAACCTTCGTTGACCAGCGCCTTCAGCATCACGGCCGCCCCGCATTGCTTGGACACCGCATCGGGGTCCCACACATTGTCGGCCACGAACTTGCCCTTGCTGTAGTGGTTGGAGAAGCTCCACAGATAGGGCGTGTTGATGCCCCTGGCCCGGCTACGCCAGCCATTGTAGCCCTCCCAATGGTAGAGGGTGCGCGCCAGGCTCCAGTCCGGCTGGTCGGCGAAATGGTCAAAGGTGATGGCGTCGATGGCGCTCGAGGCCCAGTCGTTGGGCGGGTTCCACACCAGCGGCCGGCCGCTCGGTACCTGCACGGTCCGGGCCTTGAGCGAATCACCGTTGTGCAAATGCGTGCGAAAATCGAAGCTCGCTTCCATGGCATGAATGATGCCGATGAAATACCAGGGCGCGCAGACCTCCTCGGCCACCCGGTTGTACTGCTCGCGATTGTCGCTATCGGTGAGCTTGCCAACGCACCATTTGACGCCGGCCACGTGCTCATCGCGAATGCTGCAGCTTAAAAACAGCTCGGTGTAGCCTTGGCGCAGGTCGTCGAAGGCCGGCCGCGCCACGGTGGCGGCGCCGGCCCCGGAGCTCGGATCGCGATCAGGCGGGCTGCGCTCGGCGCGATTGAGCGCCTGCAGCAGCGCCGAGGTCCGGTCCAACAGGGCATCGACCTCGGCGGTCGGCGCCGCACCCGACTTTGCCGAGGCTTGGATGTTGTCCAGGAAATCGACGATCGCCGGCATCACGGTGTTAAAGTCCGTGCCCCCGGTCACGCCCGCGGAAATTTTGGGAACCGAAAGCCCGAGGCGCTCGGCCTCCGCCGCGATCGCGGCAAGTTCGCGGTAGGGATTGAGGTTGGCCGCCGGCCCGGCGGGCTGCGCCATGCCGCCCGCCGCCGGCACGCCGAGCGCCGCGGGCACCGCGAGCAGGGAGGAGGCGCTCTTGATAAAGCGGCGGCGATCCACACCCCGCCGGCTGCCGGTCCCCATCTTGACCCCCCGTTTTCTGTGCGCCACGCGACGCAAACCTCTGGTGCGCTCAATCGCGGTGGCCCGGGCCCAACGCCCCAACCCACGCCCCTGGGGACAAAAACCCTGTGCAGCTCGCCATCCCTTGGCCTGCGGCGAGCCTCGCCCCCGACGCGCCGCCGCAAGTCTAATCGAAGGCCCTTGCCCGCGCCACGGCCTCGAACCTGGCGGGCGCCGCCGGCGCGACCGCGGGGCGGTCGCGGCCGTGGCGTGCCGGCAACAGTGCGGCGGGATCCGGGCTGAGACCCCAATTGCAAAGGCTTTGTGCAACCCCAATCAGCTACACTGACCATGAGAGCGCAGCGAACCGGAGGGATGGCATCGATGCTGAGTGGCGGAGCCAAAGCCCTGTTGCGTGTCGCCGTGGGGGCCGCAACGGTGCTCCTCGCCCTTCCCCAAGCCAGCGCCCAGGACCGTGCGGAGCCGTTCGGCTTTGCAGGCACGCCCTGGCAGGTCGGCGGCTTCGTGTTCGTCACCCCCAAATTCGAGGGCTCCAAGTCTTACGACGTCCTGGGCTTTCCGTTTATTGCCCCGGCCGGCTTCGGGCAGGGCGGCAGCAGCGCCATCGACATCCGGGGCGTCGATGACGTGCGCTTTCGCCTGATTGCGCGGGACGGCTTCGAGGCGGGTCCGCTGGCCGGCTGGCGCTTCGGCCGAGATCAAGACGATGCCGCGCGCTTGGCCGGCCTGGGCGATATCGATGGCGGGCTCGTGCTTGGCGCCTACGCGGGCTACCGCGCCGGGCCTTGGTTCTTGTCCGCCTCCTACCACCATCAGGTGACCGGCGATGAGGACACCGGGGGCTTGCTGCGGCTCGCCATCGACCACACCTGGCGCCTCACACCCCACGCCAAGCTGGTCACGAGCCTCGGCACGGCCTACGCCTCGAACCAATATATGCAAACCTACTTCGGCGTCAGCGCCGCCCAGGCGGCGGCCTCGCTGGCGCAGCTGCCGCAGTTCGATGCGTCCGCCGGCTTCAAGGACGTGAGCCTCGGCGCCACGGCCACCGTCGAGCTCGATCCACGCTGGACCCTTTATCTGACGGGTCGCTACTCGCGTCTGATCGGCGACGCCGCCGACAGCCCGGTGATCGAGACCGAAAACGGCTTCTTCGGCGGCGCCGGGCTGTCCTACAAGTTCGACTGGCTGCGCTAGGCGAACCCGAAACTTTCAGGCGTCAGGCGCCGACCGCCGTGCCACCCCGGTTCCAGCCGCGCGCGCCTTCGCCATAGATCTCGTAGCCCGCGTCGGTGACCGCCACGGTGTCTTCCAGCTTGATGAAGCCGCGGCGCGGGTGGTGCAGCGTCGTTTCCACCGAAATCACCATGCCCGTTTCCAGCGGATAGTCGGCGTCATAAGGGTCGTAGGCCATGCTGCCGCGCGGAGCGAGGCGCGGCGCTTCATGGCTGACGAGGCCCATGCCGTGCGCCAGGAAATGCAAGTGGTTGTGGTTCTTGGATTGGCGCACCAGCGGCGTGGCCGCCGCGTAGATCACCGAGCCCATGGCGCCGGCCTTGATGGGCGCCATGGCGCTGCGCTGGATGGTTTCGATTTCGCCCAGGAGGTCTTCCAATTCGGCATCGGGCTCGCCCTGGATCGCCATACGGCAGAGGTCACCGATATAGCCCTGGTAGTTGCCACCTGAGTCGAGCGAGATGATGTCGCCCGTCTCCCAGCGCTGGTCGGAGGGCGCGCGGTTGAGGCTCGTGCCGGCCGTCAGCAGACAATATTCGAAGGTCATGCCGCGATTGACCTCCTCGCGCCGCAAGGCCTCGAACAGCTCGCGCTTGCTGGTGCCGGGACCATGCTGCGTGATCACCGCCAGCATCGCCTCAATCACGAGCTCGGAGGCCTGGCGCAGCAGCGCCAGCTCGTCAGGACGCTTTTTGGCGCGTAGCCGCTCGAGCACGAACACGGCATCCTTGAGCTCGCTGTCGGGCAGGCCCGCGCGCAGGGTCTGGGCGGCATCGGCGGGCAGGAATGGCATCTCGACGCCGATGCGCTGAACCTTGAGCCCCGCCTTGCGCACGTAGGCGATGGCCTTTTCCGTCGCATCGGTGGAACCCGAGGTCGACGTCGAGGCTTCCGGCGTCCAAAACGGCGCGACCTCCTTTTGGTGGCTCTCGAGGCGATGCCCGATATAGGCGGCCTTGTCGGGGGCCCCTTTGGGATAGATGAGGACCGGCAGGTAACGCGTGATGCCCGTGGCATCCATGTAGTCGAAAAAGATCGAGCGGTGGCCGCCCAACAGGTACTGCACGTTGTGCTTGGAGGTGGCCAGCAATAGGTCGATCCCGGCGTCCTCCATCAGCCGGTCGAGGCGGCCCGTGTCGAAGGGGATGGCGGGTCGGGCGGCGTCCGGTTTGGCGACGTCGAGCATGGGATGGCTCCGTTGGCGGCTTCCTCGGGCCGCAAAGCATAGCTCGCTCTCCGCCGCTTCGAAAGACAAGAAGCGCCAGCGCAGGCTGATATGAGCTTGACTGCCGACCGAGGTGCCCGACTTGCCGGTTGCCGGCGGAAGGTGCATAGGAAAGCGGCAGCGGCACGGGCGGACACGGCCTCGGACCGGCTGCGCAAGCCGCCAAGGGAGGGCCAGCGCCGATGATTTACGAGTTTCGCACCTATACGCTGAAGCCGCGCACGCTCAACGAATTCTTGGGCCGCTTCGGCGAGGCCCTGCCCCGGCGCCTTGCCCTCTCGCCGCTCGCCGCCTTCTGGTACAGCGAAATCGGCCCCCTCAATGAGGTCATCCACGTCTGGCCTTACGAAAACGTGCTCGAGCGCTCGCGCATCCGGGCCGAGGCCGTGAAGATGGGGATCTGGCCGCCGAAAACGCATGATCTGATCGACGACATGCGCTCGGAGATTTTTGAGCCCTTGCCCTTTTCGCCGCCGCTCGAGCCCTCGAGGCACGGGCCCTATTTCGAAATGCGCTCTTACGTCCTAAGACCGGCCAGCCTCAGCCAGATGAGCCAGCGGTGGGGCGAATTCTTGCCGCAGCGCCTGAAGCTGTCGCCGCTCATTGGTGTCTTCAGTTCCGACATCGGCGGGCTCAATCAGTGGGTCCACATCTGGGCCTACGGCAGCCTCGATCAGCGCCTGGCGATCCGTAGGAAGGCGACGAGCGAGGGGATTTGGCCGCCGCCGGGTGACAGCCCCGTTGTGCGCCAGGCCTCCAAGATCCTGCTCGCCGCGCCGTTTTCACCGATCCAGTAGTCTAACCCCGGCTAGAGACGCGGAGGAGCGATGCGGTGCGAAGTCATTGCCATCGGCACCGAGCTTTTGCTCGGCATCATCGTCGATAGCAACTCGGCCTGGATCGGCGAGCAACTCGCGCTCAGCGGCATCGACTCCTACTACCAGGTCAAGGTCGGCGACAACTTCGGCCGCATCGAGGCCTCGATCCGCCAGGCGCTGGAGCGCAGCGACGCCGTGATTTGCTGCGGTGGGCTCGGACCGACGCAGGACGACATCACCCGCGACGTGATTGCCCACGTCATGGGGGTGGGCCTTGAGCGCGATGCGGCGATCGCCGACAAGATCCGGCGCATTTTCGAAGCGCGCGGGCGGGTGATGTCGCAAAACAACCTGCACCAGGCCGACGTGCCCGTGGGGGCCCGTCCCATCGCTGAAATGCCGGGGACGGCGCCCGGGCTGGTCTGCCCGCTGGGCGAAAAGGTCATTTATGCGGTGCCGGGTGTGCCCAGCGAAATGCGCGAGATGATGCTCGGCACCATCCTGCCCGACCTCAGACGGCGCGCCGGCCAGTCGGCGGTGATCAGGAGCCGGGTGCTGCGCACCTGGGGCATGAGCGAATCGGGGCTGGCCGAGGTGCTGGCCGATCGCATGGCGGAACTCGACCGGCTCGGCACGCCCACCATCGCCTACCAAGCCAGCGGGATCGATGGCATCAAGGTTCGCCTGGTCGCCAAGTGCAAGGATGAGGCCACCGCGGCCGAGGTTCTCGGCGCCGAGGAAGCCCTGATCCGGAAGCTGTTGGGCGATGTGATCTTCGGCGTCGACGAGGAGTCCATGGAGGTGGCCGTGCTCGGCGCGCTAGGCCGCAAATCCCTCACATTGGCGGTGGCCGAAGAGGTGACGGGGGGACTGTTGTCCGCGCGCATGACGCTGGCCGACCCGGCCATGCAGACGTTCC
>Ga0081455_10000335_pt1 | contig 61838 bp, 58 predicted proteins | sample TabmetS3T2R1_FD_70207 | JGI IMG/M metagenome (GOLD analysis project Ga0081455, IMG submission 70207) | Tabebuia heterophylla rhizosphere microbial communities from the University of Puerto Rico - S3T2R1 | ecosystem: Host-associated > Plants > Roots > Rhizosphere ...
CTCGGCCTTCGCCTGCTGCTCCCGGGTGGTCGTGAAGATCACCGACCGGTACTGCGAGCCGACGTCGTTGCCCTGACGCATCCCCTGCGTCGGGTCGTGGTTCTCCCAGAAGACCTTGAGCAGGTCGTCGAACGACACCTTCGTCGGGTCGTAGATCACGCGAACGACCTCGGCGTGCCCGGTACGTCCGCTGCAGACCTCTTCGTACGTCGGGTTCGGGGTGTATCCGCCGGCGTAACCGACCGAGGTCGACCAGACGCCGGGAATCTCCCAGAACGTCTTCTCCTCGCCCCAGAAGCAGCCGAGTCCGACGACAACGGACTCGAACCCCTCGGGTACATCGGTCACGATCGGGGTGCCGAGCACGGCATGCGTCTCGCCGACGTTGAACGGTCGGGTGTCGCGGCCTGGCAGGGCGTCCTCACGGCTGGGAATCTTTGACTTCTCGCGGCCGAACAGCACTGCGGTCTCCTTATTCTCGAATCACCTGGTTCAACCTATGCAGGGGCGGATTCGTTCCCGCGCGGCGCTCAGCTGTCGATCCGGCGCGGTGCCGTTCGTCACATAGGCGAGGACACGGGGCGGGGACATGCCGACCAGCGGATACGGGGCGAGGAGAGGAGAGCCATGCGCTATCTGTTCTTGGGGTACGCCGACCCGAGCGTCGAGCGGGATTGGACGGCGGACGAGCTCGAGGCGGTGATCGACAAGCACGCCGCGTTCGCCGCTCGCATGCGTGACGAGGGCAAGTTCGTCGCCGGCGCCGGACTCAGCGCGAGTGAGGCGACGGCCGTCGTACGTCCGAACGGAAGCGACTTCGTCGTCACCGAAGGGCCGTTCGCCGAGACGAGTGAGCAGATCGGCGGGCTCTACATCCTGGACTGCGCGGACCGGGACGAGGCGCTGGCATTGGCCCGACGGATGCCGTTCACCGACACCATGGCGGTCGAGGTGCGACCCGCGCCGCACTGACAAGCCGACAGAGCTAGTCTCGCCTGCGTGACCGACACACATCTGCCCCGCGCAGTGGGCTTCGACACGCTGGCCATCCACGCCGGTCAGGAGGCTGACTCCCGTACCGGCTCGGTCGCCCCGCCGATCTACGCGACGAGCACCTATCGCCAGGACGGCGTCGGCGGCCTCCGCGAGGGATACGAGTACTCCCGTACAGCCAACCCGACGCGTACGGCGCTCGAGCAGTGTCTCGCCGCACTGGAGGACGGCTCGAACGGTCTCGTCTTCGCCAGCGGCATGGCCGCCGAGGACACGTTGCTGCGTGCGCTGACCAACCCGGGCGACCATGTCGTGATTCCCGACGACGCCTACGGCGGCACGTTCCGACTGTTCGCCAAGGTGCTGCAGCGATGGGGTTTGGAGCACACCACTGTGCGGATCTCCGATCCCGACGCGGTGCGCGCCGCGATCCGACCCGGCCAGACCACGATGGTGTGGGTCGAGACACCGACCAACCCGTTGTTGCGGATCGCCGACATCGAGGAGCTGGCCGCGATCGCGCACAATGCCGACGCCCTGCTCGTCGTCGACAACACGTTCGCGTCGCCGTACCTCCAGCAGCCGATCCGGCTCGGCGCCGACATCGTCGTGCACTCGACGACCAAGTACTGCGGGGGTCACTCCGACGTGATCGGCGGCGCGCTCGTGACGCGTACCCCGAACCTCGCTGAGCCACTGGCCTTCCACCAGAACGCGATGGGCGCGGTCGCCGGTCCGTTCGACTCGTGGCTGGTGCTGCGTGGGCTCAAGACGCTCGGCGTACGCATGGAGCGGCACAGTGACAACGCCGAACGGGTCGCGGAGTTCCTGACGACGCGGCCGGAGGTGACCGACGTGTACTACCCGGGGCTGCCGGCGCATCCGGGGCACGCCGTCGCCAAGCGGCAGATGAAGCGCTATGGCGGCATGGTGTCGTTCCAGGTCGCAGGTGGCGAGGCGGCGGCGCTCGACCTGGTGTCGAGGACCCGGGTGTTCACGCTGGCCGAATCGCTCGGCGGTGTGGAGTCGCTGATCGAGCATCCCGGCCGGATGACCCATGCATCGGTCGCGGGCTCGGAGCTCGAGCTGCCCTCGGACCTGATCCGGCTGTCGGTGGGGATCGAGACCGTCGACGACCTGCTCGACGACCTGGCACAGGCCTTCGGCGCGGCGTGAGCGTCGCCGGAGGCGAGCGGTGACGCTGGTCGCCTGCGTCGACTTCGGCTCGACCTACACCAAGGGGCTGCTGGTCGACGTCGACAGCGGCGACTTAGTCGCTCGGACCGAGCACCCGACCACGATCGGGACCGACGTGCTCGACGGCTGGCTGGCCTGCCGGGCCGAGCTGATCGCGCAGGACAGTGGGGCTGCCGGGGCTGATGTGGTGGCATGCTCGTCGGCCGGGGGCGGCCTGCGGATCGCCGTCGTCGGCCAAGAAGAGCTCGTCACGGCCGAGGCCGGCCGGCGGGCGTCCCTGTCGAGTGGTGGCGCCGTGGTGCACGTGGCCTCGGGCGGGCTCGCCTCGGGCATCGAACCGTTGACGGCGTCGCGACCCGATGTCGTATTGCTGGTCGGAGGCACCGACGGCGGAAACCCCGCGGTCCTGGTCGATGCCGCCGATCGATTGGCCGCGGCCGCCTGGCCCGGACCGGTCGTCGTCGCCGGCAACGCTGCGGCCGCGACTGACGTCGTCGATCGGCTCGGGGCGGCAGGCGTGGACCATGTCGTCGCGGACAACGTCGTCCCTCAGATCGGCGTGCTCCGGCCCGACTCGGCCCGCGCCGCGATCCGGGAGATGTTCCTCCGCCATGTGATCGGGGGCAAGCGCCTGTCGGCGTCGGCGGAGTTCCTCGACATGGTGGTCGGCCCGACGCCGGACATCGTGCTCTCCGGAGTCGAGTTGCTCGCCGAGGCCGTCGGTGATGTCGTGGTCGTCGACGTCGGCGGAGCCACCACTGACGTCCACTCGGCCGTCACGCTGGACCCGGAGACTCTGTCCCCTGAGCTTGGCGGTCTCGCCCGCGAGGTGGTGGCGCCGACGCCGCTGACCCGGACGGTCGAAGGTGACCTGGGCATGCGCTGGAGCGCCCCGACCACAGTGACCCGTGGTGTCGCCACCGGGTTGGTCGACGACGCCGATGCGATCGGGCTCACCGCAGCCGCCGAGCGTCGGGCCGCCGATCCCGGTTGGCTGCCAGACGGTCCGGCCGACGTCGAGGCGGAGTACGACCTGGCGACGACGGCAGTCGGGATCGCGCTGCGACGGCACTCCGGACGGCAGCGCGTCGTGTTCGGTCCCGAAGGGCGCCTTGTCGAGCGGCAGGGCGTGGACCTTCGCGAGGTCGAGCTCCTGGTGGGATCGGGCGGCGTCCTACGGCATGCGCCGGCCGAGCGGGCTGCCGCCGTGCTGCGCGAGTCGACCGGCGAGGACGTCCCTGGCGGTTGGCTGCTGCCCCGGAGGCCTCGGCTCGTCGTGGATCAGGAGTACGTCCTCGCCGCGGCCGGACTGCTTCGCACCGACCACACCGACGCCGCGGCGACCCTGCTGCGTCAGCGGCTGGTGTCGGCGTAGGGGTGGCGTCGGCGTCGGAGTGTCGCAGTTGTCCGGCCGCATTCGGCCCAGGACCCGACTGGCGCCAGACGACTCACTAGTGTTCGCGGTATGGATCCCGGTACGGACGTGCCCGACGTCACGATCGGCGACATCGAGGCGGCTCGGCGGCTGCTCGACGGCGTCGCGATTCAGACTCCCTTGGAGGTGTCGCGGTCGCTCACCGCGGTGGCCAAGACACCGGTCCATCTCAAATGCGAGAACCTGCAGCGCACCGGATCGTTCAAGATCCGCGGTGCGTACGTGCGGATCAGCGGGCTCAGCAAGGAGGAGCGAGCTCGCGGCGTCGTGGCGGCCAGCGCCGGCAATCATGCGCAGGGGGTAGCGCTGGCGGCGTCACTGCTCGACACCCACTGCACCGTGTTCATGCCCGAGGGCGCGCCGATCCCGAAGGAGGAGGCGACCCGGGCCTACGGCGCCGACGTACGGTTCACCGGCTCGAGCGTGGACCACTGCCTGGACGCCGCCCATGAGTACGCCGACAAGACCGACGCGATCCTCATCCACCCGTTCAACCACCCCGACATCATCGCGGGCCAGGGAACGATCGGCCTGGAGATCCTCGAACAGCTGCCGTCGCTGTCCACGGTGCTGGTGGCGATCGGTGGTGGCGGTCTCGCGGCCGGGATCGCCACGGCCATCCACAGTCGGCGTCCCGACGTCTCGGTGGTCGGGGTGCAGGCGGAGAACGCCGCGACGTACCCCGCCTCGCTCGCGGCCGGCTATCCGCTTGCGATCGAGCTGTCCCCGACGATGGCCGACGGCATCGCGGTCGGGCGCCCGGGCGAGGTGCCGTTCGCGGCGATCCAGCGCCTCGTCGACCGAGTCGTCACGGTCAGCGAGGAGTCGATGAGCCAGGCCCTGCTGATGCTCGCCGAACGCGCGAAGCAGGTGGTGGAGCCAGCCGGAGCCGCTTCGGTGGCCGCGCTGCTGCAGTATCCGGACCAGTTCACCGGGCCGGTCGTCGCGATCCTGTCCGGTGGCAACATCGATCCGCTGCTGCTGATGCAGGTGATCCGGCACGGTCTCGCGTCGGCTCGGCGCTATCTGTCGTTCCGGGTACGGATCCCCGATCACCCGGGTGAGTTGGTCCGGATGCTCAGTCAGCTCGCTGATCTGCAGGTCAACGTCCTCGACGTCGTCCACGAGCGGACGTCGGCCCACCTGCACATCGACGAGGTCGTCGTGGCGCTGCAGGTCGAGACCCGCGGGCAGAAGCACTGCGAGCAGGTCCTCGCCCGGCTCCGCGAGGTCGGCTACCCCGTCTCCTTCAGCTGACCCTGCGTCCTTCAGCTAGCTCAGCAACGATCCGTCACTCAGACAGTGACCATCCGTCACTCAGACAGGACCTGAGTGACGGATGGTCACTGTCCGAGTGACGGATCGTGGGTGTCTGAGTGGCGGATCGTGGGAGGGTGTCAGGCCTCGAAGGGCTCGGCGTTGACGATCTCGACGGTGGTGTCGCGGCCGTTGGGCGCGGTGAACGTGGCGCTGTCGCCGGCGCCCTTGCCGGTGATGGCGGTGCCGAGCGGCGACTGCGGTGAGAACACCTCGAGCTCGACCGAGTCGTCGAGGGCCAGCAGCTCCCGGGAGCCCAGGAGGAAGGTCTCGGTGTCGGAGTCGCCGGCGAACCGGATCGTGACGATCATGCCGGGGCCGACCACACCGTGCTCGGTCGGCTGCTCACCGACCTGGGCGCGGCGCAGCATGTCCTGGAGCTGACGGATCCGGGCCTCCGACTTGCCCTGCTCCTCCTTGGCCGCGTGGTAGCCACCGTTCTCGCGCAGGTCGCCCTCGGATCGCGCCTCGCCGATGCGGGCGGCGAGCTCGGCACGGGCTGGGCCCTGCAGATGGTCGAGCTCGGCACGCAGGCGGTCGTAGGCCTCCTGCGTGAGCCAAATGGTGTCCTGCTCACTGGTGTTCGTCACGGGTATTGCTCCTCGAATATGGACGTCGCGCATCACCGGCGCCCTGAGATCTCAGGACCGTATCAAGACGCACGACGACGTTGCCTGGTCCGACCGCATCACTCAGATGCCGGTCGGGACGGGCTCTAGGTCACCTCGCACGTGTCGAGAGCGCCATTGACGGCCCGACGCTCCGTCCGGATCGTCGCATCCACTGTTGTGGTGCCGGGATCACCGGCCGGAACCTTGATTGTACGTTCTCCGACGACGTTCTGATCTTCGCTTTGAGCATAGATCCGGCACTGTACGGCGTCGCCGTCGCGTCGATCGATGACAAGTGTGACGTGGGTCGCATGGGCGCTGCGGACCTGGAACGTGCTCACTTGGGCGGAGACGGGCGGATTGGAGTGCGCCAGGCCGGCCCAGATCACCCAGGCGACACCGGCGGTGACAACCAGGGCGACGACGACCATCAGGATCAGGCGCGACCAGCGGGGAGGCGTGCCATACCGCTCCTCGAGCATGGGGTCCGCATGGTCGGCGGAATCCAGGATCGACATCGGTGGCTCTCCAGGGGTAGAGGCGTGGGCGGGGCGTCCCATGGGGGTGGTGCCGCCATCAGTTGACCGATTCCGCCACCATGGTACGAGCACCCCATTGTGACGGCACGCTACGCCGTGTCCAAGTACATCGAGGAGAGCGGTGGCAGAACAACTGCGCCTGATGCACGTTCACGCGCACCCGGACGACGAATCGAGCAAGGGCGCCGCGTCGACGGCGAAGTATGTCGCCGAAGGCGTCGACGTCCACATCGTCACCTGTACCGGCGGCGAGCGTGGCTCGATCCTGAACCCCAACATGGACCGGCCGGACATCTTGGCCAACATCGCCGAGATCCGTCGGGAGGAGATGAATCGGGCTCGCGAGATCCTCGGCGTCCGGCAGGACTGGCTGGGCTTCGTCGACTCCGGCTGGCCCGACGGTGAGGACCCGCCGCCGCTGCCCGACGGCTGCTTCGCCGCCTTGCCGCTGGACGACTGCGTCGAGGCGCTCGTTCGACTGGTCCGCGACTTCCGGCCGCATGTGATGACGACGTACGACGAGAACGGCGGCTATCCGCACCCGGATCACGTCCGCTGCCACCAGATCTCGGTCGCGGCGTTCGACGCGGCCGGCGACCCCGACTGCTATCCCGACGCCGGCGAGCCGTGGCAGCCACTCAAGCTGTACTACCACCACTCGTTCCACCGGGAGCGCACACAGGCGCTGCACGACGCGATGCTCGCTCGAGGGCTGGAGTCGCCGTACGAGGAGCGGCTGAAGGAGTGGAAGCCCGACCCGGAGCACGCGGCGCGGATCACGACTCAGGTGCCGTGCGCCGACTACTTCCCGATCCGCGACAAGGCGCTGCTGGCCCACGCGACGCAGATCGACCCGGACGGGCACTGGTTCGCCGTACCGCTGGAGGTCCACCGGGCAGCCTGGCCCACCGAGGACTATGAGCTGGCCCGGTCGATGGTCGAGGTGGTGCTGCCCGAGGACGACCTGTTCAACGGCATCCGCCAGCGTCCGGACGAGCTCGCCCGCAAGGCCACCCTGAGCCGGGCGACGTCCGGCACGAAAGGAGCGTCATGATCGAGGGCGCAGCCATCGCGACCCAAGACGTTCTGCAGACCGTCGATCCCGCCGACGTGACGGCCGGCGGCATCGGCTTCGTCGTGATCGCCAGCCTCGCGGTCGGTACGGCGATCCTGCTACGCAGCATGAACAAGCAGCTCAAGAAGGTGGACTTCGAGGAGGAGCCCGAGGCCGACCGTCCCGAGACTGACCGAGCCGAGGCCGCCCGTCCCGAGACTGACCGTGCCGAGGACAAGCCGCTCGGTAACGGTTCATTGGGTGATGGGTCCGAAGAGGGGCCAAAGTCCTCCGCCCCGTAGTCCGTTCGGGTAGCTGATTGGGGCCCGTTCGGCCTGCTTCCGGCCCCCAAGGACCGTGTTTGGCTCAGTGCGGCGAGCGCCGATCCGGAGTCGGCGCCGCTCCGCACGAGGGAGATGCCGATGGTCCGGAGAAGACGGGGCGTCGTCGTCGCAGCCGCGACGGCGACGGTCCTACTGGCGACGGCGAGCACGATGAGCGGTGCAGCCCAGGGCAACACCGGGACGGCGCGATCGAGTGAGCCGCGGGGGTTGCCGGTGCACCCACAGGTGGTCAAGGCAAAGCTCGACAACCCGCGACAGCTATCCCGCACCAAGGGCGGCGCGCTCGTCCTCGGACTGGCCGGTCGTGGCGGCAACACCGCGAAGCTCGGTGTCATCAAGAGCCGCGGCCACATCCGGTACCAGATGAAGGGCTTCCCGTCCTTCGCCGACTCCGACGGCTCCTTCGCCGTCGGGATGAACGGTGCCAGCAAGCGGCCCGGCGGCGCCTACTACGGTCTTGCCGTCCCGCGGAGTGCTCCGCCAGGACAGCGGCGTGACGGCTGGCTGCTGGCCAAGGCGCCCGGCGGCCACGTCCACAAGGTCTTCAACGTGGGACGCTTCGAGCGTCGCCACGACCCGGACGGCGAAGGCGTCGAGTCGAACCCGTACTCGGTGCTCGCGCTCAAGGGCCAGGTTCTGGTCGCGGACGCGGCCGGCGACTACATCGGCCGCTACAAGCACGGCAAGTACCGGGTCTGGGCAGTGATGCCGGAGTACGGCCCGAAGATCGACGCGGTCCCGACCGTGGTCGCGAAGGGCGCCGACGGCAACATCTACGTCGGAGAGCTGCACTCCGAGCGCAAGCACAAGGCCAAGGTGTGGAAGTTCAGCCGCAACGGCAAGCGGCTGCGCTCGTGGAAGGGTTTCACGACGGTGACCGGGGTCGCCCGGACCAAGAACGGCACGCTCTACGTCAGCGAGCTGTTCGGCGGACCGTGTGACCTCAGCGACGTCCCGAACTGCCTGCCGGGCCGGGTCGTCAAGGTCGCTCCCAACGGACATCGCACCTACTACCAGGTGCCGGCTCCGGCTGGCATCGCCGCTCGTGGCAACCACGTCTGGGTCTCGGCGTACTCGGTGTGCCCGAGCACGGGATGCTTCGGCAACCCGGACCTGAACGGCCAGGTCTGGCACTTCCGGACCTGATCGCCCAGGCGCCGGCAGTCCACGCTCCACCTCCCGCGGCGCGTGGGCGGCCGGTCCCCAAGGGGACACGGTCGGGGGGTTCGGGCCATCACGGCTGGGCCCGAACCCCTCGACGTGTGCCCGGACATCCGGCCTACGGACAACCGGCCTACGGTGAATGAATGAACCGGTTGGCCGACGCCACGAGCCCGTACCTCCTGCAACACGCCGACAACCCAGTCGACTGGTGGCCGTGGAGTGACGAGGCGTTCGAGGAGGCTCGGCGGCGCGACGTGCCGGTGCTCCTGTCGGTCGGCTACGCGGCCTGCCACTGGTGCCACGTGATGGCACACGAGTCGTTCGAGGACCCCGAGACCGCCGCCTATCTCAACGAGCACCTGGTGGCGATCAAGGTCGACCGCGAGGAGCGGCCGGACATCGACGCGGTCTACATGACCGCCACTCAGGCGATGACCGGTCAGGGCGGCTGGCCGATGACCTGCGTCCTGACGCCGGCGGGGGAGCCGTTCTTCTGCGGTACGTACTTCCCCGATCGTCCCCGGCACGGCATGCCGTCGTTCCGGCAGGTGCTCGAGGCCCTGGTCGACGCCTGGCGTACTCGGCGCGACCAGATCGACCGGGTCGGGTCCGACGTCGTGCAGCGGCTGCGGGAGGTGGCGCCGCAGTCGTCCGGCGGCGCCCTCGGGATCGCCGAACTGGACGCGGCGGTCGCCCTGTTGCGAAGCCAATTCGACCCGGAGACCGGGGGATTCGGCGGCGCGCCGAAGTTCCCGCCCTCGATGGCGCTGGAGTTCCTGCTGCGCCAGCACGCCCGTACCGGCTCGGATCTGACCCTGTCGATGATCGAGCAGACCTGCGAGGCGATGGCCCGCGGTGGCATGTACGACCAGCTCGGCGGCGGCTTCGCGCGCTACTCGGTCGATCGCGACTGGGTTGTGCCGCACTTCGAGAAGATGCTCTACGACAACGCCCTGCTGCTTCGGGTCTATCTGCACTGGTGGCGGTCGACCGGGTCGCCGCTGGGCCGGCGGATCGCCGAGGAGACCGCGGACTTCCTGCTTCGCGAGCTGCTGACCGACGAGGGCGGCTTCGCCTCGGCGCTCGACGCCGACTCGCGCGACGACTCCGGCCACACCGTCGAGGGCGCGTTCTACGTGTGGACCCCGGGCCAACTGCGGGACGTGCTCGGCGACGCCGATGCCGAGTGGGCGGACCGGCTGTTGTCGGTGACGGAGGCGGGCTCGTTCGAGCACGGCGCGTCCACTCTTCAGCTGCGGGCCGATCCGGACGATCCGGAGCGCTGGTCTCGGGTGCGGGCCAGGATGTTCGCTGCGCGGGTGGACCGGGCCCGTCCGGCGCGGGACGACAAGGTCGTCGCGGCGTGGAACGGCCTGGCCATCACGGCGCTCGCCGAGGCCGGGCTCGGGTTGGAACGCCCCGACCTGACGGCTGCCGCGCAGCGGGCCGGGGAGCTGCTCGTCGAGGTGCATCTCGAGGAGGGCATCGACCGGCCGGGCATCGCTGGTGATGAGGGTGCTGGTGACGGTCGGCCCGCCGGACGACTCTGGCGGACCTCGCGCGCCGGTCGACGAGGCACCAACGCCGGTGTCCTCGACGACTACGGCTGTGTCGCGGCCGCGTTCTTGAGCCTGCTCGGTGCGACCGGCGACCCGGTCTGGCTGGAGCGCGCCGGCGCCCTGCTCGATCGGGCCCTCGACGTCTTCACCGACGGCGCCGGCGGTTTCTTCGACACTGCCGCCGACGCCGAGGAGTTGGTGCTCCGACCCCGGGATCCCTCGGACAACGCGTCGCCGTCAGGGGTCTCGGCCCTGGCGGATGCCCTCGTGACCTACGCCGCGGTGGCGGACTCCGAACCCCATCGAGCGGGCGCCGAAGGCGCCATCGCCAACGCGGCGGACCTGGCTCGGCAGGCCCCTCGCTTCGCGGGTTGGTCTCTGGCCGTTGCGGAGGCGATCGTCGCCGGACCCGAGCAGATCGCCGTCGTCGGTCCTCCGTCGGACTCCGGCCTCGACGCGTTGCATCGGGCGGCCTGGCGCCGGGGGAGTCCGGGAGCCGTGGTGGTTGGCGGCCGCCCGGACGACGCCGCGATCCCCTTGTTGGTTGGCCGGAGCCTGGTCGAGGGGCGGTCGGCCGCGTACGTCTGCCGCGATTTCGTCTGCCTTCGGCCTGTGACGGATCCGGCCGCTGTCGGTGCGGTTGACGCGGTGGGCAGTGCCTAGCGGCGGCGCTTGAACGGCCGATGTAATGCTGTAATCATCATTACATGACATCAACTGAGAAGATCCGCGGCTGGCTCACCGGGCGGCTCCCTGACGACTGGTTCGCCAGCGAGCCCACCGTGGAGGTCGACCGCGACGAGATCGTCATCGTCGGCGCGCTGGCCGAGCCGGAGCGTGGCGAGGACGTCACTGACGAAGAGCACGAGGCCGCCATCAAGGGGCGGATCAAGCGGTTCCGCGAGTCCACTCGCGACCAGCGCATCCGGATCGCCCGCGAGCTCGAGCGTTCCTCCGGTCGGAAGGTGGCCTGGGGAGTCGAGGCCGGCGGCGAGCGGAAGATGTTCACGACCCTGGCGGCACCGGTCATGACCCGGCTGCGGCAGCCCGAGCGGCGCGTACTCGACACCCTGGTCGACTCCGGCGTCGCCCGGTCGCGAAGCGATGCGCTCGGCTGGTGCGTACGACTGGTCGCTCAGCACGCCGACGACTGGCTGGCCGAGCTGCGCGAGGCCATGACCAAGGTCGAAGAGGTCCGCGAGCGCGGTCCGAACGCCGAGGCCTGACCAGCTGCTCCGACCCGCCCCAGCCGACTGTTGGCGCGAAGTCGCGCCAACTCTCGCCAGGCAGCAGCGGTCGAACCGGTGGTCAGCGCAGGGAGTACGCCGCGAGCGACACTCCGACGTAGTGCAGCGTGAACGCGGCGATCGTCAGGGTGTGGAACACCTCGTGGAAGCCGAACCAGCGCGGTGAGGGGTTCGGCCGCTTGATCCCGTAGACCAGGCCGCCGACGGAGTAGAGCCCGCCGCCGACGATGATCAGGGTGAGCACGGCCGGACCCGCGGCCCTCGCGAAGTCGCCGAGCCAGAACGCCGCGGCCCAGCCGAGCGCGACGTAGACCGGCACATAGAGCCACCGCGGGGCGCCCACCCACAGCAACCGGAATGCCACGCCGAGCAGCGCGCCGGCCCAGATGATCGAGAGCAGGATGGTGGCACTGCCACTGTCGAGCAGCAGCAGGGTGAACGGCGTGTAGGTGCCGGCGATCAGCAGGAAGATGGTGGCGTGGTCGAGCCGTTTCAGCAGCCCACGAGCGCGCGGCTCCCACGTCCGGGTGTGGTAGACCGCGCTGATCCCGAAGACCAGCGACGCCGAGACGCCGAAGATGGCGCTCGCGATCTTGATCTCGGTGGTCGGTGACAACACGACGAGGACGATGCCCGCGGCGATCGACAACGGCAGAGTCGCGGCGTGCAGCCAACCCCTCATGCGCGGCTTCACGTGGTGTGCGGCGTCGCGGATTCGACCGCTCACGTCATGCGAGACCGAGCTGATGCGCTCGCTCGGGGTCATCACACTCCTGGGGCTTCGGGCGTACGGTCGCGGTCGAATGACAGCCTAGCCAGAGTCCCGGACGCAAGGGGGTAGCCTGACGCCAAGGGGGAGCGATGGGGGCAACGTCACACCGATCCCAGAAGGGCCCCTTGATGCGCTTGCGGGAGTTAGCGTACGGCGCGTACGAGCGTCGTTTGGTCTCGAATCTGCCTCCCGATCGGCTCCCCAAACACGTCGGCGCGATCGTGGACGGCAACCGCCGATGGGCCCGCGGGGCCGGCGCCGGAGTGCATGGCGGCTATCAGGCCGGGGCCGACAAGATCAGCGAGTTCCTCGGCTGGTGCGACGAGGTCGGTGTCGAGGTCGTGACCCTGTGGCTGCTCTCGACCGACAACCTCGAACGGCCGCAGAGCGAGCTGACGCCGCTGCTGGAGGTCATCGAGGACCTGGTCGATGTCTTGGCCGCCCAGCAGCGGTGGCGGATCCAGGTGCTCGGTGCCCTGGACCTGCTGCCCGCCTCGACGGTGACCCGGCTCAAGACGGCGGCCGACTCGACCCGCGACGTCGAGGGGATGACCGTGAACGTCGCGGTCGGCTATGGGGGCCGGCACGAGCTGGCCGACGCCGTACGCGCACTGTTGCAGGAGCACGCCTCCAAGGGCACCAGCATCGAGGAGCTGGCCGAGCTGCTCGATGTCGAGCACATCGCGGAGCATCTGTACACAAAGGGACAACCCGATCCGGACCTCGTCATCCGAACGTCAGGTGAACAACGGCTCGGCGGCTTCCTGCTCTGGCAGAGCGTGCACAGCGAGTTCTACTTCTGCGAGGCGCTGTGGCCGGACTTCCGCCGGGTCGACTTCCTTCGCGCCATTCGGTCGTACGCCGCCCGCGAGCGCCGCTTCGGCCGCTGACAACTCGGTGCGCGGGCCGGTGCCCCCGGGATCGGGCGTGTCGTACACCTGAAGTACACCTTTCGGTCGTAGCGTCGCTGACGTGGCTGCTTCGACTGGCAAGCGCGGATCCAGCTCGGCAGTACGTACGTATGTGCTCGACACCAGCGTGTTGCTGGCCGATCCCCGCGCCATTCTCCGATTCGACGAGCACGAGGTCGTGCTTCCGGTCGTCGTCATCACCGAGCTCGAGGCCAAGCGGCATCACCCGGAGCTGGGCTACTTCGCCCGGTCCGCGCTGCGCTACCTCGACGAGCTCCGGGTGCGACACGGCATGCTGGACACACCGATCCCGATCGGTGAGCACGGTGGCACGATCCGTGTCGAGCTCAACCACGGCGATTCGGAGTCGCTGCCTCCGGGCTTTCGGCTCGGCGACAACGACACCCGGATCCTGGCCGTCGCGCGCAATCTCGCGCTCGAGGGCGCCGAGGTCACGCTGGTCTCCAAGGACCTGCCGCTGCGGGTCAAGGCCAGCTCGGTCGGCCTGACGGCGGAGGAGTACCGCGCCGAGCAGCTCACAATGGAGTCCGGCTGGACCGGCATGGCCGAGATCGACGCCGCCGCCGACGCGCTGGATCAGCTTTACGACGAGGGCAACTGCGACATCGAGGCTGCCCGCGACCTGCCCTGCCACACCGGCCTGGTGCTGATGTCGGAGCGCGGTAGCGCGCTCGGCCGGCTTGGGCCGGACAAGCGGGTACGCCTGGTCCGCGGCGATCGGGAGGCGTTCGGAATCCGTGGCCGATCGGCCGAGCAGCGGATCGCTCTGGACCTCCTCCTCGATCCCGAGGTCGGCATCGTGTCGCTCGGCGGCCGGGCGGGCACGGGCAAATCGGCGCTGGCGTTGTGCGCCGGGCTGGAAGCCGTGATGGAGCGCCGCCAGCATCGCAAGGTCGTCGTGTTCCGACCGCTCTACGCCGTCGGCGGACAGGATCTCGGCTACTTGCCGGGCAGCGAGTCCGAGAAGATGCAGCCGTGGGCCCAGGCCGTCTTCGACACGCTCGGCGCGGTTGTCTCCGGTGACGTCATCGACGAGGTGATCGACCGCGAGATGCTCGAAGTGCTGCCGTTGACGCACATTCGCGGTCGATCGCTGCATGATGCCTTCGTCGTCGTCGACGAGGCCCAGTCGTTGGAGCGCAACGTCTTGCTGACGGTGCTGTCGCGGATCGGCGCCAACTCCAAGGTCGTGCTGACCCACGACGTGGCGCAGCGCGACAACCTCCGGGTCGGGCGTCACGACGGTGTCGTCGCGGTCGTCGAGAAGCTCAAGGGCCACCCACTGTTCGCGCACGTGACCCTGACCCGGTCCGAACGGTCGCCGATCGCGGCACTGGTGACCGAGATGCTCGAGGACCTGCAGATCTAGCCTCCATAACGATTCGGTCCGCCGTATGCGGGCGGCTGCGTCGTTAGCTCGTGAATTTGAGATTGCCTACGGGTGTCCTCTCGACGTATCGCCTAATCAGCGCCAAGATATGGCCACGAAGCGCAGCAACACCGCAACGGTGCGTGTTCGCTGGCGGGCCCCTTCGGAGGCCGCGCCCCCGTGCAGCTGCACCGATGGGGTGAGGAGGACCGGAGGGATGCTGATGAGCATTGCGCGACATCGACCTCATGACGGATCCGCCGGGTGGCTACCACCGTGGCGCGAGCTTCGCGGCCGGCTCCGACGACGAGCAATCTTGGTCACCGGTCTGGCGCTCGCCGTCACCCCGTTGACCGCCTGTGGCAGTGACCTCTTCTTCGGCAGCAGCAGCGCCAGCAGCAATGGCCAGCCCACGCTCACGTGGTACATCAACCCCGACCCCACGACCGAGGCGAATCTCGGCCAGAGCGGGATCGCGCAACGCTGCAGCGACGAGTCCGACGACTACAACATCGACGTCCAGTTGCTCCCGCAGAGCGCGAGCGAGCAGCGGATCCAGTTGGCCCGGCGGCTCGCCGCTGAGGACAACACCATCGACCTGATGAGCCTAGACCCGGTCTTCGTCGCCGAGTTCGCCGATGCCGGGTTCCTCGCGCCGATTCCGGCCGACATGCAGACCGAGTTCTCCGACGGCGTACTCCAGGGCGCGATCACCGGCGCCACCTGGGACGGCAAGCTGGTCACCGTGCCGCTCTGGGCGAACACCCAGGTGCTGTGGTTCCGCAAGTCGATGGCCGAGAAGGCCGGGTTCACCTACACGTCGACACCGTCCAACCCCGGTCAGCTGCTCAATGCCGACGGTGAGCCGGTGACGTGGGACAACATCATCGACGCGGCGTCCGACCAGGGCGGCACGGTGGGTGTCCAGGCCAACAAGTACGAGGGCTACGTCGTCTGGATCAACGCCCTCATCGAGGGCGCGGGCGGCCACATCGTGACCGACACCGAGGCCGGCGCCAACGCCAAGGTCGACATCGGCTCCGAGGCCGGCAAGCAGGCCGCGGCGGTCGTCCAGAAGCTCGCCGAATCACCGGCCGCCGAGCCGGACCTCTCGGTGTCCAACGAGGGCACCGTGCTCGGTCCGTTCGCCGACCCGGGCGGCTTCATGGTCAATTGGACGTTCGCCTACGCCAACTACAACAACCCGGACTTCAAGGACACCTTCGACGACATGGGTTGGGCGCGCTACCCCGCGACCGTCGCGGGCATGGAGTCGAAGCCACCGATCGGCGGCATCGACCTTGGCATCGGGGCATACAGCGACCACCCGGATCTGGCGCTGGAGGCGGCGAAGTGCATCACGTCGCTGGACAACCAGGTCCAGTACGCGATCGACACCGGGAACATGCCGGCCCTCGAGGCGGCGTACTCGGCGCCCGAGCTGACCAAGGCCTTCCCGGCCGACCTGCTCGCGCTCTACCGGGAGAGCATCGACACCGCCGGTCCACGGCCGCCGACACCGTACTGGAGCTCGATCGTCCTCGGTGTCCTGAACCAGTGGCACCCCGCTGATTCGGTCAACCCCGACTCGACCCCGCAGGATTCCGCGTCGTTCATCGAGCAAGTGCTCGACGGAAAGACCTTGGTGTAGGAGGGAGGCGAAGCCAATGGCTACAGTCACAACTACCGCAGGCGCATCCAGCCAGCCGGCCCGGATGACAGAACGGGCGCGAGGCGAGAATCGGCTCGCGTGGAAACTGGTCGCTCCGGCCGTCGTGGTCATGCTCGTCGTGACCGCCTACCCGATGCTCCGGGCGCTCTACCTGTCGTTGTACCAGTACCGGCTGACCGCTCCGGACGACCGTGAGTTCGTCGGCTTGTCGAACTACTGGACCGTCCTCAGCGACTCGCTGTGGTGGCAGGACGTCTGGAACACCGTGTTCATCATGGTCGTCACGGTCGCATTCGAGCTCGTCATCGGGTTCGCGTTCGCGATGGTGATGCACCGGCTGATCTTCGCGCGGGGCGTCGTGCGGACGTCGATCCTGATTCCGTACGGGATCATCACCGTCGTCTCCGCCTTCGCCTGGCAGTTCGCGTTCAGCATCAACAACGGCTTCATCAACCAATGGCTGCCGTTCGTCAGCGACGACTACAACTGGTTCGGCAGCCACTGGCCGGCGATGTTCGCGATCTGCGCCTCTGAGATCTGGAAGACCACGCCGTTCATGGCCTTGCTGCTCCTGGCCGGTCTTTCGCAGATCTCCGAGGACATGCTCGAAGCCGCCAAGGTCGACGGTGCGACCTGGTGGCAGCGATTGTGGCGGGTGATCATCCCGAACATGAAGGCCGCGATCATGGTGGCTGTCTTGTTCCGCGCGCTCGACGCCTTCCGGATCTTCGACAACATCTTCATCATGACCCGAGGTGCACAGGACACCGAGTCGGTCTCGTTCCTCACCTACCGTCAGGTCATCGAGCAGTTCGAGCTCGGTGTGGGCTCGGCACTGTCGATCCTGCTGTTCCTCAGCGTCCTGATCCTGGCGTACGGCCTTGTGAAGATCTTCGGGGTCGATCTGGCCCGCGCGCGAGGGGAGGCATGATGACTGGCAAGCGCAGTCCATGGTCGATGATCGGCATGATCGTCGGCGTACTCATCATCTTCGTCTGGTGTCTGCTGCCGGTCGCCTGGATCATCTCCGTCTCGTTCAAGCCGGAGAATCCGGTCGGCAACCCGGGGTTCCTGCCAACGACCTGGACCTGGGACAACTACGACTCGGTCATCCACAACGACGACTTCCGGCGAGCGCTGTTCAACTCGTTCGGGATCTCGTTCATCTCGACCGCACTGTCCGTGGCGCTGGCAACGCTCGCCGCGTACGCCATCGCCCGGCTCGACTTCAAGGGCAAGCGGCTGGTGTTGTCGCTGGCCCTGGCGATCGCGATGTTCCCCGTCGTGTCGCTGATCGGTCCGTTGTTCGAGCAGTGGACCACGCTGGGTCTCTACAACACGTGGGCGGGACTGATCATCCCGTACATGTCGTTCACCTTGCCGCTGGCGATCTGGACGCTGTCCGCGTTCTTCCGGGAGATCCCCTGGGAGATGGAGCAGGCGGCCCAGGTCGACGGTGCGACCTCCTGGCAGGCGTTCCGGAAGGTCATCGTCCCGCTGGCGGCGCCCGGCGTCTTCACGGCGGCGATCCTGGTGTTCTTCTTCGCCTGGAACGACTTCGTCTTCGGTATCTCGCTGACGTCGTCGACCAACGCCCGTCCGGTTCCGGCCCAGCTCGCGTTCTTCGTCGGGCCGGATCAGTTCAACCCGGCGGTGGCGACGATCTCGGCTGCATCTGTGATCGTCACCATCCCAATCATCATCATCGTGCTCTTGTTCCAGCGCAGAATCGTTGCCGGGCTGACCTCCGGTGCCGTGAAGGGTTGATGCCTTATGGCCACTATTGAAATGAAGAACATCGTCAAGAAGTACCCCGACGGTTTCGAGGCCGTGAAGGACGTCAGCGTCGATGTCGCCGACGGCGAGTTCATGATCCTCGTCGGCCCGTCCGGCTGTGGGAAGTCGACCCTGCTGCGGATGATCGTCGGTCTGGAGGACATCACCTCCGGCGACATGATCATCGGCGGCGAGCGGGTCAACGAGAAGGCGCCGCGCGACCGCAACCTGTCGATGGTGTTCCAGAACTACGCGCTCTATCCGCACCTGAGCGTGTATGAGAACATCGCCTTCCCGCTGCGGTTGTCGAAGACCCACTCGCAGGCGGAGATCGATCAGAAGGTCCATGAGGCCTCGGACCTGCTGGAGCTCGACGAGCACCTGCAGCGTAAGCCGGCCAACCTCTCCGGTGGCCAGCGGCAGCGGGTCGCGATGGGCCGGGCGATCGTCCGCGACGCGAAGGCGTTCCTGTTCGACGAGCCGCTGTCCAACCTGGACGCCAAGCTCCGTGGGCAGATGCGGACCGAGATCGCTCGACTGCAGCGCAAGCTCGGTGTCACCACGGTCTACGTCACCCACGACCAGACCGAGGCGATGACGCTGGGCGACCGGGTCGCGGTGCTGAACCGCGGCGTACTCCAGCAGTGCGCGACGCCGCGGGAGCTCTACGAGCAGCCGGTCAACCTGTTCGTCGCCGGCTTCATCGGGTCGCCGCCGATGAACTTCATGCCGGCGACCGTACGCGGTGACTCGATCGAGCTGCCGTTCGTCACGGTGCCGTTGCCGGCCGAGACGGCTCGCAAGGTCGAGGGTCACGAACTGCTCATCGCGGGCGTGCGACCGGAGCACTTCGAGGACGCGAGTCTGGTGTCCGACACCAGCCGTGGCGTGACCTTCCAGGCGACCATCGACGTCATCGAGTGGCTGGGCAACGAGCAGTACGCCTACGTGCCGTTCGAGACGTCGCCCGAGGTCGCCGGCAGGCTCACCGAGCTCCAGCGTGAGTTGGAGGCGGAGAGCTCGCGTACCCAGCTCGTCGTGTCGCTCGACGCCGCCAGCCGGGTCAACGAGGGCGAGCGGGCGCAGCTGTTCATGAACACCGCCGGCATGCACCTGTTCGACCCCTCCACCGGCGCCAACCTGACGCAAAAGAAGGGCTGAAACCCCCACGCCACCGTATGGACGCGACCTTGACCTGCGCCGCGTCCATACGGTGGAATCGCGACGCAACCCTCCACGACGGATCGTCCGGCACGTACCTGCCGGTGGAAGGAAGTGCCAGTCATGGCCAACGTCACGTACGAAAAGGCGTCCTGTGTCTATCCCGGCGCCGACAAGCCCGCAGTCGACGAGCTTGATCTCTCCATCGAAGACGGCGAGTTCATGGTGCTCGTCGGTCCCTCCGGATGCGGCAAGTCCACCTCGCTGCGGATGCTCGCCGGCCTCGAAGAGGTCACCAGCGGCGCCGTCATGATCGGCGACGTCGACGTGAGCCGCACGCCGCCCAAGGACCGCGACATCGCGATGGTCTTCCAGAACTACGCCCTCTACCCCCACATGTCGGTCGCCGAGAACATGGGCTTCGCCCTCAAGATGGCCGGCGTCAACAAGACCGAGCGGGCCGAGCGCGTACGCGACGCGGCCAAGCTGCTCGGTCTGGAGGAGTTCCTCGACCGCAAGCCGAAGGCGCTGTCGGGTGGCCAGCGGCAGCGGGTCGCGATGGGCCGCGCGATCGTCCGGGAGCCGCAGGTCTTCTTGATGGACGAGCCGCTGTCCAACCTGGACGCCAAGCTTCGCGTCTCCACCCGGGCCCAGATCGCCTCGCTCCAGCGCCGGCTCGGCATCACGACGGTCTACGTGACTCACGACCAGGTCGAGGCCATGACGATGGGCGACCGGGTCGCCGTGCTCAACGACGGCCTCCTGCAGCAGGTCGACACCCCGCTTAACCTCTACGACAAGCCGGCCAACGCCTTCGTCGCCGGCTTCATCGGCTCGCCCGCGATGAACCTGTTCACCGGCAAGATCGGTGCGGACGGCGTCAAGGTGGGCAGCCTGGTGGTCCCGCTCGGCCAGTCCACCCGGTCCGCGCTCGACGGCGACACCGAGGTGACGGTCGGGATCCGGCCGGAGGCGCTGACCGCGGTCGGCTCCGATGCCCCCGGACTCGACGCCATCGTCGACGTGGTCGAGGAGCTCGGCGCCGACGCCTACATCTACGCCACGCTCAAGGCCGACTCCGAAGGCGGCCTCGAGGGTCCGGTCATCGCTCGGCACGAGGCTCGGAGCGTTCCGCAGCGCGGTGCCGTCATCCGGCTCGGCGTCCCGACCGAGAACGTTCACATGTTCTCGACGACGTCGGGGGAGCGTCTGCCGGTCTGACCGGGTTTGTCGCGGCGACTCTGTGACTGGTCGCACGAGCGGCTTGATCACGGGCCGGTTATCCGGCAGTGTGAGCCCGGTCTTTCTCTGTTCATCCACCCACGTGCCGTGCAAACCAAGGAGTGCCCTGTGGCCGATCGGGCCGCTCGACCAGGCAAGCACAGGGCACGCCACCGTCGACCGTCGAAGGTCCAGCGCGTTCGCGATCGGGTGCCTGACCTGCGTGGTCCAGCCATCGTCTCGGCCGCCGGTGGAGTGCTCGCAGCGGCTGCGGTCGCCGGGACCTGGGTGGTGGTCACCGACGACGGTGGCGCCGCCGACGTAGCGGCCGCCGGCGACCGGCCCACCACGTCGGCCTCGTCGTCGACGTCGATGGAGTACCAGCGCGCCGCCCCCGAAGTGAGCCGCGACATTGACCGCCCGTCGCTGTCGTCGCTCAAGGCCGAGGCGATGGGCAAGTACACCTACGGCGGCGACCATGCGGCCGGCCGGGTCACGGTGCAGCGTGAGGAGCTGGCGACCGCCGACTCCGACCCGCAGGACATCGCGATGGCGATGCTGCCGCAGTACGGCTGGGACTCCTCGCAGTTCGGCTGCCTGGACGACCTCTGGTACGGCGAGAGCGGCTGGGATCCGTACGCGGAGAACCCGTACTCCGGCGCCTACGGCATCCCGCAGGCCCTGCCGGGCTCGAAGATGGCCGCCGCCGGAGCCGACTGGGAGACCAACCCGGCGACTCAGATCGAGTGGGGCCTCGGTTACATCCAGGACCGCTACGGCTCGCCGTGCTCGGCCAACGACTTCAAGCTGGCCAATGGCTGGTACTAAGCCGCTGCGACCGGTCCCGGCTCGCCTCCGACGCGTGATTCGCTGACCGGTAGCGTTCCCGGCATCCAGTCGACTCCGAGTGAGGGGCGGTTCCGGGGCAGATGCGCCTTCCGCGGTGGGTCCGCATGCCTCGGCGCCCGTCGTGGCCGACCGTCGTCGTTCTGCTCGCGTACCTGGTCGCTGCGCTGGCCGTGATGTGGCCGCTGTGGACGCCGCTGGGCGACCGGACCAGCGCGGTCAATCCCGGCGACATGGCGCTGTTCTCGTGGCTGATGGAGTGGCCGCCACACGCGGTCGCGCACGGCGAGAATCCGTGGTTCAGCGACGCACTCAACGCGCCGACCGGCGTCAACCTGATGTGGAACAACGGCATGTCGCTGCCGGCCCTGGTGCTGTGGCCGGTGACGGCGCTGTTCGGCGGATTGGCTACGGTGGCCGTGCTGCTGACCCTGGGCATGGCCGGCTCGGCGGCGACCGCGTACGCCGCGTTGCGGTCACTGTCGGTCCGCACCGGGCCGGCCGCACTCGGTGGCGCCCTGTTCGGCTTCTCGCCGGCGATGCTCGCGCAGACGCACGGGCATCCCAACCTGGTCTTCAACGTCCTGGCGCCGGTGATCGTGCTGCTCGTCGTCCGGCTGGTCACCGAGCCGGAGCCGCGACGCCGCGACGCGATCCTGCTGGGCCTGACCGTTGGCGCCCAGGTGCTGATCGGCGAGGAGATCCTGCTCTTGACCGGCATCGTGTCGGTGCTGCTCGTCGCCGCCCTCGCACTGAGCCGGCCACATTTGGTCCGCGATCGGGTGCGCGTCGTCGGTCTGCGGGGGGCCGAGGCGCTCGGCGTCTTCGTGGTCCTGGCCGCTTTGCCATTGGGCTTCCAGCTGTTCGGGCCGCTCGAGCAACACGGGCTGCCGTTCGACCCGGCGTTCTACTCCGCCGACCTCGCGGGATACGTCGTGCCGACCGAGCTGCAGCAGTTGTCGACGGAGGCAACCCGTACCCGCTCGGAGGCCTTCCCCGGCGGTCTCGAGGAGCACACCGCCTACCTGGGCTGGCCATTGATCGCGCTCTGCGTTGTGATGCTCGTGCTGTGGTGGCGAAGCCTGCGGGTCCGGGTCGCGCTGCTCACCGCCGTGGTCGTGGCGGTCTTCGCGCTGGGGGAGCGGCTCACGATCGACGGTCAGGAGAAGAGCCTGCGGCTGCCGTGGGACCTGCTCAACGACCTGCCGTTCTTCGAGCACGTCGTCCAGACCCGATTCGCGATCTTCACGATCGGGCTGATCGGCGCGGCCGTGGCGTTCGCCCTCGACGACTTGGCGACCCGGCCGCTCCCGATCCACGCGGTCGGATGGGGGGTCGTCGCGCTGGCGGTGATCCCGCTGCTGCCCGCCCGGTACGACGCGGCGGATGCCCCGCAGGTGCCGGAGTTCTTCACCGATCGGGCCGGCCAGGCGCTGGGCTGCGACGGCACGGTGCTGGTGTTGCCGTACCCCTCGGCGGCCGCCACCGACCCGATGCTGTGGCAGGCGGCGTCCGGGTTCGCGTTCTCGATGCCCGGTGGCTACTTCATCGGGCCCGACGAGACCGGGCAGGCCAGATTCGGCGGCGCCGGGAGCTTCACGCGAGGTGTGTTCGAGCGGGCCTATCTCGAAGGTGTGATCACCACGGCGACGCCGAGCGCCCGGCGCGAGTTCGCATCGGACCTCGACGACTGGGACGTCTGCGCGGCGGTGCTCGGGCCTGGGTTCAACCACGCCACTGTGCTGGGGCAGGCGGTCCGGCTGATCGGCGCGCAGCCGGAGCCGGTCGGTGGCGACGTGCTGATCTGGCGTGACCTGTCGGCAGCCCGAGCTCTGTCCCGGTGAGCCGGGCTGTCCCAGTGACGGATGGTCGCTGTCGCAGTGACGGATGGTGGCTGTCGCAGTGGCGGATGGTGGCTGTCGCAGTGGCGGATGGTGGCTGTCGCAGTGGCGGATGGTGGCTGTCGCAGTGGCGGATCGTCGGGATGGCGGACTTGAGAGGATGGGCGCGTGGTAGCGGTGGAGGGCCGGCCCGGCCCGACGGGGTCGACGACGGCTGAGACGCGTCGCCTGGACGCCGTCGACTGGCAGCGGCTGGCCCCGTACGCGCTCGCGGTCGGGTTCTTCCTCGTCTATGCGACCGTGTCACTCGCCCGGCTCCATCGCGAGGCCACCCTGTCGTGGGACGTCGCGATCTTCGAGCAGGCGATCAGCGGGTACGCACATCTGGGCGCGCCGATCGCCGACGTCAAGGGTCCCGGCTACAACGTGCTCGGACTGCACTTCAGTCCGGCCCTGGCGGTCTTCGCGCCGTTCTACCGGCTCTTCCCAGGCCCTTCGACGCTGCTGATCGGCCAGGCCCTGCTCGTGGCCGGGTCGGTCGGCGTGATCTCCCGGGCGGCGATCCGGTATGTCGGCGGCCTGGCCGGCGTCGTGATCGGCATCGCCTACGGACTGTCCTGGGGCATCCAGTCCGGCATCGACTTCGACTTCCATGAGGTCTGCCTGGCGATGCCGCTGCTGGCCCTCGCCGGAGCCGCCTATCTCGCGCGCGACTGGCGGATGGTCGCCGTCTGGTCGTTGCCGCTGCTGCTCGTCAAGGAGGACTTCGGGCTCACGATCGCCGCCCTCGGTGCGTGCCTGGTGATCTGCGGCGCCCGGCGATGGGGAGTCGGGCTCATGCTGTCCGGCGCGATCGGCTTCGTGGTGTCGGTCTTCGTCCTGATCCCGATGGCCAACCCAGAGGGGAGCTCGGAGTTCTGGGGCAACTACGGCTCCGCCGAGGGCGGTGGCGCCGGCGGCGTGGTCGATCGGATCCTGTCGGCCCCCGAGCAGTTGTTCACCCCGGGCGTCAAGATCGAGACCTTGCTGCTGTTGCTGGCCATCACCGGCGCCTTGGCACTGCGTTCGCCGTTCGTGATCGTGGCCGCCCCGACCATCCTGTGGCGCTTCCTGAGCGACAACCCGTCGTACTGGGGGACCGGGTGGCACTACTCGATGATCCTGATGCCGATCATGTTCATCGCGCTGATCGACGGCATCATGCGGGCCCGCGAGGACCAGTGGGCCTGGCTGCGCTCGTACGCGTCACACACGCCCGCAGTCGTGGGTGCGGTGGCCCTCGTACTGTGCCTGCAGTTCCCGTTCCGCGCCCTGGTCCAGCCCGAGACGTACGAATCTGCGCCGCGGGCGGCCGTCGCGGAGCAGGTGATGGACAAGATCCCCGACGGCGCCTCCGTCGAGACCGATCTGGGCCTGCTGACCGAGCTGGTCGCGGACCACACGGTCTACTGGATCGGCTCCGACAACTCGTCGGTGACGCCCGACTACGTGCTCATCGACGCCTGGTCAGGCTGGGGCGGCGGTGCCCCCAACGCGGCCGAGTACGCCATGGCGATGCACCCGGGCACGACGTACCGGGTGGTCTTCAGCCGCGACGGCTACGAGCTGGCCCGGCACGTCGGCTGACGGTCACTCGGTTACCACGTTCTCGTGGTGTCTACGCACTCTGCACGGTCTCGACGCCATGCAGAGTGCGCACGTACCACGAGAACGTGGTATCCCAACAGCGCGCCTACGGCTGGGTCATCCGCATGACGTCGAGCGCCTCGTCGAGCTGCTCCTCGGTCAGATCGCCACGGGCGACGAAGCCGTGCTCGATGACGGTCTCGCGGATCGTCTTGCCCTCGGCCACCGCCTGCTTGGCGACCTTGGCGGCCGCCTCGTAGCCGATCAGCCGGTTCAGCGGGGTCACGATCGCCGGCGACGACTCGGCGTACGCGTGGGTCCGCCCGATGTTGGCGCTGATGCCGTCGATGCAGCGGTCGGCGAGCTGCCGCGAGGAGTTGGCCAGCAGCCGGATCGACTCGAGCACGGAGCGTGCCATCACGGGCATCATCACATTGAGCTCGAAGTTGCCGGATGCGCCGGCCGCCGTCATCGTGGCGTCGTTGCCGATCACCTGGGCGCACACCATCAGGGTCGCCTCGGGCAGGACCGGATTGACCTTGCCCGGCATGATGCTCGACCCGGGCTGCAGGTCGGGCAGCGCGATCTCGGCCAGGCCGGCTGTGGGTCCGGACCCCATCCAGCGCAGGTCGTTGCAGACCTTGGTCAGGCTGACGGCGATCGTCCGCAGCTGGCCGGACAGCTCGACCAGACCGTCGCGGGCGCCCTGGGCCTCGAAATGGTCGGCCGCCTCGGTGAGCGGCAGGCCGGTGTCGGCCGCCAGCACCTCGATGACCCGGGCCGCGAAGGCCGGCGGCGTGTTGATGCCGGTGCCGACCGCGGTGCCGCCGAGCGGCAGCTCTGCGACCCGGGGCAGCGTCGACTCGAGCCGCTCGACCCCGCGGCGGATCTGCGTCGCGTAGCCGCCGAACTCCTGGCCGAGCGTGACCGGCGTGGCGTCCATCAGATGGGTACGCCCGGACTTGACCACTGCCTCGAACTCGGTCGCCTTCGCGCCGAGGGCTTCGGCGAGATGACCGAGTGCCGGGATCAGCTGGTTGATGACCGCGTCGGTCGCCGCGACGTGGATGGACGTGGGGAAGACGTCGTTGCTCGACTGGCTGGCGTTGACGTGGTCGTTCGGGTGGACGTCCTGCCCGAGTCGCTTGGTGGCGAGCGTCGCGAGCACCTCGTTGGTGTTCATGTTCGACGACGTACCCGAGCCGGTCTGGAAGACGTCGATCGGGAAGTGCTCGTCGTACGCGCCGGATGCCACCTCCTGGGCGGCCGCCCGGATCGCGTCGGCCATGTCCTGCGGGATCACGCCGAGCTCGCCGTTGACCGCGGCGGCCGCGCCCTTCACCAGCGCCAGGGCCTTGATGTGATCGCGCTCCAGCGGCGTGCCGGAGATCGGGAAGTTCTCCACCGCCCGCTGGGTCTGGGCCCGCCACAGGGCGCCCTTGGGGACCCGAACCTCCCCCATGGTGTCGTGCTCGATCCGGTACTCGGAGTCGTCTTCACTCATGCTTGAAAGGCTATCGACTCCGACTCGGCCGACCGTCCCGAGGTAGAGCGAGTACTCCTCGGTCCGGGTGCCCAGGTCCACAGGGCACCGGATCCACTCGCACGACCCCGTGGCGGCCCGCAGCGCCGACGCCAGTGGGTCCGAACGGGCGGCCGACCAGACCGCGACGATGCCGCCCGGCCGCAGCCGCGACGCGCAGTCGGTCAGGAAGGCCGCGTCGTAGAGCGTGGCGTTGGCGTCGTGGACCAAGCCGTCGGGTCCGTTGTCGACGTCGAGGAGTACGGCGTCGAGCGAGCCGGCCGGCGTGGCCGCGACGACCTCGCGTGCATCGGCCACCCGGACCTCGACCCGCGGGTCGGCCAGCACCGCCGGACCGTGCGGGATCGTCCCGTCGCGAAGCCAGTCGACGACCGGTGGCTCGATCTCGCAGGCAACGACGTCGCGTACTCGCGGATCGGCCAGCAGCCGCCGGACGGTGAAGCCGAGCCCGAGACCGCCGACCAGCAGCCGAGCCGGCGTCGCCAGCCGATCCAGCGCCAGCTCGGCCAGCGCCTCCTCGGTCGAGGTGCGAGCCGTGTCCATGACGAAGACGCCGTTGACCCGCAGCTCGAGGACGTCGTCGTCGCGTCGAAGCACGACCTCGCCGCGCGGCGTCGCCGCTCTCGCCACCGTCTCGTACGCCACCGGGTCTGCCTCCTCGAACCCCTCGCGAACAGCCGTCGGTGAACCTCGCGCTGCCTAAACTCGGGCCGACCGGGATGGGTGGGAAGGGGCGAGATGCACGAGGCGCAACTGATCGAGTACTACTCGCCGCCCGGTGCCGACGTCAAGGCAGCGGCCGAGCAGGTACGAGGTCGGGTGCCGCAGGTCCGTGGGTTGTCCGACCAGGTCGAGAAGGACCACAAGCACGTCCTCGACCAGGTCGCGGGCGACCTCCAGTCGTCGATGGCCGACGCGCCGACCACGACCGTCACCAAGGCCGACGACGTGATGCGGAAGGCCGAGTTCGCGGCCGGCTGCCTCGAGCTGTTCTCGCAGGCGATCGACCAGCACAACGACGCCAAGTCGGACCGTCCGCGAGCGGTCTCGAAGCTCAACGCGGAGTACAACCAGTCGATGACCGACAGCTTCGGTGTCGACTTCAAGGACCCCGGCCCGAACGCCTCGCACAAGGACAAGGACAAGGCGTACGACGACTACCTCGACGCCTACCAGAACGCCCGCAACGCCAAGATCGCCGAGCTCCGCAAGGAGGCGGGCGAGCTCGACGGCTGGCTGGACGGTAAGGCCGGCGACGTCAGCGCGATGCTCAACCGCGGACCGAACAAGGACGACATCCAGACGCTCTATCGCGCCGGTGCGCTGGCTCCGTATGCGGTCCTGGTCTGGCCCGACATGGGTCTGAAGACAATGCCGCTGCCGCCGGGTGCCCAGCAGGGGTTGTTCGACTACCTGTTGGCGCACCCGGACGTCCTGGTCAATCCGCCGGCCGACCTCGCGTTCGTGATCGCCAGCCTTCCTACCGATATCCGCACTGACATCTATGTCGAGCAGCGAATGGAGCAACTACGCCGAGCGGGGCAGCTGACCGGACCCAACCCGGGCGGGAAGTACGAGCAGTGGATCCGCAACACCGTCGTCAACGGCGTCGACCTGAACACCGTCATCGACATCGCCCGCGACCATGACATCCGGCCGGAGGACTTCAACGTGCTCAACGGGTTGAAGGAGATTAGGGACCTGGACGGTAAGTCGTTCTTCCTGCTCAGCACCGAGATCAGTGGTGACGACGCAAGGAAGGCGGTGCTGATGACCTACATCCTGAACGCCGGCACCGACTACACCGGCGACTTCAGCCCGACGCCGTACGGCTCGGACGAGGTCCAGCGGATCATCGACCGCCAGGACGACAACGACTGGAGCTACGACGACGACGTCGGCTTCGTCCACGGCAACGGCGGGCGGCTGATCGCGACGCCGAACGGCATGCTGATGGGCGCCGGCGGCAACGAGCTGCAGGACCTCTACAGCCTGAAGGGTGGCACCACATGGGGTGACATCTTCATGATCAACGAGGACGACCTGGAGCACCCCGACCAGCGCCTCGAGGAGATCATCCAGTCCGGTGAGCGTCCGGCCGGCGGCCTCGACCTGGATCGGCTGCTGCACCATGAGGAGCGGCACTCGCAGCAGTGGGCGCGGGACGGCTACTTCGGCTTCATGTGGCACTACGCCTGGGACTCCGACGGGTGCGAGTCGGATGCCGGACTCGCCGACGGCGGCTATCGCTAGGGCGGGAGACTCGCCCTGTCGGTGGCTTCGGCCCTCGGTCTGCGGGACGCTGGAGGCAGCGCTCCGATCCGAGGAGGGTCCATGAAGCAGCTCAGCTCGCTCGACACCCAGTTCCTCCATGTCGAGTCGGCGACGACGACCGGCCACGTCGGCGGGCTCCTGATCCTCGATCCGACGACCGCCCCCAACGGCGAGCTGACGCTGGAGGACCTGCGGGCGCTCTACGAGGCGCGACTGCACCTGGCGGCACCGCTGCACGAGCGGCTCGTCGAGGTCCCGCTGGGTCTCGGCAATCCGTACTGGGTGCACGACCCGGTCTTCGACTTGGAGTTCCACCTGCGGGAGATCGCCTTACCGCCGCCGGGCAGTGCTGAGCAGCTCGGTGAGCAGGTCTCGCGGATCCATGCCCGGCCGCTCGACCGCAGCCGGCCGTTGTGGGAGGCTTACCTGATCCACGGCCTCGAGGGCGGGCTGGTCGCCTTCTACGGCAAGGTGCACCACGCCGCGATCGACGGCATGTCCGGCACCGAGATCCTCGCGACGATCCTGGACGTGACGGTCGAGCCGCGGACCGTCGATCCGCCGGACGCCCAGTGGGATGCTGGCCGGCTGCCCGATCGGTTCACGCTGACCGCTCGCGGCCTGGTCTCGTCGATGATTCGGTCCGGCCGAGCGATGACCTCGCTGCCACGGTCGCTGCCGCACCTGGCCGACATCCCGGGCGCCAAGAACCTGCCCGGCGTACGTACGGTCAGCGATCTCACCGACTCGGCGGTATCGCTGATGACCCATCGCGGCTCGTCTCGGGCCGACAAGGGCCGGCGCGACCTCAGCGTCCCGCGTACGCCGTTCAACGGCGGCATCACGGCGCATCGGCGGTTCGCGTACGGCTCGGTCCGGCTGGACGACGTGAAGCAGGTCAAGAACGCCTTCGGACTGACCGTCAACGACGTCGTGATGGCGATGGCGACCGGGGCGCTGCGGCGCTGGCTGCTCGACCACGACGCGCTGCCGCCGATCCCGCTGATCGCCGCCGTGCCGGTCTCGATCCGCACCGACGGGGAGAAGAGCACGCTCGGCAATCAGATCTCGGTGATGCTCGCGGCCCTGCCGACCAACCTGTCCGACCCCGCGGAGCGGCTGGGCGCGGTCGCCGAGGCCATGTCGGAGGCGAAGGCGGAGTTCGAGGCGGTACCCGCGACGATCCTGTCCGACGTCGCGGCGACCGTGCCGACGGCGTTCTCAGGGCTCGCGTCGAGGGCCCTCTTCCGGCTCGTGACGGTGCCCGGACCGCCGTTCAACCTGTTCGTGTCCAACATCCCCGGTCCGCAGCTGCCGTTGTACGTCGCGGGCGCCCGGGTGCGTGGAATCCATCCGGTCTCCGCGGTGACCGACCTGACCGGTGGGCTCAATATCACGCTGTTCAGCTACGACGGCGCCTTGGACTTCGGGCTGATCGCGTCCCGCGAGATGGTGCCCGACGTGTGGCACCTGATCGGCTACCTCGCCGAGGAGCTCGACGAGCTCGTCAAGCTCGCACCGAGCTGACTCCGTCGGCGCGCCGCGAGGTTCTCTCCACGGCGTCGACGAAGGTGCCGTACAGGGGGCGCGGCAGGTCGTGGCCCATGCGGGCGACGAGCATCAACTCGGCGCCGCGGATCGCCGTCGCCGTGGCGCGGCCGCCGGAGCTGTGGACCAGGCGATCCGCGAGGCCATGGATCACACAGGTCGGCATGTCGAGTTCGTGCAGGGCGGGAGTGCGGTCGGGCTGGGTGAGCACCGCGAGGGTCTGGCGCAGGACGCCGGCCGGGTGGTAGCCGCGATCCCAGGTCTCCTCCGCCCGAGCCCGGGTCTCGGCCGGATCGTGCGGATAGCCCGGCGACCCGATCATCGCCTCGACCTTGTAGGCGCGCTCGACGTACTCCTCGACGGTGTGCGGGCGCGGTGCCAGCAGCATCGGGTAGAGCCGGGGGTCCTGCCAGCCGACACTGCGGCGGCCGGTGGTGGACATCATCGAGACCAGCGACCGCACGCGAGCCGGCCGGGCGACCGCCATGGTCTGCGCGATCATGCCGCCCATCGAGACCCCGAACACGTCGGCCTGCTCGGCGCCGAGGTGATCCAGCAGACCGAAGGCGTCGTCGGCGAGATCGGCGATTCCGTACTCCACCTGCCGCCGGACGCCGAGCCAGGTCGTTACCGCGCTGCTACGAGACGCTCGGCGCAGCGGCGTGATGTAGCTGGACCGGCCGATGTCGCGATTGTCGTAGCGGATCACGAAGAAGCCGCGATCGGCCAAGAGTTGACAGAGGTCGTTGCTCCACCAGGTCATCGGTCCGCCGAGACCCATGATGAGCAGGAGGGGTGGGTCGTCGGGTTTGCCAAAGGTTTCGTAGCAGATCTCGATCCCATTGGGCAGCGGTGCCATCAGCTCCGCCACAGTGCCACCTCCGATCGCCAGTGCCCTCCACCTTCGAGGGTAGTGGCGACTACGGCGCGGCCGCGCTGTCGTCGAGCTGTGGCAGTTCTCGCCGCCACGGCGGATCGGCTCCGGGACGGGAGCAGGTGATGGCAGCCGCGGCGGCCGCCTGCCCGCCGAGCCATTCGAGTTGGGCTCGGGAGTACGCGGCGCAGTGGGTCCAGCCTCGCGTCACGATGCCGGCGAGAAGGGCGGCCACCCAGGAGTCGCCCGCGCCGATCGTGTCGGCCACCACGCTGTCGCCGGCGACGACCTCAACCCGCTCGGACCCGCTCGCCAGCCGGGCTCCGTCGCCGCCACGGGTCAGGGCGACCAGGGCCGGGCCGAGCCCGAGCAGCTCCTCGGCCACCACGGCCGCATCGGCGCCACTGCTGAGGGTGGCGGCGTCCTCGTCGCTGAGCTTGACGACCTGGGCGGCGCCGGCCAGCCCGCGTACGCGTTGACCAACCGCCTCGAGATCGGGCGCCAGCGCCGGCCGTACGTTGGGGTCGAAGCTGACTGCCACGCCAGCGGCTCCGGCGCGGGCGACCAGGTCGGCGACGGCCTGCGCGCCCGGCGGCATCCAGGCGCCGATCGATCCGACGTGGAGCAGGGCGTAGTCGCCCGGGTCGGGCAGCTCCGACAGCTCCCAGCGCAGGTCGAACTCGTACGTCGCATGCCCGTCGGCATCGAGCCGCGCGGTCGCCGTCGCCGTCGGCCCGGACGACACGGTCGGCGCCAGGCGTACCCCGCTCTCGACCAGATGGGCCCGGACGCGTTCGCCGTGGTCGTCGGCGCCGAGCTGAGTTGCGAGCGTGGTCGGCACGCCGAGCCGGGCGAGGCCGACCGCGACGTTCATCGGCGAGCCGCCGGGGTGCTTGGCGTCGGGCCGGCCCGGCGTTTGCGTCACGTCGACCAGGGACTCGCCGACGACCAGCACGGTCGGTGCGGTCATCGGGCCGGTCTACCGCTCGAAGTCGACCGTGGCGTACGCGGCGAGCTTGCTCAGCTGGTGGTCGCTGATGATCTCGCGGATGGTGCCGCTCCGCGAGCGCATCACGAGCGAGTGCGTCGTGCAGCCACCGGCGCGGTAGCGAACGCCGCGCATCAGCTCGCCGTCGGTGATCCCGGACGCGACGAAGAAGCAGTCGTCGCCGGACACGAGCTCGTCGGTCTGCAGGACCCGGTCCAGGTCGTGACCGGCGTCGATCGCCTTCTGCCGCTCGTCGTTGTCGCGTGGCCACAGCCGGCCCTGGATGACACCGCCCAGACACTTCATGGCGCAGGCCGCGATGATGCCCTCGGGCGTTCCGCCGACTCCCATGAGCAGGTCGACGCCGGTGTTGGGGCGGGCGGCCATGATGGCGCCTGCGACGTCGCCGTCGGTGATGAACTTGATCCGGGCGCCGGATTTGCGGATCTGGTCGACCAGCCCGGCGTGCCGTGGCCGGTCGAGCACACAGACCGTCACGTCCTCGGCGTGCGAGGACTTGGCCAGCGCCACCCGCTCGATGTTCTCGCCGACCGACAGCCGGATGTCGACGACGTCGGCCACCTCCGGCCCGGCGACCAGCTTGTCCATGTAGAACACCGCCGACGGGTCGTACATGCTGCCCCGCGGCGACACCGCGAGCACGGCGATCGCGTTGTTCATGCCTTTGGCGGTCAGGGTGGTGCCGTCGATCGGGTCCACCGCGACGTCGCACTCCGGGCCGGTGCCGTCGCCGACCGACTCGCCGTTGTAGAGCATCGGGGCGTTGTCCTTCTCGCCCTCGCCGATGACGACGGTGCCCTTCATCTGGACCGTATTGATCAGGGCCCGCATCGCGTTGACCGCGACACCGTCGGCCCCGTTCTTGTCGCCGCGTCCGACCCAGCGGCCGGCGGCCATCGCGGCGGCTTCGGTCACGCGTACGAGATCCAGGGCGAGGTTGCGATCGGGTGCTTCGCTGGCGGGCTCGAGGTCAGCGGGGATACGTCGGGCGTGGTGCGGGGTGTTCGGGCTCTGCTGCATCGGACGAACCCTTCGACGGCGTGCTTTTGGTGGGATGTTAGTCCGCGGCGGCCCGATCGCGGCAATCGGACAGAGTTGCGCTGGTAAGGCTCAAGTTAACCGGCGTCGAGACGCTTGGCGAACCAGTGATTCGCGTAGGGCTCGTCGTTGAACGGCTCGACCTCGACGTAGCCCGCCGACCGGTAGAGCGCGATCGCCTCGGCCAGTCCGCGGTTGGTCTCGAGCCGCGTGATGGATCGGCCGCCTCGCCCGGCGTACGCCTCGAGCTCGGTGAGGAGCCGGCGGCCGACGCCGAGGCCGCGAGCTGACCGGTCCACCCACATCCGCTTGACGTCGGCCGCGTCCTCGTCATGGAGGAGCAGCCCGCCGCAGCCGATCGGCTCGGACCACAGGGTCGCCACGATCAGCACGCCGCCCGGTGGCGCGAAGTCGCCGGCGTCCGGGACGGTTCCATTGCGCGGGTCGAATCCGGTGTCGAACCGGCGATCCAGCTCGGCGAAGTATTCGCGCAGGCAGTGCTGGGCCGCCGGATCCGCCGGATCGGCCGCGACGAAGCGGACGGCCGCCGCGGTGAGGAGCCGCGCGACGGTGGTCATCGCCTCGGTCAGCTGTTCGCGTTGGCCCGCGTCGAGGGGCGCCAGGAACGAGGTGGCGAGCTCGTCGCTGCGTTCGTCGAGTACGGCTCGCTCGGCCGCGCCGGCCGGAGTCAGGCGTGCCGTGCGTACTCGCTTGTCGTGGGCACCGGGCTCGACCACCACCAGACCGCTCGCCTCGAGCGACCGGAGCAGCCGGCTCGCGTAGCCCGAGTCGAGACCGAGCCGGGATCGCAGCGCCCGGACGTCGCAGCCGTCGGAGCCGATCTCCCAGAGCACCCGGGCCTCGCCGAGCGGCCGGTCGCGGGACAGGAAGTGGTCGTCGAGCGCACCGACCCGCTGCGTGACGACCCGGTTGAACCGGCGGACCTGGGCGATCGCATCGACGTCCATTGTCTGACTCTAGTCAGAGATTGTCTCGGCGTCCATCAGAGGCTGTCTCGGCGTCCAGGTCGGCCCATGAGGATGACAGACTCCGGCCCATGGATCCGGACCCCTTGCCGTCGCCGCCCCGCCCGCCGTCCGAGCCGGTCGAACTGGTCCCGGTCGGCCGATCCGACCGCGCCGTCCTGGAGAACCTGGGCCAGCTCTACCGCCACGATCTGTCCGAGTCGTACGGGCTGTTGCCCAACCCGGACGGCACCTTCAACAACCGGCGGCTGGACGAGTTCCGCGCTGGGACCGAGTCGGAGCATCGGGCCTGGCTGATCACGGCCGCCGGCGGTCTCGGCGGGTTCGTCATGATCCGGCCGCACGACGGCGCCATGTCGATCAGCGACTTCTTCGTCGTACGAGCGCTGCGACGCACCGGTGTCGGCCGAGAGGCGGCCCGGCTGGCGATCCGGCTGGTGCCCGGCCGATGGTGGATCGGGTTCCAGCGTTACAACCCCGGAGTCGAGCGCTTCTGGTCGCAGGTGGCGACCGAGGCGGTCGGCGGGGGCGCGTGGACGATGCAGGACGAGCCCCCCGTCGAGGGTCGCCCACCCGACACCTGGATCAGCTTCGAGACCCGCTGACGACGCGATCGTGTACTGACGGGTCGGCCCGGCGTCCTCCGCCCCCGAGACTGGCGGAGGACGCGCGGACGACTCAGGCCGGGTAGACGTCGATCTCGGTCGCCTTGACCGAGGCCCAGACCGAGTCGCCCTCCCCGACTTCGAGGTCCGCGAGTGCGGCCGGCGTGACGTCGGCGAGCAGCGGAACCGGGCCGGCCAGATGCAGTCGCAGCACGTCGCCGTGCGGAGCGATCCCGTCGACGCGGCCCGGCCAGACGTTGCGGGCACTGGCGTGCGGCCGTTCGGAGTGCAGGGTGACTGCGCTCGGCCGGAAGCTCGCGAACACGTCGCCGTCGGCCCGTCCGGATGGCACCAAGGTGCTGTCGCCGGCCAGGCGCACCGCCTCGCCGTCGGCCCAGCCGCGAAGCAGATTGAGCCCCATCAGCGCGGCGACATGCGAGCTGCGCGGGCGGCGGGCGACATCGGACGGCGGCCCCTCCTGTACGACGACGCCGTCCTCGATGACGAGGACGTGATCGGCCAGGGCGAGTGCGTCGAGCGCCTGATGCGTCACGAGCACCGAGGGAGCTGAGACACTGACCAGATGACGGCCGAGGAAGCGGCGTACTGTCACGGCCGCCGACGCGTCGAGGGCCGACATCGGCTCGTCCAGCAGCACCAGATCGGGGTCGGTCGCCAGTGCCCTGGTGACCGCCACCCGCTGCTGCTGGCCCCCCGACAACGCACCCGGCCGCCGATCGCTGAACTCGGTCAGCTCGGTGCGTTCGAGCCAGTCGGCGGCCAACGCCCGGGCCTCCCGGCGTGATCGACCGGTGTGCCGTGGGCCGAAGGCCACGTTGTCCAGCACCGAAAGATGCGGGAAGAGCAGTCCGTCCTGGAACACCGTGCCGAGTCGGCGCTCGGCGACCGGCACGCGTACTCCTTCGGTGGCGTCGTCCAGGGTCCGGCCGTCGAGCCGGACGTACCCCGCGGTCAACGGCGTCAGGCCGCCGAGCACGCGCAGCAGGGTCGACTTGCCCGCGCCGTTCGGACCGAGCAGGGCGAGCACCTGACCCGGCCGCACGCGGAGCTCCGCATGGACCTCGAACTCGCCACGCCGGGCGGTGATGGCGGCGTCCAGGCCCTTGCCGTCCGAATCGGGAGCCGGACTCACGGACTCACCCCACTGATCCAGCGCTCCCGCAACGCCGCCAGGACCCCGACGCTGACCGCGAGCAGCAGCAGACTAACGACGATCGCGCCGGATGCGTCGGTCTGGTAGGTGTTGTAGACCTCCAGCGGCATAGTGCGGGTAGTGCTCTCGAAGTTGCCGGCGAACGTGATCGTCGCGCCGAACTCGCCGAGCGCACGGGCCCAGGCGAGGACCGCACCGCTGACGATGCCAGGCGCGGCGAGGGGGAGCGTGACGCGGACGAACGTCCACCAGCGACTGGCGCCGAGGCTGGCCGCAACCTCGTCGAAGCGCTGGTCGGTCGATCGCAGTGCACCCTCGACCGCCAGGACGAGGAACGGCAGGGCAACGAAGGTCTGGGCGACGACGACCGCGGTGGTGGTGAACGTGACCTGGTAGCCGAACGCCTCGAAGATCGGCTTTCCGAGCACACCGGCCCGGCCGAACGTGGTGAGCAGCGCGATGCCGCCGACCACGGGCGGTAGGACCAACGGCACCGTTACGAGGGCACGGACGAACTGGCGCCCCCGGAAGTCGACCCGGGCCAGCAGCCAGGCCAGCGGCGTGCCGAGCACCAGGCAGACCACCATTGAGATGGTGGCCGTCGTCAGGCTGAGCCGAAGTGCCGTCGTCACCCCGGAGCTGGTCAGGTGCTCACCGATGTTGCTCCATGGGGCGCGGACGAACAGCCCGACCAGGGGGAGCAGCAGGATCGCGAGCGCGCCGAAGGCCGGAATCAGAATGAGCAGCGGCACCCGACCGACCGCGGCCGGCGGCGCCGGGGTCGCCGACCGCTCGAGTGTCCGCGACATGGTTCAGCTCACCGTCTGGAAGCCAAACTTGGCGAGGACGTCCTGACCCTGTTGCGACATGACGAGGTCGACCCAGTCCTGCGCGGCCTGGGAGTGGTCGCTGTCGGCGATCACCGCGATCGGGTAGTCGTTAACCACCTCGGCGGAGTGCGGGATCTGGATGGTCTGGACGTCGCTGCCGGCCGCCTGGGCGTCGGTGACGTAGACGAACCCGGCGTCGACCTCGCCGCTGGTGACCTTGGTGAGCACCGAGGAGACGTTGTCCTCCTCGGTCGCGGGCTGCAGGTCGATGTTGTTGAGCTTCAGGAGCTGCTGCGTGGCGTTGCCGCAGGGCGCCTCTGGCACGCAGACCGCCACCGAGGCGTCGGTGAGGTCGCCGATGTTCTGGATCCCGGCCGGGTTGTCCGACGGCGTCACGATGACCATGGTGTTACGGGCGAAGATGGTGGGCTGGCCGTCGGTGTCTCCGGCGTCGGTGACGGTCTTCATCGTGATCGGGTCGGCAGTGGCCAGCACGTCGGCTGGCGCGCCGGAGGTCACCTGCTCGGCCAGGATCGACGACGAGTCGTACGACAGCTTGACATCGACGTCGGAGTGCTGGTCCTCGTAGGTCCCCTCGAGCTGGTCGAAGGCGTTGGTCAGCGACGATGCCGCCAGCACGGTCAGCGTGGTGCTGCCCGAGCCGCTGTCGTCGTCGCCACCACACGACGCCAACGCGAGTGCGAGCGTGCCGGCGGCCGCTGCCGCGACGACGGTGCGCGCGCGCCGTCCGCTCCGCTGGGGGTAGCCGAATCCCCCGACACGGGCGGCGAGTCGCCGCAGTCGGCTACCCCCAGCGGACGGGGACGGATCGATGGCGGTATCGGTGGAGGGGCTCATGACGGGACCTCCACGACGACGTTGGTGGCTTTGATGCTGGCGACTGCGACTCGACCCACGTCGAGTCCGAGATCCTCGGCTGCTTCCCGGCTCAGCAGCGACACGATGCGGTACGGGCCGCAGCACATCTCGACCTGCGCCATGACCTTGTCCTTGGTGACCGAGGTGACGATCCCCCGCATCCGGTTGCGGGCGCTCATCTGGCGCGGCCCGCCCCCGGTCGAGGGGAGGTGTGCGTTCTCGGTCGCCAAGCGCGCCAGATCCCGGCCCAGGATCGCGAGGGCTCCGGCGTCGGTCCGCGTCGGCAGGTACCGGCCTTGGTCGGCCCATCGCCGCACGGTGTCGTCACTGACACCGAGCAGTTCAGCGGCGTCGGCGAGGCGATAGGCCGGATCCGCAGTTTCGGAGGTCATGCGCGGCAGTCTAGCCGCGACCGCGGTACGACTCCGCGGCTCCCTTCCTCAGGTACGGCTTGGCGTGTCGTTCCGTCCTGGGTTCGCCGGTCGATGACGTACGCCGTCGCGCGGCACGTCGGGTCTTGCGATTGGCCAGCGGCCGGAGGGGGCCGACCAGTCGCGGTCCGGCCAGCCGGGTCTCGAGTCGGCGGGCCTCGCGCTTGAGCGGCTGGGCGACGTACTCGCCGAGGATCACGCCGGAGGCCAGGGCGACTCCGATGCTGGCGGCACTCAGCAGTGTGAACAGTCCGTAGACGTCGCCCTGGTTGAGCAGCTCGAGCAGGCCGGCGTAGATCGTCAGCCCGGGCAGCAGCGGCACGATGCCCGACACGACGACGACCAGCGGCGGCACCCGGACCCGGCCGGCCAGGCTGTAGCTCACGGCGCCGACCACGAGCGCGGCGGCGCCCGACGACAGGGCAGGGCCGATCTCCCATTGCACGCTGGTCTGGTAGACGAGCTGACCGAGCAGGCCCGTGACGCCGATCGGGATCAAGGCGCGCAGCGGTGTGTACGAGCCGTAGGCGAAGGCGACCGCCACGATGGCCCCGCCGAGCAGTGTGGTCGGCAGATCGGACCAGGTGGTTCCGGTCGAGGAGATGAAGATCTGGACGTCGATCTTCTGGCCGACGGTGAGCCCCATCGTGACGCCGGTGATGATCCCGCCGGTCAGCAGCAACACCTCGAACATGCGGGCCGACGCCGTCACGTAGTTGTTGGTCAGCGCGTCCTGCACCGCACCCACGAGGGCGATGCCGGACAGCAGCAAGAGGATGCCGGACGCGACAATGAGATCGGAGTCCACCGGCGCGTCGATTGCATGCAGCCCGATCGCCACCCCGGTCGCGATCAGCGCGCCGAGCACCTGTTGATAGAACGTCGGGATCCGACGGCGAGCGAGCTGCCGCCCGACGATGTCGATGCAGACCGTCGTGACGAAGGTGATGGCGATGACCAGCGGGTCGCCGCCGAGCATCATCGCGGCGCCGCCCGCGAGCACTCCGCTCGAGCCGGACACCGCCCAGCGCGGGTACGGCCGGGCGCGGGAGGCTGCCTCGTTGATCCGCCGGCTCGCCTCGGTAAGGTCCACGCGGCCGGCCCGGAGATCCCGTACGAGATGGTCGACCTCGGTGAGCAGCGCGTAGTCGTAGCCGCGGTACTGCACGACCCGCATATGCGCCTCGGGCGGCGCGTCCGGAGCCGACTGGTACGAGACCGACAGAGTCGTGAAGTTCACCGCGATCGTGCAGCCGCGCAGCCCGCAGGCACTGGTAACCGCGAGCATCGTCGCCGCGACGTCGGAGGCACCGGCACCGCTCGCCATGACGACCTCGCCCATGCGCAGAGCGAGGTCGATCGCGCGGTAGACCTCCCGCTGTTCGTCCATCGGTCTAGGTTGACGACAATTGAGTCTGTGAGCCAACCCCAGTCCAGCCGGCCGTCGCGTGGCATTTCGTGGCGCTGGACCGACGTGTTCCGCTCGATCGTCGTCCTGCTCGTCGTGATCGGGGCGTTCGCGCTCTATCAGGCGCTGCTGACCGGCGACCGCGGCGATCCAACGCCGTCGCTCGACTACAAGACGGCGGTCGACGGGGCCCGAGCCGATGCCCACTATCCGGTACTCGCTCCTGCCGAGCTCCCGGACGGCTGGAAGGCGACGAGTGTGCGCTACGCCCCGGGTTCGAAATGGGCCTGGCACCTCGGCGTCCTCACCTCCGACGAGGAGTACATCGGGCTCGAACAGGCCCGGACCGATCCGGAGTCGCTGATCAAGTCGGCAGCCGCCGGCACCGTCGAGAGCGGAACGACCGACATCGACGGGACTAAGTGGCAGGTGCGGCGCGACGACAGCCGGGGTGAGACGACCCTCGTGCGATACGAGCAGGGGGTCACGACCGTCGTGACCGGGTCGGCGTCGCAGGAGACGCTGGAGGACTACGTCCGCAGTCTCCGGGGATAGACAGTCTCCGGGAATAGCGCGCGGCAGTGATCCGCCCTACTCGCCGTCTGGCTGGTCCGCCTGGTCGGTCTTGGTCGCCGCCGCCAGGCGAGCCCGGGCGCCGTCCAGCCAGCGCTGGCAGATCGCGGCCAGCCGCTCGCCGCGCTCCCACAGGGCCAGCGACTCTTCGAGCGACGTGCCGCCCGTTTCGAGCCGGCGTACGACCTCGATCAGCTCGTCACGCGCCGCTTCGTAGGGCATGTCGTCGGCCGGCCCACCCTGGTCGGGCGCTTGGTCGGATGCAGGTGTGGCCTGGTCCTGGTCAGTCACGGGACTCCTCACTCTCGTCGGTGACCGACTCGGCACGGACCCGCACCCGGCCGTCGGCGAATCGAACGTCGACCTGGTCGCCGACCGAGATCGCGTCGGTGGACGACACGACATGCCCGTCCGGCCCCTGCACGACCGCATAGCCGCGGCGCATCGTCGCGAGTGGCGACAGGGCGCGGATCCGGGCCAGCTGGTGGCCCACGTCGTCGGCGGCGCGATCGAGCCGGTGCGCCAGGTGCCGACGGGCCCGGTCGCGCATGTCGAACAGGGCGGCCCGCCGCTCGTCGATCAACGCCACCGGTGCCGCCAGCGCCGGTCGGCTCCGGAGCTGGTCGAGCATGTGTCGCTCGCGGTCGACCTGGCCGTGGACGTGGCGCCAGGCCCGCTCGCGCAGCTGCCGGATCCGCTGCGTCTCCTCGGTGACGTCGGGCACGATGCGCTTGGCGGCGTCGGTCGGCGTCGACGCGCGTAGGTCGGCGACCAGGTCGAGGATCGGGCTGTCCGGCTCGTGGCCGATCGCGCTGACGACCGGCGTGGTCGTCTTGGCCACCGCGCGGATCAGCGCCTCGTCGGAGAACGGCAACAGGTCCTCGACCGAGCCGCCGCCACGCGCGATCACGATGACGTCGACCTCGTCGTCCCCATTGAGCGCGCTGACCGCATGCATCACCTCGGTGGCCGCGCGGTTGCCCTGCATCGTCGCGTAGCGAGTACGGAACCGGACCCCGGGCCAGCGGTGCCGGGCGTTCTGAATCACGTCGCGCTCGGCGGCCGACTCCCGGCCGGTTATGAGCCCGATCAGGCGGGGCAGGAACGGCAGCCGTCGCTTCAGGGCTGGCTCGAACAACCCCTCGGCCGCCAGCAGCCGGCGCCGCTGCTCCAGCCGGGCCAGCAGTTCGCCGACGCCGACTGGCCGGATCTCGTCCACCCGCAGGCTCAGCGCGCCGCGCTTGTCGTAGAACGTGGGCCTGGCGTGCACGACGACGCGGGCGCCCTCGGTGACCGGCACCGGGCTGGAGTCGATCACCAGGCGGTTGCAGGTGACCTGCAGGGACATGTCGACGTCGCAGTCGCGCAGGGTGAGGAAGACCATGCCCTGACGCAGGTTGAGCTGGGAGATCTGGCCCTCGATCCACACCCAGCCCAGCCGGGCGATCCAACCGCCGAGCGCCTGCGAGATCCGGCGCACCGGGGCCGGCGACTCCGGCGAGGTCTCCAATGCCACGCCTGCACTCTAGGCGTCGCAGCCGACGTCCTTGCGGTTATCCACCGCCGCAGTTCGCAGCGTCTTCGTTCAACATGCGCTTGTGGTTATATAACTCAGCGAGTATGTTCAGGGTCATGACGGCTCCGTTCAGCGCACTCGCCGAGCCGACCCGGCGCCGAATCCTCGATCTGCTCCGAGAGCAGCCGCGGCTGGTCGGCGATCTCACCAGGGAGCTCGGCCTGTCACAGCCCGGCACGTCGAAGCATCTCCGGGTGCTTCGCGAGGCCGGACTCGTGACGGTGCGCCGCGATGCGCAGCGCCGTTGGTACGAGCTGCGCCCGGAGCCGCTGGCTGCGATGGACGAGTGGCTCATGCCGTACCGCTGGATGTGGGAAGACCGCCTCGACGCGCTCGAGCGCCATCTCGACGCGATGCCGGACGACCCCGAGGACACTGACCGACCCGCTGTGGAGGATGACGACCGATGACCGTTCCACTGGCGACCAAGAGCGTCGACGACGAGGGCCGGACGGTGCTCCGCTTCGAGCGCCGCCTCGCGCACGCGCCCGACAAGGTGTGGCGCGCCGTGACCGAGCCGAGCGAGCTCGCGCACTGGTTCCCGGCCAAGATCGAGGCGTACGAGTTGCGGCCCGGCGCGCCGATGCGGTTCGGCGAGATGGACCCCGACATCGCGCCGACGCCCGGTGAGGTGCTCGAGGCCGATCCGCCCAAGGTGTTCGCCTTCCGCTGGGACCAGGACGTGATGCGGTTCGAGCTGTCGCCGGACCCCGAAGGCTGCCGCCTGGTGTTCACCCACGCGCTGTCCGGGAGCGAGATGTGGGGCGACGAGAAGTTCGCCGCACAGCACTCGGCCGGCTGGGACACCTGTCTGGAGATGCTGAGCACCCGTCTGGCCGGCGATTCCCCGGAGGCCGACGCGATGGACGACTGGTTCCCGCGCAACGAGGAGTACGTCGAGGCGTTCGGCCTCGCAGAAGGCGAGATCGTCGTGGACGCCGACGGTTCGGTGGTCCGCTTCGAACGGATCCTGATCCAGCCACCCGACGAGGCCTGGGCCGCGCTGACCGGGCCGGCCGACCCGGAGGTCGGCGCGACGCCTCCGGAGCCGGTCACCTCGCCGGTCGTACCCGCCGGTCGGGTGACCGAGGTCGAGCCCGGCCGGACCCTCGTCTACGAGTGGCTCGCCGACGGTGAGCCGGCCGGGTGGGTGCGCTGGACGGTCAGCGGCCGTAAGTACGCCTGCCGCCTGGTCCTCACCCAGTCGGTCCCGCCCGAGCTCACCGGTCGGCAGGCGTCGATGCTGGCGGCCTGGCAGGTCCAGCTCGAGCGGTTCATCGCCGGACTGCACGACGTCGACCGGCCGTGGTCGGACGACCGGGTCGAGCTGCTGCAGAAGACCTACGCCGAGCGGCTCTAGGTGGACCGATGCTCGGCACCCTGCACACCCGGCCCGACGGCCGATACGAGCTGCGCTTCGAGCGCCGGCTCGCCCATCCGGTCGCGAAGGTCTGGCGGGCCCTCACCGAGCCGGAGCACCTCCAGCTCTGGTTCCCGGCGACGGTCGACCTGGACCTGACGCCGGGCGCCAAGGTCCGGTTCGAGCTGCTGCCGGAGGCGCAGGCGTCGCACGGGATCGCCGACGAGGACATGGTGTCCTACGGCGAGATCGCGGCGGTCGATCCGCCGCGGCTGCTCGAGTACACCTGGTCCGGCGAGACCCTGCGCTGGGAGCTGGAGCCGACCGCGGACGGTTGTCGGCTCCGGCTGACCAACGTGTTCGACGACCGGGCGATGGCCGCGGACGACGGCGCGGGCTGGCACGTCGGCCTGGAGGCGCTCAACGCGGCACTCGACGGCCGCGACATCGATCGGCGGGCGCTGTTCGAGCGCGCCCACAAGATGAGCGGGACCTACGCCTGCCTCTTCGGTCCGGGCTAGACCTCCGGTACGACCGTGCCGCCCACGTTGGGGTCAGCGGTCGGCGTGGCCCAGGTCGCGATCCGGCGCGATGACGTCGCGGACCCGCTGCTTCAGCTCCTTGGGCTCTGGGAAGCCGCCGTCGGCCTTGCGCGACCACACCGTCGTGCCGTCCACCCGTACCTCGAAGATGCCGCCGGTGCCGGGGATCAGGGCGACCTCGGCGAGGTCGGACTCGAACGTGGTCAGCAGCTCCTGGGCGACCCAGGCCGCTCGGAGCAGCCAGCGGCATTGGGTGCAGTAGGCGATCTCGATCCGGGCGCCGTCGGTCACGGCCCCAGTATCGCGGCCCCGGATATCGCGACCACGGGGGCTAGACGTGCTCCGACACGATGACCGCGGTCGTGTCCGGCTCGAGTGCCTCGAACACGTGCGGCTCGTCGCCGGGGTAGGCGATGTAGTCGCCGGGCTCGAGCTCGAGCGGGGCATCGCTGACGCCGAGCCGGGCTCGCCCGGAGCACACCACGACGTGTTCGACGACACCCGGCATGTGTGGATCCGACTCGCGAGGCGTGCCCGGCTGCACGGTCAGCAGGTAGATGTCGCGCCGGGCGTTCGGCGGGCAGGACGCCAGCAGGGTCGCGACGTAGTCGGCCCGCTCCGATGCGACGGCCGGGCCCTCGCCGTAGCGGATCAACTGCACCTGCCGCCGCTGTGGCTCGACCAGCCGGGCGAACGGCACGTCCAGCGCAGTGCCGAGTGCCCAGAGCGTCTCGATGCTCGGGTTGCCGGAGCCGGACTCGAGCTGGGACAGGGTCGACTTGGCGATGCCGGCCCGTCGGGCCACCTCAGCGAGCGACAGCCCGGCCCGGCGCCGCTCGGCCCGGAGCGAGGCGGCGATGACCTCCAGTGGCGCGCCGGTACGGCTGGGATCCTTGGACGGCGGTGTTCGTTCCATCAGTTGTTTCGTTCGTCTTGACGAACGGCCTCCTAACGTTCATCGTAGAATACGTGCGTTCGATATGGCGAACTCTGGACCGGGATGTCGCTCGCGACATCGCGCTGGTCTGCCTCGCCGACGCGCTCGTGGGAGCGTCGTTCGGCGCCATCGCCGTGAGCGCGGACCTTCCCCTGTGGCTGCCGAGCCTGCTCTCGGTCGTGGTGTTCGCTGGCGCCGCGCAGTTCATGTTCGTCGGCCTGATCGCGGCCGGTGGCAACCCGGTGGCAGCCGTGGCGGCGAGCCTGCTGATCAACGTGCGGCACGTGCCGTTCGGGTTCACCGTCGGCGAGCTGGTCGGCACCGGCTGGCGTCGCGCCATCGGCAGTCATCTGATGATCGACGAGTCGGTCGCGTTCGCCCTCGCGCAGCGCGATCCGATCCAGCGGCGCGCGGCGTACTGGGTATGCGGGCTCAGCCTGATGGTCTGCTGGAACATCGGGGTCCTGGTCGGGACGATCGGCGGCGCCGTGATCAGCGACACCGATGCGCTCGGACTCGATGCCGCGTTCCCCGCCGTGTTGCTCGCCTTGGTGCTGCCGTCGCTACGGACCGCCCCGATCCGCCGGGCAGCAGCCGCCGGTGCGGTCGTCGCGATCGCCGCCACGCCGTTCCTGCCCGCCGGGCTGCCGGTCCTGCTTGCCCTGGTCGGCGTCGCGCTCGGCCTGCGATCGGGTCGGACCGCCGAGCCGGAACGGATCTCCGCATGACCACCACCACGCTGCTGTTCGCCGTGCTCGTCCTCGCGGTCGGGACCTATGCCTTCCGGCTGGCCGGACCGCTGCTCGGCGACCGGGTCACGCTGTCCCCGCGCTTCGAGGAACTCCTCACCACGGCCACGGTCGTCTTGCTGGTGGCTCTCGTCGCCACCACTGCGATCTACGAGTCGAAGGACTTCGCCGGCTACGCCCGGCCGATCGGCGTGGCAGTCGGCGGCGCGCTCGCCTGGCGGAAGGCGCCGTTCGTCGTCGTGGTGGTCGCCGCCGCCGCGACCGCAGCAATCCTCCGCCTGCTGGGCGTCCCATAGCCGGTGCCGCAACCCGCTGAGCGTGACGCAATGACCGCTCGAGCGGCCTTCTCGTGGCAATTACGTCACGCTCAGCGGCTAAGAGTGGCCGATGACCTGGTGCGGTCGGTACAGCGCCTCCAGCCGCTCGACCTCGTCGGTGTCGAGGGTGAGGTCGACGGCGGCGAGTGCGTCCTCGAGATGGCGCAGCTTGGTGGCTCCGACGATCGGCGCGGTCACGGCCGGCTTGGCGAGCAGCCAGGCCAGGGCGATCTGCGCCGGTGTCGTCCCGCGTTCGCCGGCCACCTCGCGTACGACGTCGACGACCTCGAAGTCCGCGTCGTCGTACATCCGGTCGGCGAGCGGATCGCTGCCGCTGCGTACGGTGCTGCGACCGCCGCCACGCTCACGGCTCCCGGCCAGCAGTCCACGCGCCAGCGGACTCCACGGAATGACGCCGATGCCCTGGTCGACGCAGAGCGGGATCATCTCGCGTTCCTCCTCGCGATAGACCAGGTTGTAGTGGTCCTGCATCGAGACGAACCGGCTCGACCCGGCCGCCGAGGCGAGCTGCTGGGCCTTGGCGAACTGCCAGGCGTACATGCTGGACGCCCCGATGTAACGCGCCTTGCCGGCTCGTACGACGTCGTCCAGCGCCGCCATCGTCTCCTCGATCGGCGTCTCGTAGTCCCACCGATGGATCTGGTAGAGGTCGACGTAGTCGGTGCCGAGCCGGATAAGCGAGGCGTCGATGGCCGACAGGATGTGCTTGCGCGACAGGCCGCCGTCGTTCGGGCCGGGGCCCATCGGGAAGTAGACCTTGGTGGCCAGCACGTAGTCCTCGCGACGTGGGAAGAGCTTGCCGAGCAGCCGTCCGGTGATCTCCTCGGTCAGGCCGCTGGAGTACGTGTCGGCGGTGTCGAAGAACGTCACGCCGGACTCGACCGCGTGTCGAACGATCGGCTCGGCGTCGGACTCGTCGAGGTGCCAGGCCCGCTCGTCCTGCGAGCCGTAACTCATCATGCCCAGGCAGATCCGGGACACCTTGAGTCCGGACGCGCCCAGTCGGGTGTATTTCACTGGTCCTCCTTGGGAGACGGAATTTGGTGGATGGCCACTCCCGCGACGACGACGGCGATCCCGACTAGCTCGGTCAGGGTCGGGAGCTGGCGCAGCACGATCGCCCCGATCAAGACGGCGAAGACCGGAAGCAGCGAGAGCAGCAGCGCGAAGGTCGCACGGGGGAGTCGGGCCATGGCGAGCTGGTCGGTGACGTACGGGATGACCGAGGAGCAGACCGCGACGCCGAGCCCGGCGAGCAGCAGTGTGGGGTCGGTGAAGGCTGGCATGGCCCCGGCCAGGCCGATCGGAGTCGCGACGACGGCCGCCAGGATCATGGCCGCGCCGAGTTGGTCGATGCCGCTCCAGCCACCGGTGCCGAGTCGGCCGCTCTGCGCGATCCGATGGCCCAGGACGACGTACCCGACGAAGAGCGCGCAGTTGCCGAACGCGAAGGCCAGGCCGAGCGGCTCGGCGGCCAAATGCACGTCCGCAAGGACACCGACGCCGATCACGACGAGCGCCAGTGCTGCGCCGTTGCGCAGGCTGCGCAGTCCGATCGCAGCCAGGCCGATGACGCCGACGAACTCCACGGCGCCGACGGTCGCGAGTGGCAGCCGGTCGACGGCCAGATAGAACGACGCGTTCATCAGCGCGAGGACGACACCGAGACCGACCAGGAGCCGTCGGTGGTCGGACGTGGCCTGCCCGATCATCCTCCAGGGTCGGCGCCAGATCGCGAAGATCGCTGCAGCGCCGGCGATCCGGAGCCAGGTGACGCCGAGCGGGTCGACCCGGGCGAACAGCAGCACCGCGAAGGCCGGCCCGAGGTAGTGGAAGACCGCGCTGACCGCGAAGTAGGCTGGCGCCGGCACCCGATGTGCCCGCGAGCCAGTCGCGGCCGGACGGCTCGCGAGGGCAGGCTCCGCGTCGATGGACATGCGAGTATCATCCAAGCCGTTACGCAAGTCCTGAAGGGCAATCTCAAGGCTGGAGGCCCGAAGTGACTGCAGAAGTACGTCAGATCGAGCGAGACGCCTACGAATCCGCAAACCCGCTCCTGGACGCGACGAACCGGCGGCTGCTCGCCGAGTTGCACGCCGATCCACGGCTCTCGATGGCGGCCCTGGCCCGCCGGGTCGCGATGTCGGCACCGGCCGTGACCGAGCGGGTGCAGCGACTGCAGCGGGCCGGCGTCATCACCGGGTTCCGGATGGAGGTCGACCCGGCCGCACTCGGTCTGCCGGTGACGGCGATCGTGCGGATCCGGCCCGGCCCGGGACAGCTCCCCAAGATCGCCGAGGCCGCCCGGCAGACGCGACGGGTCGTCGAGTGCTACCGGATCACCGGCGAGGACTGCTTCGTACTCAAGATGCACGGCCCGTCGATCGCCGATCTGGAGGAGACGCTGGACCGGTTCCTTGTGTACGGGCAGACCACCACGTCGATCGTGGTCTCGACCCCCGTACCGTCGCGGCCGCTCCCGCTGTGGGATGAGTCACCCGATTGCGACTGAGCGGGCCGCAGCACCGTCCGTCCGTACGATGGGCCCCATGAGCGCACCGACGACGACCACCCGCCGCGTCCTGCTCGCCGCCCCTCGGGGCTACTGCGCCGGCGTCGACCGAGCCGTGATCACCGTCGAGAAGGCGCTCGACCTCTACGGCGCCCCGGTCTACGTCCGCAAGCAGATCGTGCACAACAAGCACGTCGTGCACGGCCTGGAGGAGCGCGGCGCGATCTTCGTCGAGGAGCTCGACGAGGTGCCGGAGGGCGCAACCGTGGTGTTCTCGGCCCATGGGGTGTCGCCGGCGGTCCACACGCAGGCTGCCGAGCGCCGGCTCAAGACGATCGACGCGACCTGCCCGCTGGTCACCAAGGTCCATCACGAGGCCCGCCGGTTCGCCGGCGACGACCACGACATCCTGCTGATCGGCCACGCCGGCCATGAAGAGGTCGAGGGCACGGCCGGCGAGGCGCCGAGCCACATCAAACTGGTCCAAGGGCCCGACGACGTCGACGACCTCGAGGTACGCGATCCGTCGAAGGTCTCGTGGCTGTCGCAGACCACGCTGAGTGTGGACGAGACGATGGAGACCGTCGACCGGATCCGGGCCAAGTTCCCGAATCTGATCGATCCGCCGAGCGACGACATCTGCTATGCGACGCAGAACCGGCAGCAGGCGGTCAAGGAGATCGCCCACGAGTCGCAGTTGGTGCTGGTCGTCGGCTCCGGCAACTCCTCGAACTCGGTACGGCTGGTCGAGGTGGCCCTTGAGGCCGGCGCCGACGCCGCGTACCGGGTCGACGATGCCGGTGAGATCGACCCGGCCTGGCTCGACGGCGTGACGACGGTCGGTGTGACGTCGGGTGCGTCGGTGCCGGAGGACCTGGTCCAGGGTGTCCTCGACTGGCTCCAGATGCGAGGCTTCCCCCCGGCCGAGTCGGTGCACACGGCCGAGGAGAGCCTCATCTTCGCGCTGCCCCCCGAGTTGCGCCGCGACCTCCGAGCCGCCGACGCCTAGCGATCATCAGCCACTCGTGGCCCGATCAAGAGCCACTCGTGGCGCGGTCATCGGTCACTTGTGGTCCGGCCGGAGCGCCCGTACGGCGACGACCAGTCCGGCGGCGACCAGCACGATGTCCTTGAACACGTACTGCGCTTCGAGGGTCGGGCCGTCGGACGGGAACATGTCGGTGAAGAACAGCACCAGCGGCGACATGATCCCGACCAGCGAGGCGCCGAGCACGGCCAGTCCGGCCCGCAGCAGCTTCCCGGTGATCAGGGTGATCCCGATGAAGCACTCGGCGACGGCCGTCATGAGCAGAGCGGCCTCACCGGATATGAGCCCGAGCGACAGCGTGTCAAGCGTGCGCTCGACCAGTGCCTGCGCCGGGCTCGCGTCGGGGACGAACTTCACGGCACCGAACGCGAGGAACACGACACCGAGGCTGATCCGCAGGATGTCGACGCTGTAGGGGGCCAGCCAGTCGATGACCCGGTCGAGTCGCGGCGAGCTCCGCATCGTGGGGCGTGGGTCGGACTGGCGGGGGAGGGTGGTCGTGGTGGCCATCGGAGGCTCCGATCGTCGAGTCGTTTGCTGACTCGACAAGCCTCATCGCGATCGCCGGTCGGGTCGTCAGCCTCGAAGCGACACTTGGGCTACCGCATCTCGGGTACGGCGCGGCGGCGGGCTACGTCGGAGCGCGTAGCGAGCCGTACCCCCGCCGCGCCCGCGACCGTACGCGGCATTGACCGCTCAGGACGGCCAGGGAATGCCGACGGTCACGTCAGACACACAGACCGGCGAGTGTCCGGAGGCGACCGAGACGCGAACCTCACCGCCCGCTGCCGGGAGTGGGACGAAGGCGTCGCCGATGCCGGTCGGGGCGAACACCTCGTGGCGATCCTCGCCGACCTCGATGCTGAGGGTCGTCGAGTCGCCCGTGACGTAGCCGAGGCGGAGGATCGAGCGGCGATCGGTCACCGGATCGAGGTCGACGATGGTCGTCGGCAGCCGGTCGACGACCCAGCCGCAGTCGGGCCGTGGTCCGCGCTTGTTGAAGGTGCGCGAAATGAGATTCACCGGCTTCGGATCGCCGAACCCGTCGAGAATCGACAGATGCGTGGTCGGCTCGTCGAAGGCGAGGTCGACGCCCGCCGCTGTGTACACGACGCTCACCGGCTGCGCGACGACTCCGGTCGGTGGGGCCGAGGAGTCCGCCAGCACGAGCGAGGGATCTGCCCGGGCCGCGGCCAGGGCGTTGTTCGTGTAGTCCCTCGCGTACGTATGCCTCAGCTCTCCTGACGTCTGGGTCATGGTGTAGAGCCCACTGACCATGATCACCAGGACCGCACTGCTCAGTATCGCCGGATCGATGCGCTCGGTGAGTCGATCGATCCACCGTGCGCGGGGTTCCGACTCGGATGCGACGTCGGCTGCGGTGGCCGGCCGGGGTGCGTACGCGGCGCACACCGCGATGACGGCGATCGGCAGGGCGTCGATGATGTACCGGGGATCGCGAGCGAGGAAGGACGCGTAGTCGGTCCGTCCGACGACGACGAGAGTGATGTCGACCGCGAGGTAGCCCACCAGCAGCGCCCAGGCCTCGAGCGCGCCCAAGCCGCGCAGCACGAACGAACCGAGCACGACGGCCGCCGCCAGTGCCGCGCACAGCACGACCACTGCCGGCTCCGGCATCGGGGCGATCGTGTTCTCCGCACCGGTGCCCGACCAGGGTCCGCCGAACAGGCCGGGCAGCCAGGTCTGGAGCAGGACCTTGTGGAGCACCTGGCCGACGTCGGCTTCGACAGTGCCCTGATCGCTGTTGAACGTGATGGTGGCGGCGTACCAGCCCAGATAGGCGGCCGCGATCACCAGGTATCCCGCCCACAAGCGCCAGGCGGCGCGTAGGCGCGACCACCGCTGCCGCAACTTCAGACCGCGGAGCATCACCAGGATCACGACGCCGACGACGGCCGGCAGGATGAGGAGTGCCTTCTCCCAGAACATCAATCCTGCCGCGAACGCGAGGCATGACGTCGCCGTCCAGCGCCACGAGTCTCTGTCGATCGCGGCGGATGCGGCGCCGATGGCGATCAGCATGAAGATCTGCAGCGGCAACGCCTGGAGCGCCGCCGCCCACCACGTCCCCGGTGCCAGGCCGAGCGGCGTGAACAGGTACGCCGCGAACGGCAGCAGGAGCAGGACACTGTTGCCGAACAGTCTGCGCAGCACCCACAGCAATGCCAGCGATGCAGCCACCTGCAAGACGACCATCGTGGTCGCGGCAGCGGCGTAGGAGTAGCCGAAGAGCTCAAGTACCAACCAGACGACCGCGAACTGCGCAGGCTGAAGATGGTCGTTGTAGTCCTGCAGGATGAAGTCCGCGGAGAACCCGTCCGTGCGCGCCTGCGAGAAGTACACGAAGTCGTCCTGCCAGAAGTAGCCGCGGCTGACCAGTACGATGCGCACGACGGTCTGGAGGCCGACCAGCGCGAGTCCGCCGATCAGCATCGCGTCGGCGCGGGCGACCCGGGGGCGTTCGTCACTCATCTGGCTGAACCTCCCGGAGCTGCGCTGCGACCGGGCAGAGCACGAGGCCGACCGCGACAGAGACGAGCAGGTCGGCGCTCACTGATCGGCCGTCACCGAGGACCAACAGCCCAGCGGCGACGGCGCAGCATGCCAGGGTCACGCCGACGCGGACGGCGAGTCGCCGCCCGTACGGCAGCACGCCCAGTCCGGCTCCGGCGAGGACGCCGACTCCACCGAGCAGCGCGACCGCCGCCACCGCCTCCCAGGCCCACACGACGAACCACTTGCTCCGCATCGGCGGACCGGACGGTCGGCGGTCCGCCGCCCCGGCACCGCGACGCCGAAACACCGCCAAGCCCGTGAGGGCGACCAGCACGACGAGTGCTGCCGCGCCGATCAGCAGGCTGGTGGTGAAGGCATCCTGCGGTTCGTACGCCAGCACGAGCCGGCCACCCTCGCCTTCGGGCACGAGCCAGCCTTGCGCCCATCCGTCGACGTTGATCGCGTCGAGCTGATTCCCGTCCAGCGTCGCCGTCCAGCCCGGGTTCGTGTTCTCGGTGACCCAGAGCACCGCGGCGCCACCGCTGCCGACGGTCAGGGTGCGACTCGTGTTCGACCAGTCGTCGATCTGAAGTGCTCGGGACTGGTCGACGGGTGCCGGTCGGACACCCGACGGCCGGAAGAACGCGCTGACCGGCTGGAAGCGCGCGGTCGAGGGAATGGACAGCCGGTGGAGGCCATGGTCGATCTCGATCGGCTCATGTGGACAGGGAACGACGCGCATCCGGGTCCCCGCCAGCACCTGGCCCAGCGTGCCCTCGACCCTGGTGGGCACGGTCTTGTTGTCGAGCACGATGTCGGGCCCGAATCCGCACGGCTCGCCGGTACGAGTGTCGCTCGTCGGCGTGAACATGATGGGCGTGGACGAGCGGAGGTCGAGACCGGTGATCCGCATCGGCTCCTCATCGTCGGCGTCGCGGTCTCCCACGAGCGTCAGTGTCACGCTCGTCGCCGTGAACGGCCGGAACCGGATCATGCGATCGGCGTCGAGTTCGACGTTGCGCGTCTGGCCACCGCTGCCCTCGATGCGAACCCGGACCGGGCTTCGCGTGTCGACGCCGCTCGACTGTACGCGGATTCCGGAGATCCGCCGGTGGTCGCCCCAGTCCAGGTTCAACGTCGGATCGACGTCGCCTGGCGCGGCCGTCCAACCGGTCCGTACATCGCCGTCGAGGGCCAGGATCGGGGCCGCCGCGGTTTCGTTGCCGAACACCGACGACGCGACGATCGTGAACCGCGGAGCGAAGGGCTGGAGCAGGGACAGCGTCTCGGGCGAGCTCGTGGCGACAGCGCGGATCCGCGGCCACCAGCTGCCGTCCCCGGTCGTCCTGAACACGCGGAAGAGCCCCGAGGCCTCTTCGGCCGCAGCAAACTGAGAGCCGCGACAGCCGACCAGCACGCGGCAGGCCCGGGTCGGCGGTGTGGACTGGAAGGAGAGCGCCGTACTCGGCCCGGCGCTGCCGGGGACGATCAGGTATCGGCTCGTGTCGATCGTGTCTCCAAGGAACCGGATGTCGGAGATGCCAACCTGATTGTTGCCGGAGGCCTCGCGGGTGCCGGCGATCGTCACTGAAATCGCGCGCGTCGGTCCGCGCGGAACTCCGACGACGGCCGCCCCGGTGAGCGGATTCACCGGCTCGGTCGCCGACCCGTTGTCCGTCGTCACGGTGATGGCGGTGACCAGCGGCTCGTCGGGGAGGATCGGCACCGTCACCGCGACCTCCCTGATGTCGGCGGACGACGCCAGGACCATGCTGATGCCTTGGCCTTGGGGATCGGTGTACGGCGCGCTGACCCAGGAGGTTCGCGCCTGGCCGTCGATCGCCGAGTAGGGACCGCGGGCCGGATCGACCGGGCCGAAGATGTCGGCGTAGCCGGCCGAGCTGGTCGCCCAGAGCCGGAGGATCCCCGGATACCAGGCCACCGTCTGCGGTACGTCGTCCCCTCCGGCCGTCTCGTAGTCGGGCGCTGCTCGGTCGAGCCGGTAGTCGTCGTCGGCTGCCATGATCGACGAGAGCCCCTCGTGCGTACGACCGAACGAGCGCTCGCGTCGCTGCATCCCATCGGTCAGGGCATCCGGCACCGTCGGCGTATCGCGGTCGCTCGCGAGCTCGGTGGGAGCATCGACCGCGGTCCACCGCGGGCGCATGAGACCCGCGATCGACTCCGGGCCACCGGACACGGTCTGAAGGCTGTCGGCATCCACCAATCTGGCCCGCGGATCGGCCCCGGCGCCGTCGTCCACCGACCACAGCTCGAACGGCCTGGTGCCCGTTCCGCCCTCGGGAAACGTCTCCTTCAGCGTGAACCCGGGCGACGTCCGCAACGTCGCGCTCACGAGACCGGCCCTGGGCGCATCGGTCGTGGCCGGGTCGAGATCGGATCGCACGAGCACATCGGTGATGCCCGTGCGGGCGAGCAGCGGGGCCAACACCGCGCTGTGCTTGCCGGCGACGAGAAGCTGCTCGATCGAGTCGAGATAGCGCGTCGTCGCCCCCGGCACCAGCGACGCCTGTCCCCTCACCACCCACGGCGTCTCGGAGTACGGCTGCAGCGGCTCGTCGACGGTGTAACCCCACTGTTGTAACGCCGATCCGGTGCCCGGAGCCACCAGGACCCGGCTGCCCTCCGGTAGCGCATTGATCGCCGCGGCGGCATCGGTCCACGCGTCGGGAATCTGGTCCCAGCCCGGCTCGAACCGCAGCTCGCCGGCCAAAGCGGGAGCCGCGCCCGTGGCGAGCAGCACCGTGCAGACGACCCCTGTCAGGGTGCCGGCCCGGGTGGAGAGCGAGTTGAGCCAGCGGAGTCGAAGCGCGTCCGATCGGAGCAGCCGCGCAGCCTCTGTCGCCGCGTAGGCGAACCCGAGCGCCAGCGGCAGGCGTACCAGGGGATCGACCTTGTGGATGTTGCGCAGCGCGGCGAGTGGTCCGTCGAGCAGGTCGCGGAGCGGCTCGGCGAACAAACCGCCTGCCGCTGTTCCGTGCGCGGCGACCAGACACGTCAGCCCGATCGCCATCGGCACGATGAGGGTCAGCCGATCGGGAACTCGCGGGTGGAGCAGGCCGCACAAGCCGATCGCGGCCACGACGGTGGTCACCACGATGAGCGCCGGATTCGTCAGCAGCAGGTAGCCGGCCTGCCACCAGTGATGATCGCCGAGACTGACGCCGGCGAGCCAATGGTCGGTGCCACGCAGTGCGTTGGTCCACCCCACGGGACCGGTCGTGATCGCGGCGGACTCGATGTAGTCGAGAAACGGTGGGCTGTAGCGCCCGAGGAGCAGCAGCGGACCGATCCACCACGCGCAGGCGAGGAGGACGCCCACACACCAGAGCCAGATCGCACGCACCGGCAGCTGCCGCGTGAAGACGCCGCCAATGATGACGGTCGCCGGGAGCGGCAGCGTCGCGACCGTTTCGACCGCGTTGTGTCCGCCCATGAGGACCACCGAGAGCGCCGACAATCCCACGGCCGGAAGCACGTCGAGTCGGCCTCGGCGGGCGAGTACGAGCGGCAACACCGTCCACGGCAGCACCACGGTGGGCAGGGTCTCGCCGGTCAGCACCCCGATCGTCGTCAGGAATCGCGGCGCGACGACGAAGGCGATTCCGGCGATGAGCGCGCCGCGCCTGCTGAGTCCGCCCCACGCCAGGGCGACCCGCCTGGCGCCCTCGAAGGCGGCGACGGTCAGCAGCGCGCTCCACAGTCGTTCCCAGATCCACGACGGAATCGAGAGGAGGTGGCCGACCCAGAAGAACGGGCCGATCGGGAGCAGGTAGCCGTACGCCTGGTTCTGCAGCTCACCGAGGCCGGTCCGCTCCGACCACATGTCGAGCGAGCGCGCCATGAACTGGCCGGGATCGACGACCAGATCGAGCTTCGTGTCGAACGTGACGGTCCCCGGAGCCTGCGCGAAACAGACGACGACGGTCACGAGGACGCAGAGCCACCACAGCCCCCAGGGCGTGCGGGCCCGGTGGTATAGCGTCCGCGCTGACCCGGAGATCCTGCACCTCACTCTCTTGTCCTCGGCGCAGGCCGAACCCGGGCGCTGGCCGGTCGAAGTATAGGCTGCGCTCTGTGACGGGCGGGACGTGAAGCGAGGCGGCGGTGCCTGGGGAAGAGCCGAAGACAGCGGGCGATGACGCGTTCGAATCAGCCTGGGAGCTGGCCGACACGGTGCCGGGCTGGCTCACCAAAGAGCAGGCGCGCCGCCTCTGGGACGAGGCGTCGACCTTGCCCGCCGGTTCGGCCGCCGTCGAGATCGGAAGTCACAAGGGTCGCTCGACACTGGTCCTCGGCCGAGCGGTCCAGCGCCGGCACGGAACGCTCTATGCCATCGACCCGTTCGTCGAGGGAAAGCTCTTCGGCGGGCAGAGCACGAAGGCGACCTTCCTCGCGACCGTCGCTCGAGCCGACCTGGACGCAGTGGTCGTTCACGTCGACGACTACAGCACGCGCGTACGCAAGGGATGGACGGATGCGCCCGCGTTGCTCTACATCGACGGGAAGCACGACTACTGGACATGTTCTGACGATCTCGCCTGGCGATCCCGGCTCGAGGAGGGATCAGCGGTGCTCGTGCACGATGCCTTCTCGTCGATCGGTGTCACGACCGCGATCTTGATCAAGGTGATGTTCTCCCGTGACCTCGCCTACGAGGGCCGCGAGGGGTCCCTGGCGACCTTCCGGCGTCGTACCCCTCGCCTGTCCGACCGCGGCCGGATCATCAGGGAGCTGCCCTGGTGGGTGCGCAACGTGGCGATCAAGATGCTGCTGCGGCTCCGCCTCCGTCCGGTCGCGCGCGCGCTCGGCCACACCGGCAGCTACGACCCCTACTGAGCGGCGCGTTCGCGCTCGATCTGGTCCGCGATCGCAGTACACAGGCGATCGGCTGAGTCGGCGGTGAACGACGACCGCGACATGCGCACCGTCACCGTCGTGGCCTCCACCGTCGAGGCGACCCCGACCGCCACCGCGCGCGGTCCGGCAGCGGCCGGATAGAACGCGACTCGGCGGAGCAGCCCGCCGCTGGTGAGCCGGCCGAGGTTAGACACGAACAGGCTCGAGCCGAGCCGGTTCCGCAGTATGCGGGTGGCGAGCGGGGCGAGGTTCCACGAACCTCGCGTGACCGGGAAGTCCGGCTCGGGCTCGGCGGACGCCAGGAGCGTGCCGATCTGTCGTGCGTCACCCGGCGGGTCCACGACAACGCGCAGATAGGCGGTGTCCCGGTCGGGCGTCGGGGCGGCCACGCGCCGGGAGGCCCCGACGGCGACGACGATGCGACGGGTCGGCTGCCCGTGCGATGCGTTCCAGTCGCGCATCGCCTGGCAGGCTGCTGCGGTCACCAGGCTGGTGTCGGCCTTGGTGACGGCGAGGTGACGTACGCCGAGGACGTCGCCTGCGGCGGATGCGGGCTCCGTGACCTCCGCGGCGAACCGCGACGGCGGTGCGAACACCGCCTCGCCCAGCCGGCGCAGCGACGATGCGACGAATGCCTGCGAGCTCCGGCGCGCGCCGATCCCGCGGGAGTCGGAGCCCACTCTCGCGTCCAGGAGCCGCCCGGCGACGGCGAGAAGTCCGAGCCCGTCGACCGCGCCGTGGTGCGCAGCGATGACGAGCTGCCGGCCGTCGACGGTGGTGGCAACGCGGAGCAGCGGATCGCGGTCGCCGTACTGATCGTCGAGGAATCGCGCCGTCGTCTCGGCCAGTCGCCCAGCTTCGATGCGATGCAGGTCCGGGGCCGTGCCGAGATGCGGAAACTCGGCGACGACTGCTCCGAGGCGCTCGGTCAGCTCTGCGGGCGTCGCGGACTCCGCCAGATCGGCCTGCATGCCGATGCTCCAGCTGATCGTCGGATCGCCGTACAGTCCGACGACGCGACGCGCCTGCTCGACCGCGGCGTCGGAGCTCACGTCCGCCTCAGTACGAGCACGAGGTTCCAGGTGACCAGCTCACGCAGCACCGGTACCCGAAGCAGACCGTACGACCAGGCCGGGTTGTAGCGAGGCAGCACATCGATGACGGTGGCGCCGGACGCGTCTGCGGCATATCGAAGACCCGCGCGGACCGTCACCGGGAAGAGCGAGCGGCCGTAGTCGTTCTTCGGTCGGTGACCATGACGCCGCTCGTAACGGTCGGCCGCTCGACGCCCACCGGCGTAGTGCCAGGGCGACGTCTCATGCCCGCCCCACGGGCCGAACCACGTGGTGTAGCTGATGAACACCAGCCCGCCCGGCCGGGTCACGCGGACCATCTCGTCGGCCATCGTCCAGGGTTGCGGCACATGCTCCAGCACGTTCGAGGAGTAGCAGATGTCGACGCTTGCGGACCGGATCGGCAGCTGCAGCCCGGAACCCAACACGGATCCCCGGCGAGGCTCGCCGGCCGCAGACATCTCCCCGACGTCCGCGTCGACGGCGAAGTAGCGTGCCCCAGCTCGCTCGAACGCGTCGGCGAAGTAGCCCGGCCCACCTCCGACGTCGAGCACCGTTGCGCCGGCTAGCGGGGCGTAGCTGCTCACGTGTGCCGCTGCGTCGCGAGCCAGTTCGCCGTAGAAGCGAGCCGGGTCGGTCTGTTCGACCCGGAACGCGCGGAACAGCTGGATGGATCGTCCCAGCGTCGCGTTCCACGGCCGCTCGGAGACGGAGAACACCGCACGAGGCTAGCCCACCGCATGCGGCCGACGAGACCGTACGCTGCCGCCATGCCGACCGCCCTCGATCAGCGCGAGCTCAACCGGGCCCTGCTGGCGCGGCAACTGCTGCTCGAGCGCCGGTCGATGCCGGCCTACGACGCGATCGAGCAGCTGGTCGGGTTGCAGGCGCAGGCGCCGCTCGCGCCGTACGTCGGGTCCTGGTCGCGACTCACCGGCTTCGGGACCGGCGAGCTGGCCGGGCTGCTGACCGATCGGCGGGCGGTCCGGATGACCCTGATGCGGGGCACGATCCATCTGGTCACCGATCGCGATGCGCTCGCGCTGCGGCCGCTGATCCAGCCGATGCTGGACCGCTATCACGGACGCGCGGCGCGCGGCTCCGACGTCGAGCCGGCGCTGGCGTACGCCCGCGAGCTGGTCGAGATCACGCCGCGTACTCGGGTCGAGATCCGCGAGGCGTTCGAGCGGCGCTGGCCGTCGTCGGACGCCGACACGCTGGCGATGATCGCGCATGTCATGCTGCCGCTGGTCCAGACCACGCCGCGTGGAGTCTGGGGGAGCAACGGTCCGGCTGCGCTGACCACCATCGAGTCCTGGCTCGGCGCGCCGCTGTCGACCGACGGCACGCTCGATCGCCTGGTTATCCGCTATCTGGCCGCCTTCGGCCCGGCATCGGTCGCCGATCTTCAGGCTTGGTCCGGACTGACCCGGTTGCGTGAGGTGGTCGATCGGATGCGCCCGTCGCTGCGGCTGTTTCGCTCCGACGACGGTGTCGAGCTCTACGACCTGCCAGACGCGCCCCGGCCCGATCCCGGTGTCGAGGCGCCGCCGCGGTTCCTGCCGGAGTACGACAACGTGCTGCTATCCCACAAGGACCGGCGTCGCGTCATCCCCGGCGGTCGCCGGCCGCCGCTGCCGCCGGGCAACGGTGCCTCGGTCGGGACCGTGCTGGTCGACGGATGGTTCGAAGCGACCTGGCGGCTCGACGGGTCGGACCTCCGCGTCGAGTCGTTCGGCGCGCTTTCGAGCCGAGACGCCGATGCGATTGAGTCGGAGGGCGGGGCGCTGCTGCAGTTCGTGGTCGGTGAGCCCGGCGAGGTACGGATCATGCGGCGCTAGTACGAGCCAGGTCAGGTCGACCGTACGAACAACTCGCCCCGCTCGCGGAGGTAGTCGCCGAACTCGGCCGGCTCCTCGACCTCGAACGCGGCGCCGACCGAGCCGATCACGAAGGTCGGCCAGTCGAACGTATCGACGTTCATCACCAATCGGCAGCGCTGGTCGCCGAGCGACTCGACCGTGCCCCAGCGGTAGACGACCCGCTCGACATCGGCTGCCGGCGTCTCGATCGTCACGACGACACGGTGCCGGGTCGGGACCGAGGACAGCTGATCGCGCACGAATGTGACGGCATCGCCGCCCGGCACCTCCCGCTGCCGGAACCGGGCGCCGGTCGACTCGGGGTCGCTGAGCCGGTCGACGCGGAAGGTCCGCCAGTCATGCCGCTCGACATCCCACGCGACCAGGTACCAGCGGCGCCCCAGCGACACCAGGCGGCTCGGCTCGACCTGGCGAGCGGTCTGCCTGCCGTCGCGGGCGGTGTAGGCGAACCGGAGTCGCTCGTCATCGCGGCAGGCCTGCGCGATCACGGTCAGTGCGAGGGCGTCGACGGTCGGGCCGCTGCCCCAGGCGGCCGGCACCGCGTACGTCCGCAGCGCCTCGACCCGGTTGCGCAGTCGGCGCGGCATGACTTGGACGACCTTGGTGAGCGCGCGTAACGACGTCTCCTCGATTCCCTCCACGGCCCCGCCCGCCGCGTTGCGCAGGCCGACCGCGATCGCGACCGCCTCCTCGTCATCGAGCAGCAACGGCGGCAGCGCGCTCCCAGCCTGCAGTTGGTAGCCGCCGGCCACGCCGCGATTCGCGTTGACCGGATAGCCGAGCTCGCGGAGCCGGTCGATGTCGCGCCGCAGCGTTCGCTCACTCACCTCCAGTCGGTCGGCGAGCTCGGTGCCGGGCCAGAACCGGTGGGTCTGGAGCAGCGAGAGCAGTCGAAGCATGCGTGCGCTGGTGTTCGCCATGAGATTCAGGTTGCTTCGTATTGAGGACAGAAAGTGGCCGCAATGAATCATAGCGTGGGGGTCATGACGACAACGCTGATCGACACCACCGAAGCCCCAGCCACTGATGTCCCAGCCACCGATGTCATCACCGAATCCATCCAGCCGCCCGAACCACCGGCGTCTGACAACGCGACCTACCCCAGGCGCTGGCTCGGCCTGTTCGCGATCCTGGCCGCAAGCCTGATGAACCTCCTCGACTCGACCGTCGGCACCGTGGCCGCGCCGTCGATCCGGGCCGACCTCGGCGGCTCGCTGTCGACGCTGCAGTGGATCGCCGCCGGCTACACCCTGGCGCTCGCGGTCGGACTGCTCACCGGCGGCCGGCTCGGCGACATGTTCGGTCGCAAGCGGATGCTGACGCTGGCGGTGGCCGGCTTCGTCGCCGCGTCGGTGGCCTGCGCGTTCGCGACGTCGCCCGAGACGCTGATCACCGCTCGCGTCGTCCAGGGCGCCTTCGGCGCGATCATGTTGCCGCAGTGCTTCGGCTTGATGCGCGACATGTTCGGTGTCGAGGTCGGCAAGGCCTTCGCCGTCCTCGGACCGGTGATCGGGCTGTCGATCATCGCCGGGCCGATCGTGGCCGGTCTGCTGATCGACGCCGACTTCGCCGGCACGGGCTGGCGGTCGATCTTCTTGATGAACCTGCCGCTTGGCGCGTTCTCGCTCTACGTCGGACATAAGATCCTGCCGGCCGGCGGGCCGACCGCGAATGCCAAGCGACTCGACCTGCGCGGCGCGGTGATCGCAGCGGTCGGCATGTTCCTGCTGGTCTACCCGTTGGTGCAGGGTCGCGAGCTCGGCTGGCCGGTCTGGACGATCGTCATGCTTGCTGCGTCGGCGCCGGTGCTCGCCGGGTTCGGCTGGCAGCAGTACGGTCGCACCCGCGCGGGGTGTACCCCGCTGGTCGAGCTGAGCGTCTTCGCCAAGCGGTCGTACACCTCCGGCGTCTTGTTCGTCATTGTCTTCTTCGGCGCGGTGGTCGGCTTCTCGCTAGCACTCGGCCTGTTCCTGCAGCTCGGTCTGCACTACAGCCCGCTCGACGCGAGTCTGGCGATGGCCGCCTGGCCGGTCGGCGCGTTTATCGGGTCGGTCTTCGGGAGCACGATGATGAACAAGCTGGGCCGCCACATCCTGCACATCGGCCTAACCGTGATGGCGATCGGGCTGGTCTACCTCTACACCGTGTTCGACCGCGTGGGCAGTGGCCTGGGCGCGTCGGACCTGGCGTTGCCGCTGGTGGCGTACGGCGCGGGCATGGGGATGATCTTCGTGCCGCTGTTCGACATCATCGTGGGTCGGCTGGAGGATCACGAGGTGGGCTCGGCCTCCGGCCTGCTCGAGTCGTTCCAGCAGCTCGGCGCCTCGCTCGGCATCGCGGTGCTCGGCACGATCTTCTTCGGCGTGGTCGGATCGCAGATCGATGTGGACAGCTTCCTGACCGCCGCTCGGCATGTGACGGTGCTGACCGTCGGGCTGACCGCCACCGCCTTCGCGATGGCCTTCCTGCTTCCCAAGCGGGCTCGCGAGCACGTCGCCTGACCCCCCGCTACTGGCGGTAGCCAAATCCCGGAACACGCCGGCGTGTCTCGGGATTTGCCTACCCTCAGCGAAC
>Ga0081455_10000301_pt2 | contig 61798 bp, 65 predicted proteins | sample TabmetS3T2R1_FD_70207 | JGI IMG/M metagenome (GOLD analysis project Ga0081455, IMG submission 70207) | Tabebuia heterophylla rhizosphere microbial communities from the University of Puerto Rico - S3T2R1 | ecosystem: Host-associated > Plants > Roots > Rhizosphere ...
GCTTGTTGATTCATCCCGTGGTGGGTCTGACCAAGCCTGGAGACGTCGACCATTACACGCGTGTCCGTGCCTACAAGACATTGGTGCAACGCTATTATGACAAAAACAGAACGGTTCTAAGTCTACTACCGCTGGCCATGCGCATGGCTGGCCCACGCGAAGCTCTTTGGCACGCGATCATCCGGCGCAACTACGGAGCCAACTATTTTATTGTAGGGAGGGACCACGCGGGTCCGGGAAAGAATTCCGAAGGTCGACCGTTTTACGGACCCTACGACGCTCAGAATCTGCTTCAGAAATTTGAGCGCGAAATCGGCGTGAAAATGGTTCCCTTCAAAGAGATCGTCTATTTGCCTGATGAGGATCGTTTTGAAGAGCAGGACCGGGTCCCTGCTGGGAGTCGGATCGCGTCCATTTCCGGCACTGAAGTGCGAGTTGATTACCTAAGCAACGGAAAAAGTTTGCCCGAGTGGTTCACGCGACCGGAGACTGCAGCCATCTTGTCAACGATCTCACTTCCCATGCACCAGCAGGGATTTTGCCTCTGGTTTACCGGGCTTAGCGGGGCTGGAAAGTCTACTATAGCGGAAATCCTTGCGATCTTACTGATGGAGCATGGCAGGCAAGTAACCCTACTCGACGGAGATGTTGTCCGTACACATCTTTCCAAAGGATTGGGATTTAGCAAAGAAGATCGAGATACGAACATTCTTCGGATTGGCTTTGTGGCCTCGGAAATTGTTCGTCATCACGGCCTGGTTATCTGTGCGGCGGTTAGCCCTTATCGAGCGGCACGCAATGAATGTCGCGCTATGACGAGGGAAAATCGCTTTATCGAGATTTTCGTGGATACTCCTTTGGAGGTATGTGAACAGCGCGATATCAAAGGGATGTACGCCAAGGCGCGTCGGGGAGATATTAAAGGTTTTACGGGCGTGGATGATCCTTATGAGGAGCCGCTCAATCCTGAAATTCGATTGGGTACCACAAGTTGTTTGCCTGAAGACAACGCGCGCCGAATCGTTAGTTACTTAATCGATAAGGGGTTTTTGTTAGGGTGAGAGCTGGCATCATGGAATCAATTGCACAAGATAATTAAAGTAACTCGCTTTAGCCTCTCTCCACGGACTACAGAACCGACCGCTAACATTTCACGGATCTCCATACGTGGCGCGGGCCCCTGTAAATGCCTTTGCTTGGACGTGCTGACAAGCGGCCGTAAGTCTGGGTTGGCACGCTGCAGCTGGCATGGCCGTAACTTAGATAGAGCAAGTCAGAGAGCGTTTGCGACTAGACAGGAGGATTTCTATGCAGTACGGAGTTGAAAAGGTCTTTGCAGCCCCGGACGGGCGAAGTGTGGGAAAGGAATTAGAGCAGAAGATTCGCGACCGCACTGCCCGAGTCGGCATTATCGGTCTAGGATACGTGGGCCTCCCACTGGCCGTTGAAATGGCCAAGGCCGGATTTCAGGTTACCGGTATTGATATCGACAATTCGAGAGCCGAGTCCGTCAATGGCGGGAAATCCTATATCCTCGATGTGTCAAGCGAAACACTCCAGTCATTAGTTACAAAGGGAAGAATGAGGGCCACCCAGTCCCTCGCGACCGTTGAAAATCTTGATGCCCTAAGTATCTGTGTTCCCACACCCTTGGGAAAAACTAAGACTCCGGATCTGTCGTACATTATTGCCGCTGTGGAGGCGGTGCATAATCATCTTCGGCCCCAACAGCTGATCATCCTGGAGAGCACTACCTATCCCGGCACGACCCGGGAACTGGCGTTGCCGATCTTGGAGAAGTCCGGTCTGAGAGTCGGGAAAGATTTTTTCCTTGCCTATTCTCCTGAGCGCCTCGATCCAGGCAACCAGAGTTATACCACCCAGAATATTCCCAAGGTGATCGGGGGAATTACTGAATATTGCACTGAACTGGCTACACTCTTCTACCAACGATTTGTTAAAACGGTTGTCCCGGTTTCATCGCCAGAGGTCGCGGAGATGGTCAAGCTCCTTGAAAACACCTTTCGCAGCGTAAACATTGCTCTCGCAAATGAAATGTCCCTTATGTGCCAGAAATTTAGCATTAACGTTTGGGAGGTCATTGAGGCAGCGAAGACCAAGCCGTTTGGTTTCATGGCCTTCTACCCAGGTCCGGGCCTTGGCGGTCATTGTATCCCTGTCGATCCCTATTATCTTACTTGGAAAGCCAAGATGAATGGATTCGAGCCGCGGCTCATCGAATTGGCGGGATACATCAATAGCCAAATGCCTGCGTTTACGGTTAGCCACGTGGCTGATGCGTTAAATGAAAGACGGAAAAGCTTGAAGGGTTCAAAGATCCTTGTGCTGGGGGTTACTTACAAGCGTAATACCAACGATATCCGCGAGTCGCCAGCGCTGGAAGTCATCCACGGACTCTACGAGAAGGGAGCTTTAGTATACTATTCCGATCCTTATGTTCCATCTTTGGAAATAGACAACCGCAGGTTGAGATCCACAGCAACGACTCCTGAAGTTCTCCAATCCATGGACTGTGTGCTTGTCCTCACCGACCACTCGATCGTGGACTATCAGATGATCACGGCGAACAGTTTCCTGGTATTGGACAAGCGTAATGCTCTTAAGGATTTCTCCGGACCGAATGTCGTTCACTTCTAAATCGCTGTTCAAGTTTCATAAGAGCGCGGGCTTTTTGGGTTGTCACTAAAGGTTAACGAGAAGGGTGTACGATAAGCATACCTTGCAAAACTCTACACATATAATGGAAGAGATCCCGGCGGGCGGGGTTGATGTGGAACAACTTGACAGCGAAACACTAGTCTCCGAAACGACCAAACTCTTACGTATGCGAATCGATGAGCTGTACGCGGCTCTTGGCGCACAGTTACTGGTTTTCACAAAACCTACGTCGGCGGCTGGAATAGTCAGTTACTTGTCGGCAATGCGGAATTCCTCTGAGGCAAGCCTTCTGTTGGAGGGTCTATCTGCTGGCACATCGTTGAGAGAATGGGCAACGGGACTAGAGTACATTCACGAAATGCTGCAAAGTCACGGCAAGCGCTACCTAGAGGAAAAAAGAGATAATCTCCGCAAGGCTCTTTGCAACCAGGACATCTTGGCTTTGTCGGATGAAGTAAACGACTCGACCATTCAGATTCTTATCACAATTATTAGTTCCACTCTGCGATTCCCTCGAGAGTTGGACTCAATTTCCGCCACCAGTCTCGCTATTATTTTAAAGTCGGGATTACATAATTTTTGTAAATAGATAGTCCGCAATTAGTATTAGTACTCGGAGTTCCTTGGGAAACGTAGGAAAGCTCGGGAGAACGATGTCACACACTTAGGTATTTTAGCTGATTGGTCGGGTCTTTTTTCACACCCTTGTCTATCTTTGATGTCGATGGGTTGCTTTGGCTCATAGTAGTTTCAATGGATCCAATTTGCAGCAAATTCAAGAGCTTAGATCGCAACATTCCAAATGGCATGCTATTTGCCGTTAAATTATTAGTAAACAGTAGCATTTCTTGTAGTTTCTTGGCAAATGGCAGCTATTTTTTCATTGACATTTTCAATTTGTTAGCTTAGAAAAACCGTAGATAAAACATCGGGTCAAAATCAGCCATAAGAAAGTGAAGCTGGATTTGGATGCTACCTTTCTTAGCTGACAGACAAGTCACACGAAGTGTTCTAAAAGATTTCCCGATAGGAGTGGTTGTCTGGTATGTCGAACCTTTTTCCTGTGTCTTCAACCGAAGCGCAAGGGAATTGACGGGTTTTTCAGACCGCGATTTTCAGAAGAGCGATTCCCTCTGGCTAAGCAGAGTTCATCCCCAAGACCAAGCATCAATTGCTGCTGCTCGAAAAAAACTTCAAATCGAAAAGAAAAAGGTCACCTGTGACTACCGTTTCTTGCCAAACGGACACAGGGAGGAAATCTGGATTAGGGATGTTTCACTTCCTTGGGAGAATGGTGACGGCAAATTTGGGGGTATAGTCAGCGCATACACCGACATTTCCGGGTTCATGGCTGGCAGCACGCAAAGTACACCGGATTTAAGTAAGGTCATCAAAGGACTAACCCACGATATTCGAAATTCGGTTCATGTCATCGGAGGCGCAATCGAGGCTCTCCGACTGACCGGGTCTCTACCTTTACCTGGACAAAAAATTATCAGTCCGATCGAGGAAATCAATCGATTACTCGGGGATTTAGAGGAATATTTTTTTCCACCGAATACTCAGTTATCCGTTGCGAACGCAGTCTTGCTATTGCAAGATGTAATCTTGCAAATGCAAGACCAGCTACTGCGGCGCGGGATTCACCTCAAGCTAGTTCATGAAAGTTCTCTCCCTCACGTGCGACTCGACGCTTGCCAAGTTCGTAGAGCAATCCAAAGAGTGTTGGACTTTTCACTAGCGCTTCTGCCGCAAGGCGGAAATCTAAAAATTGAAGCCCGCCGCCGAGAGATCGAAGGTACACGATATGTGGAACTGCAGATAATTAGCTATTCTGCCGACTCTTTGGCAATTGACGAAGAAGAAATTTTTCAACCATTTCTTCAGGTGCAGAAATACAAAGCTGGCCTTAGTTTAGCCTTAGCGCGCGAGACTCTTTCTCGGAATCGTGGACAAATCTCATTTCGAAAGAAGAATTCCCAGCAGGCGCTCTTTAGCCTGTTACTAGAGGTTTGCTCGGGTTAAGAGGGGGGTCTATCACACCTTACTGACCAAAGCGTCGATCGATGGCCCTATCTGCTACTTGAGCGGCCAGTCTTAAAGGCGAGAACTACTTTTTTCAGTGAGAGCATGACAAACCAAACTGCCAAAGCAAGTCTAGTCCCGAGGCAGCCAACTCCGCATATTTTGGTAGTCGACGACGATGAGTTAGCCTGCCAGGAATTAAAGGGGATTTACAGACACGATAATTACAAAGTAACAGTAGTTCATAGTGCTGAAGAGGCATTACCGCGACTCGCAGAATTGGATATCGATCTCTCCGTGATTGATATCAGGCTCCCAGGCATGAGCGGAGTCGAATTGGTTAAGCAGATTCGGGTGAACTACCCAGAGGTACCCGTGATCGTGATTACCGGCCATGGCAATATTGAGACAGCCATTGATGTCCTTAAACTAGGAGCTAGCGACTACTTTGCTAAGCCTTTTAGTTTGGCAGCTATTCAAGAATCCACTCGGCTTGTATTGCAGAAGGCACTGGTCTCTACTGAGATTCGACATCTCAGGCGCTCTTTAAAAGAATCCTACAGTTTCGGAGCTATGGTTAGTAAGACACCCGCAATGCACAAGGTTTTCGAAAGCATTCGAACAGTAGCTGAAACTGATATGACTGTCGTTGTGGAAGGAGAAACAGGAACAGGAAAAGAGTTAGTCGCGAGAACGATTCATGATCTCAGCCCCCGCCGGATGAAGCCATTTGTTGCAATCAACTGCGCAGGTTTTGTGGAGAGCCTTTTGGAAAGCGAGCTTTTTGGCTACGAAAAGGGAGCGTTTACCGGCGCAGACCAAGCACGGCCGGGGAAGATCGAGGTTGCCAACGGCGGGACTCTTTTTCTCGACGAAATAGAGAGCATCTCTCTCAACATGCAGTGCAAGCTTCTCCGTGTACTAGAGGAGCGGGTAGTTCAGCGGTTGGGGTCAAGCCGAGCGGTCGAGGTTAACATGCGTGTGATTGCTGCTAGTAACGTCCCGCTTCAGGCTCTTGTAGTCCAGAAGAAGATGCGGAAAGACTTTTACTATCGAATCAATGTAATCTCGATTGACCTTGTTCCTTTGCGGAAACGTCTCGAGGATATTCCGCTGCTAGTTCAGGATTTTCTGCAACATCACCCAGTTGCCATCCAAAAGGGCATTACTAAAATCTCACAGCAGGCGTTAGATCGTCTGAGGGGATATTCCTGGCAAGGAAACATTCGGGAACTTCAGAACGTACTCGAGCGAACGATCGTGCTGGAAAAATCAGAAGTGATAAGCGAAGTGAGTTTACCGAAGCTGCGATCCTATAATCAATGGGATGCAGGGGAAGTCACTGACGAAATTCCGCTCCACCAATGGATAAAGGAACAGGAAAAGCAGTTTTTGATTCGTAAGTTATCGTTGTTTGGGGGACGAGTAGATCTCACGGCCAAGAGTTGTTGTATGGGTGTGAGAACACTCTCTCGTAAGTTGCATTTCTATGGTATCGATAAGGGGCGCTTTTCTAAGAGCTGCTTAATATATTATTGTTTATCTATAGCCCAAAGTTCTTTGTGCTTAACCGAAACGGATTCATTTTGTCTCTCAATCGTAGAGCTGCTGCTCTAAGGACTTGATCTACTCTTCGGTACCATCTTGAATTGCATGAAACCGATCGCCCGCTGACACTTTCACCAGCTCCACGAAGATCGAGCTGTTTCATTATATGGATGGTTGCAACGTTCTTTGACTTCTATCGTGGCCGCTTAATCGTCTTTGAAGGTCCACTGTCGACAATCCCGCGAAATTCACCTAACACCCGCCGCTGCATAATCTTGCGTAAGGTTTGCCGGCATCAGTACCATCTGCTGACCCCCTAAGTACATTCCCTGGACCTGCTACCAATCCTCCGCCCTCAACCCTACCTAGCTCTCTCTCCCCCGATTTCGCCGCAACTTCAAAATACCACTCGGCTTTTCCAGTTTTCTCGTCCTTCCTTCCTGCCCCCTAAAATCCCTCAGACCAATATAGCCGCATACCCGTGGCTTAACTCCAGACGGACCCGCTCCCGTCCCGCTGCCACGCGCGACTCCCGACTGTAGTTCATATCCACTGATGCACTCACTGACCTGCTTATACCTTATCTCGCCCTACTGCGGACTCTAAGTGCAGATGCGATGCAAAAGAAATCTACGTTCCCTTGAGAAAGAGTGAATTCCGGCAGTCGAAGTATGAAGCGATCTATTCAAGGGTAAAGGAAGAGCTAAGGAAGAGTTCTTTACACTGTCTCACTGCCTCCACCATTGAAATCGACCGCTTGCATGTCTGGTGAAGACTCTAAACCCATCCTCAAGCCTGATTTTGCTGTCACTGTACCGCTTTCTGTCCGTGTCAGCATTTACTAACTCTCAGTTCCGGTCCTGAGAGGAACAACCTTCCTTGCCGTTGTCTGATTCTTTAGGAAAGCCTGCTGCTGCTCCTGGGCCTGCCTGAGTTCATCCTAATCCACGATCCGGTAGCGCCGATACATGCTGTTCGTCTTATGCCTGGTGATCTTCATGGCCAGCTGTTCCCGCACCCCGGATAGAGACAGGTTTTCTTGCCGCGCAGCGTCTCAGGTCGTGCGGTATCACGCCGGCAAGCTTGGCCGTTTCGCATGCGTTAGCCCAGTTCTTCCGGAAGTCGCCAATCTCTTCTTTCCATTGCGGTAATGAAAGACATACGGGCAGTCCAGTCGGCGCCATGACAGCGGCAAGGCCAATCCAGGCCGCCGAACATCGCTCCCGGATAAAGATCCGGTCCAGCCATTCCTGTTCGACCTTTCGCAGTGGCTCGTGATTCAGACAGCCAATGTGGCCTGTGGACCGAAGATACTCGATAGCTTGGGACTTAGTGTACATCCGCGCGTCGTCCTCAACGCCCTTAAGTTTACTTTGGGCGTTCATGCCGGTTGCCTCAGCACTCTGCCGGCGAATCGCATCGGTCGATACGAAAATACCGCCCTGGAGCCATAACTCGCGGTCTCTAAGAACAAGGCGTAGGTTTGGTTCCGCCTGTCCGGGATAGTCCTGCTCTAGCACTCCCCGCTCGAAGAAATCGATCAGGTAGCGCATCTCGGCGACCGCATCTTCCATTTCTGCTTTGTTCATTGAGCCCCTCCCATTAGACCGTATTCAATTCGGATAGTACCGCGAGATCCCCCAAGTCTTACGAGCCGCGACTGCGATTGCCGAAGCGATAACGCGATCATCATGACAGGACTCCTCGGGCTCGGCCTTGCCATCGGGCTTGACTACAAAGCTCATCATCTCCTCGATTGTCTGCTTGGACGGGCAACTAAAACCCTGCCGAATGAGTGCCGCCAGGTCATCGATCATGATCAGTCGGCTCGCGACGTTGGTTAGCCAGCCAAGCTTCTGAATCCTGCGCCTCACACGATCATCAAGTTCTTGGCGATAGTACAGGTGGGGGTAGTTGAGACGCCGAAGGCGCCTATTAGTCGTCCCGCCGTGGTTATTGTCCTCGCACGCTATCAGCGCCCGGGTGTAGAGAACTCCCAGGTTTGCCAGCTCGTCTGCGAATAGATCCGGATCAATATGGCCGTGCCATTCGGCACAAAGGCTCATATCGTCCCAATCGTAAACATGCCCGCATGAAAAATCGCCCTTCTCCAGTCCTTCGGCGACATCAGCGCCAATGCAGTAACGTCGGTTGAGTTTGGGCAAAGTCCAGATACGAACATAACCTTTGTCGTTCGCCTCAGGTTTGACACCCAGTACGTTCTCAGTCGTTGATGTCAGGTATCCATGGAAAGCGGGATCACCGGCCGCTAAAAGCATTTGTTGAAGCTTCTTTCGATCGAACCTCGGCCGGCCGGATAAAAGCCACCCTTCAGAATCGTTACCGGGGTATTCTTTTCGGAATTCGTCCGGGTCGCGTCCACACTTGTTCTCGATGCACCACCTTCGCCAGTTGAGCTGCTCCAGGGTCAGGTTGTACGCCTGCCGCATCTCCTGCTCTTCATCGGTGATGGAGTCCACAAATTCTTCAGGGGAGACCGAAAGCGGCATCCGATACGACCCGAACTCATGCCAGGCCAAAGGTATGCATTCGTTCCATCCCGGGCGGCCAAATAATCCTTGTGGAACGGGCTGCTCCAACCGTTGGGTGTGCCTTCCTGGAAAACCATCGTTCGGGGATGTCGGGCACCGAGTTGAGGACGGACAGTAGCGACTCATCATGCTTCGGCCAGTACCCTATTTCTGAGGCGTGGAGTAGGTGAACGTCTTTCGATCGACCAAGCTCAGGGTCTCCAGCGGGGGCAATACGAAGCTGCGAGCGAAGCCCCGGCTGTTTCGTTCGGGTGCGTTCGTCGGGACTTTCGAAAATGACCTCCCTCCGATTGGAGTAGTGCTTCATCGGTTTCAACGGATCCGGGAGTTCGTCATAGAAGAGCCCGGCCATCCGAAACATCTCTTCGGTGGAATCCAGGTCGTGAGCGACGGTGAGGCCTTTGAGTGGCGGCCATATGAAAGAAAATGGACTGGATCCCGGTCGACAGCCCAACTTTGCGCGGCTTGACACCGATGATGCGAACAGGTTTTCCGTCCCGCTCGTGACTTTCGACCAACTGGAAGAGCCGCTCCTGCGCCTCATTGAGCTCGAGCAAGGCGACCCGCTTGTCTACCGTGCGGATCTTTAAATGCTCTTCGATGTAGAAGCGGCGGTTGTCAAAGCAGTCCTCGAGGTAGCCTTCCCACTTTGCGCGCTTCTCGCAGTCGTTGATCTGGCCGTAGGGAATCAAGACTTCTTTTCCTCTCGTTTGCCTTCGGCGATGCGGTTGTAGAAGTCATCGACGGGGAGACCGACGCTACCGCATAGGTTAACTTTTCTCTATAACGTTCAGGCTTTAAGCCCTTCAGCCAGAACATCGCAAGGGTATCGGAATAGTCTTTGTAAGTTGTCGTGATCTTTCCTTCGTAGGTGACGGGATGGTCGTAACCCAAGAAGGCACGGCGGTAAACTTCACCCTCCGCGATATCGCCAGCGATCTCTCTCGCGCGGTTGAAGGCTTCGGTATAGGCGACGTTATCCTTTCCCCTCAGCCACTTGTAATGAGAGCTCCAGTGGATTTCCGCCTGATTCGCGGCATCGGTTACCGAACCGCATTGGGCGAACGCTGCTAGAAACCGTCTCTTTTTAGGATTGGAAATTCCTTGAAACAGAAGTTCGTACTCCAGCGCCAGAGGTGATGATGATCCAACCGCCGGCCGACGTTGGTCTTTCGGCGGTTTGTCAGTGGGTTTTCTTTTTTCGCGTGATCTTTTTTTCATATCGACCAAGGGCGAGCTATTCTCCCGCCTCCATTAAGAGTGATTCGGGTATCTGCCTCACTTCGCCGGTTCGGAGTAACCCGCTCTCCTGGATGACGCGATGGTGATCAGGGGCATCACTGGGAAACACGCCCATCCCATCTGCAACATGGATAAAACGAACGTGGTATCGACCGTGGTCGCTCAGGCCCAAAGATGGATCGGCGGAGAGATAGACCCGCTTGCCGGGGGTCAGCGGCATCTCATTGTGAATGATCTTGGTGATCTCATGGATCGTGAGTCCAAACTCCCCGGACTTCTCGATAAGCTGAACTATTTGGGCGTCAGAGGATACGAAGAAGCCGGATTCAAACTTCAACTTGCCGCCGATACTTAAGGCGGGGAACCTTAGTGAACAAAAGACCCTGCGCTTCCTGGGGTCGGCTTGGTTTTTTCGTCGGTCACTTTGTCTCGACGGCGCCAGACTGTTTTTGGACGGCCGCCCGTGGGTTGTACGTCTCGCGTTATCTGTTTGGTGTGGCGAAGTTTTGCCAGTGTGCTAACTAACCTATCCTGCCCGTGGCGTTGAAAATCCTTGTAAATGTCAACCTGGCTCAACGGCCCTTTTTTCAGCCTTCCCAGAATCGCGTTGGCCAATGCATCGTCTTGAATACTTTCCATGTGTTTCCTCCTCCTAATTGACCTGATATGTATCAGCCGAATTGTGAATCACGCTTCTACGATCGACGCGGCGCGCGCTTTCAGTTCACTCAACTGCGATTGGAGCTCTTCTACTTCTTTCTGAAGCGAGCCACGTCTGACCTCTAGCACTTCGATCTGTTCTTCTTTTTCGCGGCGTTGCTCTGCGACTTTTGAAGATAATCGCTGTTTCTCCTCGGTGTATCGTACTTGCAACGCGTTGAGGTCGGACTCGAACTGGGCGGAGGCTTTCAGCTTTCGTGATTCGAACGATCCCATAAACTCCTGCAACTCGGCGTGCTTTTGCCTGAGCCTGCATCCGCCTCATCGGCCTGGCGGAGTGCGGGCGACTCCGCGTCCTTGATTGCTTTCTCGATCACACCCTCTCGCCGTCCAGGCGTGCAAGGCCTTCTACAATCCTCCGCGCTTCAGCGCATGGACGAAATAAATTCTCCAGCCTCGTCAGTGCGTCCAGCTTATCGCCCGTGCTCATTTTCGTTTCCTCAGCCATGGTCGTCATCTTCCTTTCTTGTGCTTTAATTTATTATCAGCCGGTAAAAAAACGGCGCCACATGTTGAGGAATTCGGGGTCGATTGCTTGGATATCCTCGATGTTCCCCGGCGCAGGAACTTTTTCGTGGAAGCGTTCCAATTCTCGATTTTGTTCTTGTTGGGTCGGCTCGCGATAAAGCCGTTCCTCTGGTCGGTCGGCGGGGTTCAAGACGATCCCACGATTGCCAATGCCGCTATTGAGCGCGGCGTACTGCGGTCCTGGCAATGTCGATGATGATGGTCGGTAGGCGGCAAAGTCGCTCAGCCGCATATTCTCCATCCCTCTGTCGAACAGGGGTTTCTCATTACCCGTTACCCAGGGGATCGTGTAAATAAACGCCATTGAAATCCTTCCTTTACCGTCTCAACTCCCGCCTCATCACACGTCGATGTTCTTTAAGGGCTTTCGCATGACTTCCTGCTGCTCGATCTTGGACAGCAGCCGCCAAAGGGGGTCACTTACGATCTTCGTAAGCGGAGCTATCGGGAATCCGATAGTGCTGCCGTCTGGTAAATTCACGCCTCGGTGTTGTTGGGGCAACCAAAAACTGGTCACCGGTGGGAACTCCGGATCTTCGCTGATATGCGACATTTTCTCGACCCCTTTAGTGCAACTTCGAATTGAGAAACTCGATCTGTTCCGCGTCGCTCGTGGCCTTTAGTCGCGCCAGATCCTCGGCCTGGTAAACAGGCGAGCCATCGGGCGATGAGAATGACTCGTCCGCCGTAACCCAGCCGTTGACCAAACACATCAGGTGTGGCTTTTCTGAACCAAAGAAGCGTTTAGGCAACTTCACGACGACGACATCGCCGTCCTCGTCTAAATACATTTCGTCACTGTTAAAACCTTGCCTATGCCAAAGATCCTGCGTAAGTACACCATGGAGATGCCGGCGGATTCTCTGGATCGCCGACCGCCGAGCATCACCGAGTTGTTCCAAAGCCTCGGCTTCCAGGCGGACCGCTGCCAGGCGGTAGATTTCCGAATAGCTTTCGGCCAGGCGAAGGAAGAACTCCCAAAGCATGGGATACCACACCGAGCGCGGAATCATGGGGTCGATCTCTTTGAGTGTTCGTTCGTCAGTCATGATGTCCTCGGCCTGATACGTATCAGACTTATTGATGGCAACCATGATCGCCGATCGCCAATCAGACTGCATGTTAGTCACGACCATTTCTTGGTGACCGGCACTATTTTTGCTCGAAGGGGTGAGCAAATCACCCAACCCCTTCTGAGCCCGTAGTGTGTCCGTATGCCCGCCTATGCCGAAGGCGCGTGTGTGACCACCACCACGGAAACTGACAAAACCAGTTCGATGCAACGACCCCGACGTCATGAGTCTGCTGTGACCTCTGCAATGAACGAGTCTGTTTGGATCTCTGCTATGGGTCCTGACTGATGGCGCTGCGCGCCCTGCCGTGCGTTTGCTATGCCAGATGCAATGCCATCTGACATGACATCTGACATGACATTGGGGCCATATGGGTATGGGTCTAGTAGAAGATATTTTTACCATTCCAGATCGTCACGGGAGGTGATCTCATGGACTCGTAGCTGATCCTTGTCGTCCTTTCGGAGGAGCGATAGATCATCAGATTGGCGGCCCCTCCCTTTGGGCAGTTCTGATTTCCGATATCCCACCTGAACTAAAAACCGATGGCCGCCGAAAATTTGCCGCAGTTCATCTACTGGGTCGCCTTCTTCAAGCGGGCGACCAAGGGCGATTTCGCAGTGGCGGGCATACTTTCCAGTCGGTGAGATGATCCCCCCGGCATCGGCTGCCTTGTCGATCCACATGCGCAGTGCCACGCCATTAAACTTGTTATCGATGACTCGAAATTGGATCACTGCCCTGCGCCCTTGGGTATTCTTACTGACCGGCTCAAGCCATGTGCTGTCGCATTCAACCAGGTATTTGCCCGGAGCCATGTCGGTAGTGGGCAGAGTACCACCGAGGCGAACGTCGGCTTTGGGTTTGACAAGCTTGAGTTTTGCACTTGACGCATCCTGTTGCTCTGATAATTTTTCACTAACGTCATTCCTTTCTTTTTGAGCCCACGTTCCAGCGTGGGCTTTTTCTTTTCAGCGAGCATTCATCTCCTCGGCTTTGAGATCCACGCCCAGCTTGTCGCGGATAATACGAGCATCTTCGGGTCGCGGTTCAACTAGCCCGTTGATGAGGCGTGAAAGGCGGCTCTCGCTCAAGCCAAGAGCACGCGCAGCCCTTACTTGCGAACCAAACTCAAAAACGACTGCGGCTTTCAGCTCGCGATTGGTCTTGTCGGCCATTGACATTTCTCCTTCGCGTGAATTGACGCAATTTTGCAACGCAAGAAATGTTTTGACCAATGCCCTCGCGGAACAGACCCAACGATAACTACTGCAAGAGTCTCTAAGTGGTTAGAAAACTGGCGAAAAACGTTATCGGCGTGCTTAGGACACGAATGGGAGGATAATTCGGCAAGCTTTTAGAAGACCTGAACGTTAGCCCTTCACGGAAGGGGCCAAATAGGAAGGGAACCATACCGGAAGCATCTAAGAGCAATTCAATCGCTTTTCGAAAACGGACTGAGACTAAGTGGGTGCTGGAAACCTCTCAATTATCGACTTTACCCTGTCTTCTACGGACTTGCGGCTGAGGTTGTTTTGCCCCGCGATTTCATCGAAAGAGATGCCTCTGAAATAATGGGTAATTGCCCAAGAGTAAGCCTCCTTTAGGCTTTCTTCGGTAACACGCCGACCAGGTTTAAATGGTGGAAATTTCGCCTGCTGCCCTCGTACTCGGAGCGACTGAAAATTCTTCCCATCGGAAGTGGACTGCCATTTTTGATGACATGTCCAGTGAAAATGGGGCTGCTCGGGACCATACGTCATTGTGATTCTGTCACAGACGATACAGATTCCGAATCGGATACGCTTCGGGCAAATCTGGCCTGAACCATCGTTTAATCAAGTTGGCTTTGGTCATCTTTGGCCAAGTTTTGCCCTCCGCGCCCCTCTGGGCAAAGTTCCTGCGGCCCAGTTTTTGAGCCTCCGGGTTCGGCTTGAAGTGTGGACTCAACTCGGCATGATGATCGCGCAGTAGCTTGATTCGTTGCTGTCCACTTCTGATTTTGAGATGCGGATTCTGTTTAGCCAATAGAACTCGCAATTCTCTTTCCTTCTCGGCTATGAGCTTGCCCGCGCCCGCGCAACTGTTGCACTGGTACGTTTTTGAGGGGACATCGAAAAGAGATTTGAGGCCATTGTCTTTTAGCCGTTGCCGTGCGTTCACCTCTGATGGGCGAAGTAGCATCGTCCCTGGGCAAGTCTGCGAATGGCGAGTAGCGTTGTGGTCCTTATAGCCCAGACACGTAAATTCTATCCGCTCAACGGACTTGGCACAGATTGGGCAAAGCTTCCGATGACGATCCTTCTTCGATCGTTTGCGAATCCGCTTCAGCCCGCATTTGGCACACGGGATAGCTATGGCGAGTGTTCGCGCTTCCGGCCCTGTGTCCAAAAAACTCGTCTTGCCACCGCAACCGCAGGGACAAGGATCTTCGTCCTTTTCCCGCCAGAGAGCCCACAATAAGTCCTGCAATGAAACTTTCAAGGCATCGGCTATGCGGGGCATGAGCTGCGCTGGCGGGCGATGAGCTGGACTGGTGGCAGCGCTACCACGTTCCCATTGGTAGGCGGTTATCTTCGGAACTCCGAGGTGTTGAGCTAACAAAGCAACACTTGGAAAATCCGCGCTAAACGAGCCTTGTAAAACCATGAATCGGGATTTTGAACTTTTCCCGGCATGGTCAAGAAATCCAGTCGATGCGGCCGCACGGACAAACTCCTACTCCTGATGCAACGCAGTCCTGTACAACTTGGATTGCCTTCGGAGGTCCGAGTCTTAATTGACTCGTATCGATGGGCGCATTCAACCTATGCCTGGAGCGACCAGATCCGTCCGGTGACCATTTTGTCTTCATCGGGTTTCTGACGCTTTCTTTCGCTCGCTTAAGATTGCCGGTTATCCAACCATTGCGGAGCTCCAACTTGTAGTTGCCTTTCATATCGAGGGTGACAATGGAAAGAAGCCGTTTCTTGCCATCAATAAAGCATGTAACATTAGCAGAGAGGCGGTCTTTTGGAAGGTCTGTCCATTCTAGCCGAATTTTTCTCATTGTCTCCGGGGAACCCAGCCTATACCCTCGGTTCCGCGGTTATCCTCTCCACCTTGATCCGGCCAGCGTGTTTCTCGGCCTGAGCGAGGTCATACTCCATCTGCATGCCGAGCCAAACCTCCGGGCTGCTACCAAAAGCCTTGGAAAGCCGTATGGCCATCTCTGGGGAAATGGCGGCTCTCTCGTTCACAACGTTGTTAAGGGTTTGGCGCGTCACTCCCAGACGCTGGGCCGCTTCTTTTACAGTCAGTCCTAACGGTTCTATGCACTCCTGGCGGACAATCCTGCCTGGGTGCGGTGGTTTTTTCATGCGCATGGCTTTCATTCTCCTAGTGATAATCGATGTAATCAACATCCTCGGCATCACCTTGCTCGAACCGAAAGATGACGCGCCAGTTCGCCCGGACAGTAACGCTCCAGAAGCCTCTAAGATCGCCTGTCAGGCGGTGCAGTCTAAAGCCGGGCAGGTTCATATCTTCGGGCTTTCGGGCTCGATTCAGTACCGCGAGGATGTTCTCCACTTTCTGTCTGTGATCGGGGCGGATCCCTTTGGAATCTCCCTGTTCAAAAAGCCGTCTCAGCCCCTTATGCCTGAAGCCGCGAATCACGATATGGCTTATGCTTTACCGATTAAGCTTTACACTGCCACAAAATGTGATAAGCGTCAATTGTCACGGTGCTTCTAGATGCTCCAGGATTGCCTCTCCCTTAGTCGCTCCTCAATAAGCTGAATCAACGATCGGCATCTTTGACCGCTTTGAGCGTGCTGTGATAAATCTTTTTGCCACGCGGTTCTTGACCTAAATGGAAAGGAGCTTTCATCATTCAAGTGAGGGTTAAGGCCCAATACCGGCGTCAGTGCTCTGGAGCAAAAGGGCGATGGAACTTGGCTCGCACAGCTAAAGGCATCGCCCGTAGATGGCAGTTGCGCCCCAATTTTGCGATCTTCTCAAATCGAGCGAGATAGATTGAGGCCCCCAAGCCAAAGCCCAGGGGCCCTGGCTTAATTCGTTCACAGCGTAGACTTGCCCCTGAGCGTGTCGGGCTGAGCCTCGCAGCGGCCGCCCTAGATTAGTTGGAATGCTCTTCGGCGAAGGCGCTTTGTGAGTTCGTGCAGGATCTCTGGGAATAGTTCGGGATCAACCTCGCTTAGTCTTTCGATGACATATTCTTCCAATTCTTCCATTCGTTCCGTTCGTTCCATGGTTTGTACTCCCTTTTGGTTATTTTGTGGATCGGTCCAGCCCGAAAGACGACGTTTCCTCCTAATACGTATCAGGCCGGGCCGCGAGCGAAGGATTTCCAAGCTTTAAGCCTTAAAGCCGGGGATTGTTGAGTTGTATCGGTGGTATGGGAAGGGGGTAGGGCTAAGTCATGACGTCGATCGAGCTCCATCCCGACCGACCGTGTGTTGTGAGTCAATGTTCATGCTTGAACCGGTCCCGCACGCGCGGCTACACCATTTCGCTTTCAATCACTCAGTTAAGGGTAAGGTAAGGGTTTGACACGGCGGATAAACTCTACAGGGGAAAGGGGTTTTTTCATGGAAGTTCCCTAGACATCCGGCAGCCCGTCAGGACTACCCCCACTTTGCTCTTTTTCCCTGATAACTTGTCTAGTCCGAGACATGCGACTCGCCATCTGAACCCTTTGTGCGTCCGTGAGTACCCTTTTGGCTTTAACCCTCGGCCGACTGATAAGTTGTTTGGGAAACTTAAACTCAGCGTGTCGCTCGCCATCCTCGGTTAAGTATTGCCGGCCGAGTCGCTTCAAAAGCCTGCGGTAGACGGTCTCGCTGGCCGTCCAGATAGAAGCCGTCTCTTCCTCTTCGTTGAAGTTGATGATGGTTTCTCGCTCGCGCCTCAGTCCTTTACCTTTCATGCCAACCTGCCTTTCTCGAATGGGGAAGAACCTTAGGAGATGGGGGGTCTTCCGGAAGTAAGTACTAACTCCCAATAGCCGGAAGTTTTGGATAACTTGCTTTCGCTTGCTTCGCTGTTCATGTGGGCTCGTTTCTCACGGACAGTAAGCGGACAGTGAAGAAAAAACGTAAGCAGCGAAGAGACTTAGAACGGACCACTCGCATTTCAGGCAAGTAGACCTTGGTGGTCTCAGGATGAATTTTTCAATCGGTTGCACGGGTATAGATTTCCATGGCAAAAATCTTTCTTCTTGGCGGGAGCTCTCGCCTTTTGCAATCGTTGCAAGGCCTTAATGGACTAAAACTGGACACACCAATGCTCCTGCCTCCGCTTGCCTGACCAAGCGCTTGCCGATTCGCTTCACTGTGCTTAGTTCGCACGATCCTGCATAGACCTTGTAAAAAAGCGGCAAGGACTCACCTGCGCTGCTTGTTGTGTTCCTACGGTTTTATAACGAACTCTGTCTAAACTTGGCGGCGGGTTATAGAATCACCGCGGGAGGTCGCAGGTTCAGGTGCTGCTGCGACTACCACTCCAAAAACTTTCTTTAGATGCCGTTTTTCCGTTCCGCGCTGGGTCCTGATCCAATTCCTAAAGTCCCCTCGTTTGTGTATGAATGATGGAACAGGGATGAGAGGATATGCTAGAGAGCCTGCCCGGATTGTGGGTCCTTGACGGGTTGGAGTGAAACTCCAATCCTGACTAGATGTCGCGTAGCAAATGACCGAGCTTATCGAAGAAAGAGCGTTGGTAAGGCCCATTTCACGTAAGCTGCGGCTTGACCTGCTCACGCAGCGCATTGTGCTGGTGGCTGTGTTTGTCGGCGTCTGGTGGCTGTCATCGCTGTCGGTGCCGCATTACATCTTGCCGGGGCCGGCGCGGGTGTGGGAAGCGCTGCAACTCATTGTCCGGAATGGTGACCTTTGGAGCAATCTCGGCATCACGTTCTGGCGTGTCACTATAGGTTTTGTGTTTGCGGCCGTGGTGGGACTGCCGTTCGGAATCGTGCTTGGAGCGAACAAGCGGGCCGGCGATTTCTTCGAACCGGTGATTCCAGTACTCAACACAGTCTCTTCAGCAATCTGGGCGATTTTCGCCATCATCTGGTTCGGCATCTCCAATGCCACGACGATTTTCGTCGTGTTCATGACCGCTATGCCTTTAATTATCACCAACGTCTGGCAGGGGACGCGCACAGTGAACGCGGATTTTATCGAGCTTGCCCGCGTATTGCGTATGCCTGATTGGAAGGTCATGAGCAAAATTTACCTGCCGACGATACTTCCGTATTTTTTCTCCGGTGCCCGTCTCGCATTCGGGTTCGGCTGGCGCGTCTCGCTGGTCGCCGAAACGATCGGTTCTTCGAGCGGCGTCGGCTATCGTTTGCGCCAAGCGGCGGACTTGATCAGAACGGATCAGGTGTTTGCCTGGACGTTGACCTTGGTCATCATGATGGCCACGATTGAAATGGGAATGCTGAGGCCGCTGGAAAATTATCTCTTTCGCTGGAAGAAGGATGCCGAGGCGCAATGACGGTATACAAGAGAATTGGAATATTCGATGAGTGACAATACTTATACGGATCTTCCTGATATGGATGGCTTGACTCAGGAAACTCCTACTGCCGTAGAGCGTGCCTCTTTTGCGATTCGTCTTGACGGCATCAGCAAAAGCTTCGCGAATGCGGGCGAACCACTGGAGGTCCTCAAGAATATCAATCTCACGGTTGCCGAGCACGCGATCGTGGCGTTGCTCGGTTCCTCCGGCTCCGGGAAGAGCACCTTGCTGAATATTATCTCAGGCATCGTGAAGCCCGACCGCGGACAGGTATGTCTCTGCGGCGCGGCCAGCGATGAGTTCAACGACTGGTGCGCTATCAGCTACATGTTTCAAGATGACCGCCTGCTGCCGTGGCGCACGGCGATTCGAAATGTCGAATTCGCCCTGGAGGCAGGCTCCCTGCCGAAGGCGGAGCGCATTCAGCGCGCGCACGAAACGCTGAAGCTCGTCGACTTGGGTAGGTTCGAAGAGGCGTTCCCGTATCAGCTTTCGGGCGGGATGCGCAGCCGTGTGGCGCTTGCCCGAAGTCTTGTCACTGAGCCACGCGTTCTGCTGATGGATGAACCTTTCTCGCGACTCGACGCACAAACACGTACGCTCATGCATGCCGAGCTGCTGCGCATCCACCAAATCAAGCCCATGACCGTCGTGTTTGTAACTCACGATGTGGCAGAAGCCGTGGTGCTGGCCGATCGCGTAGCAGTCATGTCGCCGCGGCCGGGCACGATCCGTGAAGTTGTTGAGATTGCGTTTACGCGGCCACGCGATGTCACACAGCCGGAGGTGACGAGCTACATTCAGAGACTGCTGGCGCTTATCTAATTCACGGGAGGCAGAGATGAAAACAAAGCGAGTCGTTGTAGTAGTGTTTGTGTTGGCGGTGGCGTTAACGGTGCCCGGCCCGTTGTTTGGCCAAAAGATGAAGGTTGGCTATTGGACCAGTGGCTTCAGCTTGGGATTCGGCGCTGTCATGGAGCAAATGAAATTCGCCGAAAAGGAAGGCCTCAACGTCGAATGGGTTAAGTTCGCCGAGGTTAACGGGCCGACCCGTGCGATCGTATCGAACGCCATCGATGTTGCTTTTGCCGCACCCTCGACCAATTCCATCGGCATTGCAGCCGACGGCGTGCCGGTCAAGATCGTACTCGCGACTCAGATCGCGGAGGCTCAAATAGTCGCGCTCCAGGGCTCGCCGATCAAGGCCATAACGAATCTCAAAGGCAAGAAAATTGGCATGTCGCCTGCTGGAAGCGCCACTCACGCTATCGCCACCGCAATTCTAGATCAAAATTTTGGCATCAAACCCAATGAATACAGCATCGCTCCAGGCAACGAAGCGCAGCTGGCGCAGTTTTTGATCCAGAAGGAAATCGATGCCGGCGTGCTCCGCTCAGTGACCATCGCTCAAATGGCTGACGCCAAACTCAGGCGACTTGGAAGTATAGTGGACGAGTGGAAAAAGCTGACCAAAGGCGACTCCCCGCCTATTCTCGCGGTGACTATCGTCTATAGCGATTATCTCCAAAAAAACCAGGATGCAGTAGCTAAGTTCATTGTCGCCACGCGCACCGGTCTCCAGTATGGTTCGAAAAACAAGCCGAGCGTTGCCGAGATACTTCAGAAGGCGGCGAATATGAATGCCACCGATGCACGGGCGTATGCCAACCAATGGGACGGTGCCTACATCGCCAGCTTCGAGCCGCAGGACATCGCCTCGCTGAAACGAATGTACGATATCGTTAAAGCGGCAGGGGGAGCTACGAAGGATCCTCCGGATAGCGCATTCGATACCGTGCCGTATACCCGGTCTACACAGATAAAGTAATCCTAGGCTGACGTTTTTCTTCCGCCACCGGCAACGGTGCGCGAACTATGACGGCAGCAGGAATGCAAGCCAGGGTTTTGGCCACGGGACGTGGAGCAGTTGTTCGAATACGCCGTAAAGAAATCCCCAAGTTCCGCCCGCTAACGTCAGTGCTATGGTCCAACTGCCACCGTAAAGTTTGGTGTAAAGAAAAACGAACAGAGGCAGGGCGATGGGCATCCCGATAAGGTGAATCGCGAAGAAGAGGCCCCAGAGCCAAGCCCAAATTTCCAGGCTTCCCCAACGACCTTGATGCTCTAGCGCTTCGACCTCGAAGGTCGGTCTTTTAGCCCTTTGTCGGTCCCCACGCAAAACCTTGAAATCGAAGATCAGTTGGGTCGCTGTCAATACGATTCCAAGGCTTCCCAACAAGAGGATTACGATGGAAGCCCTTATCGGCCAATCCAGCGAGATAAGCAGCGCCGCAATGATGACCAGGCCGATGCAAGAGGTGAAGACAATATTTTCGATTCCGCGGGTCATTATGCCTTCGCCAGGGATCCTTCAACGTCGCGCCTATGTTTTCGGCCGGTAAGAATCGAATACGCGATCGACGCCAGCAAGAGAGCAATTAAAGCAATCACCATCGGACGCGCCAGCCATTCAAGACCGTAGCGCGTATACGAAAGCCAGAGGTACAATTCCATCTTGTCGCCCAGCACCACGCCGAGGACCAACGGCGCGCGCGGCCAGCCGTAGCGTCGCATGAAAAAACCCAAGAGCGAAAATATCATCAGCGCCGTCAGATCATAGCTGTGAAAATTCGCGGCGAAGGCGCCGATGAAGATGAACGCGACAATGGGCGGAACAACGGCGTAGAAGGGTAGGAAACAAACTCGCGTGATGGGCCTGGCAAAAATCATACACAGAGCCGTGGCGAGGATGTTGGCGATGACCAAGGTCCAAATTACCGCGAAGGTCAGATTGAGCTGCGAGGTCAACATGTCGGGGCCGGGTTTGATGCCGACGGCGACAAATGCCGTGAGCACCAACGCGGTGGAGGTGCCGCCGGGGATGCCGAAAGCGAGGGTTGGAATGTAATCGCCGCCTTCTTTGGCGTTATTGGAACCCTCGGAAGCGATGACTCCCCTTACGTCTCCTTTGCCGAAGCGCTCGCGATTCTTCTCTGTCTGCACCGCATGGGCGTATGCAAACCAATCGGCTACGGAGCTGCCGAGACCGGGAAGGAAGCCGACCCAGGCGCCGATGATCGACGTCCGCAGTAAGAGCCACCAGTGGCGAAAGCAATCGACGATCCCTTGTATATATCCACGGCCAAATTCTTCCGCCTTGGCGATCGCCCCTTTGCGACCGGCCAAGTCGATCACTTCAGGGATGCCGAAAATGCCCAGCGCAACCAAGACCAGATCGATGCCCTCCCAAAAATAGGAGACATTGAAAGAGAACCTTTCGATACCCGATTTTGCATCCAAGCCAACGGTGCCGATCAGCACCCCGAGAATCCCAGCCAGAATACCCTTAATCGGCGCATTTCCGCTCAGGACTCCCACCATGCTGATGCCCCACAAGGTAAGAATAAAAAATTCCGGCGAGCTGAAGGAAAGAACCAATGGACGGAGCGCCGGCAGCGATGCGAAGAGAACGAGAGCGCCGAAGAGGCCGCCAAGTAGAGAAGCGACAAACGAAGCGCTCAGCGCCCGAGCGGCCTCACCATTTTTGGCCATGGGATGACCGTCTAGGATCGTTGCCTGAGAGCCGGAACTGCCTGGAACAGAAATCAATATCGACGTGAAAGCGCTGGCCGTGTTACCTACGGCGTCCATGCCCACCAGCAGGGCTATGACCAGCAGCGGATCTTTCATCGTCATGACGAAAGGTAGCATGATCGCCAACGTGCTTGGGCCGCCGATACCCGGCAAGAACCCGACGAGGCTCCCGATCAGCACGCCCAGGCACATAAACATGAGCGCCTCGGGCTGAAGGACGCCTGCTAATCCTTCCATGGCCGCTTCGATCATTTTTCTCCCCGAGTCGTTTCGGATGATAACTAAGATTTCGTCTCGCCGACCGGTAAGCCATACTTCTGGCGCATCTTGGTGATCAAGTCCTTGGCTTCCTTGGGAATCGCGATATGATCGCGAATCACGGCCTCCATTTTCTCGGCCGAAATAGGCTTCCAACCATCGCCAAAAAACTTATCGCCTTCTTTGTCAACTTCGGGATCTTTCATCGCCTTGTTAAAAGCATCGCGCAGCGATTTCACCAGATGATCGGGCGTACCTTCGGGAGCCACCAGGAACTTATCTAGCTCCGGCGCGCCGGCCCAGGCGACGTAAGCTTGCCAGGCCAAGCCCGTGGGCTTTTTTGCGCCCAGAAGCTCGATAAAAGTCGGAACATCCGGAAAATCTTCGCGCCGATGATCTTCCTCGGTGACTACAACTTGCGCAACCCCTTCGCGCTTTAGATCATTCACGAGCTTGGCATTCTGCGTTGCCCACATATCGATCTCTCCCTGGCGGATCGCCAATTGCAGCTCTCTGCTGCCCGGATAGCCATAAATCCACCGCAGGTTCCAGCCGAGATACTCAGCGCCCCAAACCGTCATCGCGATCCAGTTGCGGATGCCGTCCGTGTCGCCGACGACGACCGGTTTGGCGCTGCGGTTGGTGAAGCGAGCTTGTGCATCGTTTCTGATGAGCAGTAAGGATCCGGGCCGGGCGACACCGCCGATCAGTTTGAGTTTTCTGGGATCGTACTTGATGGTTGGTCCGCCGCGAACGAAGTTCGCTACACCGGAGGAGGAATCTTGCATGATCGTCAAGCCGTCTGGTTTCACCTCGTTGGCAAAGTAGTTGTTCGCGATGGTGCCGCCACCGCCGGGCATGTTCTGCACGATGAGCTTTGGGTTCCCTGGCAGGTATTTCGGTAAGAAGCGCGCGACCAACCGGCCAGCGGTGTCAGTACCCCCGCCCGGCCCGGAGGCGATAATGAATCTAATGGTCTTGCCTTCGTAGAAGGGTTGGTCGGCAGCGAAAAGCGACGACGTCAAAGCCAGCAAGCATACAGTGAAATACGGGATCAAGTTTGAAGTAAGAAGCTTTTTTCGCATTGGAATGCTCCTTGTTAGCTTGATACGACCGGCACGGGCAGAGATGCGAACCGGGCGTATTCTACTATGAAATCTGCGGGTAGCAACGAAAAACTTTTACCGATGAGGCTCATCTCTTTACCGGATTATGTTGTTTGTAAATTTGTGTTATCGGAGTCCCTTTACGATGGCTTGCAAGTGTGATTGACACGGTTTCAGAGTCGTACTAATCGATATGAGGCGACTTTTCATGCGACCCGCACGCAGAGAATTTCAGTCCTTGCAAAAGCTTAAGAGACAGCTTTTGCTGATGTCCCGGGCATGCCGGCGGGCAAATCGACGGGAGTTAGCCCTAATCCGACAATGCATGCACAGCATGAGTAATGAGCGAAGGCGGTGAGACCGGAAGCCGTGGGCACCTGAGCAGGCAGTTTGGTGGAAGGTAGGGTCGCCGGAATCATCACCCTCGGGGATGCGGAGTGGCCCTCGAGGTAGTGTTCCATTGCCCAGGGCTTGCAGGGCTCATCGCCTGAGCTGCTTAGACATAATGTCGGATTAGGGTTAGCTATAGGAGGTAACATGATCCGCGGAGTTCTTTTGCCGATTATCACACCATTCGATGAGAGAATACGGGTCGACGAGCAAGTCATGCGCCAGCTCGTAGACTTTCACATCAGCGCGGGTGTTCAAGGGCTTTTCGTCCTCGGCTCCACCGGCCAAGGGCCGGCGATGACGACAGAAGAACGCAAGCAGGCCGCTGCGATCGCTCTCGACCAAGCCAAATCGCGTGTGCCCGTGATTATCCATGTCGGCACGGCGGATGCTGGAAGCACGGTGGAGTTGGCGGAGCATGCGGCGGCCCACAAAGCCGATGCTGTCGCCATTGTGCCGCCCTATTACTATTCGGATCATACGGAGTACGAGATCCTAGCGCACTATAAATCGGTGGCCAAGACGGTCCCGCTTCCTATCTTCATCTACGAGAACCCCAAGTATTCGGGGATTTCTATTCCGCCGGGATTGGCTGTGCGGATGAAGGAACAAGTGCCCGCACTCAAAGGGATCAAAGTCGCCTATGGTCAAGGCGCATTGCTCGAGTATGTTAGACTCTTGCCGGACGTTTCCGTTTTCACCGGAAACGCTGATCTTTTCGGCTTGGTGCCCTTCGGCCTCGCGGGGATGATTAATCCGCCGACAAGCTTTGTGCCGGAGCTTTGCGTGGACTTGTTTGAAGCCCTCGACAGCAAAGACTATGCTCGTGCGGTGGCAGCGCAGAAGAGAGTCGATACCGCCGCGCGCCTGGTGGCGGCGCGGCTGCGCAAGTATGGACGCGTTCCGTTGCAAGAGGTTTTCCGCATGCGCGGCTTTGCCGTGAAGCGTTTTCCAAAATGGGAGACGGAGCAGATGCCCAAGGAAGAGATCTCCAAGCTGGAGCGTGAGCTGAGAGATGCCGGCATTCTAGGACAGTAAAGACGACTGGGTTCCAATGGAAGACCAACTCGCAAGACGTTTGGTGCAAGGTCTCAAAGACGCAGGAATTAATTTTGTTACCTATTTACCCGAGACTCGCCTGAGCCAAATCATTCCGCTGATCCATGATGATCCGGAGATGGAACTGATCCCCACTGCGAGCGAGCAGGAAGCGGTGACCATTGCTGCCGGCGCGACCCTCGGCGGGAAGCAGGCGGCCGTTTATATGGAAAATACCGGCATCTATGTTTCGAGTTATAGTTTGCTTACTGTCGGCAAACAGCTAGGGGTGCCAATCCTTCTTGTTGCGGGTTATCTGGGCGGCGTTCCTGATCAGCGCAACAGTTTTCTTTACGCCACGATCGGTAGTCATACGATTCCGACGCTTAACGGTTTGGGAATCGAATACATGGTTTTCGAAGAAGGTGAGAGACTGGAGGAGAGGATCAAGGATGCGGTGCGGGCGGCAAACGCGCTGCGCGGCCCTTTTGCATTATTATTTGCCGGAGAGTTTTCCGTATGATTCGTCACGAATGTCTTGAACTGCTCGCCCCTAAAATAACCGATCAGCTGGTCGTGACTTCCCAAAGCGGCCAGCGCATCGAGTGGTCCCATCTCTCTAGGCACGAAGGAAACCTGCTGGTCGGAATGATGGGCTGCGCTGTCGGTATAGGGATGGGTTTAGCGTTGGCATTGCCCCATCGCAAGGTGATCGTCCTCGACTCGGACGGGAGCGTTCTGCTCTCGTTGTTCAATCTCGCCACCCTGGGCAACTTGCGACCCAAAAATCTGATTGTTTTTGTGTTTGACAACGGCGTTTATAGCGGCAGCCGGATCAGTTATCCGACGGCGACAGCCGGCAACACCGATTTAGAAGCGATGGCGCGTGGCGCCGGAATCGAAAAGACGCTCACGATTCGGGATATCGAAGCGTTCAAAAGCGAGGCACTAGGCGCGTTGAAGCAAAACGAATTGGCTTTTTTCGTTTGCAAAGTCGAAGAAAGTCTCATGCACAGGGAGATTCCGCGTCCAAACACTGACCTCGCGGAGAACAAATACACCTTCGTAAGATATCTGGAGCGATCGGAAGGGAAACCCATTCCGTTTATCGGCCGGGGCTAACTTGGGTTGAGGAGGTCGAGATGCGAGAGGTTCTAGGAACATTGGCGGCGGTTGTCGCTGCGGTTTGGATCACCGGCAACCGGACACCCGTGCACGCGCAAGATTTCTTCAAAGATAAGACTGTTCGGTTCATCGTCGGCTACTCTGCCGGAGGTTCGTTTGATCTCTATACCCGGGTGATTGCCCGCCATTTTCCCAAGCATGTTCCGGGCAGTCCTACGACCGTGGTTGAAAACATGACCGGCGCCGGCGGGATTATTGCTGCCAATCATTTATTCAATCGAGTGAAACCCGATGGGCTGACCATCGGGGCGTGGGCAGCGCCGCTCGTCCTTCAGCAAATCATGGGGAACGATGCGGTCCAATTTGATGCCCGCAAGTTCGGCTATCTGGGCGTGCCAAGCCCATATGACACGGTGTGCACATTCAATGACAAAAGCGGCATTGCAAGCATGAATGATTGGTTCGCCGCTAAACGGCCGATGAAAATCTCGTCCATCGGGCCTGGTACGAGCACATCGGATATTCCGAAGCTGCTCAAAGCCGCGCTCAACTTGCCGTTGGAAGTCCTTGATGGCTACAAAGGCGGGGCCGACGCGCGCTTGGCGGTGGAATCGGGAGAAGTCGATGGCTACTGCGGGTCCTGGCAGACGGTGGAAACAGTTTGGCGGAGCGCCTATGAAAGCGGCAAAATCCGCGCCGTTCTTCAGGCCTCACTCGAGCCTTATTCTAAATACAAGGACGTGCCGCTGGCGATCAGTTACGCCAAAACCGACCTGGCGCGCCAGCTGATCACAGTTGCCGATGGCGCCCACGGCGCGCAGTTTCCCTATACGGTTCCACCGGGAATGGCCAAAGACCGGCTCGAACTCATGCAGAGAGCGTTTGTGAATACCTTGAAGGATCCCGAGCTGTTGGCGGAAGCCAACAAATCGAAGTTGGATATTGAAGCCATCGACGGACCCACGATAGCGAGGAAATTGGGACAACTTTTTGAACTTCAGCCTGACGTGATCGTCAAGCTGAAAGAGGTATTACTGCCGAAGAAGTGAGGCGGGTGGCGGCGAAAAACCAAAGTGGAAATCGTTATTTTAAACAGCCAAGGTCGCTGTACCTTACCCTTGACAGGCCAACGGCTTTCTCATAGAGCTTTCTACGGATAAGCTTTTTTCGTCGTAAATTTCGGCGATTATAACAAGCGGAGATTTCACGATCATGGCTAAAATCGTTCTGGGCATTGGCACATCGCACAGTCCGCAGCTAAGTGTTCGCGCAGCCGATTGGCAGGTGCTGCGGGAAAAGGATGAGCACGACCCTCGGTTGGACTATCAAGGCTTGCTGCGGCGGGCGAAACCCAATCTCGAGCGAGAGCTCACCGCGGAAAAGTTCCGCCAACGCGATGAGGCGTGCCAGAAAGCCATTAAAACCCTGGGAGACACTCTGCAAAAAGTAAATCCGGATGTCGTGGTAGTGTTTGGCGATGATCAGCATGAGCAGTTTCAAGACGACAATATGCCTACTTTTGCCATCTACCATGGGAAGTCACTTCCCGTGGTGACGCACACTGGACGGAACCCCGCGGCATGGAAGATGGTCGAAGAGCGAGGTTGGGCGGCGACGGCGCGGGAATATGAGGCAGGTCAAGAGTTGGCCGATCATCTCATCCGTGCGCTGGTGGATGCGGAATTCGACATCGCGCGCTGTAACAAACTCCGGCCGGAGATCGGTGTCGGGCATGCGTTTAGCTTCTTGTACCGGCGGGTCTTACCCGGCGGGAAGTTGCCGATGGTTCCCGTGATGGTCAACACCTACTATCCCCCAAACCAGCCGACGCCCAAACGTTGCTACGCATTCGGTCAAACGGTGGGCAAGGCGATTGAGTCATGGGACAATGGCAAGCGCGTGGCAATCATGGCGTCGGGGGGCCTGAGTCATGTTGTCATCGATGAGGAGATCGACCAGATGACCATCGACGGGTTGCGCAGCAAGAAGCCCGAGATCCTGTGGCGGCTGCCGCGGGAGCGCTTGTGGGGTGGGACTTCGGAGATTCTTAACTGGGTCGCTTTGGCGGGCGCCGTGGAGTCGATGGAACTCAAATACCTGGACTACGTAACAACCTATCGCTCGCCGGCAGCGACGGGCTGCGGCATGGGCTTCGCTTACTGGATGTAGGTTTTCAGGTTTCGGGTTTCTGTGTTCAGGCCTTGAGTTGCAATTCTCGAAGCGCAAGACATTTTAGCCGAAGCGAAAAAAAGAAAATCTCATGGCGCGAGAAGCGATCGTTGAACGTCTGCTAAAGCTGGATACTTGCGCAGTGTCGGATGGCATGGATCGATTGGGATTGATGGGTGCAACCTATGGTGTGCGTCCGTTATGGCCATGCCCGAAGATTGTCGGCCGCGCGGTGACGATGAAGATCAAACCGATAGGCTTGGACAAACCAAAGCACCACCTGGGAACGTTGCCCATCGATGCAGCTCAACCTGGCGACGTGATCGTGATCGATAACGGCGGCCGACCTGATACGTCGTGTTGGGGCGGGCTTTTGGCGCTCGCCGCGAAAACCAAAGGAATCAGTGGAGTCATTATCGATGGCGCGTGCCGGGACGTCGACGAGAGCCGGGATGTGGGTTTCCCAGTTTTTGCCCGCGGCGCGGTGCCGATGACGGCGCGTGGAAGAGTGATGCAGGAATCCTATAACCAGGAGATTGAGTTTGCTGGAGTTCAGGTGCATGCGGGTGACCTGGTGATTGCGGATGGTAGCGGCGTGGTCATCATTCCGCGGTCCAAGGAAGAAGAAGTGGTTCGAGAAGCGGAAGCGGTGGCTGCGACGGAAGCGAGAATGGCGGAAGGCATACGACAGGGAATGTCCGTTCTTGAAGTGCTCGAAAAGCTCGGCTACGAGCAGATGCTGAAAAAATGAATCACCAGGCGACTCCAGCCCGGCGCTTGACCGGGAAAAACACGCTTCGATTGAAGTGAATGCGGATAGGCGATGTTGACGCGCGAAGAGAACGAACTTTTAACCCGGGTCGGGCGTGGCACTCCTTGCGGAGAGTTGTTGCGGCGTTACTGGCACCCGGTTGCCGCCGCGGGCGAGCTCACCGAACAAACGCCCATTAGGCCGGTCAAGATTCTAGGCGAAGAACTGGTTGTTTACCGCGACAAGCAGGGCAAATACGGATTGGTCGGCGAGCATTGTCCGCATCGCCTGGCTTCCCTGGCCTATGGGAGAGTCGATGAGGAGGGAATTCGGTGCCCGTATCACGGTTGGAAATTTGACCGCACCGGCAAGTGCCTGGAACAACCGGCAGAACCGGCGGGCAGCACGTTCAAAGAAAGGATCAAACACGTCGCTTATCCGGTAGAGCCACTCGGCGGATTGATTTTCGCTTACCTCGGTCCGGAGCCCAGGCCTTTGTTGCCGCGTTGGGATGTGCTTGTTTGGGAAAACGGTAGACGCTGGATCGTCAAGGACTCGATCATCGATTGTAACTGGTTGCAACCGATGGAAAATTCTGTGGATCCGGCGCATCTGTTTTGGCTGCATGGGGACACCGCGCACCTCGCACGCCGTGTTAAGAAATATGCCGAGCGCCATGAATTCATTGTTTTTGAGTTTGGCATCAACAAACGGCGCACGAGCTTGCCGGTCGGCACTGGCGAGGCTTCTTTGACGGACGAGCATCCGTTGCTGTTTCCAACCACCTTGCGTCATGTAGCGCCCTATGAGGATGGCAGAGGACACCGTCACAACTTGCAGATTCGTGTCCCGATCGATGACACCCACACACAGGTGTTCCGCGCGAATTTTGTCCCGTCGGATATCGAAAAATCACCAGCGGATGCTCCCGTACCGTTTCGTTACAGCCAGCTAAAAAAAGGATCACGAGACTACGACCTGCGCATGGTTTCAGCGCAGGACTCGATGGCCTGGGAAACCCAGGGGCCCGTGACTGACCGCACGCAAGAGCGGCTCGGAGTCGAGGATGAAGGCATTATAATACTGCGCAAACTCCTTAAAGAGCAGATTGAAAACGTTCAAAACGGCCGCGATCCCATAGGTATGATTCGAGATCCAGCGAAAAATCGAATTATTGAACTCAATGTTATTAATGAGCGCATCGGGCTCTATCGGCCGGCAAGCTTGACACAAGACCGAGCGATAGCATCCTGAGAGACGGGAATGCGCTAACGCAAGCCTTTTCTTACTACCCTTCCTCGTTCGCTCAATTTTTCCCCAACACAAAAGCTTTCGTATCGCGGCAGTTGATTGCTATCAATCTTCTTCAGGTTGTTTCGGATTTCGCAGTTGAAAGCGAAGCACAGGACAAGGCGCAAGCCTTCCGTAGCGAACGCAACGGGCCTGTGCCTCTGAGCGCAGTTGCGGGCATTTGGTGCGATGAGCGGCGTCCTCAACCGTTGCGAACGAAGTGCCAATTAACAAGAAAACTTTGAAATATTACGGGTCTATGCGTTCGCTGCTCCAGGCTCACGCCTCGCCCAGCACAAGTCATACAATTGAACTGCGGAATCCGGGTGTATTTCGGACTGCTTTTCCGATTGCTGACTTAACCCTTAAAGGTTCATGTTTAAATATTCCATGCTTATATAACTTATTGATTTTGCGACACTTTTTTAGCATGAGCGCTTGCATTGATCTAGCCTTTTTGATTACGATCGGTATTCAGGTGGACGGTACATAAACAGGAGTTTGCTGCAGCACATGAGTTGAGACTGCGCTGAAAATCGTTGACGAGGCTCTAGTCGAGGGCGAGAGACAAATACATCGCGGAGGATAAGGCCATGCTGACAAAAGAAGAGAACGAGAGATTGACCCGCGTAGGGCCGGGCACACCGGCGGGCGAGCTGTTGCGGCGCTACTGGTTTCCTGTCGGCGTTTCGAGCGAGCTGACCGCTGAGAAGCCCACGCAAATCGTACGCATTCTCGGCGAGACCTTGGTGCTGTTTCGCGACAAGGCAGGTCGAGTGGGCCTGCTTAACGATCGCTGCTCGCACCGGGGCGCTTCGCTCTGTTATGGCCGCGTTGAGGAACGGGGGATCGCTTGCCCTTATCATGGTTGGTTGTACGACACGAAGGGAAACTGTCTGGAAACGCCGGCCGAGCCTTCAAACAGCAAATTTCATTTGACCGTAAAGCAGCGGTCATATCCAGTGCAAAAGCTGGTCGGTCTCTACTGGTCATATCTAGGTCCGGAGCCAGTGCCCCTGATTCCCAACTTCGATATATGTTTTAGAAAGGATGGACATCGAAAAATCTTTATTCAGCCTCAGCTCGACTGCAATTGGTTTCAAGCGATGGAAAACTCGATGGATCCCGCACATCTGCAAATCCTTCATCAGGAAACGGCCGGCCGCGGGCGCGTGATTCAAAACACGACACGCGGGCTCACTGACGATGTTGAGAAATTTGACTTTTATGAGGTTCCCTACGGTCTCATGAAGCGACGAACCTACAAAAACGGCATGATAGATGAGCACCCGGTCATTTTCCCCAACATCTTGCGCCAGGGAAACGTGGGGCAAATCCGGGTACCAATGGATGATACCCATACCAAGATTTATTTTGTGCGATTTTTTCCAAATGAAGATGGATCCGTCGTAGAGAATGATGAACCGCCTGTGGAGTACATGAAGCCGTACAAGAACCCGCCGGACGCACTTCATCCCTACACAAAATTCCGCATGGATGAAGTTCAGGCTCAGGACCACATGGCGTGGGAAACTCAAGGGCCTATCGCCGATCGGACCCGTGAACGTTTGACTTCTTCGGATCGCGGCATCGTCATGTTGAGAGAAGTCATGATGCGTGAGATGAAGCGGGTCGAGCAGGGACTTGATCCCATGGGGGTTGTCAGAGATGTCCACCAAAATGTTATGGTCGATACCCACCTTATGGAATCCATCGCTCAAACATCCGAGTCCCGTGCCCCACGTGCCGTAAACGAGTAATTCGACCACTGCCTCTCCGCGCCTTTCTGGCGCGGAGAGGGCGCCTTCCCTCGAAAACCAAACTCTTCTTGCCTTAGAACTTGAGCGAGCATATGATCCTTCTCGCTTTTGGAATGCTCTTAACAATCCATTTTTTCTAAGCAAGAACGCGAGGTGAAAAATTTATGATTGATCTATCCCAATTGCGTGAGCAGGTGGCCCGTTCCTGCCGGATTCTAGGTAAGTTGAATCTAACCAAGGAGCCCAGCGGTCACGTGAGCGCTCGGGTCCCAGGCAAAGATGAAGTTCTTATCAAAGCTCGAGGACCGGAAGAATCGGGTCTGCGCTTCGTGACCGCGCGCGATATCATCACCGTGGATTTCGCGGGAAAAAAAGTAAGAGGCGATGATGGTTTGGAAACACCTCAAGAGGTCTTCATTCATACCTGGCTCTATAAGACTAGACCTGATGTGCAGTGTGTTGTCCACGTTCACCCCTTAACGGTCGTGCTTTTCACCATCTGCAGCAAACCCCTGTTGCCGCTTTTCGGCGCTTACGATCCGTCGGCGCTACGGCTACTCGTCGAAGGTCTTTCAACTTATCCCCGCAGCATAACCGTATCGAACGAAAAGCTCGGCGAAGAGTTTGCGCGAGCGATGGGACGGAAACAAGGCTGTCTCATGCGTGGCCACGGCATCACCACGGCCGGCGAGAGCATCGAGGAGGCAACTCTCACGGCGATCAAACTTAATGAGGCGGCGGAGATCAATTATCGAGCTTCCTTGCTCGGAACTCCTGAACCGATTCCACAAGAAGACATCGACGTTCTCGCGGGCACGGCCAGCGGCAAAAGCAAGGCGATGCACTCCGCTTCTTCCTGGCGCTACTACTGCAAGCTGCTGGATGAGTAGGCGGTTTGCTTCGATTCGAGTAGAGCCATGCCGCAGACCGTTCTAGAATTTCGTGAAGTGGTCAAGCGATTCGGGACTGTCGCGGCGGTGGATAAAGTCAGTTTCTCGATTCAATCCGGAGAAATCTTTACTCTGCTCGGCCCGTCGGGCTGCGGCAAAACCACGACCCTCAGGCTTATTGCCGGCTTGGAGGAACCCGACGATGGCGAGATTCTGGTCAATAACACGACCGTGGCCGCCCCGCGGCGCAATATTTGGCTTGCACCGGACAAGCGCGAGCTCGGGATGGTTTTTCAGTCTTACGCTATTTGGCCTCATCTGACGGTTTTCGAAAATGTTGCTTTTCCGCTGCGCGTGCGGCGGGAGTCTTCGGACGTTATTCGCCAGCGTGTGAACCAGGTGCTGGAGAACGTGGGACTTGCGGGGCTGGCGGAGCGTGGCGCGACTCAACTTTCCGGTGGCCAGCAGCAGCGGGTCGCTCTCGCTCGCGCTCTGGTTTATGCTCCGGCATTGTTGCTGTTAGACGAACCGCTCTCCAATTTGGATGCTAAGCTGCGCGAGCAAATGAGGTCTGAAATTCGAGCGCTGCAAAAAAAACTCGCGCTGACAATCCTCTACGTTACTCATGATCAAGCAGAAGCGATGACGTTGTCCGACCGCATCGCGGTGGTGGAGCGCGGTGGTTTCGAACAGGTGGGAACGCCGAGCGAAGTTTATGAGGCCCCGGCGACACCGTTCGTTGCGGGATTCTTTGGACGGACCGTACGCTTCGAGGGAAGAATGGCTAAAAATGGCACCAGCTGCCGGATCGATCTGCTGCGCAACAGAGGGCATATCGCACTTAGAAATGATCGGGGCAATTTATTTAACGACGGTGAGTCGGTTTGTATCATGACACGGCCGGAAGATATCGAAATCCTTCCGGACGACAAGCTCGAAAGCAACCAGCTTCCGGCGAAAATACTGCAGACGGATTATCTTGGAGATCATTTCGAGTACCATATTCAAATCGCCGGGGGTATTTTCGTTCTGCCGGCGAGCAAGAAGCAGCGCTATCCTGTGGGCGCAGAAGTTCGCCTCAACCTTGATCCCGATCGACTTACCCTTCGGCGGACATGAAATCTCGATGAAGGCTCCGGCTGCAATCTCGGTCGCGTATTTCGGAATTCGGTTTCGGCCCATCCGCCTCGCCGAGTTTTTCATGCTCGCTTTGCTGGCGGTTGCCATGGGATTGCCGCTTTTTTTTCTCCTTATCGGTAGCTTCAACCTGGCCTCGCCGGGGAAAGAGGCGGTCTACGGAATTGCAAACTGGGTGCGCGCTTTTTCGGACCCGGGAACCGTGAGCGCGCTCTGGATGAGTTTTCTGATTGCCGTCGTCCGTCTCATTCCAGCGATGATTCTCTCAACAGTCGTGGCCTGGCTGATCGCTCGAACCGATATGCCGGGTAGAAACGCCTTCGAGTTTCTTTGCTGGTTCGCTTATTTCGTCCCGGATTTCCCTTTGGTTCTCGCCTGGATTCTGATTCTCGATCCCAACTTCGGTGTGCTCAATACGGCACTGAAATTTTTGCCGTTTGTGGAGGGATCTCTGTTTAATCCGTATAGTTTTTGGGGAATCATATGGGTCCATACTTCTGTCAGCGGCATCTGGTTCAAAGTGATGCTCTTGACTCCGGTGTTTCGCCGGCTCGGCGCCAGTTTAGAGGAAGCGGCGCGAGTGGCGGGGGCCAACGGTTTTGCAACTTTTTGGCGTATCACTCTGCCTGTGCTTTCGCCGATGATCATCGCCATCGCGGCGCTGAGCTTTATCCGCGGGCTCGAGTCCTTCAACACCGAGCTTCTGCTCGGCCTACCCGCGGGAATCTACGTCTATGCGACGCGCATCTATGACTATACGCGGCAGGAGCCTCCGGCCTTCGGTGAGGCGACCGCATTGGGCTCTGTATTTCTCTTAGTCTTGATCGTTTTGGCTTTTTTCTATCATCGGTATCTCAGAGGCAACAGAAAATTCACCGTCGTAACCGGACAAGGCTACTCGACCGCGCCGATAAAACTGGGCAGATGGCGCTATGTGGCTTTGGGCGGATGCCTGCTGTATTTTTCGGTGATGATGCTATTGCCGCTGATGTTTCTCGTGATCGGTTCTTTCATGCGCCGTTACGGTTTTTTCGGCATTAAGTCGCCATTTACCTTCGCGCACTGGCAGAATATGCTGGCCGACCCGGTGTTTTTCGTATCGTTGAAAAATAGCCTCATCATTGCAACTCTGACGGCTCTTGCGGGTATCGTTCTTTATTCGCTTGCCGCCTATCTGATTGTTTCCAAGCGAAGCCGTTCGGGCCCGTTAATGGATCTTCTATGCTGGCTTCCGTGGGTGGTCCCGGGAATTTTGATGAGCCTCGGCCTGCTCTGGATTTTTCTCGCCACGCCGCTACGTATCTTTCTCTACGGTTCGATTTGGGGCATAGCCTTGGCGATGATCATCAAGGATAGTCCGGTTACCACTCAGGCATTCAAGGCGGCTTTTCTGCAGCTCGGACCGGAGCTGGAAGAGGCAGCGCGTGTGACCGGAGCTTCCTGGTGGTATACCTACAGGCGCATACTCCTGCCGCTTTTAGCGCCGATGGTGGCTACCGTGGGACTGCTAAATTTCGGCAGCGCGCTAACCAGCATCAGTACCCCTGTGCTTCTCTATAGCGCTCATTCCAGGCCGCTTTCGATCCTGCTGATGGAGTACAGTTTCACCGGAGAATTAGAGCGTGCGGCTGCATTGGGGCTTTTGATTACGATTATTATCTCGTTGATGATGCTGGTGGGAAGAAAGCTTGGATTGCAGGTGACTCAATCTTAAAAGGCTTCGTCAAAGGGTGCATGTGCTTCGGTGAAACGACACGAATAGAGGGGGCGCAAAAATGCTTCTCGCATTCTTAATCGTACTCATCTTTCTCGCTCAATCGGCTTGGGCGCAGCAAAAAGGATGGGAAGCGGAATGGAGCGCTACACTGGCAGCGGCCAAAAAAGAGGGCAAAGTTGTAGTCGCCAACTCGCCCGACCCCGCTATGCGCGATATTTCCGCGAGCTTTCAGTCCCGATTTGGTATCACCGTTGAGCATTTATCCGCTGGAGCCAGCCGCATTGCCGGAAGGCTGCGCTCTGAGCTGCAAGCCGGCATTAATACCGTGGACGTTGTTTTGAGCGGGGTTCAAACCATCGCCAATGTTCTCTATCGGGACAAAATGCTCGATCCGCTAAAACCGGCGCTGATCCATCCCGAGGTCAACGATCCGGGAAAATGGAAAAAGGGAAAGCTCTGGTTCGTTGACCCCGAAGAAAGGTACGTGCTGCGGGTTTACGACACGATCACGGGCCTTCTCCACGTCAATACCGATTATGTAAAGCCTGGAGAGCTAGCTAAAGCCGCGGATCTCTTGCAGCCGAAGTGGCGGGGCAAAATCTCCACCGAAGATCCGACAAGCGCCGGTAGCGGCAGCAATACGTCAGCGAGAATCTACGTCCAGATGGGCGAGGATTTCATCAAACGGCTCTACATCGACCAGAAGCCGGTCATCACCCGCGAGCGGCGCCAACTTACCGACTGGTTGGCGCGAGGAACCTATCCGATTGCGTTCGGCGCGCAGAGCTCGGACGTGGAAAAAATGGGCAAGGAAGGATTCCCGCTAAAAGAGATTCACGGTTTTCCTGACATGCCGCCGGCGCTTACGGGATCGCCGTGGATGCTGGGTCTGATGATTAAAGCTCCGCATCCCAATGCGGCCCGGGTATTTTTGAACTGGATCGTTTCCAAAGAGGCGTTGGAAATCTATTCTCGCGCCGAGGGTAGAGCAACACTGCGAAAAGATGTGGACGAATCCTTTATCCCGGCAGAACAAATTCCAAGACCCGGGGTCAATTATTTCGATACTTTCGACTGGGACTGGACGGTTACCGGCAAGGAAAAAATTCGCTTGCGCATGAAAGAGCTTCTGGCCCGATGATGATGGACATTCGATGCATAAGCGTTTCCGATTGTTAGTGATCAGACCCGAAAGCAGTGATCCTTCAGCTTTGGACCAAGCCCAGGGGGCGCGTTTGGCGGCGATGTATGGGCAGGCCCGCGAGTTCGCGGATTTTGAAGAAGACTCGTTTGAGCGCAGGAATCTAGAAAGCTTGGAAAGAAAGCTTCACCGGCGGGGCGGCCAGGTTTGTGGGGTCGTCGGTGCCACAAGCGTGCCGGAAGCGACTCGTCTTGGTCAACTCGCCCAGTCCTTGAACCTACTTTGTCTGGTTGCCAATAACAACCCGTCGGTCTGCGGGGGAAACCGTCACGTCTTCCATATCGGGCTCCCGAGTCGGCAAACGGCTGTAGCCGTCGCGCAAGCGTTGCGCCGCATGGGTTACACGCGCGTCTTTCTGTTGCATGACGAAACTGAGTTCCAGGCCCGAGTTGCTTCCAATATGGTAACGGCGCTGGAGAAAAACGATATTCGAGTGATTTCGAAGTCCGGTTCAGAGCCAGCTTGGCCGGATGAAATGCGGCGCTGGAAGCCGGCGTTGACTTATTTTATATATTCAGACGAAAAGCGCGCGCTGCCGATGGTCAAGTTTGTCAGAAGCGCAGAGTCTAATAGCGCGCTTCTACTGGGCAGATCGCTGCTCCGGTCGAGCTTCATCGGATCCCTTGGCGCTGCCGCCGAAGACGTGCTGTTCGTGGACCTTTTCCGTCGTGACACGCAGGGATCGGCTCAAATGGACGAGTTCGCAAAGGCTCTTTTTCAAGAACGCGTCGACTGTCCCACTGCCAACCACGGGTTCGGGTGGGACGCCATGACTCTGTGTGCGGTTGCGCTGGCAAAAGGCGATGGTGCTCCTTCGGATGCGATCGCCTATTTGGAGTCCGGAGCGCTTCTGGAAGGTATCACGGGGCAGTTTCGCTTTAGCCGTGAAAATCATAATGGCCGCGAAGGTCCGGGTCCAACCAGAATAAGCCGTTGGCACAACGGACGTATCGAGGAGGTAAGTCGTGTCTAAGACCGTTGCAATGGTTTTATTGATTGCCACTTCAGCATGGGCGCAGCCCAGGAGCCCTGAGAAATATGATTGGAATGAAGTCATTGTGGCGGCAAAGAAAGAAGGCAAGGTTGTTGTCGCCGGTTCGCCGGATCCGGTGATGCGCAACGAAGTCATTCCCAAATTTACCGCGCGCACGGGGATTGCCCTTGAATTCATTGCCGGCCGATCCAGCCAGATCGTCTCTCGGGTTGAAACGGAACGATCGGCGGGGATTTACAGTGTTGATGTATTTCTGGCGGGGCCCGATACGACGGCCATCGACCTGTACGGCAAAAAGATGATCGATTCGCTCAAGCCCCTGCTTGTGCTGCCGGAAGTCGTTGACGGCACGAAATGGAAGACAGGGAAAATATGGTTCGTGGACCCGGAAGAAAAATTTGTCGTTCGTCCGTTTAGTAGTGTCGCGACTTTGCTCTTTATCAATACCGATCAAGTGAAACCGGACGAGATGCGATCCTACAAGGATCTTCTTAATCCTAAATGGAAAGGCAAAATCTCCGTGGAAGATCCGATGAGCACGGGGGCCGGGGCGAACATGGCCGCGCGTTTCTATGTTCAGATCGGCGAAGAGTTTGTAAAAGCTCTCTACCTCGACCAGAAACCGACTCCTACGCGGGAGCGCCGGCAAATGTCGGATTGGTTGGCGCGAGGTACCCAACCTATCTGTCTGAACTGCCGGGAAGATGACGTGCGCCCGTTGGTGAAAGAGGGTTTCAAGATTCTCGAGATCTTCGAGCTATCCGGAGTGCCGGCAACGATCAATGGGTCTCCCTGGCTATTGTCATTAGCTAACAAAGCGCCCCACCCCAAAGCTGCGCAGGTTTTCGCCAACTGGATTTTGTCCAAGGAAGGACTGGAAACCTACGCTCGCGGCTACGGCTCGGCGACGTTGCGCACGGATATTGACGAGTCCTATCTCAACCCGGGTAATCTTCCTAAGGCTGGCGTGAAATATTTCGACGATACCGATTGGAAATGGATCGTCACGGGCAGGCATGACTCGAGAGAGAAAGTTTGGAAACTTCTGAAAACGCGCTAGAGGTGCTGTTCAAATCGTTCAAGATGTTCAAGACGTTCAACCCGCTGCGCTTCGTTCAATCCCCCTCCTTCATCCTCCCCCGCGACACCGCAGGGGAGGAAAGAGGTGGGGGCCGGAACGATTGGAACAGCTGGAACGTTTTGAACCATAGATTTGATCGAGGAGGAAAATTATGACCACTAAGAAAAAAATCCGCATCTATTATCGAGCACCGAGCCACGTTCCGCTATGGAAGGTGATGGAAGAGGGCGGTTTTCTGGAAAAGCACGGGTTGGAGATGGATTTCGGCTCTTTAGAAGGGCAGCGCAAGCGTGCCGCCGAGGGACTCAAATCCGGTGAGCTGGATATTGTTTCGGGTAATCACCACAACCTCTATGCCCGAAAGGCGCTCAACGGCGATCCCTATGTTCACATCGCGCAAAGCAACAACTCCTGGCGCGAAAACTATCTCGTCATGGGTAAAAGCATCAACAGCCTTCAAGATCTCAAAGGAAAACGCATTGCGATGGACGATTACGACGGCCACACGGGACTGAACGTTTGGCTTTATTTGCGACAGCATGGGTTGGAAGAAGGACGGAATGTCGAGCTCGTGACCGGCGCCAAGCGGGGTGTGGAACGCGCGAAGGAAGTCATGGATGGCAAATATGACGCGACGTTTATCCGAGCCGTGGACCAATTGCGGGCGCGCAAGCTCGGCGCGCGCATCATGGAGCTGCCGACCATGGCGATGATCGAAGGCGTAACTCTGACGACAACGACGACGTACGTGCGCAATCACGAAGACGAAGCACGGTCTTTGATCATGGCCCTGATCGACGGAATTCACTTCTACAAAACCAAAAAAGCGGAGACGCTGGCTATCCTCAAGAAACACTGCACGGAGCTGCTCAAAATGCAGAACGACGAAGAGTGGGACTGTTTTTACGATACCCAAGCTCTCTCCCTCGAGGCTAAGCCTTATCCGACGCTGGACGCCATCCAGAATGTCTTTGCCCTGGCGCTCAAGAGAGATCCCGAGATCAAGGACTTCAATCCTCTGGCGCTCTGGGACCTTCACTATCTGCGCGAAATTGACGACAGCGGGTATATCAATCGGCTGTACGCGTGAGCAACAGCTAGATACAATTTTTACAACAAAGGTGAAATCACTCCCGCGAGTGCCAAGTCGGAGCAGCGGAGAAGCCCGATCAACACTTCCATTCTCGAGTAAATAAACTTTTTGTGGCGACTACGGAACCGAGGCTGTATACTTAAGCTTCTTTCCGTGGCATGCGATCGAAGAACGCCCACCAATACGCGATCCTTCTCGTTGTTTGGGTCATAAGTTCCGTCAGCCCAAAAACGCGGCGGCCGGAATGCTTCGGGACGATGGCCGAAAGGACTTAAGCCTCCCTCGTAAAAGTATGAAACGTTGGGCCCAATTTCTATTGCCATCGATTTCGGAAATGGTGTTCCTGAGCGTGTTCCTCCTGCTTGTTCTGCAACACGGGCAGGCCCTGCTGCGGGATGGTGACACAGGCTATCATATCCGCACGGGTGAATTCATAATTCAAAATTGGACCATTCCAGAACGAGATATATTCTCGTTTCGAAGCCCGCCTGTTCCATGGACCGCTCATGAATGGCTTTCGGAAATCATAATGGCGATTGTTCATAGCGTCTCTGGCCTCACCGGCACGGTCATATTTTTCTCGTTTATCATCGCCACAACGTATTTTTTGCTGTTCAGGATGCTGCGACAAGAATCTCGGGACGTCCTGTTGGGTGCCCTAATCGTATGTTTCGCAGCGGTATCGTCGACACCGCATTGGCTCGCACGGCCGCACATTTTTTCCTTAGTTCTTACTGTGGTTTGGTATCATTTGCTGAATCAGTTTCAGTACCGTCAGAAAAATCGATTGTTTTTGCTGCCCTTATTGATTCTCCTATGGGTGAACTTACACGGGGGCTATATCTTGGGGATTGTTTTGCTCGGTATTTATGTGGTCGGCAATCTCCTGGCCTGGATTACCAATAGAGGGCCGAATGCCGAGCATTTTCTGCAGAATTCCAAAACTTTGCTACTCATAATGATTGTCTGCATTCTTGTCTCCACCATTAATCCGCAAGGCTATCACATATTGCTTTTTCCTTTTAAAGTAACCTCAGACAGGTTTCTCATGGACCACGTGCAGGAATTTCTGTCGCCGAACTTTCATGAGCCTTTACCGTTCAAATATCTTTTCCTGTTGTTGATCGCAGTTCTTGCTCGCTCACGCCCTACGGTTAACTGGATCGAACTCATTCTGATCCTGACGTTCACGTATATGGCTCTTTACTCCGTGCGCTATATTACATTGTTTGCAATTATAATCGGCCCCATCTTGATAAGGCTCATCGACCAAATGAAGCAGGAGCTACCAACGAGAGTTAGGAGATTCCTTGACGAACGAAGTGCGGGTTTTTCAGAGGTAGAGCGGCAGACAAGCGGGTGTTTTTGGTCGATTCTCGCCCTGAGTGCGGTAATTTTCTTGGGCGCTGCGGGCAGCTATCAGTACAAGTTCAGTGAAAAATCATACCCCGTCACCGCTGTAGAATTCTTAAAGAAAGAAAACATTTCTGGGAATACATTTACCCACGATGATTTCGGGGATTACTTAATCTACGCAGCGTGGCCTCAGCGCAAAGTTTTCATCGATGGTCGTACAGATATGTACGGCTCGGAGAGGATGAAGGAGTATCTGACTTTGGCTCATGCCATGCCCGGTTGGAAGGAAATAGTAGACAAGTATGCCTTTAGCTCGATCTTGTTTGATACCCATTCACCGCTCGCAAACGCTCTCGCGGAAGATAGAAATTGGCAGCTGATCTACTCCGATTCTCTTGCGAGTATCTTTCTGCGAAAGGATGGAAGGAACCAACGCCTAATCGATAAATATCCTCGCGTGACCTTGGCCATCGATGAAAACAGGACTTCCAATTCCGACCCCCGATAGGGGCATCGCTTACGAAAAACACGGTGCATTACCTTGAAGATTCTAACTTTTCAAATGTTGACCAAAACTACGTCAAGAAAATTTATCGCGCCAAGACGCCAAGCACGCAAAGAAAGACCCGTACTTATATTCCGAACCTTGGCGCCCTTTGCGCCTTTGCGCGAGACATTGTTTTTTTCAATTCAGAATTTCAAATACCTTTGGCTAGTTTTTGTTTTCGCATCGCGTCTTTTGATGGGAGACATCGTACATGCGGCGATCGCAGACACGGCGACCACGGAACCGAAGTATGTTAGGGACTTCGTGGAATATTGGGCAGCCAGCCGTTTACTTCTGACAGGTAGTAATCCTTACGGACCGCAAGAACTGTTTGAGCTGCAAAGATCCGTTGGTTGGAGTGATTCGATCCCCCTCCTGATGTGGAACCCCCCGTGGACATTATCCTTCACCCTTCCCTTTGGGCTTGCGAGCTTCGATGTCGCACAATTCTTGTGGCTACTGCTAAATATTTTTATTGTCGTTTTCTGTGCCAAAGAACTCTGGTTCCTTTACGGAGGACCACCCACGGCCTACCGGAGGGCATGGCTTGCCCTGCTCACCTTTGCGCCGGCCTACCTCGTCTTGGTTCTGGGGCAAATCGGTCCGCTGATTTTGCTCGGTCTTGTAGGCTTCCTACTTTGCGCCAGAAACAAATATTGGAAATCGGCCGGGGCATTCACTATTCTCGTTTTTATCAAACCTCATTTGCTTTACCTGGTTTGGATCGCTCTGATCCTTTGGACTATTGAAAAACGTCAATGGCAGCTGATGAAAGGAGGTGCGGTTGCCGGCTTCATAGCCGCCGCAATCCCGCTGTTGTTTAGTCCCTCCGTCTACGCGGATTATGTCCAGCTGAACACAGTTAAAAACTTGCCGACGCCGTACGACTGGCAGACTCCGACGATCGGCGTGGCAGCAAGGCTGTTGTTCGGCGGCGAAAAGATCTGGCTTCAGTTTGTTCCTTGCTTTATCGGGATCTCTTGGCTGTTATTCCATTGGCATAAATTCAAAAATCACTGGGAGTGGACCGAGCAATTGCCTATCTTGATTGTCGCATCCCTTGCTACCGCCGCTTTCGCATGGAGTTTTGATTACATCGTCCTTCTTCCGGCAATTATCCAAGCTGCGAGTTGGCTGTCGCGCCAAGGTGTGCCTCCGCGCGAGAGCCCGGTCATTATTGTTTATGCCGTCATCATGACGCTTTATCTGCTCCTATTCTTCGTAAGTCCAAACGATTTCTGGCGCTTCTGGCTCGGACCAGCATTCGTCATAGCTTACATTATTTTTTATAGACAAATGACCATTGACTCACCTCCAACCCTTTACAGTTCAACTTCCAGTGGTAGGCCCGTTACTTCGTGACGCCGTGCCGACGGCAAACCTCACTCGCCTTCAATTTCGCTTGTCTAAACCGCACAGGACTCAAGACGATTTTTCAGGGCAACGGGTCAATCTATTTTCAGACGGATTGACTCAGAAAAGATAAATCCAGACAGCAAGAGCCCAGAAGTTATCGCTATACTGATTGTCTGGACGACTTCTGAGCGACAGCGACGTAACCCAAAGGCAATTTGTGCGATAGGCCTATCAGCTGATCAAGTGGATAACACGGCAAAGTTAACAGGAGTGTATTGAGCCAGAAAGCTCGAAGGCGTCGCTCTCACCACAACGACGACCTACGTGTAAAGTCACGAAGACGAAGCGCGGTCTTTGATCAGGGCCCTAATCGATGCAACCCACTTCTTCAAAACCAAGAAAGCCGACACGCTAGGGATTATCAAGAAGCACTGCACGAAGTTGCTCAAGATGCAGAATCACCAAGAGTGGGACTGTTTTTACAAAACTCAAGCCGCCTCGCTCGAGGCCAGCCGGGCCCGACGCTGGATGCGATCCGCAATGTTTTCGCCTTGGCACTTACGCGAGACCCTGAAATCAAGAACTTCAACCGGCTGGCGCTCTGGGACCTTCACTATCTGCGGGAGATTGATGACAGTGGATATATCAAAAGGCTGTACGGGTGAGCGTTTCGACTAACTATCATCGTCAACTTTTTGCCCAAAAAGTTTCGACAGATACTGTTTGCCATCCACCAAAGCTTGCTTGATGTAACGCAAACAATAGAGAAAGACGCCTAGAACACCATAAAATAATATGTAGAGGAGTTGCGAGAGCATACCGGTGGTGCCAGGATCGATGTAAGCCTCGGCAGAGCCGGTCATTAGGACGGTCAGTGCTAGTCCGCGACAGAGCACCGCAATAATCACATGATGTGAAATAGGCATAAACGTACCCCCGGTTAGAAGTTAATCGTATGAGCACGACATGACAGGTTTTTGCGATGGCGTGGACAAGTGCAAAGTCAATCTTTGCTTGAGTGACTGCACCGTTGTGGCGGAGTGGGACGACAGATCTACCAGTTCCGCAGGATCCTCAGCTAAGTCGTATAGTTCGACCTTACTCCTGTCACAAGAGACGATCATCTTGTATTGTCCCGACCAAATAGCCAGCTTTGTTGGTAATGGATAATGCGTTCCTCTTACGGGATGTTTAAAGTTTACTGCTACTGTCTCAGTATTGATCGGATCACCATCCTCTGTTAGAGCATGACCGTCCATCCAGGGTGGAATAGCCACTCCTATCGCTTTGAGAATTGTCGGAGCGATATCCGTTGACTGGACAAGCCCGGCAACCCTGCGAGACTGCTGTTGGTTAGGAAATCTAATGAGCAAGGGGACGTGCGTAGAATTTTCGTACAGATCTTCTCCGTGACTGAAATATCCACGTTCAAAGGATTCTCCGTGGTCAGCCGTCAAGCCGATCAACAAATTACCGGACCACTGACTTTTTTCAACAAATCTCATGAACTTACCAAACTCATCATCGAAGAATTGGATGGACTCGTCGTATTGATCTCTGTAGTGGCTTACAAGGGGTTGTAGTTCGGGTGGATAACGGTGGAAAAACTTCGTTACCGAATGGTCGGGAACCGAAAAGACACCTCTGAAGGCGTGCGATCTATAGTACGGATGATGCGGTTCATGAAGATGCACAAAAAGGAAAAACGGTGGATCCAGTCTCTCCATTACTTTTGTGGCCGCATCCAAAGTATCATCAGAGGATCCGTAGGGGGAGGTTCTGCTGGGGAATCCAAGAAATGGAAAAATGATAGACAGGTTCTCATACATTCTATTCCCCATGGCCGTGGGAAGAACTCCAGCGTCACGAAGCCAAGAAAGAGTCAAGTTGCTGAAATTGGTATACTCTCTCTGGGAAAGATTTGACCCTAATCCCAGTGAATATACCGATGCATCTCTATTACTGGTAATCGCCACCGTCGTGTACCCGTTATCCCGCAATATACGAATAAGGTCTCTGGAGTCCCGATACGGAGGTGTCTCCCTGGTTAGTCGGCCGTGAGAAAAAGGATGGCGTCCGGATAGGATTGTTGTCATGCTGGGTTGAGTTGCAGTGCTGTTCGCATGCATCTGCATATAGAGATTGCTTCGTTTCGCAAATTTCTCTAGATAGGGTGTGGTTTTTCGGAAGTAGTCATAAACCGACATGTCTTGAGCTCGTAGGGCATCAGCGACAATCAGAACGACATTGGGTCGCGACTTTGTTTCTGTGTTCTCGGATAACGAGGCATGAGCAACGGACCCCGACGCTGTTTGCTCCTTTGCAATCTTGACGGCCAAGACAAGAGCTGAGGTGACGATCACCGGAAGCGCGGCGAAATAAAAGCAGTCGTTTAGAGTCGGCAACGCCGAGTGTATATCAGCACGTTGTTTGCCCTTCCTCTTTAGAGCCCATAGCGCAATAACGACAGCGCAACAGACTAATAAGAAACTAACGAACACTTCGCATTCTGGATAACGCACCTTCCACTTGTGAAGCCATACGACAAAATGGAAGGCGGTAGGGATAATGAAGGCAGCATTGCAAGCCAGATTATTAACTTTTGATACGTTTGATATTCGAAATACGATGGATACGAGTAAGATTCCGCCAGATAATCCAGTAGCCCAAAACATCAAAGTCCACAAGATCGCACTGGAGTCTGCAAGTCGATCTAGTAGAGGTTCAGCATCGGTTCCGAAGGCCGCTTGCAACTCAAGCAACCAAAGATAAACCGTGACGGAAAGCCACGGTTGCAGAATCTGGATGTATCGGGTGAGAGTGCGTCTCATCTCTCGCATAGAAGTAATTTTCGGTCATCTGGATAGGACGAATGCAAAGTAACGGTAGCAAAAGATTGTTTTAGGCACCTTTCAAGATCGTCTAGGCAATAATCATCCAAAGATTTGACCACGGCACCGCCCACACTCGGCTCTAAAGGCCTGACGAACTCTAACAGTAGAGAACGTTCGGTGAGTCTGTCGAAGATGTCGACAATCCGCGAAATATCGAGTCTCTGGATCGAGACGACGTGATGTATCAAGGCTAAGCCAAGCACAAGATCGCTGCGAAATCGCGTTGTCGCGGGCGGATACGCTACCCCGCCTCGCCCAGGTAACGGTGAAATGCTAAAAACATTAGTTACTAAGGGTAAAAGGTTAAGCCCTTGCTTGCGTGCGTCTCCGTAGCAAATATCCACAGATGAAACGTCAAGATCGCACGCGATAACCCGTGCGCCGGACAAAGCAGCGAGAATGGCATATTGTCCTGTATTTGTACCGACATCTAGGACCGACTTAGGAGCTATTTTATTTATCAGCCGGCTTACAATTTCTTGTTTTAGATGCCACTCTCCTGGGGAGATATCTGTCGCGAAGTAGTTTGCGTCGGGAGTCCGATAATAAGCAGACCATTGGCTGCTCGAACGACCTAGTTTGAGTGTTTCAATGTCTTTGCGTAACGATTCCAAAAATTTGATTCGAAGTCTCCGATGACTGAAATTGGAGTTGGCCGTTTTAGCGAACGAAAGAAATTGATTTCGCAATGGCTGTGGGAGATGATTAAGTACCTTGGACAAGAACCTTGGGAGCCAAACCTTTAGGGTTCGATGGGGATGAAATAACTTAAAAGAGTAAGGAAGCGCCATAAGCGCGTCGCCGTCGGTGACTCCGTAGAGGTAATCTCTCAATAACCACCGGGCCAATCGGTCGCAATTTGCGGAATAGAGATATAACGGAAATAAAAAGAAGTTACAGAACTGTTGATACGGCGCCCAAAGGATGTCCGGCCTCACGGGTGTAATCGAACCCAGATCAATGAAGACGGGGTTATGACCGTCAAACAGAATATTCCAAGGATGGGCGTCCTGGAGCGTCAACTCTTTCTCGGCAAGGCGAATACAAAGCTCAAGGGTTAAAAGTGCTGCCTCTTTTAGCATTCCGGGCGACCACTCAAAGCAGTATGAAATAACTGGGATTCTTTGGTGGCGGATAATCAATTCACCAGTATCGCCCGTATATTCTGTTAACTCACTGCTCACGATCAATTGTTTACGAACTAATTCCTGTACGATCCCCTTGTCGAATAAACTACGCCAAAATGTGGCATGGCTTGAATTGATCATCCGATAGATTTCACCCTGCCATTCGAAGACTCTACCGCTGGGGTCGACGAAGGAGTCACTAATCCACTGTACTTCACCCGAAGGTATCTGATGGCAATTCATACGGCGGAGACGCTTTCTGATATGTTTCCGAGGACAGTACCATAACCCCGGTCGAACGCACGGATTAGGCGGGCACCAGTGTTTTTAACGATGGCCCCGATCATCCCATCCGTGCTTCCATTGTCGGCAACGCGGATTTTACTTTGGATCTCTGAAATTGCTGTTCACCGATGTTGTTGACTGCTCCCCTGGGGATCGATAGAGCAACGCCAGTGCCGGTATGAAATGGAGGGAAAAACTGTGGGAATTGGGGACAGGTTTCCTGAAGAGTCCTAGGATGGCAAACGCCAGGATACCTCAGTTCTTTAGGTGAGATATGGCAACGGGCGAATTAGCCCCAGGGGTGACGGGTGACACTAGGTGACGCAGATTTTAGAAAGATACAGCGATAGGTCTTCAATGGGTGTTAATATGTTCGTTTCGTGCGCGCGCCGGGTTTCCAATACACGCTACAAGCATGTACGCCCCGTTCAAACCGGGTATGATGCATGAGACTTCTGGGAAGTTCTTGTCAATTTCGCTTCGCTTGATCTGTCATCCTAGTCCCGGGCATGTTTTAGATAAGCGCAATCAAAAATTATATAGCAGGTTGTCGCATAAACAAAGCTAATATCGAGATCGCTTGCAGGCGATATCCAGTTTGGGTGCGAAGGCTACCGTAAATTCGACACGACACGAAACGCGTGAGGCTGACGATTAAGATCGCGGAGATGGATTGCCGTTAAGCGTATGGTAAAAACTGAACGCTCGCGATATTTTGCAGACATCGCAGCTACATCCGCGATTAGGCGCCGCGAGATTCGAAAGTCCAACTTTTCACTACGAGTGGGAGACGACAACGGGTATAGCGAGCGTTGTACGTTGATTTCGGTACATGCCGATGCGGGAAATGTTTTGCGAAAAGGCTTCGGCGGGTTTTATTTACACAGGCTCAGAGGATAAGGCTTTAATTTGGGTATTGATCGATCGTCGTCTACATCCAGTGACCATATCCGATGCGATTTGAAATACTCTACCAGCTGACAATCTTGTGTGCTGTTGATCGCGCGCGCAAACACCACCTTGGAGTGGTCGATGTCCGCCTCGTTATACACCCACTCGTTCTGAAACAAATGTCCGGGTCCATAGTTCACAACAACTAGATGCTTCCCGTCTTCCTGCTTCAGTCGCTCGAGTAGTTGCGCGCGCTGCTCCTGCCAGCTCGATGAGTTATCCTTCTTGATAGTTCCATATAAAGATACGAGAAGCGCGGCAACAGCGAGGAGTGGAGTCAGCCATAGCATGAGTTGCCCGATCTGTCGATTGCGCCATTGCGCCAACCGCAATGCGTTGAGCACGAAATAATAGTCCAGGCCCGTGATCGGTGCTATATAATGCAACAATTTGAATGTTTCTGTGAGTAGGCCAAAACCCAAGAGGAAATAGATCAAGAGAGCACGGCGCGCCCAGCGATCCCTCAACGCCCAGGCAACCAATACCGGAAAAACAATAATCACGGGGATCGTAAAAATATTAATGCCTCGGAATCTCAACAATAACAGCCAACACACATCTTCTATTACGAAGCCTTGAATTGAGCGCTGACTTGTGTAGTAAGACAGAGCGAAGGTCGCGTGAAAATCACGGATGACTTTATGACGATATTCTGGTTCTGGGGGAAGCTTTTGCCAAAGAAAGATGGGAGCTATGGCGTATTGTGCTTCGTGAATTTGATACGGCATGCGGAAGGGATTACCTGTTATGCGTAAGTTGTAAAATCCCATTCCCGTGGCTGTCAGAGCGAGAAAAACAAGGATAGGCAGCGCAATCTTTTCGATCGAGATCCACAGCGCCTGCCCACGCTGATTGATTATGTGAATAAACAGAAAAATTCCCGCTGGCAGGCTGACGAGGAGTCCTTCAAAGGGACGGCTATTGGCTAGGATTGTCAGTCCGGCGCCTGTGAGCAAAGAATTGCGAACACTGGGTTGGCGCATGAGACGCCGTATCCCACCAAACACTAAAGCCCCCCCCGTCGCTGCTACCGCCCCCCCCAAATAACTTTGCGCCCAGTATCCAGCTATGCCGAGCATAGGGTTGATCACGGCAAGAATACCACCGAAAACCGCCCACCAGGGCGGGACCCACGCATATAACATCCAACATATAGTAGCGCACATCAGCCCGAAGCTTAGCCATACACCGACAATTGGATGTCCTCCGATCAACTGACCGGCGGCCAAGGCAAGTCCCTGAGCGGGCGGATACTTAGACATGTAGGTCGGCTGTTGGATGATATGAAAACTTTCAAAATGGATCCCCATTGGATGGGTGAGATTCGTCAGGCGCCAGTGCGCAAAGGTGTCGGCTGCAAGTAGATAGCTAAACTCGTCATGGATCTTAGGTTCGGGGATGCCCAATAACAACCCAACGGCGGCGCTAGCGGCGAAAGCGACAAGACCTATCGAGATTACGCACAAATATTGGCGACGTGCGAAGTATCTCAGTGCGCTCAATACGGGATGAAAGCGTAACGCGGCGGCCGACGGAATTGAGAATTGTGCAATCAAGCGCGCCATAGAAGAGGCTGCTCGTGCGAGCTTGTTGCCTGCTACGACGCTTTCCGACAAAGGACCTGATATTGCGCGCCTAGGGGGAGTCGTGAGCAATTTGGTTCGATCCACCGACACCAAGAGAGAATTCTCGGAAAAATAAATAAGAAATCTGTTCGGAGAATGTCGAACCCGCCAAGCCGAAGTAGTTGTCGTGCTTGAGGAGGAGAAAGAGTGATGGCATCTCGATCGAACGGTATTCGACGCATCACATAACGAGTGCCTGGATTCCAAGGATTGTTGTCCCAGAACGCGAAAAATCCACCTGGGCGCAGCGATCGTAAGATGTACTCGATCGCCGGCACGCGGTCCATAGGGGCAATATGATGAAAGACGCCATTGCAAAAAACTACATCGAATTGACCGCAGGGCTGATACTCATCGAATAGTAGAAACTGCGCACGCTCAGAGCTGTGCGCTCGCCTCGCGATTTCCAAGGATTTTGCTGATTGATCCGTGCCGACAAAATGTTCGACGCCCAGTATGTTAAAAAACAATGGTGTGCTTGAACCTGTGCCGCACCCGAAATCCATCAGGGTTGTGACCGGAGCAGACAAAAGTTTCAGGCAATCTCGAAGCCATTCGATGCGACGTTGCGCGAAATAGTCTCTTTTTTCACCGGATATGGAAATGCCGCATTCTAAAGCGACATCGTAGTCTTCAGCATACACATCGAAGGTTTTGGTACCGTTCTCTGTCATCGTCGGCGCATTCCTAAAATGCTTACGAAGAAACTGGAAAGAATCGTCTGAAATCCGAGCGCTGTGAGCGTTGCCCCCGGAACAACCAATCGCATGGTTTGTGCATAATCTAGGTATCCGAAGCTCGCTAGTCGCCACTGGTTGATTGCCATTATCAGCAGTGCGAGGCCGACAAGAAGAGTGATCGAAGAAGTGATTAATCCTTTTTCTAAATTTACTAACTTGAAGAAGCGATTTATTCGCGGATCCTCTGGCAAGAGACCTTCGTTGATCGCAAACGTCTTGGTTAGAATCGCAAACAGGATGGATTGATACCCGCAAAGGATGGCCAAGCTGGCAAACAGCAATGTATGAGCGTCAAAAGTCACTCCGCCGAGCGTAATGCCGGGCATCGCGATTGCGTACCCGGTCATGCCTAAAAGAATTAATACGATACCTGGCACTAAAAACAGCCAGCGCGGACTGCACATAAAGAAAAGTCGTATGGTTCGCCAGCCGTCGCGGAAAGTTCGGAGATGAGGAGCGCGGTCCTTTCGCCCGTCGGGATGAAGTGTGATGGGCACCTCGGCGATTTTCGCTCTGTATAGGCTGGCCTTGATGATCATTTCCGTGGCGAATTCCATGCCCGTACAACGTTGATCGAGGACACAATAAACGTCTTTTCTGAAACCCCGCAGTCCACAGTACACGTCGTGCAGCGGCGATCTGAACCACCATCGAGCGAGAAATGAAAACATCGGGTTACCCCATGCGCGATGAAGAAACGGCATGGCGCCCGGTCTTACGACACCGCCACCGGAAGGTAGCCGGCATCCTTGGACTATGTCGAATCCTTCGCGAAGTTTCTCCACGAACTTTGGAATTTCGAGAAAATCATAACTATCGTCGGCGTCGCCCATGATAATAAATTCAGCTCGGGCTGCCAGGATCCCGCCCATAAGGGCACTGCCGTATCCTTTTTGCCGCACGTTGATCAGGCGAGCGCCGAGTTTCGCAGCGATAGCTTGACTCCCGTCAGTGCTTCCATTGTCGGCAACGATGATTTCTCCTGCTATTTTTTGTTCATTTAGTGCACGTCTAGCTTTGCCGATGCACGCTGCAAGGGTCTCTGCCTCGTTGAGACAGGGCATAATGATTGAGACTTCCGGGAAGTCTTTGTCAGTTGCGAGAATTTGATCAGCTGTTGCTTCCATGAGTACTGGGGACATACCAGGACGTCTGACAACTCATGCAAATTATAGGGCACCCCGCATCGCTGACAAAGTTTTTTGAGAGTAGCTGTTTGTTCTCGAGACGATTCTAATGTGGACCAGAGACGATAGGAGGGAACGAGGCTGTTTTATTGATTTGGCAATGATCGAAGGCGTCGCCCTCACGACAACGACGGACTACTGCAGAATCACGAAGACGAGGGCCCGTCTTTGATTAGGGCTTTAATCGATGCGATTCACTTCGTCATAACAAAGAAAGCCGACACGCTGGCCATCATCAAGAAGCACTGCGCGGAGCTGTCAAAATGCAGAATGACAGGTTCAAACAAAAGAATTCTGTTGAAAGCTGAACGGAATTTCGTCGTAATTTTCTATACTTTGCGGCCTAATGTGTGACTAGGTCGCGTACATGCATTGGTTGCAAGCGAAATTTCCTGTTACCAGGCCAATGCCTAAGATTTGAGTACAAGGAAATCTCTATTTGCGAGCGACAGCGCAGATGCCAATGTCTCGGGTCATGTGAATGGCAAAAGTTTTCGACAGAATTTCTTTGTCTGAACCGAATGACGAAGAGTGGGGTTGCTATTACGAGACCCAAGCTGCTTTGCTCGAACCTAAGCCATATCCGACGCTGGATGCAATCCAGAATGTTTTTGCCTTTGGCGCTCAAGCACGAGGCCGAACATCCAGAACTTTAATCCGCTGGCCCTTTGGGATCTTCACTATCTGCATGAGATTGACGGCAGCGATTGTATCAGCCAGCTGTACGGGTAAGCACTGGTGGCAGATGACGCGTTTACCTATACCAAATCAATTTCTGTCAATGGCTGATGGAAACCCCGTCGGACACTTGGAATCCCTGTATGTCGTCGGGAAAATAATCGACCGACTTTACGTTTGGTTACAGGTATTCCCGTTAAAGTTTGGACAGCTCTTGCCTCTTCGTTCCCACCCCCGCGGCCGGGATGGCAGGAATAATCTGCTCGTTTTGGCGACTCGAAATAGTGAATAGATGCTGACTATTAACGTACTAATGCAATATTAGGGTCGAGCACTACACCGGTGCATCGGGATAAGAGATGACAACTACTCACAACTAACTCTACGACCCTAATGTGGCACCAAATGGCACCCAAACATTGTTGGCTAAATCGACGTACACAAAAAGACGCGAGGATAGATTGCGGGTCACGGGCCGACAATTTTTCAGAGTCGAGTCAACTCGATGCCGCCGCCCCGAACTCATTACGGCCTTATGGAAACAAGCGGAGTTGTTTTGGGCTAACAATATATTATCCGACCATTAATAGTTTATCTGCGCGCGCGGAAGATTCGTCTACCGCTCGTTGCAAAAGCAACTCCAACGACGGTCTCGGCTGAGCCACAACAAGTATTTGATAGGAAAACAATGTGGGCCACACTCGAAGGCACACCTTGTTTGCAGCCACGAGGAAGCGGCTTAGTGGGTTGTTTCCGAGTGCGACAGGAAACGGCGCGGGGATGCCTCGGATGTCCAAAACTTGGAAACCGCGCTGCTCCAGCAATTGGCGTAGCGAATAAAACGTCAACAACCGTGTATGGGTCATGTCGAGAATGCCGTGCTTGCCGTAGTTGAATTGCCCCAATAGCAGCATTAATCGCATGATAAAAAAACCGATGTTGGGCGTGCTGATGATCAGCCTAGTCTTGGTGCACGATTTCATTGCCTCGCGCAGGCGGTCCAAAAACATCTCCGGAGAATTCAGGTGCTCGATCACGTCAAGAAGCAGGATCTCGTCGTACTCGGAGATCGTAATATCGGGAAAGCCTGTATTGAGGTCCTGTTGGATGAATCGACTCAATCGAACATTGGCGGCCAATGGAAATTTGTCTACGGCGGTGCTCTGACAGCCGCGCTCTCGCTCCAGTAGCGCGCTCATGTAGCCGCCGGCACAACCGATATCCAGCACTTTCGCTCCGAAGGGGACCAGCTCGAGAGTTACCGTGTGCGGGCTTTCGAAGCCCAATTTCAGGTTATAGTGGCCGTTACCATCGTGGCCAGGGCCACAATCAAATTTGCTGTCATAAAATATGCCTAGATCGTGCAGTCGAGATTTAAGCGTTGCCTTGATCACGTTCCAAGCGTACCTAACTCCGTTTACGTAACAGATTTCATCGCCGTAGTAGGTCGGTATCGACAGCTCCTGGACTCGCATACCCGCTCTCAGGAACTGAATGATGATTTCCGTATCGAAATGAAAATCATTGGTGTTGCGATCGAACGGCACCTTCTTGAGAGCGGCCACCGAATAAATCCGATATCCGGAATGAAACTCGCTTAAATTGGTGTGCAGCAAATTGTTTTGCAACCAGGTGAGAATCTTGTTGCCGATGAACTTGTAGAGCGGCATGCCGCCCTTTAACGCCGCCCCTTTGGGGAGCATGCGTGATCCAAACGCCGCGTCGGCCACGCGTTGACTTAGCGGCTTCAACAACTCTGGAAGGGCTTCCGGCGCGTACTGGCCATCGCCATGCAGCAGCGCGACAAAATCGAAACCGTTCTTGATCGCGTAGTGGTAACCGATTTTCTGATTGCCGCCGTATCCTTGATTTATCGGATTGAAAAGCACGCGCAGGGGCAAGGACAGGGAGCCGGCCAATTTGAGTTTTTGACCGATCTCGAAGGTGCGATCGCCCGACGCGTCGTCAATGGCGAGAATCTCGACATCATAGTTTTCGGACAGGCCGGCAGGAATACGTGACAGAACACTTTCGATCGTCCGCTCAGCATTGTACGCTACCACAACAACCAGCACGCGATCTTTTTTTGCTATTGTCATCGCCGCGGTGCAATGTTTGTGGATACCTGAAAAGTTATAAGTTTGGCAATCAACTCAAAGCGCTTTCGCATACGGGGCTGCGCCACTAGGATAATGGGTTGAACGCGAAATCAATGATCATTATCGAAGAGTGGAATAACGACAGATAGTTCTGGTTGATGTTCTGGAACAATTACTGCGGTTCTGATTCCGCTGCGATTTGATGCTGGCGGGTATTGATCTCGGAACTAAAGCCAGCGATCATACGGGCAAGAGATTGAGAAAATTGTAGCGCCGCCCGTGGATCTTCCGTAGGAATATCAGTGAAATCCTTCGGATCAGGACGGTTCTCCCTTGTGCCCTGTGGAACCCATTCCCACAGTTTAGTTGCGATCTTGGAATCCATTTTCGTGTAAACGATATCTTAGCTGAACTCCGGGTTTATCTTTTAATTACCATACCAAGACTCCCCAAACGGTTCTCGTGTTATCCGCGATGATGATTTTTGCTGCTAATTTTGTTCATCTAGTGCTTTTCTGGGCTTGCGATGCACAAAGGAAGGGAATCTGCCTGCTTGAGACAGAGCATGATAATTGAGACTCTTCGGCAGTTCTTGTCAGTTGCGAGCATTAATCTGTCATCACATCCATGAAGATGCCGGTGTGTCTTCACAACCAATGCAAATTATAGGGCAACCCGCATGGCTAGCAAAATTTTTTTGCGAGTGGCTCTTGTTTTCAAAACGATTTCTAATGTGGACCGGGGAACGATAGAAGGGACTAGGCCGCTTTACACAATCAAAGAGAATGTAACGGAGCAGACAACGACAACGAAGACCGAGAGTGCAAAATCACGAAAACGGGTTTGTCTTTTGTCAGGGTCTTAATCGATGCCATTCGCTTCTCCAAGAAGGAAAGCCGACACGCTGGTCCTCATCAAAAGAGCATGCACGGATCTGCAAAGGATGCAAAATGACGGAGGGTGGCAGTGCTTTTACGAAAGTCAAGCGGCCTCGTTGGATGGCGAAACTCTATCCGGTCTCGAGGCCATTGGAAATGTATCCGCCCTGGCCCGAAAGAGAAATCCCGAGATCGTCGAATTTACCCGATCGGCGTTTGCGGAGTTGCTATCCGCGCGAATTGACTATAACAGGTAATCAACAGGCTATGCGGGTAAGCACTGGTAGCACATGACGCGTTTATGTGTATGACAAATCAATTTCTGTTAATGGCTGACGGAAAACTCGTCGGACACTTGGAATCGCCTGTATGTCGTTGGAAAAATGATCGACAGGGGCTTTACGTTTGGTTACAGGTATTTCCGTTACTGCTTTTGCCAAGCTCTGGATATTGTGAAGAGATAGTCGATACTGTCTCATTTTGCCAGCCTTTTGGGGACGTAACACCAAAGCGGTCGACAAACCGAATCAATGTTATTCCTCGACCCGCCTGAATGGATTCTCTTTGGAATCTGCCAGGGAATTTTTCCTCAACCCAAGCGATCAGAGCCTCAGAGAATTGTCCGGTAAGCTGATTAAAACAGTGGCCGCAAGAAAAAAAATAAAAAACAGGCGTGCTATGGATTGCAGGTTCAACGGTTCGCTCAAAATAGTCTTTGCGCCCCGGCTTGATCCAGCTGTAAGTCAATTGGATCAAGTTCCAGGAAACTGGCTGATGACCAGGGCTTCGTAAGGGTGATAAGGCCGCCGGAGTTATCTGCCCTTTGATAAGCCCATCTTCCTCAACAAAGCCAGCACGATACAGCACGAGTGCTTTGGGCTCGTTGCGCATAAACTTGTCGAGGCAGGCTACTGCGTTCCGCCAATCCTGAAATCCTACTCTACTGAATGTACCATAGAATCGGAAATCCATTATGAAATACACGCCAATAAAAATCAGCCAGTATAGTAAAGTTGTAGACGCTGAATATCGGGGAAGCTGCACGAAGGATCTTGAGGCGAGAAGGGCAGCTGGGACAACGATAACAATCATATAACGAGAGTGAAGAAGGTTGGTTCCAAAATACGCAAGTAAATACAAGAATCCAACCTGAGCGCCTATGGCTAATCCCAAAACCCAAGCCATACCTTGCTGAAAATCAGAGCCTACAAGTCGTTTACCGGAGAGGTAAGGGGCTAGAGCGATCACAACAAAGGGTCCGATCAGTTCAAAGAATATGAGATAGTTTGTGGAATCAAGCCAAGAAAGGCTCTCGCGACGACTCCAAAGCTGGAAGATCTGCGGAAAACACCAGGAGACTAATACCACTTGTGCGCCGACATCAAGAGCAAATTGATGCAATGGATATTGAGACCGCAACCGGGGGAATAGGACATATCCCAACGCTATGCCAGCCCCGACTAGGATGAGAATGTAGTGAGTGCTAAAGAGTCCGACTCCCCCAACAATAAATAACCATCGCCCGAAACGCTCGCCGGTCTGTGCCGCACGTCCAAATCCGTAGAACATAATGACAGCCATAAATAAGGCGAGTGCGTAGGGCCTCGCATCAGTGCCTGAATATACCATCGAGGATGAAAGCCAGAGAAAAGAAGCAGAGATCAAACCCGCATTCCTTCCATACAGAAAATTCCCGAATACGTAAATTCCGTAGACAGTGCCAACTCCCAAAAGAAGGGATAAGAGTCGCAGTGTGAATTCAGATTCACCTATCAAATGCACGAAAAGCCAAGCTAGTAAATAGTACAAAGGGCTCTGGCCTTGAAACGCATTGACCCGTTCCATCAATTGAGAGAAACTCCCCTCGATGACCCATAAAGTGCCGAATTCGTCTATCCACAGACTTCGATTAAAACCATAAAGGCGGAAGGCGAGCCCGACAATGCTCGCGACTACTGCGAAAATAGAAACGACCTTACATGAACTTAGTTCTGACGCTCCGTCTGGAAGCATCTTAGGTGCGAAGCTTAGTTTCGCGGTTCTACTGACGAACCAGATCAAGAGAAGGCTCAGCGCCCCCAGAAGAAGTAAAGTATTGACGATCAATTCTTGCACAAAGAATTTAGGAAAGATCAGCGAATGATATGACCACTAGGCGTATGTTCTCTTCTCAGCCGTTTCTGCTCTCACCCGAAAGAATCCTCCCAAAGCGGCGCGAATCACATCACCAACCATCCCAGCATAGTTTTGCGTCGGACGTCCTTTTTGCGGTCACTCGCTGAAGGTGCCGCCGACCATGAAGACTTGCAGGGAAGAAGCCGATATTGTGCACCCAAAGGAAGTCGTGAGCAAAGGGTTCAACTCATCGGCACCAGTGAAAAAAACTTGGAAAGATAAACAAGAAATCTGTCCCGACGAACCTGCCAAGTCGAAGCAGATCTCGTTCTTCAGGAGGAGAAAGAGTGATAGCATCTCGATCGAAGGGTAATCGCCTCATCATGATAAGGAGTTCCTGGATTGCATGCGTTGTTCTCCCGAACGCAAATAACCCTCCAGAGCATCGCGATCGTAACACGTTGTCGATAGCTGCTGCGCGCTTCGACGGCAAATTTCATGCGCGTACAACGTTCATCGAGTAAATAATAAACATCTTTTCTAAAACCCCACAGGCCGCAGTAGACGTCGTGCATAGAGGTGATCTGAACCACCATCGAGCGAGAAGCGAAAACATCGGATTGCCGCACCATCGATGCAGCATGGCATTGCGCCAGGCTTTACAACACCGCCACCGGACGAGAGCCGGCACCCTTGCACGATGTCGAATCCTTCACGCAGTTTCTCCACGAACTTTGGAGTCTCCAGGAAATCATAGCTGTCATCGGCATCGCCCATGACAATATATTTCCCTCGAGCCGCGAGGATTCCACCCATGAGAGCATTGCCATATCCTCTCTCTCGCACGTTGACCAGGCGGGCGCCGAGCTTCCTCGCGATAGCTTGGCTCCCATCAGTGCTTCCATTATCGGCAACGATGATTTCTCCTGCTAATTTTTGTTCATTTAGTGCTCGTCTGGCTTTGCCGATGCACGCGGCGAGGGTGTCTGCCTCATTGAGGCAGGGCATGATGATTGAGACTTCCGGAAACTCTTGGTCGTTTGTGGGAATTTGATCGGCTATTGGTTCCATCAGCATCGCGAACACACCGGTGTGTCTTCACTACTTATGCAAATTATGGGGTACCTCGCTTCGCTGACAAAGTTTTTTTTCAGAGTCGAGTCGTTTCTCTAGGACACGAGGACGAGGCTGCTCTACACGAAACCAATGTGAAACGGAGGAGGCCCAAAACGAGCACCAGTCCACGATTGCAAGAGCTAACCGAACTTTTTCAACTCGCATCGAAGGATACGAATTTTTCGAAGGCGAGATCTCGCCAACCTGCGAAAATACAAGGCTGAGAACTTCAAGTCGTCTGTGGTGTAGATTAAGATGGCAAAGAGCATCGCTATTGGAACATCGTAGAGATTAAGCGATGCGCTGGCGGAAAAGTAATGCAGCGCTAGGCCTTGTATCTAGGTGAGATCAACGACAGTCAGCGGGAGTCGTAGTGCCGGGTGATCGAAGGCTTCGATGAGCAGAGCCAACAATGCACGCAATTGGCGTTATTTCCTGCCGAGGGGCAATTGCAATCTTTCTCATCTGTCAGGCCTGACACTAAGTTCCCCTTGTCCATAGTTGGGAACAGCGGCTAATGAACCGACTATTTTCCCTCTGTTTCTCCGTATCCCGGCAGGACCTTTGCCCCCAGCATGAAAACCAGGAGAAGTACCAGCGGTATCAGAGGCGGAAGCGGCCGGACAGAAACCAAATTCAAGAACGGCAGCACTGCAAGGAGAATGGTGAAGAAGCCGTACGCGGCAGGTACCTGCTTTCCGCATTGCTGCAGGAAGAAAGCGACAGGGATAATCAGAAGTGTCAGATCGTGTGTGTGCAGATGAGGTACAACAAGGAGCACAGCGATCATGATCCAAAAAATTCCCTCGGAAAAACTCCTTCCCGTAACTTTTCGGAAGTTCATCTTTAGTACTTTCGAGCTGACGATTATGGTCAACGACAACCAGAGGTAGGTCTCCCATGGATGCGGCAGCAGAGAAATGCTTAAAGCTCGCAGATTATGCATCCTCGCTGCATTGATGCTGAGGTCGTTGTTTCCGAGCATCGCCTGCTGCATCAGGCTTAGGAAGTCTTGTGTACCCTTTCGGCCAACGATCAGCAGGGAAGAGGCGGCCAGGAGCAAAGTCGAAATAGCCGAAGCCCATAGGAACCGCCAACGAACAGGAACAATCGTGAGAGCCAAGACAACCGCGGCAATTTGAGGCTTGAACCAGGCAAGGCTTGACCAGATTCCGGCTTTGATTTCAAAGCCTTGCTTCCATGAGACGAAGAATGAGGTGAGGATGAAGAGCAGAATGTAGGACGTTTGACCCTGGAAGAAGGCAACACGTGTTCCGACATTCGCCATAGTAAACAGCAACAGCCAATGAATCTGGTCGTTGGAAAAGTCAAGATGCCGAATCAGCTGGCGCAAACTCAAAACGAGCAGCAGCAGATTCGCTATGGACATCAGAAAATATGCTGACTGAAATGAAAACCACGCCAACGGGACCAGCACCACAGCAGCAAACGGGGGATTAAGGAATGGCAGGACCCAGTCACCTTGCTCAGGCTGCACGAGTACTTGGAAGTTCTTCTGCTTTTCCAGATCGTAAAGCGAGAACCTGTCTGTCCAGAGAAGAGAACCGCCCGTGTACAAGCTCAGGAAGTCGGATTTGCATTGTGCACAGGGCATGACATTGTGCACGACGACGTTCCACCACTGTCTTCCGAGCAGGACGACAAGAACGAGGCCATACACCAGCGCGATCATCTTTGCTCGAGTGCGCCATTTGTCTTGCGAAGCCATCTTACGCGGGGAAATATACACTACCCAATTCTTCTTTCGGAGATCGGCATGACGAATGGCGTCGATTTAGTAGCAAAATCGGTGCACCGTCTCTTATTTCTTTTCCTGCGGTCTTATGTCCTCGGATGCGCTTTTTTCTTCCTGTCGCGCTTTGTCAGTTTCCGTCACTTTTATTATCTTTCCGCGCTATCTAGGACAATAAGAGTGACGAGGTTGCTCTGCTCGCTGAAAGCCAAGTTTGAAATGCAACAGACATAAACGAGCGCCAATCCGCGATTGCAAGAGCTAACGGCATTGAGTTATGTTGCGTAAATAAAATGGTTATTCCGCCTTCCTGTGAACAAGGTCTTCACCACAGAGACGGCCGAATTCGCAGAGTTCGGAGTATTTTTTGATCAGGAATTCTTTACTCAGCGTCCTCAGCGCCTCCGCGGTGCAATCTCGGAGCAGCGTAACTTGTTCGATTGCTAAATAGCGGCGTGTGTTAGGAGGAGAGACAACGAGAGGAGAAACATCGCATGCGGTTTGGGACTTTCAGTTACAATCAGGCACGGCCCTGGGTGCCGGAGCGCCAGGCCTTTGAGGAGCTGCTGGAGCAGATTCAGCTGACCGAGCGGCTGGGGTTT